>JACCDR010829433.1_pt1 | contig 22425 bp, 11 predicted proteins | sample 7446431 | NCBI WGS metagenome assembly JACCDR01 (sample SAMN15323443, study PRJNA562643) | freshwater metagenome | isolation source: river surface water | place: USA:Blue River Watershed | collected 2017-08-17 | reverse complement strand
TGCAATGCACTGCACTGCACGGCACTGCACTGCACTGCACTGCACTGCACTGCACTGCACTGCACTGCACTGCACTGCACTGCACTGCACTGCACTGCACCCCTTTCCCTGTTTTGGGTTTAAAGGGTGATAAAGTCAACGCAAAAAAAAACACGCAAACTTGGTGTAGGATCTTTAAAAGGCTCCGTGGGAACGTCATAAACCGCCACAAATGCAAAAAATATCACCCATTCATTTCCATAACGCGTGGAATGCGTTCAAAGCCAACATTATGAATCATCCAATTGGGGCGTCTTCAAACAACGCAATCGCCCGTGTTTGGGATGAAAAAGAGATCACTTTACCCAATCTTCCACAAATGCAAATCCAATCGGCTGCAAAACACGCACCAAAAATAGCGGAAACAATACGCTGTCCAAACTGTTTTGGAAGAAATTCAAAAAGATCAATAAGATGTGTAGTTAATGATTGCAAGGCGTTTTTAAAGTCTCAAAACTGTCTAAATTGTGCTGGGCCTTTACAAAATGCTTGGTGTGAAGAATGCGAACAACTTTGCCTCGAAGAAAACTGGACGTGTTCTAGTTGTAAGACAGTAAATTACGAAGTCGGAATATGTAGAGGGTGTGGAGACCCTCACCCAAAGCTACAAAAACCATCGTAAACTCTGAATGTTTTTAGTTTAATTGTAAAGGGTTTCTTCTGGTGCCCGTCCGCACGCGTGTGTGTTTCAGTCAATGCATTTTGTTAGCCAGGGGTCGTTTGCTGCCACGGAAAGGGGGCAGGGCTGTGGTCCGGGGGTTACACCAGCCAGCAGCAGCCTGGCTGTTAGACCCACCGCCCCGAGGGTGTGAGCATGAGCCAGGGCGCCCACCGGCCCGGGGGCCGTGGTGTCCGCCACCCACTTTGCGCCAATGGTGGGCCACAGACAAAGCACACCGGCCTGCGCCGCGTCCACGGGATCCACACCCGGGTCGGAGCTGCGGAGGTAGGCAGCCATGCGGGCTTTCACCCGGGCGGCGCCCGTGTCCCAGGGGTCGCACTCCCCGGGGGGCACCCCCACCCCGGGGAGGATCACGTCCCGTTCCCCGGCCAGGGCACACGCCAGCAGCATGCCCACGCCCCACGCCGCGGCCGCAACCCCGGAAAACCCTTCGCCCGGCCACAAAGGCGCCTCCCCGCTGGCAAACGACCGCGGGAACCCCGGCACAAACCCCACCGGGCCGGGCTCGCCCCGGGGGCGGGGTCGCGTGTGGGGCCCGCTGCAGCACCCACACGGCTCCACAAGCACCGCCGCTCCCAGGTCAACCAGCGCCAGTCGTGGCTTGGGGTCTGTTTCCCGCACCAGCACATTTTCGGGTTTAAGGTCGTTGTGGCATATGCCCACGCCGGCCAGGGCCCTCACCGCCTCCAGCAAATCCCGGGCCATGGTGGCGTACACGCCCGGGGCCCGCCCCACCGACAGCGCCGCCAGCCGACCGCTCAACAACCCGGCCAGTGTGCCGTGCCCGCCATCCACCGTCACCAGGAATCGATCCCGAGTGGCCTGCAGTGGCGTGGCCAGTCCCGGGAATGGCCGCAACCGACTGCGCACCACCCCCCACATAAACACCTCAAAGGGGCACGCCCGCTTCAACGCCACCGGAGTTCCGGGGGCAGTGTCGCTGCCCGGTGCAACTTCCACGACCTCGCCCCGCAGCACGGTGCCCCCCACGCCCGCCCCCAGCACGTCGCCCGACACCGCAAGGTGCAGCACCGGACCGTGCAGCAAGCCGTGGGCGGCATGCATAATATGTAACTGTTCCCCGGAAGTGGGGGAGCACTCGACTTTGCCGTGACACGCTATTTTTACGATGCTCAAACTCACCCACGCAATAGTTCACAACGTTGCAAAATACAGAAAGCGAATCTTTTTTGTTTTAAAACTGTAAAAACGCTAAAAGACAACAGTTTACTGCACGGGGGCGTGCGCGGAGAGCGTGTTTGTGGTGGGTGCTGTGTTACAAAACTTTTCCCCGGAAGTGGGGGAGCACTTGACTTTGCCGTGACAAGGGCTTTGCACGCCGTGCTGACCCGGTCCCACAGCGCGGTTGGGCGGGCGCGTCGCTAAGGTTTCAACGCCACATTGTTTCGGCTTTGTTAAAATCGCAACTGCGTAAGTGGGGGGCCTGCAGTCGCAACGCAGCGTGTACTGGAATGCCCGCAAGGCGCGTGCAAAGACTTGGAAACTAAAAGATAATCATTCTCAAAGTCCGCCCGCGCTTAATTTTGTTTATTTTCAAAAAAGGGGGCGATTATGTTGCCGGAGCGCGACGTCGCAGAAGACATGCGGGACTTGTGTTGCAAAGGGCTGGATTTGGACGCGTGTGACGCACACGGCAACACGGTGCTGCATGTGTTGGCCCACCGTGGGTTCCACAACTGCGTGGCAGAAATTGTGTGGGCTCAGGGTGCTGGTCCCGCGCCAGGATTGGCATTTCACTTGCGTCGTGTAAACCAACGGGGGTTGACACCGCTCATGGTGGCGGTGCAGGGTGGTTGGGTGCGCGTGGCCGAGGTGCTGGTGACTGCAGGCGCGAGTGGTTGGCGCAACACCAGGAACGGCGGCGGACTGGTGGCGTTGGCTGCCACCGCGGGGCAGGTACCCATGCTGCACTGGTTGTTCGAGTGTACAGCTTGGGCAAAACCCGGCACGGCGTGGCGCCGTGTGCAAACAACGGAAACCACGCGGATTGCTATGCTGGAGGGTGTTGACTCTGCGGGGTGTACACCACTGCATCAAGCTTTTGCGCACGCGCGGTTCGACGCCGCACGGGCGCTTTTGGAGTTGGGGGCCTGTCCTCACGCGCGGGATGCCCGCGGCAAGTCTGTGTTGACGTACGCTGTGGAAACAAACGCGCCTGCGGATTTGCTTGTGGCCTTGGTGGCAGCCGGAGTGGACGTGCATGCGGCTGATGCAGATGGCTGCACCGCCGTCACCACCGCGGCGCGGCAGTTTGTTTCCGTGCATGTGCACGGTGCGCTGCGTGTGTTTTGCGAGGTCGCGGTGTCAAAACTGGGGTCTGTGGGGGCCTGGTGTCGAGCAAACGGCCTGGTCCGCGCCGCGGAGTACGTGGAAACTGCTTTGAGGGAATCACAGCGATGGAACCAGCTTAAGTGCGCCTGGATGGGGGCCTGTGTTGCGTTGCCGGAACGTAAATCCTGAAGGGGGGTCTTTAGACTAAGTGTTCCCCGGAAGTGGGGGAGCACTCGACTTTGCCGTGACACGCTATTTTTCCGATGCCCAAAATTGCCAACGCCGTTATTTGCTGAATCGCGAAACGCCACAAGTGGGGGGTTCGATAATTTTTAACTCCAAGCGCGCAAGTGCAAAGCAATAAACCCCACGCAAGCGTGCGCGGAGGGCGTGTTTGTGGTGGATAGTGTGTTACATAACTGTTCCCCGGAAGTGGGGGAGCACTCGACTTTGCCGTGACACGCTATTTTCACGGTGCCCAAACTTGCCCACGCAATCGTTTACAGCGCCGCAAAATGTTGCAAGTGGGTCTTTGTTGTTTTAAAACTGTGAATACGCAAACAAAACACAGTTTCCTGCACGCGTTCGGGCGCGGGACGCGGGTTTGTGGTGGGTGCTGTGTTACAAAACTTTTCCCCGGAAGTGGGGGAGCACTTGACTTTGCCGTGACAGAGGACTGGGCCGGACCGGTCGCACTTTTATTAACTGTTCCCCGGAAGTGGGGGAGCACTCGACTTTGCCGTGACACGCTATTTTCACGGTGCCCAAACTTGCCCGTGCAATCGTTCTCACCGTTGCAAAACGTTGCAAGTGGGTCTTTGGTGCTTTTAAACTGTGAATACGCTAACAAAACTCAGTTTACTGCAAGGGGGCGTGCGCGGAGGGCGTGTTTGTGGTGGGTGCTGTGTTACAAAACTGTTCCCCGGAAGTGGGGGAGCACTCGACTTTGCCGTAACAGAGGACTGGGCCGGACCGGCCGCGCTTTTAGTAACTGTTCCCCGGAAGTGGGGGAGCACTCGACTTTGCCGTGACACGCTATTTTTACCACACTCAAACTTGCACGCGCCGCGAGTTGTAATGTTGCAAAATGCTTCAGGCGGTTCTCTGTTTATTGTTAATCTTAAATGCGCTTTTGCGGCTTGATAACGTGCACGCGGACGGGCGCGGGGTGCGTGTTTGTGGTGGGTGGTGTGTTACATAACTATTTCCGGGGAGTGGGGAAGCACCCAAGGTCGGGAATCGAGCCCGTTTGCACAAAGTACTTCCCTGGGGTTCTGCCATGTTGTCTGTTGTGCACGAGGGCTCTTTGACAGTGTGCTTGTCCGGCGGCATCCCCCGCGAACGAGAAGCGCTGCTGTCGGATGCGTGTTCGGGGTTTGATGAGCTGCCGGTGATGCAACCCGCCAACGGCGACGCCGTGGCGTCCTTTGGGAAAAACGCCCAAATCTCAGCGAAAAGCAATGTGGGCACGAGGTACGGAAGGGTCACCCCGTTAACGTTCGCCGACGAGGAACAGGGTTTGAACCTTGTGTTGCTGACGTCGAAACGCGGAAACCGCACCGCGGTGTTTGCCGGCATCGGCAACTTGGTGGCGGCGCAAGTGAAGTTGATGTTGCAGCTGGGTCCAGCGAACCACCGCGTGTTTGACGCCGCGGTGTGCGTTTTCCACGGCTTGGGCGCGCTTGCCGAGGACCCGTCATGTGCCGGCATGCGGCTGGTGCTGTCTTCAGACCAAGCCGGCGCTTTTGTGGCTGCGCGGCTGGCTCACGGGGGCGTTTGCGGCGCGGGTGCGTGCGATCCACTGCCGCGGGCTGCAGAGGCCGCGACCGTTGCGGCGGCACAAGTTCGCGCCGGTGTGGCCGGCGCGCCCGACGCCGGTCCGGGCTACGTGGCACAAGAAGACGCGTTTGCGTTCCGTGTTTCTGGCGCGGAGCCGGTGGCCGCGACCGCCACCGCGGTGTTGATTCTGGACACGGGGCTGCCGTTTGTGCGTGCGCGACACCAGGTGCCGGTGGTGGCTGCGGCGGTGTTGGCGTACCTGCGCGCCGCGGGGTTTCCCACCGCAGAGTGGAACGCCAACGAGTGGGCAAATGTGTGTGGGCTGCAGGGTGTGGTGTGCGGCACCACTGAAGAGTGTTTGAGTTGGGACGACACCTTGGTGTTGGAGCCCCAGGGCACGTGGCTGACTCGGGAACCGGAACCGGTGGCTGGCTGTGTTACGCTGCAGTGCCCAGTTAACGGCGTGTTTTCCCCGGTGGCAATGGCTGCGAGGCCCAATGCCGGCAGCGGCGTTGTGCCGTCCGGGGCCACGCCCGGGTCGGTGCCGGGGTCGTGGCTGGGTACGCGGTTCGGGTCGGCCCCCGGCCTGCGAACTCCTGTGGGCACCCCCGGGCCGTGGGGTTTGGCGGTGGCCAGTCCTTTTGGGCCACGCGCAGCTGCGGCGGCGTTGGCGGTGCCCGGCATGTGGTCCGGCCGCGTGGGGCAAACCCCGATCAAGCCCCCGTGTGCGCACGACACGCAGGGCTCGGGTTACCTAACACGGTCCGAGGCGGCGGTGGTTCTGGGGGCGGTGTTGCCAGCTGGGGGAATACCTCTGGTGTGTGCAACTCCCGGGGTGCCTTTGGCGGTGCTGCACTGGCTTGCACAAGTCCCTCGAGCGGTGGTGGTGCGGTTTGGGGGCGACGGCGCCTGTCTGGGCACCTTTGCGTCTGTGGGACCGGCCACGTCCCCCGTACGCGACGAAGATGACGCGTCGGCTCCGCTGAAGCGAACGCGCACGGAGCCTGTTCAGGAACCCAGACTGTTTGAGGCTTGCGCGCCTTGGCGGGTGTTGATGGGGCTGTTGGTCGCTGCTTCTGGGGCTGTTCCCGGGTTGTCGGCGCGTGGCCGGGCTGTGTGGCTGCAAGCAGCCGCTCGGTGGGTGTCGGCCACGGAGACAGGGGTGTGTGACGACCCAAAGGCGGTGGCAGCCATGGGCCAGTTGCTTGTGGCGGCGGTGGCTGCGGCGGTGGTGGGTCGGTTGCGCGCGTCCGCGCCCACTGCTCTGGGAGTGGTTGCGGGGGATGGACACACGCGCGGCTCGGCGTCCGGGTTGCACCGCAGCGAGCTGGTGGAGGTGATGACACAGGCGCTGGCCGCGGCCGAGGCCGCTGCGCAAGATGCGGACCTGCAGGTGGTGGAAGCCATTGACCGCGCGCGGCTCATGCTTGCCCCTGAGCACACGGGCATGTTTTCCCATGCCCTGAACCAGCCCAAGGAAGCCGCGCTGCGGAGGTTTGTGCAGGCTACCGACGCCCTGTCGTGCGGGGGTTTGCCCCGCGTGGCGGGCAGCGGCGGGTCGCGGTTTGGCCCGGGCCTCACGCTGGCGTTGGACCAGGTTGTGGCGGCCGTGAACGTGCACACGGGTGGGATAACGCTGCAGGGGCGCGCAGGTTGCGGGGCTGGGGGAGTGCCGCTGGTGGCGACGCTGCGTGGCGGGGACGACTGTCCCGGGGCTAGCGCGTTTGAGCCGCCCTGCGACATTGTACGGGAACGACTGCGGGACCTTTGCACCATGAATGGCCGACTGGCGTTCCAGCCCGGTGGGTGCGTGGTGTTGGACCGTGGCACGTGGGCGCCGGGGTCGGAAGGCCCCCCTGATTTGGTGGCGCCTGTGGTGTGTTTGTGCTGGGCGGCACTGGTGGTGGTGCCCGACGACGCGGGCGACCCCGAGAAAGTGTGCGGCGACAGTCCAGCCGCTAGCACGGGGCTACTGGCCGCGGTGCACAAGGTGGTGGGAGTTGGGGTTCAGCCCCGCAACGGCTGCGCGTTTGTGGGGTGTGAGGGTGTGTCAGGGGCGCCGCCCGCAACCCCGGGCTGGGCCCAAGCCGCGTTTCGCACGCTGGTGTCCGGTTTGGGGACCGCGTTAGCGGCGGCCCCAGCAGGAGGTGTGGGGCTTGGGGCTGACCCCGCAGCGGGGGACGACGTTCGTGGCCTGCCTTTGACCCTGAATGCGGCTTTGCTGCGCGGCGCGGCAGCAGTGGTGCCGGGCGGGCCCGTGCCGACCTCAACTGACCTCATGGCCAGTTTGGCCGGACTGGCGGCGTTTTCTGGCTCCAAGGACCAAGACCTGGTAACTGTCATTGAGCAGTTTTTGGGGCGGCTGACGCGGTGTGTGGCGCAAGCTCAGGTGGTTGGAGGCCCCACGGTGCGCGAGCTGGCGCTGGCCACGGTGGCGGCTGGGGAGGCCGTGCGACTGGGTGGTGCGCGGGCCTGGCCCGACGCTCGGGCTGCGGCCTGTGTGGCGTGTTTCCGGTTGGTGTTTGGGGCACTGGGGGTGGCCATGACTACGGACCACCGCGGCATTTTGCGGAACAGTGTGGTGTTTGTGGTGAAGGCGGCGTGCGTGCCGGCGCTGCTTGCGGTACTGGGGTACGTTAACTGTGTGGTGGGTGCAGACCCGTGTGTGGTGTGCCCGCTGGCGGCCGCAAGTGGAGAGGTGTTGCTGCCCCCCGGCGCGCTGCTGCCCATGGACCCAGTGTGGCCCGGCAAGGCGGCAACTCGTGTGGCTGACGCTGTGCTGGCGTCGTGGAAAGCGGGGGTGAAAGGCGGGGCGCTGGCTCCTGAGTGGGCGACCCGGTGCCTGCAGTGGGCCACTCTGCGGGACGGCATGCACGACGTAAATGTGCGGACGGGTCTGCAAGCCCTTGACGGCGTCATGGCCGCTGTTGCGAAAACGTCCGAAGGGGTTGGAACAAACAAGGGCGCGAACGCGGGCGCGGGCGCGGGCACGGGCACGGGCACGGGTGCGAGCGATGGCGTCGTTGTGTTGCCGCCGGCGCTGCAGTTTTTTAATGCCGCGGCTGCTGTGCGCAGGGCTGCTGCCGCCGCGGAGTACGCGGAAAACGTGGTGCACACCAAAAACGCGTTGGCGGATTTGATGACCGCGTACGAGGCGTTTAGCGGCGGGCCTTCTCCCAGCGCGCTGTGCGCGTTAGTGAACGCGGTGATGGGCACGGGGGCGTGGTTTAACCCCGGGGCGGCTGCCGGCGTGGAGGTACTACCGGCCCAAGACTGCCCAGACTACTCGGTGTCCCCTGACATGTTGGGGCGGCAAGTGGACGCGGTGCTTGCCGGTGCCGACGCTGCTGCGTGCGACCTGGAAGCAGCTGCGTGTTCTGGTGATTACGGGCCTGGAGACGACGAGGGTGTCACTCGTGCAGTGGGGGGGCTGGCGAATGCGCTGGCACAGGTGGCAGACACGTGCCGGGGCCCAGACCGGGTGTGGTGGGTGGGCAAAGGCCTGGGTGCGGTGTGCGTGGTGCAGCCAGGGTTTACAGGGTGGCCGGGTCCGGTGGTGTGCATGGGCACTCGAGAGTGGCTGCCCCACGCACTGCTGGGGGCCACTGCTGCGGAGGAGTCCACCCTGCCTGGGCAGGGCGTTGTGGGCGACCGTCCCCGGTACCTGGTGTCTGTGGGCATGGGTGGAGCCTTTCAGCCGCCCGGGTTGCAGGCGACGTCCCTGCCCGCGTGGGCACTGCCGTGTGTCGTGGCCGCGGTGCACGACGCGTCCAGTGGCGAGGGTGTGGGTCCGGGGTCGGGGCCGCTGCTGCCCCGGGTGGCGGTGGCCACCGTGGCCCCGTACTGGGTGCGGGCCACCGGACCGTGTTTTGACCCCACGGGGGGCGTGTCCCTAGCGCGGGCAAAGGCCCTGGGGGCTGCTGGCACTTGCGACTTCAATCGGGCATCGGGGGTGCGGTTTGTGACCGGGGCCGCGTTTAGGTCGGAGGTGCAGCCTCTTGGTGGCGTTGTGCCGTTGGCGTTTACGGGGTTTGGGCCTCGGGGCGCGTTCCTGCATCTAACGTCGCGTGGCATGGAGGTGTCCATGGCGACATTGGCCGCCACGGTTGCGGCTGTGTTTTCCGGTGGCGGGTTGCAGTGTGTGGTTGGTGTGGCCGGTGGGGTGTCGGCCCTGGGTCACGAAGCGTGGTGCAGTGCGGTGGCGGTGGTGCCGGACGGCCATGGCAGCTGGAAAGTGGAGGTTGCGGCGTGGGCCGCGTGCGATGTGCCGGTGAAGTGGTTCCTGGTGGGTGTGCCGCCCATGGGCCACGCGCGCCAGCTGCACACTTTCTTTGCGTGCTCTGGGCACCAACACAGCCTGGGTGCGGTGAGTCGAGTTTTGGAACGCGACAGTGCCGGGGCCGGCACCGAGACTGGGTCTGCGTTGCTGCTTCCGGCTGGGGGTTTGAGCGCGGCGCAGGGCTGGGTGCACTTTGCGACGACTCTGAAAGAGGGTTGCGTGCTAACGGTCAGTGAGGTGGAGCTTGGTGCAACGGAGCTTGCGGACGCGTCTACTTGGGCGGCGGCAACTTCCGCAACCGTTTCAACGTACTGGATGCAGTCTCCGCGACTGCCCGCAACACTGGAAGCGTCACCATGTGGGCTGCCACCCAGTGTGGCGTGGTCGCTGTACGTGTGGCCCAAGTGCCAAAGCGTGTAAGTGTTTTTTTGTAGTTGCTGCTTGTATTTTTTTCCTTGGAGTCCCGTGTTCCCAATTGCATCACTTTAATTTCACTTGGCCATGCTTGCTGTACACGACAAAAAGCGCGGCTTGCACGACGAAGACCTCGAAGAAGACCTCGACGAAGACGCGGCTGTGATTGTGCCGAAGACGCGGCGTCGACGGCGGGTTGGAGAACGGGCTGTTCCGTGCGTGGACAGCGACGAAGATGAAGAAGAAAAGGTGGTGGCCAAGCCGCGGCGGCGTCGCCCCTCTGTCAAGGGTAGCAGCGAGGTTGTTTCCCGAGCGTGCGTGGCTTTTAAGGGCGTCCCGAGCAGCGTGTTGTGGATCATTTTGCGGTTTCTTCCTCCTTTCAAAACGCTGCCGGGGGTGCTGCGCGCCGTTCCCGCGCTGTGGCGCTTTGTGCGGGATCACATCACAACGGACAAGAAGCTGTTTCAGTGGTTTCAGGGTTCGATCCCGTTCTCGTTTCACAACGACAGAAGCGGCGCGATTGTTTGTGACGTGGTTCCGTTGATTTCGGTGGGGGGCGTGTGGCCTGCTCTGATGCGCATCTGTCATTTTTGTGACGTGTGTCACAAGTTTGTGGTGGGAGCGCCCACCATTGACAGCGGACTTTGGGTTCTGGCCCACGCAAAGTGCCTGTCCGACAATCTGTGTCGTGTGTGCGTCCCGGGCCTGGACAAGGATTTGAAGGGGCTTGGAGCCCCCACCTCCGAGCAAAGTGGGTTGTTTGTGCGCGGGTCGGCGTGGGTTCCTCCTGGAAAGTTCCCTCACGTTTGGACCGTTTTCGGTGTGGTGGCGACGGAAAGTTTGTTTTGTGGGCTGACTCCGGGGGCAAAGGCGGAGCTGCACAAGGAAGCGCGGCAACTGTACATGGCCCGCAAGTCTGAGCTGCAGCAAACCGTGGATGAGCATGGCAGGGTCGCTTCCAAGCTGGCACGCGTCGCAGTTGCTGAAAAGAAGCGGAAAGCAGAAGATTTGACGCGGCGTCGAAAAGAGGCACACGCACAGCGGATGCAAAGCCTTGAGGAGGCTTTGGTGGATTACGTTGGAACCACGGGGGTGGCGCCCAAAGATCGTGCAAGGATGGTTATTAACCTGTAAGTTTTGGTGTGTTGTTTTTGGTTGTTGTGTGCTTTGTTTTTGATCTGTGTGAATGTGTTGGTGTGTGTTGACACAGATTAGAGCGCATGGACGCCTCTGCGCCTTCGCCCACCGTGAAACGCGCTTTAAATGGGATGCGCGACTGGGCCAGTCCCTTCCTGCATCCGCAGCCTAAAACTTTGATTGGGTTGATGACGCTTCTTGATGACGCCAACCAGCAAGTCAGACGCAAGCAGTTTGAAGACGCCATTGGTGCAGAGCTGACGTTTCGTGGACTGTCTGCTGACCAAATGCGGGAGGCAAAGGAGTTTACGGTGCGCGACCCGTTGTACGCTGACGTGATTTTCCAGAAACCGTTGTCTTGGGACAGGGAAGGTTTTATTCAGACCGTCAGGCGTGTGGTTGCAAATTATTTTGAAGCGTTGCTGTAGTGTGGGTTGCGGAGTGACATGAGAAATACGCTGTGTGCATTTTTGGTATGTTCAAGAACTTGGTGTGTGAATGTAAAATGGTAATACATTCCCATAAGTGTGTTCATGGCCGACAAAAAGCGCGCCGCAGAAAAGGAGGCCGCTGTTGTGCCAAAGGCCCGTCGCAGGAAACACGCCGTTGGCGAGCCAGCGTGTGGGTCTCTTGCCAAAATTCCGGACTCTGTCATGTGGATGATCCTTCAGTTTTTGCCGCCGTTCAAAACGTTGCCGGAGGTTTTGCGCACTGTTGTGCCGCTGCGGAGGTTTGCGCTGCGCAATCTCACGACAGACGGCCATTTGCACCAATGGTTTGCAGGAGCCATCCCATTTTCTGTTGAATCTGGGCCCGACGGGAAGAAGAAAGCGTGCGTGGTGCCGCTTATTTTTGTTGGTGGTCTGTGGGCTGCGTTAGCACGGGTGTGCCGCATGTGTGATGTTTGCCACAAACGCGTGACTGGGGGTTTCATCGACCCGGGACTGTGGATCATGGCCCACGCAAAGTGTTTTTCGGACAACACGTGCGCAGAAGTGCCGGCGTATTTGAAGCCGCAGCTCAAACTGGCTGACGCGCCGGTTTCCGGTCGGGGTCTGTACGTGCGGGGGTCGACATGGATGCCGCCCGGCGTGTTTCCCCACGCGTGGACTGTGTTCGGGGTTGCGGCGCTGGACAGCGCGTTTTGCGGGTTGAAGCCACGGGCGAAAACTGCAGAATTTGTAAAGGCTTTTGATTGCGCCAAGGAGCGCAAGGAAGCGGAGCAGAGGGCAGTTGAAGAGGCGGGCGAAGCTATGTCTAAGCTGGCCCGGGAAAAGGAAGCAAGACTTGAGGCCCACAGAAAGGACCTTGCGGCGCGCAGAGAAGCAGCTCAGAAACTACGGCTTGAGCAACTGGGAACGGTGCTTGGTGCTTACGTGCGAGATTCGGGGTGGATGTCGTCAAAAATGGTTCTTGAACGCGTTATCAAAGAGTACGTGAAGCACTGCAGGCAGTTTTTGTGGGGTGTGGGGATGAACAGCGTTTGTGCTTTGTGGTGTTTGCAGACTTGGACACATGACCGATAGTCTTGCTGCTGGAAAGGCATGGGACGCTCTTAAAAGCTGGAGTAGTCTGGTTCTTGTGCCAAAGCCTTTGGAACTTGGTGAAGTACTTTGCCTCATTGACGAAGCCATTCGTGATGTCAAGCAGCAGGTCGTTGTGAGCGCTGTGTCCACAGCACTGAAAAGAAGGGGGTTGAACGTGCAGGAAGGGTTGGCGATTGTTAAAGCCAGTCCTTTGTTTGATGAGGTAGTTTCCGGAAGGGGGTTTATTGGCGAACATCACGACGTTAATGTGGGTGTGTTGACAGAGTTGCTTTGTGTGTATCACGAATAGTGTGTATTCGCAATAAAAGGGGTGCTTTTACCTTAACCCATTGCGGCGCCACACCCAAATAACGTCCCGAATTCGGGACGTTGTGACAAAAATACACGGTTAAAAATTTTATTGGCGCTGCAGTAAGTTAAGTTTAAAAGGTGAGTCCCGGACGGTATTAGCACCGTGAAAAACTCACATCTTTCCCTTCAGTGCAACAACTACCCAGGCGGTGCTGCAACAGCGGCCGCAAAATGGTTTTGGTTTTGTCCGGCAAGCTGGACGCTTCTAGTGCCGCCATGGTGTCCTCATCCACAAGGCACTCTTCGCACCGGACCATCCATTCCGCAACTGCAGCATCACGCTCGTCCGTCGCACGCTCCAGCAATGTGCGCAACGGCGTACAACCCCTGCTGCACTTTAACCGCAAGTCCTTCCGCGGCAGAAAATCGCAGACTTTCAGCCGTTTTTCGATGGTGCCCGTGGTCATGCTGGCCACGTAATGCATTGGTGTGCGACCGGCCCAATCCCGTGGACTAGGGTTCGCACCGCAGCAAGTTGTCAACCACCCCACGGCTATTACTCTGCACTGCTCCACGGCTAAATGAAGCAAGCACATGTCTCCAAAGTACTTGGACGCCGCGTCTTGGTGAAATTTGCCCATGCGGATCCGGTCACACGCGTTGATCCACAAGGCTTTCCTGCTGTGCTCGGGACAAGTTTTTAGCTCTTCCATCATGACGTGAACATCCACCTTAATGTCCGCGCCCGACAGCAACTCTTCCCAGAACATGTGTTGGGGTCTGTCCCAAGAAGTGCTCCGGTCACTGAATGCAATTTGTGAGCACTGTTTAACTCACTGCGGCGTCAGTAAAATTTATAATTGTGTATTTTTGTAACAACGTTCCGAATTCGGGACGTTATTTGGGGGTGGCGCCGCAACGGGTTAAAACCCGCGGCAAGACATAAAAACAAAGCGCGGCTACGTAGTACAACGGCTAGTATGTGCGGTTTTCACCCGCAGGACCGGGGTTCGATTCCCCGCGTAGTCATTTTTTTGCTGCACATGCACACGGCTCGTCTTCTGCAACCACGCGGGGCACAACCCACGGCCCCAGCGCCAAAATTGCGGCCGGTTTGTTGCGCATGTTTGTTACCGCTGTTACTGCGGCGATGACAGCGTGTTGGATTTTAAGTGGGAGTTTTTCAAGGGATGTGGCTTCAATCTGCTCCCCAATTTTAAGGTGTACACATGCGTAGTGCTCCATGGGGGTGACTTGAACGTGTATTTCCGATGAAAAAGGTCCCGGTGCCCAGCCAGGGCCCTGTTGAATTCCCGGCGCCGACACTGCGGCGTGTTTTCCAATGCAAAAAGTGCCCGGCACTAGGGACGCAAACGGAACTTGCACATTCACGGTCCACAGCTGCGAGGGCGGCACACCCGGGGGCTGGATTAATGCAGCGACGGCCGCGCGCTTGGGTGTAGTTTCCGGGCATACTACGTTGGCAAGTTTGTGCTTGCCAGCAGCCCGCAAAATGTTGGCCACGGTGGCGTTGCGCACAGCGGCTGGGGGCATCACAACCACTTTGCCACGGGCCCCGGTTTTCCGAAGACACCCAAAGTTAATAATGGACGGGGGCGCGCCACGAGTAGACACCTTGGCAGCCACTCGTTCCACGGCCGCACGTCGTTTATGGGGTTTTTTGCAAACCTCGCCGTCGGCGCTTCGTTTTTTGGAGGCGGTGGTTGTTCTGTGCACAGCGCCGGAAAGGGCAGAGGCAACCGTCGGGGCCGCGGCTCGCCAGGTGTCCAGTGTGGCGCGGGACAGGCCGGGCAGGGGCCGCACCGGGGTGTCGGGCCGAGGGCACATGAGGGCCACGGTGTTGCGGGCAAAGCACGGCACCCGTGTTCCTGTTGCGTCAAATATCAGGCTTTGCTTTTGGCACAGGATGAGTTCTTGCAGGCCCGTGGGAGACACCCCGGCGCTGAAAGGTCGACACAGGTCCACCACCATGTACAGCAACCGACCAAAGCCCGACAGCGGCAAACAACCACTCATCACAATCTTGCCGCTGGAGTACAGGGTAACGCTGCCTTGGTTGCCTTCGGCTTGCCAAGCCTCGGGCACGCCCACCGCGCCCGCAAAGGTTTCGCGGTCAATGAACCACCGCCCGGGTGCAGTGGCCACCAGGGTGTCAGTATCCAAGTTGATGGGCAGTGTGGCGGACACAGACATGTCCCTGCCCGTGACGTTGGTGGGCACTGTGGCCAGCCCGCCCACGCGCCCCATCCAGTGAGCCAGCGCCCACGCGTTTGCAAAGTGGGTAAAACACGAAATGCCACCGTTGTAGGACCCGGACATAAACTCCGTGAACAGGGCGTTGGAAGGCCCCATCCACTCGCTGCACTTGCGATGGCGGGAGTGCTTGGACGCGTGCACGTGGCCCAGCATCTGGGTGTGAACCCGCTTCAACGCGTCTCTGCTGATAACGCTTGTGTTGACAAGGGCGTTTCCCACGCGGTTGTCCAGCGCGGTGGGCACGTTGTTGACGCGCTGCAGCATGTGTGTAAGCATGAACTGCGCGGCCTCCGGCACCCAATCCGGGGACTGCAACTCCGTGGTTGCCATGGCGGGTTTTGTTGTTGAGCAGTACCTATTGCAACTTGCCATACACGTGCCACCAAAACAGTATCCGTTTTTTTTGCAACAACGTACACACGGGAACATTGCAGTGCTACCCAGGAAATCGCCCAACGGCGTCTTCAAAGGTTTGAAGCACCGGAAAATCCACACATGCGGTTGAAAATTCCTGCAAAAAACTGCTCACGTGTCGGTTGGCGGGGTGGGGTCGCGTTGAAGACATCAACAAGTCTTTGTGCATGCGTTTTGGAAATTGAATAGGTAGAAATTCAAGCATGCGTTTTGGAAATTGAATGGGTAAAAATTCAAGACCATTTACTGGGCCCACCTCCACTCCCGCTTTTGTTGTAAACCCCTTTTTAAAAACACGAAGACACGCCAGGGTGAACTCTCGCACCGTGAGCGGGAACAGGTTGCAGGCAGAGCGCCCGCCCGCCGCCGCCTGCACGTTCTGTGCATCCGTGTACGCAACGTAGTTGGTGGCAACCAGGGTGGCCAGCGCCGCAAGCCACGCCGGCGACGGTGGGTGGGCCCACACGCCACGCTTGGCGCACTCTTGCCACAGCACCGCCCGGAACGTAGCCGCGGTTTCTGCGCGGCCTCGCATTACCCACTTTGGGTTGCTGCACTTTTCCAGGAACAATTCCACGGCTTTTGAAATTGCGTTGCCGCTCATAAATTGCGTGTTCAACTGCAATTGCTCGGGGCAGCCCAACACGTGAAGCACAACCGTGGCCGCGGCTTGGGCTACGTCAAATGACAACGTTTTCCCGGCTTTGTATTTTCGAACTTGGGCGATGGTGGGCAAGCTTGTGACGGTGGCTGAACCACCCCCTGCACTAAAATACTGGGCTTGGGGTACAGGCGCAGTTATGGCCACAGCCACTGGCACTGACGTGGTTGCGCCTTCTGTCCCGCGGTGCTGGGCTGCGATGGGCACAAGCCCCAGTGTCGTGGGCTTGCTGGCCAGTACCGACAGCTTGTGGGCGGGCAGGCTTGCGGGTTTGCTGTCAGTGCCTCCGTCGGTGGTCCATTTGCGGTGTTTACGGGCCTTGAACCGCGCGACGGACCGCTTGCGGTCTTCTGCGCCGCCCATAGCCCCGGCCCCCAGAATGGACCCGCTTTGAGCGCCGGCCCGGGTGGTTCCTTCAAACACCACTCGGGTAAGGGTGCACACAAGGGACCCGGACCGCGACACCACATGCGGGCAATCGGCGTGGCACGCGTGCACGACTCCGGATGTGCGGCACTTGGTGGTTCTGGGCACGCCGGTGTCTAGGAAAACGCAAGCAGGAGTGCATGTGTGTGCGCCATAGCCCGGCGTTTGCATAAGTGGTCCACTTCAAACTTTGTGGTTGTTTGCCCGGTGCACGGTTCATACTCCGAACACAACTTCAAACGATTGCATTGGTGGTTATTGTGAAGCGCGGAAAAACAATCTGAATTTTTGGCGCGGGGTCGTAAAAGTATGGAGGCAAACGGTTTCAGGGCGTTAGTGTCAATATCACCAAAGAAAACACGCAAACAAAAGTTGCCCCCGAATAATTAAGCCGTAAGTGTTGACAGTGATTCAAAACGGTGACTTGGGTGCAGTTGTGTGCCTGCGCGCGTGTGCGTGTTTCCGCTTAAGCAAGTGGGGGCCGTGTGCGTGTGCGCGCTTGCAGTCATGCAGGCCGGTAAATCCGCAGAGTTGGGATACGGAAATGTGGTTACAAGCATTGTGGTGCCGACCGTTACGCGCACCACGTTGGTGGTGACGCTGAGTGCCCAGACGGCCAACCTGCTGTTTTGTGGTCGAAGCTCCGGCACAACCCCTGAAGCAGCCTTTGCGGCACTGTCAGAGAGCGAAAAACTTGTTGCCGCGCTGCTGTCGAGTTTTATGGTGGCGGCCAGCACCGCCAGCGGAGGCATTGCGTCTGATGGCAGCTGCCCCAACTTTTTGATGCATCTGATGGCACCCCCCGTTCGAGCTTCCGGTCGGGGCTTTGCGTTCCGGCCCCCGAAAAAACCCGCGGCAAAAAAGAAAGGACGGGGACGGGGGCGAGGGCGCGGCGACGGTGGCGAAGATGGTGGTGGTGTGGTGCTTGGGGATTTGCTGGCGCTGGAGGCGGGCGATGGCGAGGGCGAAGAGGACGGCGAAGACGACGCCGCCGCTGGGACCCAGGTCCGGGTTGGGCTTGCGGAAATGGTGAAGCGCGTGCGCATGCCAAACGTTCCTTTTGCGGTGGTGATGAACGTGGTGGTGGAGTACGTGCTACGGGTGAAGCACCGGCCTGCGCCCCACCAGCCCGCCAGCACACAGGACACCGTGTACGATTCCGTGGCCATGAAGGGCATTTGCCTGGAGAAGGACGTGGAGCACGTGCGGTTTTGGTTGGCGTTTCCCAACGAAACCATGGCGGACTTTGTGGCTGAGCTGGTTAAGCAAAACGTGTCGGTGGCCATGTCTTTGGACGCCGCTCCGGGGGCCATCACGGGGTTTGCCGAGGCGGCGTTTGGGGGCCGGGGCGGGCCCAACGCGTTTGCAAAGCTGGCGCTGGTGCTGAACAGTCCCGAAAAGCTGGAGCGTGCCATTGAAGCTGCGGCGGGGAACGTGCCCAACCCGCGGGCTCGGGGTGGGCGGGGCACTCGCCCCGGGGTGAACACTCTGGAGGTGGACACGCGGGCGTCACTGATGGAGGAGTCTACGCCGGACACTCCCACTCGACTGAAAGACATGGATTTTGAGGCGCTGAGCTGGCACAATGTTATCCGAGCTCAATCCAGGCGCTTTCGCGCAGACTCGGTGTATCCTGAGCAGGTGTGCATGGTGGCGTACGTGTCCCAGGAGTCGGACACACACGTGCGGATACAGTTTCACGGGGTGACTGCGTTCAAGGTTCCGCCGGAGCTGGTGGGGGCAACCAAGCTGCCAACTCTTCGGTCTTTGGACATAAAGCCGTTGCCGGAGGTGTCCCTTGACGACGTTGTGATTTACTTGCGGCAAATGGCTGCGCGGCACGATTGCCAGGTTTTGGTGCAGGTGTTTGGGTGGTTGGCGGCTACGCACCCGGGGCTGCTGGTGGCCCTCATGACGCTACTGTGCGAGCCCATGCACTTCCTGGTGGTGTTGACCCATGCCGTGGCCCACCGCGCCGCCGTGGTGCGGGAAGCCACTCGACTGCGCAATCGGGTGCAGGTAGCGCTGAACGACGCCAGCGCCCCGGCCCCGGCCGCGGTGCTGCCCAAGTCGTTTGCGTTTATCGGGGACAGCGCGTTGCGGGTGCCGTCGGTGGTGCGGGGCATGCTGCGGGAGTCGTGTGGGTTTGGGCCCGCGGAACCGGATGTGATTGAAGACGGGGCATTGGTCATGGATGGGTTTTTGGGGGCGGTGTTTAACCCGGACGGCTCCATTGACGACCGGGTCCGGGAGGAGTTGGTGGACATTGCTGCGGCGCTGCCAAGGCAGTGCGTGCAGGCGGTGCGGGAGTCGTTGTCTCGGTTCCAGGCCGAGGTGGGGAAACCGGTGCAGCTTCTGTCCCATTTGCACGACTTGTTGGGGTTGACCTGTGTGCAAGTGCAGGAACGGGTGCTGACGACCATGAAGGAGGGCATGCAGTCGCTGCCCGACGGAGAGCACTTTCAGTTCTTGCGGGCGTTGCGAGACAATAGTGAAGACCGTGATCATGATCGCGACGAAGATGATGACTTGGCGGAGGCAGACGAGGTGTTTGGTCGTGGTGGTGGTGGTGGTGGTGGTAGTGCTGCTGCTGGCGCAGCCGTGGACGACGACGATGCTGACATTGAAGCGGTGTTTGGGGGTGGGCGGCCCAGTGCGCTGCAGGACGCGGTGCGGCAGTGCGGGTTTAAGGGTGTGGGCACGCTTGCGGTGCGTGACACGTCGGTGTCGGGGCAGTGGGGATTGGAGTCTTTGCTGGAGGCTCACGCGCGGCTGGAGTCGGTGGGACTGCAGTCGTCCCGTGCCGTGATGCGGGACTTGGCTGACAAGGTTGTGGCGGCGCTGCAGGTGCTGGGGTGTCGCCAGGAACACCTGGCGGTGTTTCTTGCGCTGGAGGAAATGTCTGCGGATGTGCCGCTGGACGTGTTTTTGGGAAAGGTAAAGGCCGCAGGGCGGGGCGAGTGTGGCTTTGGGCCGCAAACACCTCGACCCGCCTTGGACGTCATTGACGACGTTGGGTACGTGCTGGGGCCGGTGGTGCGGGCCGGGCAAAACGCAATGGTGTCGGCACGCGGGGAGTCAGCGCGGCGCCGGGCCCAGGACCGAACCCGGGCCGTGATTGAGGAAGCGGTGCAGTCCACGGCACTGGCGCTGACATCGGGGGTGGGGGTGCACCCCGCGGTGGCCAAAGCCATGGAGGTGGTGCAGGCCGAGTTCCGGCGGGCGGAGCTGGACCGCAGTGCCGCGGTGGGCACTGCTCGTCGGCTCACCCCCGAGGCCCGGTTTGGGCACTTGGGGGCAACCCTGCCGTACACAAACTGCGACGTGTTCAGCTCGTGGCTGGCGCGGTGCATGTTGGCTCTGGAGGTGGACTGCCAGATGGTGGTGGACCACTCTGCGGTGCTGTTGTTGGACCTGTTCATGCTGACCGTGTACAACCGCAACGACAACGTAATGAACCCGCTGGCGCTGTTGCCCGGCCCGGCGGGCGTCGGCAAAACCACCATCATGGAAATTTTGAAGTCCATGATGCCGCTCGGTATTGTGGCCGACGCCAACCACGTGTCTAAAATGGCGCTCATGGCCCCGGACAGGTCCCCGGGCGCGCCGCGGGGCATGTGTTTTATCATGTGCAGGGACGACATGCCGCCGAATGGGCTGGGGGTGGAGTCCGTGCCGGGGTCCCGCTTTGAAAGCAGCCAACAGTCCAACCCGTTGCTGCAGTTCATAAAGGCCGCGCTCACCAACAAGTTTCTGGGGTTCCAAGTGTTTGAGCGGGATCCCACTCGGCACATGGAGCAGCACGTGTACGCGGTGTTCATGGGGCTGATTGCGACCTTTAACGACTCGTTGAAAACCGTGACGGATCCGGCGTTGCTGGAGCGCGCGTTGCCGGTGGTGCTGGGCGCGGAGGGCCCTCGCAACGACGGTGCCGTGTTTAGCAGCGAGTCTGACGTTGCGCGCAAGGAAACACCCCACGCCAGGGTGTGCGCCATGAACCGTTTAGTGAATTCGTTTGTGGTGTTGGTGCTGGCGTCAAGGGCTAGCGGCGTGCCGGAGCCGTGCATGCTGGCCGCCACCACGAAGCTGACCCAGCTGCTGGCTGCAGGGAACGCCAAAGGTGTGGCGCTGCACAACCGCGACCGCAAAAAGGCCGAGGCGTTGATTGTGAACATGGCCATTAAGCGGGCGGTGTTGATTCTTTTGTCTGACCAGGCGCGGTACTTGGCGTACGCTCGCCACTTTGACGTTGGTGATTTTTTGCGCAAGGCCGCGCTGCTGAGTGTGCCCACGTCCAGTGACGCGGTGCGGGCGTGGGCGTCGTTGGCGGTGCACACCATTGAGACTGCGCCCCGGGAGTTTCTGGCGGTGGTGAAGCGGGCCCTGGGGGGGCCCACGGCGATGTACGCCAACCTTGCGGTGCACCCCGTGACCCGGGAGGTGTACCCCGACTACGTGCACCTGCAGGTGCCCCTGGAAAGTGGCCAAACGTCGTTTCACGAGTGGATGAAGACGCTGTACAAGGCGCTGCACTTTAAACACCACGAAGATTTTGCGGCGTACATGGAGCGGTGCAGCAAGGAGCTGGTGTCGTCCCTGGTGAACCTTGACACCGTGGTGCTGGACCCCGGGCTGGTGGGTGCTGTGCGCCCGCAGTTGGTGAACCCTGGGGGTGCGTTTCCCGGGGCCATGGCCCCTGAGTTCGCGACTGTGGCTTCCTGGGCCACTGCCCACGGCCTGGACGCATCCGACGCTACGGACGCCGTGTTTGCAGAGGTGCGTCGGGCGTACTTTGATTTTAGGGCCGGAGCAGGGGGGGCAGCGTTTGCGCCGGGGGCTGACGCCGCGAGACCCCAGGGCGCAGGTTCTTCGGAGTCTGGCGGGCGGTCATTTTTCGGAGACCGGGCTGGCGGTGGTGGTGCTGCCGTTGGTGCGGGTGCGGGCGCGGGCGCCGGTGCGGTGGGCGCGTGGTTTACGGTGCAGAAGCGCGCGGGGGCGGGGCAGGAAATGCGCACGGTGACGTGGCCTCGCATTCCGGGGTTCCGCGTGAAGGATTCGTCCACGCTGATGATCCCAACCACCAGGAACGGCTCTGCGGCGGGGTTTACACTGGGCGCGGTGGCGGGACTGCCTGTGACCGGGTTTTGGGTGCACGTGGGCATGCTGGCGGCCGTGAAAACGCCCCAGGAAGTGGTGAAGGAAGTGTTGTACGAGACCCGGGATCGCTTTGTGGCCACCGACATGCTGAGGAATCCTGACGGCAGCGCACTACCCACACGGGACACGTACCTGTGTTTGGGGTGTGAGGGTGAGCCGTACAAGGCACTGTGTGTGCAGCTGCCCGCAGACCCCGAGGCGCCGCCGGTGGTGCTGCGAAACCGTAGTTCCCAGGGCAGCAGCGTGCTGCGGGCGCTGGCGCTGCGCATCATGGAGGATGGGCCCGGGACGCGCCAGGGGATGGACGCCATGGGGCTGGGTGGCGCCGGGTACTTGCACCTGGTGCGGGCCATGCAAAAAGATGGCTGTGGCGACGACGCGGAAGACACCGACTCCGACTCCGACGCGGAGCTGGAGCTGGGCATGAGCTTGGACTGCGTGGCGGCCCAGGTAACGGCGTGGCAGCTGGGGTACCGCATTAAGGAAGGCGGGCGGTCACTGCCGGTGCTGGAGCTCGGGGGCAAGAGCTTCACGGCGGCGCAGCTTCCGGTCGTGGACTTAATCCTTGCCGCCGAGGGCAGCATGGGTGAGCCCGTGAAGATGCAGGCTGTAATGGACTCCATGCGGGACGCCGCGCGCGGGCAGCCCGGCGCGGGGGCGCGACTCAGACCTGCACGTGTCGCGGCAGTGGACGCGGAAGCCGACCGGCGGGTGTTGCAACACCGCCCTGCCCGTGCGAAGCGTGCGCTCGGTGCCGATGTACACGTAGGCGCCGAGCCAGTGAGAAACGAAGCTGAGCCGGGGCAAGGACGGGTTCCCGCGGTTGTGGCTGTGCCCGGGTTTCAGTTTGGTAGCGCGCCGGCGGGGGCTGGTTCTTCGCCCAGCCAGGTAATGGCCGACGCACTGCAGGCCAGAATGTCCGGCGGTTCTGCGTCTGGGTGGAGTGGCCAAGATCAAAGTGTTGCTAGTCGAGTGTCCGGTGCAAGGGGTGGTGGTGTGCCTGGGGGTGGGAGTGGGAGTGGGAGTGGGA
>JACCDR011428533.1_pt1 | contig 22434 bp, 47 predicted proteins | sample 7446431 | NCBI WGS metagenome assembly JACCDR01 (sample SAMN15323443, study PRJNA562643) | freshwater metagenome | isolation source: river surface water | place: USA:Blue River Watershed | collected 2017-08-17 | reverse complement strand
GAAGACCGTATTGGCGTCGGAATTCTGCCACCGTGAGCTGGCTGCCGGCGGCGCACAGCTATTCGTTGTGCATCGCCGGGAGCTGCTCAAGCAGGCTGCAAAGCGGTTCAAAGAGCGCTTCGGTGAGCGTGAGGTAGGGCTGGTTTACCCGGGCGTGGCGCCTCGCCCGCAAGCCAGCATTCAGGTCGGTACCGTGCAGAGCCTCCTGGCTCGCAACATCCGCCCCGATGCGTCCCTGGTGACCTTCGACGAGGCCCACCATTACGCCGCGGAAGACTGGGCGCAGCTCTTCCACCACTACGCCAACGCGCGCCTCCTGGGGCTCACAGCGACGCCAGAGCGGCAGGACGGCAAGCCCCTCGGTGACTTGTTCGACGAGATGGTGGTGGGGGCCAAGTACTCGGAGCTGCTGGCGGACAAGTTTCTGGTGCCTTGCGCCATGTTCCAGCCGCCCTCGACGATGGGGATGGATCTGGCGCAGGATCCTCTGCTCGCTTGGCAGCGCTACGGCAGCGGTGCGCAGACGTTCGCGTTTTGCGCCTCGGTGCAAGTGGCCGAGGAATTGGCGAAGCGCTTCACGGAAGCTGGCATTCCTGCCAAGTGCATCGAAGCCAATACACCGAAGACAGAGCGCGACGCCACGATTGCCGCTTTCGAGCGCGGCGAAATCAAGATCATCACCAACGTCAATACGATGACGGAAGGTGTGGATGTGCCGCAAGCGCAGTGCGTCCTTCTGGCCCGTTCGTTTCGGCACATTGGTAGCTACCTTCAGGCGTGTGGGCGTGTTCTGCGTCCGCATCCGAGCAAGCAGCACGCGATCATCATCGATCTCGTAGGCGCGACGATTCAGCATAATTTCCCCACTGTCGACCGGGAGTATTCGCTCGACGGCGAAGGCATCCGCACCCCCGGTGTCCCTCCCGTCGCGACGTGCGGATCTTGTTTGCAGGCTTATCCGTCGCGTCCAGGTGGGTGCCCCTTCTGTGGGTACATCACTCCGCAGCAGGAGAAAGAGCTACCGAAGATCTACGACCTGGAACTAAAGGCCGTGTTCGCTGGTGCCGAAACACCGGATGATGCGAAAACACGTGAGTACCAACGGTTGAGAGAGTTCGCGCGAAAGCGTGGCTTCGACCTGTACTTCGTACAGAAGGAATATCGCAAGTTGTTCGGCGAAGATCCCATCATCCACGATGCCACCGACGAAGAACGGTGGACGACACTCGAGAAACTGCGAGAGATCCAACAGAAAAAGGGTTTCAAACCTGGCTACGTGCAGGTGCGCTTCAAAAACATGTTCGGACGTTGGCCAGCGGCGCGTGACGTTCGTCCGTCGAAGGAGTCTGCCTAATGGGCCTCGAGTACTCGGCGGCGGTAAAGGCAGCCAAGAACAGCGTGCTCGTTACGCTGACCCCAGAGCAAATCGAGCTAGCTCACGAGGTCGCAAAGAAAAGGAACGCAGCTCACCGTAACAGCAACCGTCCGGACGGTATCGTGAAGGCTGACAGCTCGCTTGCGAGCGACATCGACGGCGCCATGGCCGAGCTTGCTGTGTGTGTGGCGTACAACCAGCCCTGGGAGAATGCATTCGTCCCTCTCGAGCGCTGGGAGAGCGAACGACGCCTGCTTCATGACGTGGGCCAAATGGAGGTCAAGTCGACGCGCCATCAACGCGGTGGGTTGCTGGTGCAAAAGCAATTCGACGACGCGCCCCCATACGTGCTCGTGGTCACCGACCAGGCCCCGGTGTTTCGACTCGCCGGGTGGCTCTACGGTCACGAGGTCAAGCAGCCGCGCTACTGGCGCGAGGACCTCCCGCGCCCCTGCTACCTCGCCCCGCAAAACGCGCTACGGCCGATGGAGACGCTGTGACGATCGAGACATACGAGCTAGGGGGCTGCCAACCGTGGCGCTACATGACCACGACGCACGGTCAAAATGCCTATTTTGACTCCCCGGATGGTTGGGAGCTGCACTGGGTACTCGTGTCCCCGTCCGGTTTCGTTATCTGTATCTGGAGACAACGAGCGTGACCGTCTATTTCGCGCTCGAGGAAGACAGCGGGCTCATCAAGATCGGTTACAGCGAGTCAAAGGATCCGCAGAACGACCGCATCGATCCGACGCTCACTATGAATAGCTCACCGGTTCGCGTTCTGGCCACCGTGCCAGGCGGGGCGAACCTCGAGCGTGCGTTGCACCGAGCCTTCTACCAGTCGCGCTACATCCGCCGTGATTTCACACGTACGGAGTTTTTCACCCCATCACCCGAGCTTTGGGCGCTGATTGGGTACGTGCAACGTAAGGGCGAGTTGCCGTGTCCACCGGACGGATGTGCGGCTCTGACTTGGAGACCTGAGTGACCGAAGCCGAGATTCAATATGCCATCCGGATCGCGCTTGGTCAACTCCCCGACGTAAGAGTGTTCCGCAACAACGTTGGTGTCGCCGACGTGCGCGGAGCGAAGATCCGATTCGGTCTCTGCAAGGGCTCATCCGACCTTATTGGCTTCATTAGACTCGAAATCAACGGTGTCAAGACGGCGCGGTTTCTCGCCCTCGAGATCAAAACCGCGACTGGCAAACCAACGGAGGAACAGAAGCTGTTCATAAAGGTAGTGCAAGCCTTCGGTGGCTTCGCATGCGTCGTCAGGTCCGTGGAGGAAGCGTTGGCTGCAATCGAGCGCGCTCGTCGAGGTGAATACGAATGACAATTACGCGGTTCAAAGACCTCTACAACAAGTCGGCGCGCGCTGACGATATCCTGTGGCCGGACCTCTTCAAGGAGTTCAGCAAGGAGACTCCGTTTCTCGGGTCGCGTCACCCGGGCTGGAGCCCTGCTGAGTTCGACCCGCCGCAACGCAACCTGGACAACGTTAAGAAGATCCACGCGCTTGTTCTCGACTACGATAATAAGACACAGAGTCAGGATCGCGTCGCTGAGCCCATCACCGTCGAAGACGCCACCGAGATGTTCGGTGACTACATGGGCGTCATCCACACGACACGCCATCACACCAAGGAGTGGCCGCGCTTCCGCGTGATCCTTCCGCTGACGAAGGCTCTCGATCGCCTAGGATTCGCCACGTTGTGGCAGGCAGCAGCGCGCCGTTGGCCAGGATTGGATCCGCTTCCGAAAGATCCGTCTCGCTTCTGGTACACGCCGGGCGTCGCCGATCACGAGGGCGCATCGTTCGAGGCCGTCACGCTCAAGGGTGCGTGGCTCGATCCGGTCGAGTTCTGCGAGAAGGCACCGAAGCCGGTCATGGTGCCCACGCCGGGCTCGTCGCCGCCTGGTACCAATCTCGAGGCTCGTGCTCGCGCCTACGTCGAGAAGATGCCGCCGGCCGTGAGCGGATCCGGCGGGCACGGCGCCCTGTTCGCGGTAGCGCGAAAGCTCATCTGCGATTTCGGTCTCGATCCGCAAGCAGCTACGCGCATCATCACGACGGAGTACAATCCGCGTTGTTCTCCGCCATGGTCCGACAAGGAGATCGCGCACAAGGTACAGAGCGCCTTCGAGCGTGGCAAGGTGCGTAACCCAGTCCCTGATCGTGAGCTGCCTGAGCGCGTCGGTGCTTCGGCTCCGGCTCCTCCGAGCGGAGACTACAAGCCGATCGTCCAGCTCGTGAAGAAGGACGAATGGCGCAAGAACCTGCAGCTCAAGCCGACCGGGGGCCTAACCAAGGACGTCGGCAACGTCGCTCTGATTCTGGCTAACGATCCCAAGTTTCAGGGGTGCCTCAAGTACGACCGCATGGCGTACCGCATCGTCTGGGATCAGGAGCCCGACTACGAGATCGGTCTCAAAAAACCGAAGGTCGGCGAGACGCTGTCCGACCACCACGCAGCGTACGTGCAGCAAGTGCTGACCGTGTACCACTACCTCAGCATCGGGAAAGATCTCGCGTTCCAAGGCATGGAAGCGGCTGCCCATGAGAACGAAATTCACCCGGTGCAGCACTATCTCGACCAGCTCGAATGGGACGGCGTGCCACGGCTTGAGAAGTGGCTTCACACGTACCTCGGCTGCGATGACAACGAATACACTTCGTCAGTCGGTAAGTGGTGGATGATCTCTGCCGTAGCGCGTGCGTATCAGCCGGGCTGCCAAGCTGATCACGTGCTCATTCTCGAAGGCAAGCAAGGCAAGGGTAAGAGCCAGGCGATCAAGGCCATCGGTGGTGAGTGGGTGCTCGATGCGCTGCCGGATATCCGCGACTCGAAGACTGCAGCCGAGGTGATTGCTGGAAAGTGGATCGTTGAAATCGCAGAGCTAGACGCGCTACGCGGCGCAGGGCTGACCCGCATCAAGTCGTTCGTCACGCAGCAGTTTGACGACTACCGCCCGGCCTACGCGCGAGCGTCTGTCCGTCGGCCACGACCCTGTATTTTCATCGGAACCACGAACGAGCACACCTACCTCGAGGACCCCACCGGAGCGCGTCGCTTCTGGCCGGTGCGCGTCGGTATCATCAACCGTAAGCAGCTCGAGATCGATCGCGACCAGCTTTGGGCTGAAGCAAAGTTCGCGTACGAGAACGGTGAGTGCTGGTACCCGCAGAGCGACGAGATGATCGACCTCATCGAGCAAGAGCAAGCGGATCGCTACACCGAGGACGCATGGACGGGACTCGTTGATGCCTGGATCAAGCATCACGACGTCGTCGAGACTGGGTTCACTAGTGACGAGATCTTGGGGCAGGCTATCAATCTACCTCCCGACCGTTGGGACCGCTCATCGCAAGCGCGAGTGGGCGCCATCCTGACCAAGCTGGGCTACGTAAGAAAGCGAGTACGAGGCAATGGCTCGAGAGCGTGGAAATACTTCGCGGCTTGAGGCTGGTCAGTGGGTGATCGTCGTGGCGCCCGGCAAATGGTTCGGGTGGACGGGGGAGCTAGCACAGTCACCCGACCGAAAAGAAGCGGATTGGGCCGTCATCGTCACGGCCGGAGGGGCGGCTCTGGGCGTCGATGAGAACGATTTGATACCCGATCCGAGGGTGTGGTAGATTGCTTAGGAATGCCTACGGTAATCCTCTCGCAACGCTTCAGCACAGATAGCCAGGAGGTGTGGAAGGCTGCGGTCGCTGCGGGGTGGGATGCGCATCGCGCGATTCGATTCGGGGTGCCGATGCTAGACCAGTCCACGCCTTACTGCGTCTACGGTGAGCTGACGTTCGCTGACATCATGGCGCGACGTTGTGACCTAGGCCTGCTCGATCCGCCGGATGACTTCCTTCCGGAGCTACCGTTCGAGCTGCTGCAACGCCAGGTGACGTTGCTTCCGGTTTATTCGCTGCCCCTTTTTACACAGCGCGCGTTCTTCAAGCCAGCGAACGATAAGTTTTTTCACCGTGGCGTATTCGAGCGCGGTACCGATGTTCCGGTGCGGCATATTGAGATCGATGCTCCGGTGATCATTTCCGAGGTTGTTAACTTCGAGTGGGAGTTCCGCGCCCATTGCATCTTAGGGCGAGTTGGAACCATCGCTCCGTACATCAGCCCACTGCAGGCTGGGGACACTGAACGGCGACAAGCCGAAGAAGATGCTCGTGGGTTCACACAGCGGGTGCTCGATGAGCATGGCCACCGGCTCCCTAGCGCCGTGGTTCTCGATGTGGGGAAGCTCGACACGGGTAAATGGGCCGTCGTCGAGGCTAACCAGGCCTACGCTTCCGGGATCTATGATGGCGCGAACATGCCGATCGTGCTGGCCGCCATCCTGGGTTCAGCTGGCCCGCTTGCCGATGTTCGCGAAGGTGACCGCCAATTTCTTCGACCAAGGATCGAGGTAGAGCTATGATGCGTGATTGCACCAAGGAAGAGTTAGAGAGCTACGTGCGGGAACGCGGCGCGGAGCTAACCAGGGGCGTAGCTACCATCTGCGATCCGCCAGTCATATATTGGCAAGATCCGACTGGAACTGTCGTTGCTCGCTACTACGTCGGCGATGAACGTGGGCCGGAAGGTGGTTGGAAAATTGCGGACGGAGCAAAGTGATGCCTAACAAATGCACACGAGCCACCGAGTTCACCAAGGGCGCCTTTTATTGCAGTCGTGATGCTGGTCACGAGGGCCCCTGCGCAGCCTGGCCTACGCCAACCGAGGTCTACCCCAAGCCTTCGCTGACCGTCGACTGCGTTATCACGCGGTGCGTGGGTCAGACCTTCGAAATTCTGCTCATCCAACGAGGTAAGGAGCCGTTCCAGGGGTGCTGGGCGCTGCCCGGAGGGTTCGTCAACGAGGGTGAGGAACCCGTAGCAGCGGCGGCTCGCGAGCTGGCGGAAGAAACCGGAATCGTTATTTCTGACCCGACGCTTGTCGGAATCTTCGGGAAAGCCGGCAGAGATCCTAGAGGCTGGGTCGTCTCTGTGGCGTACGCGATCGATGTGCCCGAGGACACCGAGCCCGTTGCCGGCGACGACGCAGCCGATGCTAAATGGTTGCCGCTCGGCGCGGTACTGGCCGGCGACATACCGCTCGCCTTCGACCACCTCGAAATTGTCCAAAAGGCTATCCCATGATGGAAGCCAAGAAGCGGTACGACTGGGGGTTCATCGATGTGCGCTTCGCCGTCGAAAAACCAGTGAGCAACTGGCACACCTATCAAATCCTCAAAGCGCACGCAGCGATCCAAGAAGCGATGGCGCTGCTAGATCTCAACCCGTGCGGCGCGTGCTCTGGCACGGGGTCTCGTCTGAGTGAGCGGTCGAAGACGGGCGAGGTTCCGTGCGCCAATTGCGGCGGGTCTGGAGCTATGAAGCCGTGAGCAACCCGCAGTACATAGACGGCTGGCGCATCGATGTAGGGCCCGATGGCGTTGCGGCGAGCAGTGAATATGGGGGCAGCTTGGTACTATTCGCCAGCGGCGCGATCATGTCCGGAGGCTGCGACGTGCCGAGCAACATCGTGCACGTGCTCAACGTCGAGCTTGCCAAGGTTCGGGGAGCCACGACGGATAGTGGTGTGAATAACAAGCGTGAGGTTTGGATTGTGGAGCGTGATGGGCGCCCTGAAAAGCTGATGACCTTGCACCTTGGACAACTGCGAGTGACGGAGCGCGAGTGGGAGCTGCTCTGCTTCCGGCACTTCTCAAAGTACTGGTTCCAGGACGCAGGATTGCGCGCCCTCCGTGCGCTGTCTCCGGAGCAGCGCCGGGCAGCTTTCGATGCGCTAGCCGCTAAGTGCGGTGAACCACCGAGCGGATTGCTAGCTGGCTCCCCCGAAACGGCTTCGCGCCTTGGACAGCGCACCAAATGATGACCGATCCCATCCACGCATGCCACTACGCATCGCAGCCCTACGTCACGGTGCTTTGCACGGGGCAGGAGCACTAGCCGCGCCGATGCGAACGCGATTCTGATCAAACGGATCGCTGAGGAACCGAAGCAATGAGACCGCCGAGAGCCATTACTAAGGCGCGGAACCGTGGACGCCGCCAGCTTCGCTGGGAGCTAGTTCACGCGGCCACGTGCACGCACCCTGGCTGCGTCGTGTACCAAGTTATGCGAGAGAACCTGGAGGAGCCGGATGACTATTTCAAAGGCAGCTCTAGGCCGGTGAAAGTACCTCGAAGCCTTAGGCGCATCCACGGGAACATGATCTATGCATCACCCAAGAGACCCTGAATTCAACGAAGACGGCGACTGCTGCGCGGCCACTGACTGGTTAGGTCAGCGCTTCGCCGTTGGCGATCGCGTCATGTACTGCGTCGGCGCCGGGCGAGGGCAGATGATGGCCATCGGCCGCGTGGTGAAGATCGAGGCGACACCAGGGCGGGTATGGGACAACGAGGTCTGCGCGTACGGTTACAGATTCCGTGTGCAGGTTCTGACCGAGCGCACGTCGGGGTGCTGGAACAACAAGAGGCGCTCGAGGCCCGCGTGGGTCAACGAGATGAATATCACCGCGCTACCTATCCCTACGGAGCTGACTTAGGCTTCTCGTCGCCCTCCAGAGTGACCTTGTAGAGTTGGCTCGAGGCGGTGTGAAAAATCACGATGCCTTCGGGTTTCATGAAGCCGGGGGCAGCATAGCTACCGATATCACGCAGCTCCTGTACTATTGCGGGTATATCTAGCCCGATGCCGCGCGCCAATACCGGCACGACACCACAGCACTTCGGCCTAACTGCGTCGTCGCCCCACACGTCCACGTTGAACAGCGAGAACCGTTTCTCCGTGAGCCCGTAGCCGCGCTGAATGCCGGAGCCCCACCATTCGCCGTAGTGGGTTCCGAGCCCGAGCCCTACGCGCAGCTCGTCCTCGTGGGCCTTCACCCATTTCGCGAAGCCAAAATTATCTCTCTCCGGAGAGACCCAACGGGTACGTGAGCCTGCCCTGACCGTGCCGTCATCCTCGACGCGCACGCAGGCATTGGTGCCGTCAATTTTTTCTGTGATCACGACCTCGCGATTGAGCCGGGCGATTTTCGGAAACGCTACAAATTCGCTCACGTCGCCTCCTCGTAGGTCAGTCTAAAAATCTCCCCCTCACACGAGTACAGTTCCCCCTTGATTCCGCGCATGATGTAGTCGCCCGCCCTCGCCTTCATCCAACCCTCGAGAGTGCGGATTTCTATCCTATTCCCCACATAGAGAACCTCTCCGTTTTCGTAGGCCTCAATCAGCCATGACGGTTGAGCGCTCCAAGGTCCCTCGCGCGCTGCACTCAGGGCTTCAGTGACCGGGAACGCTTCGATGACGATCGGTTTTTTTCTGACCCTCATCCCCGCCCCCTAAGCGCGAGCCCGAGCAGCATGAGGCAGCGAGCTGCGACGTGGGCATACGGGTGCTCACCCGTTTCTTCGTCGACCGTCTGTCCCTTCATGCCGGCTGCGAGGTGACCGAGCAGCTTGCCCACCTGGTGCTCAGCGCTTTGCGTCGACCACTTCTCCCCGCGATGCTTCCCAGCTTGCGCCCAGCTACAGACGCGCTCGATAGCATCAATGGATTCACCGAGGCCGATGCTCACAAGTGTCGGCCATCGCTCGGGAACCAGGCAACCCGGATCAGTGTCACGGTCACGATCGATCATAAAACCTCGTAAGTGAATGGCGGGCGCACGCCCGTCGTCTCTGCTGCTGCTCGCTCGAGGGCGCGCTTCAAGCGCGTACGCGGCTGCAGTTTTTCTGTCTCGTGGAGACTAGTTCTCGCGGGGCCTTCGCCACTACCGATAGCCGCATAGCCGCAGTAGGGGCGCCATGCATGCAGGTCCGGTTCGAGCTGAAATAGCTCACCACCGACTCCGATGAGCGCCTGGCATTCAGCGATGAGGAACGGTCCGGTCTCCGATGTGTAGCCGTCGTTGATGTGAGCTTTACGAATCTCGTAAGCCAGATCGACGTTCACCCAGTGACTGGGGTCGGTGCCCCGCTTGAATTTTGGCACCTCGAGCAGGTATCTCATGACCGACTCGTATCGACCGAGGCCGCAGGTACCGATCAGGATATCACCACGGCGGAAGACCTTTGGGTCGCGCTGGATCCAAACCTCTTCCTCCGTGCTGAAAGCTGCGTCGCCCGCCATCCACACTCGCCCATTGTGAACGAGGGCTACAATTGCAGTCACTTTCGCCGCTTCCTGTCTGGTGTGTGGTCCAAATGCAGCTCCGTCATGACGTCGATTAGCTTCGACTCAGGACCGAGCCGCTCCAGCGCGGCCTCCACCGATTTGAAAACCCTCGTAAATTCCGCAAGAGACTGCTTCTGAGTGACGTTCGCTTGGCTCAGGCCATAGGCGAGCACGACCATGACCGTGCTCAGCGCCGAAGCGAAAAGCTCAGCTTGATCGTCGGTGTAGCTCGCTAGCGCGTCACCCAGCTCGTATGCGAGCACCACTCGAGCTGCAGCGCGCTCACATTTACCAGCGTCGATGAGCTTCGAGGTGACTGATTCTGACATGCAGGTTCCAGTTCCAGATAACGAGGAGCACGATGGCGACGGTACTCACGCTGCGATCTCCATGCCGTTGACGACGCAGCGACCTTCGATGATTGGAATGAAATTGCACCACGTCACACCGTCTGCCGCCTGTTCACACCAGCCGAAACCGTGCGTCCAATCGCGCATCGCCTTTGCTTGGTTCATGTAGTCGCATGACTTGAAATCGACAAGACAGCCGACGTTCATGCAGACGTGCACCTTGCCGGCGACGGTGCCCGAGTAGACAACCTGGCCCCGGTGCGAGTGACCAATGACTAGGTTGTCCCCGAAGTCCTGCAGCGATTGGCGTGCGGTGTTAGCGCCGCAACGACCAACGTCGTGCATGTACGAAACCTCGCCGATCCTGATCCATGTGCCGTACGGGACCCATTCCCAGCCATGGTCGTAGACGCCGAGCAAAGTCGGCACATCAATCATGCCGTACAGCTCGGGCGCTTTCTCAGCGATGTATCGACTGAGCCGAGTCTCGTGGTTCCCTTCGCAAAAGACCACGCGCGGGATGCCAAGGGTCGCGACTTCAGCGACCGCTTTGCGTCCTTCCTCGATTTCCCACTGCAGCTCGCGCTGACGGGCGGGACTCTTCACATGTGAGCTGACGGCGTAGCAGTCAACGAAGTCTCCGATGATGACCAGGACGTCAGGCTTGAGCCGTCGAGCGGCCTCCAGGAACGCCGCCCAGGCGCGCTTGTCGACATAGGGGTGATGGGCATCCGGACAGACCATGACGCGCAGAGGACGGCTCGGCGCGTCCGGAATCGTCAGCTTTCCGACCACCTTGACCTTCCGAAGGTACTTGCCAGGGCTCTTGAGCCCAGCTCGCTGAAAGGCCGAACGGAGCGCTGACGTGCTCACCCCAAGCTTTTTGGCAACCTTGGTAACCTCCAGGTTTTCGCCCAGAAACTTCTTCGCACGATCAAGGTCACTTTTGGTCCAAGGCTTCACCCCTCGGACCGTAAAGCCCGGCGTTCGTTCGCTACTAGCGACCGAGCCCCCAGCGACGTTACACACGGCACTAATGAAGTGCAGCTACTGCGGAGGGTGCTGGCATCCAGCGTCCGGAGCCTGGTTCTCCGAGACTCATCGGCAGTGCGGTCCGTGCGTCAGACGGTTCTGGAGTTGGTACAGAACCCATACGGCAACCCGAAAGAACCGCCCGAGCTTCTACGATTGCGCTCTGAAGTGGAAAGCCTAAGGCACCTTCCCGTTGACCGGAACTATTACTACCCGGACGGATTCGTCCAAATGCTCGAGATTGTGCAAGTAAATGGTAGCCGCCGCGGGTCAGACCTTGCTAGTTACAGCCTTGGGGCCCTAGCAATCCGGGTATGGGCAGCTTCTCCTCCTGTCCCCGGCCTGAAGCAAACCGCTAGGGCTCCCCACTGAATCCTTGAATGTGACTTTATGGGACTTCTCGTTGACAGACATAAAACCCAACGAGTAAAAAGATGGGTTATGGAGAAGCACCTAGCGAGACTCACGTCACTCTTGAATGAAATATGGGAAGAAGCCAAGCGGGAAGGGGCGGACGAACGGAGCGCCGAAATCTACGCCACCCTTCGCGGTCAGAAGACAGCCGTCAGTAAGCCACGCAGCGCGGCCTTCAACGAAGCCAAAGCTGCCATTCTGGCTAAACCTAAGTCCAAGGCTAAGCGAACAACCGAGGAGCTGGAGCAGACCGTCAAAGCGTTGACGGCCTACGTCAAAAAGCACCCCGATCAACGCATCGAAGATATCGCCAAGGGGATGGGCGTGACCACGAAGACGCTCACGTACCCCATGCAGCAACTGCTCGAGGCGAAAACCGTCTCCCGCAAGGGGGAGCGACGCGCGACGACCTACAAGATCAAGGAGTGAGTGAGGTAACGGGAGCGCGCGCATCGGTGCGTTCCCGTTTTTTTATTCGATTTTAGGTTGACACTTTTTGTCGCTGGAGCGACTCTTAAGCAACTTACCGCAGGGGAGAAAGAAAGATGCATCACCGATATGTAGAAGCCTTGGAAAATCTCAGCGCAATCCACAGCCCGATCGGGGCTATCCTGATCCGGCTCGCCATCAATAAAAAGCTCGACAGCACCGATCGGGCTCAACTCCGGTACCTTACCGTTCTCGCCAAGTCGCTCGCGACGGTCTGCCATGTGGATGTCCGCGTCAGCGGCAAACACTCGATCGTGGCCACGTTCGGCAGCGGCGTTCGGTGCATTCAGCAACTGCAAAGCGCAACCGGCGCACTGCTTGCGGCGTGCGCGCAGTTCCCGATCGAAGCCGCTCTCGACAAGCCGCTCTCGATCGCGTCCGTTTGCTCGCTCACTCACGAGATTTGTTTTTCACTAGGAATCGAGGTCTGAAATGATCAGCTTAGAAGACATCAACACCATCCGCACCATCCTGAACAACTCGCCAACCCACAGCCCAGAGCACAGAGCCCTCGCCAACGTGCTCCAACACCTCGAGCCCGCTTTCGGCTTCAACCATCACTACCAAGGCCTGCCGCCCGAGGGCGGCTCAGCGGCGCTGGCTCAGTTCGACGCCATGAACCCGCTCGAGAAGGTTCGCGACATTGCCGCCGCCTTCGCCTCGGTTCCCATGGATGCTGACTTCAGCACGATGGACCTCGACGACGTCATCAGCATTCGCCGCATGTGGCTCGCGGCCGGCACGACCAAGCCGCCGCACGAGTGGGAGCTACCGCAGGTCGCTCAGGCTTGCGCAGGGGTCATTCCACGCTGGGATTCCGCCGGCAAACCGGTCTACCGCTGGTAGACTTGACACCACGTCCAGCTTTTGGGAAATTTCACGATTGAGGGAGCCTTCATGAAGTTAACGCATCGCATGCAGATTCCGGGTGTAGAGCCTAAACCTGCTCCGCCGCCACATCACGGTGGACCCGTCGTCGAGCGGGTTCACCAGCTCAAAATCAAGCCTCGAGCCGAACCCGTTCCTACGTGCACGTGCACGGCCGAGAAGCTTTTCGAGCTAGGACAATTCGTCAACGACCGCATCACCAAATCGGCGACAAGCACGCATCGGCTTCGCGCCGACTATCAGCCGGATGCAATCGTGGTGAAGCTTCAACTTCGAGAGGGGCAAGATTCAGATTGGAAGGATTCGGGTTGCTACCTTTCGGTCACCAAAGTGGCCGGTCGACGCCGCGCGCTGTGTCTCAAAGTACTTTTCAACGTGATGAGCCGAGGATATTTCGCTGACGTTTTGGCGAGAAATTCGGGCATCGTCGAGCTGCACGAGCTTGCTGGAGGCTTACATGCTATGGTCCGCGGTATCGAATATGAAACCTGAACGTCGTCTCAAAGGTCGGCCGCCGAAAGGCGTCTCTGTGGAAGGGCGACGCAATTACACTTTGACCGTGCCGAATTCCAGTTTTTCGGTTTGGGAACGGCAAGCTCAAAATTCGGGTTTGACAATGTCAGCTTGGATTTCGGAAATTTTGGCTCAAGTAATTTCGGGAAAAATTCGAGTCCCTTTTGGCGACCCGGAAATTCCTCGAGGTCGCTCAGCGGATTTCCGTTTCAAATTGAACTTCTCAGTGCGAAGGTCTGAAGTTGAGGCCTGGACAAAATTCGCCGAAAAAAGCGGTCTCTCTGTCGCCGAGTTCATTCGTCAATCGCTCGATTTCGTGGCAGGGGACCTTGTAACCGGGAACGCTGCCGGCGTGCGCGGCGCTCTCCAGGCTCCGTAACCAGGGAATGTGCCCCCGCGTGTCGCTCAACGTAAGCCACGAATGCCTGCAGATTCCTGGCTTACGTTTGGACACCGCTGCCGGTGATTCGCCAGCTTTCTGCTGGTGAAATGCCAGGGATTTTTCGGCAAAATCTGCTGCGTTTTCCGCCAGAATCTCGGACATTTCTCGAGCAAAAACCCGGAAAAAACGCCGGAGATCTTCCCAGAGCCAGGCCCGGGAATAAAATTTTTCTTTTTTTGTGATCGCCTCGAGCGACGGCCACAAATAAAAATTTTTCTTTTTTTGTGATCGAGAAATTTTGGGTGACCCCAGGAAAAACGCGGGAGTTCCCCCGAGAAAATGTAGCTACATCGACCGGCCGCCGAGTCGGCGACCGACCACCGGGCCGAAATTCGGCCGACCGGCCTGCGCATGACACACGTCAAGCTGACGGTCCGGACCTCCGGCCGCAATGGTCGCTTTAGACTCCTGGGGATACCATATCGTTGCACACCATGACCGAAGACGTCGGAACCGTCAAACCAAAAACTACACTGCAGGCACCATGCCAAGCGTGCCGAACGATTTTAGGTTGACACTTTCTGAGTCGGGGATTAGGCTCCTGCTCATGTCAATCATCGCCCTGTTCATTCTCGCCGCCCTCGTTACTCTCTTGCTCGAAACCGTTCTCCCTCGCGAATACCGCGAAACTTTCGATCATGACGATTTTAGGTTGACACTTTCCCCCGTTGCCTCCATCATCCTTGCCATGACGATTCACATTCAAACGAAGACACTCCCCGACTCCCTCAAGTCTGCGCTCTCGGCCGTTGGTTACGGCGCGGCCGACGTCGCGATCGAAGTGACCGAAACCTACAGCGCGCAAGCCTTCGCCAACGATGGCCAGCGCGGCTTTACCATGGCCGTCAACCTGGCAACGGGCGAGCGCCACGAGCGGCAAGGCTCCTGGGGTGGGGCTAACCCCTTCAGTGCTAACGCGGTCGATTCTGACGGCGCGGAGCGGCCCCTAGCGCCCGGCTTCGCGGTCGTGCAAGGGACGACCGGCTACCCTCGGACCTTTGCCACGATCCTGCTACACCCGAGCAACGCGGCCCCCTTGCTGCCGGCCAAAGCGGGCCTGACCGATCGCCAGCGGCGGATCTTGACTCAGTTTGGAGGCCTGACTAGCGCTGGTCGAAAAGACGAATGGGAGCGGAACCACGAGAGCCGGCCGACGGCTGACGAAATCGCTAAACTGGTAGCGGCTGGCATGCTGAAACAGAACAAGGCCGGAGCACTCTCGATCACGACCGAAGGCAAAAACAACCGGGCGCGGGGGGTTCTGTGATGCTGAAAATCTGCGAATACTGCGAAGCGGAGTGGAAGCGAGCTAGGACGGAGCAAGCGCGAACCAAATTCATCGCACAAGGCAAGCGCTACAGCAGACCAGCCGGCGCGTGCTGTAGGTGTGGTGACGTAGTGGGCGAGGCCTCTAAGGCGCTACCGAATGACGCGCGATCTGCTTCCTGATTTTTCTTACGACTTTAGGTTGACACTTTCCCAGCCAGGCATCAAGGTGCTCTCACCATGACGAAAACGAGCGAAACGTACAGGCTCTATTACACCGATACCCGTGGCCGCGGCACGATTTTTTACGCGCGACGTCGGCCGGGTGACGGCGGGTGTGATTGGGAGTACACGACAGACGCAAAGCTTGCCGGGGCCTTCAAAATGCACCACTTACAGGCATGGGTAAAACTGCACGGCAAAAAGGCCGGCTGGAACGTGCTTTCTTCCTCCTGATCTTTTTTTCATGTCTTTAGGTTGACACTTTCCAGGACAGGCATTAAGGTAATCTCACCATGACGAACAACACGAATCACTTCGGAACCCCCGGCAACCGCACCCTTAAGCAGGCCTTCAAACTTTGGTGGATCAAGCGCTTCGGAATGGGTCTCTTTTTCCCCTGAATTTAGGTTGACACTTTCGCCACTAGCCTTTAAGCTCCCTGACACCATGACGAACCAAATCGACAACGCGGCCGTAACGGAACTGAAGCTCTGTACCGAAAACGAGTCTAGCTTGTATCCCCAGTACAAAGCGATCGTCGCAAACCTCTCACGCAAAGTCGCGAAAGGCACTTACGATGCCGCGCTGGCTCCTAAGGCATTCGTAGGCTACGTGGAAGCCGGGGCAAAGCTTTACGCTAAGCAATTCGGCGGAGTCTGGCACGAACTATTCCCGGCCGCCGTCCGGCGCGCAGTGGCCGAGAGGTTCGCCGCGGAGTGGCAGAACCCGTAAGCCAGACGTGGACCAGCCTAGCCCCGACGCTTTCCAAGCCTCGGGGCTTGCGGCGTTAGAAACATGGCAAAAAAGACGTTCATTCGGCAAATTAACTTCGAGGCTCAATCCGGCTCGCGCTTTTACGTGACTTTCGAGGGCCTGCAGATTCGAGGGGTCATGTACCGCGGGCAAGCCTGGTTTGACGTCAAGGCGACGGATGTTGAATTCGCGACTAAAGACTTTGACCGGTCGCATAACCTATGGGCTTACCGGGAAGCCTCCCTTTCAAAAATGAACGACGTTAGCGCGTCCGCTCGCGAGGCTATCCGCGCCGCGCTGCTAGCCGAGGTTCGCGCCTACGTTGCTAACCCCGAGACCAAGGCAACTGAACGCCTAGCGGACGCTGAGAGAGCCCGCATCACTGGCGAGCTAGCAGAGTGCAACGCTGAGATTGCGAGGCTAACTAAGTCACTCGAGTTAGCCCAAGAGAAACACCGGGCGCTTACCCTTGCCGCGTATGCCGCTGAACGGCCGCACTGAGTCTCATTGCTGGACGCTGAAACCAATCGAGTAGGATTGTCTAGCGCGTAACAGTGAAAGGCTCACGCGCGGCAGCCCGGTACTACCCGGGCAAACGGTAGGGTTCCGCGGGGTTAGGGGGGGGCCGTCGATTTTCTTTCGTCATTAGGTTGACACTTTCTGCGGAAGGGTTCATATACGTACTCATGACGAACACCGAAAGCTTCCTAAACGGTTTCCTAGTTTGCGCGCTCTGGTCTAGCACCGATAACAGTCGTGACGATGGTGGCGATCCGCTGGAAGATAACTACAGCATTGATGATTTTACGCCAGAAGCGCTCGAGTCGCTGAAAAAGGACTGTGAGTCTTTCGTCGAATCGAACGCGGCAGATCTCGAGGCCTACCACCTAGCCGGTTACGACTCCGAACAGGCTGGACATGATTTCTGGCTGACGCGAAACGGCCATGGTGCGGGGTTCTGGGACCGTGGCCTAGGTGAGCTTGGAAAACGCCTATCTAAGGCGAGCAAGGTTTACGGCGAGGTTGACCTCTATGTAACGGACGCTGGAACGGTGGCCTGCTAATGTGGCTGTTCGCTGTAGACGTCGTAAGCAGCGACGGAGTGGCGACGCTCCGACTGCAGGGCCCTACACCGCAAGTCGTGAGCCAGCTGGCGCTTAGCGTCGCGGCCCGGCGTGGCTGGTCGGGCGCTAGCGTGATCGAAACCGTCAGGCTCTATCGCATCACACGATTTTAGGTTGACACTTTCTCACGGATCCATCATGCTCCCCAACATGCAAACTAACTCAGTCACTCACACGGCAAGCAACGGCGCAACGATCGAGGTTGGAACCATCACTCATGAGGGCCGGTCGTTCAGTGCGACCGGGGCAATCGTCGACGAATCGGCCGGCTTGATCTTCGGTTACGTGAAGTGCCTTAACCCCGACTCGCACCCGACGTGCCAGCGCTTCGAGCTTACAAACTGGGAAGGAGCAACGATCATGCCGCTCACTCGGACCGGAAAAGCTACCGGGTTCTACGGAACCAAGCTCGAATGCTTCGCAGGTACTCTCAACGGCCGGCGCTACAGTGGGCGAGGCCTCGGATCCGGTATGTGCATCCGCATGCGAGCCGGCCGATCACTTTAATCCGATTTTAGGTTGACACTTTCCCGAGTATCCTTTACCCTCTCTGAACCATGACGAATCTTGAAAAGCTCTGCAGCACTCTCGGTATCACCATCAAGGCTGGCTCCATGGGTCGCGTCGACTGGGAAGGCATCACGGCCGACAAGTGGCGCGTTACGCTGCGCTTCGAGGGCCGCTCCCTCACCACGACTTTTCACGTGGGCATCGGTCAAAACGGAGCGGAGCCGTCAGCGGCCGACGTCATTTACAGCCTGATCGCTGACGCGCGATGCGGTGAGTACACGATCGAGACTTACTGCTCGGAGTTTGAAGAGAACCCCGACAGCCGCAAGGCTCATGCCAAGTGGCAGGCGTGCAAGCGCATTGCCCCTCGCGTCAGGGCCCTGCTAGGGGAGCATTTCGAGGCGCTAGAGCAAGCGGAGCACTGACATGCAAATCACAATCCAGATCGACGACAGCAAGATTGATGCCGCGCTAGAAGACGTTCATGCGCGCTACTGGTGTAGCTACCTAACTTGGATCAACGGCCACGGGGCCGCGCGAGAGCTGGAGGGCAAGGATGGCAAACCGGTCATGCACCGGTTCGACCGCGCTAAGATCGCTCAAACGCTTACGAGTATGCTCGAAGCCGGTAAACCGGTCGCTTTGCGTGTCATCCGTGGCGAGACTGACGGAAACGACCGCGATTGCTTTCTGCAACTGATCGTTTTTGGGGAGCTGAAATATGGCTGAACCGACTAACCCCGCTGACGTTGCGGCCCTGCAGCGCGAACTAGCTCACCTAGCCGGTTTCGTGCGAGGCTACATGGCCGCGCGTGGCTTCGGGCCGCTGCACTCTGGCACGCCCGAGCAGTGGCCCTACTACGGGTTCGGAGTGAGCGACGGGCGCGCTTGGGCCCAGAAAACGCGCCCGGTGAAACCGGTCTCCTGGAATATCCGATTTTAGGTTGACACTTTCACTGGTAGGCTTTAAGGTAATCTCACCATGACGAACCAAATCAAACCCGTTACGTACCGCATGATTCACTTCCCGAAGGTTGACCGTTGGATCGGTATGGCATGGAACTACGACCTAGCGTGTCTGTTCTCCACTACGGATCGCAGCACCTACACCGCGGCGCGCGAGGCTCTTGCAAAAGCGGCTGCTGAAGTCGGGGCTGAGCTTCGCTGGTTCGATGGTGAGTATTCTTGCGACACTCGCTCGGACGCGCTCACTCCCATGAGCATCGATTGGCAGGTCGGCCACATGGTTCGCACGCATAGCGGAACCGTGATTGGTGAGGTGCAAAACCGCTACTACGAGAACGGGACAGCGATGCTGACCGTGCTGGACGGCATGCAAAATATCCACCACCTACCGGCCGCGGAGTTTCGCCGCTACGCGCACTAAACCTCACATGCCTCTGTCCGGCCCCCACGCTTCCGAGCCTGGGGGCTTGAGGCGTTAGAATGTTAGAGCAATTCCTAAGGACCGTAAGGCGAGGCGAACGGGAGCTAACGCTAGACGCGGCCGACCTAAGCGCCGAGCAACGTCAGCTCGTGGTAGACACTGCGAAGGCGCTAGGCCTGAACGTAGCAGGCACGCGGCGCTGGCTTTTGATCCGGGAGCTTCGATCATGACTGCAACCCTCACAGTCGGCCGACGGGTCAATATCGTCAAGGGCTGCAAGGCTCGCGACTTGCACAAGGGAACCACCTGGCTAGTCAAAGCGATTGAGCCAATGGGCCCGGATTACAACAATAACGTGCGTGTCAGCTTGCAGCGACTGAACGGCTTCGGGCCGGACAGGATTGCCCTGTACGCTCGGCACCCGAACCGACTAGCGGACGCCGTCATCAGCCTGAACGACGGGCGGCCGGAGCATCGAATCGAGGTAACCCCACTATGACTAGATTCCGGCTTCGGTCGTTCGTTTGGTTCAAGCTCGCTCGTCAGCGCGAAAATAATTACGGCCGTTTTGATGCCAGATCGTGAGTTTCGACGGCCTTTTAGGTTGACACTTTCGGCGAATGGGTTCATATACTTATCACTCAGCGCGACGCAAAGAAAGGCCCCTATGATCTACCTATGTGATGGTGAGTTGGTGTGTGAGTCATGCGCGGTTGACTGCACGGATGATGAGGCGTGGATCGGCGGCGAGACTGACACCCCGGAGCATTGCTCCTGCTGCCGCCGCCCGTTGTTTGACGGTGCGGAGCTGACGGGCATGGGCGTGGCTTTCGTCGTCCGAAGCGTTCGGGAGGAATTGAAGAGCGGCACGCGATTCCCGCGTGGTCATGCTGACGGCTCGATGGTTTGGCAACATGGTTGGTATGAGGGTCTCCCTTGGTTGTCTGTGACGCGTGACTGGGCCGAGTGGGTGCTAAACCACTGCCACCGGCTCGACCGGAGAGATCGCCGCACCCTGGAGATCTTCATGCACTGGAGCCGTCACTACTCTTTTTGATGTTAGTAGGTTGACACTTTCTCACCCATGCCCCATATTACCAACATGCAAAACATCATCGCTCTGGTCGTTCTCGTGCTGGTCGCCCACGTTGCCCGCGCCGCCGATGAAACCTACGCGCCGCACGTAACCGCGGCCGACTCGCGCGCCTGCGAAGCTAAGTCCCAAACCGTCAGCGCTTGCTCCGACACTCGCGCCGAGCCGTGTGACGGCTACTGGGAGACCTTCGAGGCTTGCATGTCGGCAGTGGAAAACGCCGGACCGACCCGGTAACCTACCCGCCCTCTGTCCGGCCCCCACGCTTCCGAGCCTGGGGGCTTAAGGCGTTAGAGGTACCCCATGAAAAAAGTGATCACCTACCGACTGGCATACAAGCAAACCGAAGTGACCCTCTGTGACGACCACGCAAGCGAGCCGGATCACCCGCTCGGACCGGTGACCCACGGGGCGCGGTACGGGGGTTGCGACGTCTGCGAACGCCAGCACCGGGCTGCGGTGGAGCGAGCTAACGCCTACGTGGTAAGGGCGCCGCGCTACCCGGGCGCGCTGGCTAGCGTCATTTCTGGCCACCCCACACTAGAGGCCGCCCAGGAGGCCGCTCGTCGTTTCTGCGCCGGTCGGCCTGACTTGTTTGGTCAGGACGTGCGGATCGAAAAAGCGAACGGCGACCGCATTTACTACGCCGGCACCGGCGGCTGAGCTAACCTATCCGTTGCTGCGCCTCACCTCGGTCTGGCGCAGCGGCGGGCGTGAGAGCCCGAAACGAAGCGCGGCGCACGCCGCAGAAAGTGAACGGAGAGGATGGCCGATCTAAGCGAAAAGCAAGTCCAGGCACTCAAATTGGTAGAAAGCACGCGGGGCATGAACCTTTGTCACCGCGCCAACGTAATCGTCTCACAGCAGCAACGCAGGCTCCTTTCCGCCGGACTGATTGATTACGCGTCCGGCGCGCAGGCGTGGAAGATCACAGCCGCTGGCGAGCGTGCTCTCGCGCAATACTGCCACGTGGCTGGATGCTTTAAGGCGCGCGACGGACATTCGCACTGACTGAGCTATCGGACGCGGCGAGCTGCGCCAGAGCGCACGAGAGAGGACCGAGACCATGAGTTACTCATTGCCTATAGAGACAAACGAAACCACTGACGTCGTGCTGGCGGTGCTGCGTGACGCTTGCGCCAAGGGCGTTATCACGGTTGCGGTGCTGGATTGCCTCGCCAAAACAATTGTCGCCAACGCCCGCGCGCTCTGGGCCGTGCGGGTGTTGGATGCGTGCGCCGATGCTTTCGAGTGGCCCCCGCTCGCACCAGTGAAGCAGCTAGACGGTTCTTTCGCGATCGCGCTGATTCGCGAGGTGAATGGACTGGCCGAGCCTTTCGAGGCGACGGGCTCGACGGAAGACGCCGCCCGCCACGCCGCCGCGCTGGCCGTGTTTCCGACGTTGGACGCCGCGACGCGCGAGCGGTTGGGGGGTGAGCCGTGATGAGCAAAGTAATCGAAAACGCGAACGGCGACGAACGCAGTGTGAGCCACGCGGGCTACCAAGTGCAGTGCGCCGGATTGCCTGACGGATACTCGATCTACGACTACGCGCGCGCAGCCGGTGTGCGACTGAGCGGCCACGCGACGGCGGCTGAGGCGTGGGCTGCGGCCGACCGCATCGAGGCAACGCCCGATTGCGACGGTGTGGTGCCGAGCTGCTACGTGGTGGACGACGAAGGCCGGGAATGTGAGCGCCAGCTGATCGAAACCGTGAAGTCGGACGCTGAGAGCAGCGACAACCGTTGGGCCATGGCCGTAGACACCGCGGAGGCTGCGCGTGATGCGCTGGCTCGGGCTGATGCTTGGTGGACCTGGCATGATCAGGACGCGGATCGCCATTCTTCTGACATGGAGACGGCCGAGGCGCGCTGCGCTGCGTGGGTCGCAGGCTCAAGCGACGACGGCCCCGCCCGCGCGGACGCCTGAGCTGCCCATCCGTTGCTGCGCCTCACCTCGGTCTGGCGCAGCGGCGGGCGAGTGAGCCCGGGACAAAAGCGGCGCCGCGGTGGCGAGACACCCGGCGCCATGGCCAGAACCCGATAGGAGATTCCAGCGATGAGCAAAGCAGCACAAGACCTCGTGATTCTCGAGACGATGCCCGACCACCTGCGCGCCTCGCACCGCGCCGCGCGCAACTGGGGCACCTACCCGCACAACGGCGCGACGCGCCTCGTGTGCGACCGCGAGGTCGCCGAGCAGCAGGCGGCCGAGGACGCGGACGGGTACGACTCGATCGTGCGCGACGCGGACGAGAGCGACCTGGCCGAGTACGACCATCACGGCTTGCTCGCCCTGCCGCCGCGCTCGGCCCCACGGGATCGCGAAGGCGGGTTCCCCGGCCACGACGAGGATGCGTGAGCCAGCGTCAGCCAG
>JACCDR010201696.1_pt1 | contig 22452 bp, 12 predicted proteins | sample 7446431 | NCBI WGS metagenome assembly JACCDR01 (sample SAMN15323443, study PRJNA562643) | freshwater metagenome | isolation source: river surface water | place: USA:Blue River Watershed | collected 2017-08-17 | reverse complement strand
GCTGCAATAGTTGTATTGGTATTCCAGTTAGATAGAACGGATGCAGACTCGGTACCAGTGATATTGGCATCTGTACCGTTTACCATAGTAAGGGTTGTACTATACGAACCATCCGTAAGAGAGTTCAACTCACTCGCAGTCGCCGTGACCAGAACACCGTTTAGTTTCAAACCAGCGTCAATACCATTGTGTCCAGTTACATCTAGAGTGTTGACAGATGTGATATTAGGCTGAGACGCAGTCTGCACAGTACCATAGAGGTTGGTGGCTGTTAGGTTTCTGAATGAACTGGCATCTTTGTTAGCATCCACTACAACTGCCTTAGACGCGACAACCGTACCGTTTGTGATTCCGACCAGTTTGCCCACATCGGACGATGATGCGGTTACCGACCCCATTACAAGATTAGAATCGAGTCTTAGGTTACCAGAGAAATGACCGGTTCCACCTACATCAAGCTTATACGAAGGAGTAGCAACGCCGACGCCTACTGATCCAGTAAGCTGAGGAGATACATATAGAATTGGTCCAATTCCATGCATACCCAGCGAACCATAGTTTGAAGTAGAGCTAAACCCATCGCTATAATGCTTGATTTCAAGTTGATTATATAGCGAGTTAGCGGAACCAACTGCCACCAACGCTTCATTGCCAGATCCCGTGTTGCCGGTTAGAGCACTGATGATTCGACTTGAATCGGTAGAGGCTCCAAGCATAAGACTGTTCAGTCCCTTTATGTTCTTACTAGAGTCAACAACCATGGCCTTAGACGCCGATACTGTACCCTTGACTACGTCATCAATCGTTGCAATATCGGTCTCCGAGATAACGGTGCTTCCAACCGTGAAGTCGCGAGTGATTCCAAGATCACGAATTCCAGAAATATCTTTGCCTGAGTTGACAACAAGGGCAGAACCATTGGTGGCAGTTCCTGGAGTCGATGCCGTTAGATAGTTTATCTGATCAGCAGACGCCGTTACTAGATCGCCGCCTAGTGATAGCCCCTTATCAAGCCCATTGTGATTGCTTACATCTAGAGTATCATTGACAGTTAGGTTCTGGAACGTACCAGTTCCACCGGAACCGAATATAGAGTTAAGCTGTGTAGCAGTCGCCGTAAGCAATTCGCCTCCAAGCTTCAATCCTGCGTCAACCCCATTGTGCCCGGTTACGTCAAGCACAGATACACTCTCAATGTTTGGCTGACTAGCGGTCTGTAGAGTACCAGTGATAGAAGTAGCCGATACTGAGTTTAGACCTCCGATACTCGTATCAGCATCTAGAATGACGGCATTTGAAGCCGTCGCGGTTCCGGGCGTAACTCCATCTAGGTAGTTGAGTTCTTGGGCCGTTGAAGTGACAAGAGTATTGGCAAGTGCAAACCCTTGGTTAGCGCCATCGTGTTGTGCAACATTCAGAGTATTGACAGTTGTGATATTGGGCTGACTGGCGGTTTGTAGCGTACCAGTGATGGTAGCTGCAGATACACTATTTAGATTAGAGATGTTTCGGTTGCTTGTAAGAACAACAGCCTTGCCGGGCGCAGCCGTACCCGGAACAACATCATGTAGATAGTTGATCTCATCTGCAGTTGACTGTACTAGAACACCGTCTAGCTTGAGACCAGATCCAGATCCATGAGTTGTTATGTCGACATTTCCTCCACTCGAAGTAAGCAGCAAATCACCAGAGTTCGATACTAGCATATCGACATATGAAGTAGGAGAGCCACTCGTGTTATCATGTGTAAGTTGAATGCAGTTTCCGTTCTCATCGTTAACAACAAGGGCACGGCCAGTTGTTTCTGTGTTTACAGATAGCTGTGTTAGACCAGTAATATAGCCTCCCATTTCTAGTCCTGTAAGAGTACCGAGGCTTGTTACATTCGGCTGTGCTGCAGTCTGTAGCGTACCAGTTATTTCAGATGCGGAAAGCGAGTTGATTCCGGATACATCTTTGTTTGAATCTAGTACTACTGCCTTTTCGGCAGATGCAGTACCAGGAGTAATATTGTGTAGACGTGTGATATCGGTTTCATTAATGACCGAGCTACCAATCGTGATAGCTGTGTTCTCGGCCACTTCTAGACCATTGACTGTTCCTAGTTTAGTTATGTTTGGCTGATTTGCGGTCTGAAGAGTACCGGTAACAGAAGTAGCAGTGATGGAGTTAATACCAGTCACATCTTTGTTGCTATCTAGAACTACTGACTTGGATGCCGATGCAGTACCGGGCGTAACCACATTGTAGTTGAGTTGATCTGCAGTAGAACGAACCAACGTGTTGTTCAGCATAAGACCACTGGATGTACCGTTGTGAGATTTGATATTGAAGTTGTTCGTGTTAGAAACATTGACCTCCGATCCCCCGGCCGCCAATGCTAGTTTGCCATCAGAAGAGACCGATAGCTTTGCTTTGTTTGTTGTACTGTCATTGTATCTGAGTTGAACGCAGTCGCCGTTGGTGGCGCTAACCGTAAGCTGCGAGTCTGGTGATATGGTATTGATACCAACGTTCTGAAATTTGTCTACGTATACAGCAGGCGTAGACGCCGTGTTAATGAGCACTGAACTGTTCGTCTGATCTGCATCTAGGTAGATACCGGTTTGAGCGTCTAGGCCAGTGAATGACGCAATTGTCGTCGGGTCAATGACAAGCTCCGGATCGAGGGGCTGACTTGACATTATTTTGAGCGTGAATACAATGTTAGTGTTTACAAATATATCTAAGTTGGTATTCTTCTCCGTACTATATACTACATCAGACATAAAAAAAAGAATTAATGTGCGTCGTATGCGACGGCTCGGTAGACCCGAGCAGTGTAGTATACCTAGATTGTTCAAACTGTGATACAGTCATGGAGCTACCAGAATCGATGCCCAATCTAGAGTATCTATCTATATACAATACCAATATCAGTCAGATTCACATATATCCAAAACTACTAGCTTTGTATTGTTATAGCTCAAGTGTATCATCGTTGCCATCTGAGAATGTAAAGATCAGAAAGATCAATGCCAATAACACTCCTCTAGCGGAGATACCAGATACATACTGTCGTCTTGAAGTGCTCTATGCAAATGGAACAAACATAAAGGAGATTCCTAGCGCCCTCATCAATCTTACTAACCTAGAACTGGATAATAGCTTGATTGGCGGTATCTCTGATAAGCTTATTAATCTAGATAGTCTTGTGATCTCAAACACCAATATCACCGAGCTTCCAGATACTTTGAACTATTTGAGATATCTAGATATCAGCAATACAAAGATCTCAATGATACCAGAGAGCATGTCTAGACTGAGCAAACTCTTTTGTCGCAATACAAGTGTTGACCCATCAATGCTTGGATTTGGAATCAATGTTCACATGTAATATATTTTTTTGAATATAAAGACACAATGGGCGCCACCAGTAGTAAGACCACGAGCACCACAGACATAGCAAACAGTTTTGTGTCTAGTGCAGTCATTAGCGTTACGACCAAGAACACAACAACAGCGTCTGGCTCTCAAAACATAAATGTATCATGTACTGATAAGGTTGCTACCAAGTCAGCCGAGTTATGCCAGGCACAGCAAAAGAGCAACATGGAAGATGCGTTTAAGCTCGCTGCTCTCATGTCAGATGATAACAAAAAAATAGAACTCATAAAGGCAGCCCAGGCTTACGAACCGGCAGTATGCTCTACATGCGAGATAGGAGACATTACTCAAGACATGGGTATCACTATCACAGTTAGTGAGATCAATAACAATGAGATAGCTAACAAGATTCAGGCCGAACTTAAATCCAAAATAGATGAACAACTAAAGAATGTACAGAGTGGAGTAATCGGAGCTAGTTCGTCTAAGGTAGAATCGCTTACCAAGATAAAGAATTATGTTGAAAACAAGTTCGATGCTAAGATCGTCAATGAGTCTCTTAAGGCATTCAACTTCGATCAGAATATTACGGCAACCAATGCAAAGGCAAAGAACGTATCTCAAAAGATGGTTGCCAATGTAGTTGCTAGTTCAATTGTAGAAAATGCAATGAAGAATGATTCTAGTCTCAAGGCAGCGGTAGAGAAGGCGACAACGATTGAGTCTAAGACATCCGGTGTTGTAGATTCAATCTTGGGTGCACTAACGGCATTTGCCGGTATGTACATGGTAGTTGCTATAGTCGTGTTAGTGGTAGGCGGCTTCTTAGTTTACAAACTAAAGCTACACTGCGCAATCCCGATGTTTGCTCCCATGTGTATGATGAACAGTGTAACTGGAGATGATGGTGGAGACGAAGAAGAAGAAGAATAAAAAAAACATAAATGTTATCTCTATACATCGTACTCACATAGACAATATGCATTCTTACTCTCTCGGCTGGGTTGCGTCTAGAAGCCACGAACCGAGTTGATTTGGATGTTCCACTCTGCGCATTTGTTTCTAAGCTGGTTGTCGTTGGTGAGCATCACCGTGCCAACACCAAACTGGTATAAGACATCTTGGAGGTAGACCAGCAGCATGACCTGGAAGTCGTCGTTTAGCTCGTTCCGCACTCCGACTCCGTTCTGGATGTTTTGAAACGGGCCCATGTAGTCAATCTCTACTTGCTGCATGATCTTGTGGTAGATAGCCATAGACGTGTTCATGTACACCATGTTGTTAATCATGTTGTTCTTCACCTGATCCATGAACACGTCATACTCTGCTAAGTGAGGAAGGGCGTTTTGATAACGGCTCATTCCGGTCTGGCGCAGATCGCGCATGCATGTCGCTCTCTTGTACTCGGTCTCCACGTAGCTAACTTGGTTGTCAACTAAGATGTAGAGTGTACGTTCGCTCCATCCAGGGACAATGCGGCGGAGCTCATCAATGCACACTTGGCGGGTGCACGCAATATTGCTATCAATGACAATCAGCTGCATCTTGTCAAACTCTCCGTTGGTCAGGAAGCTATCCAGATAAGAGAAGTGATCAATGATGTCTCTGGTGTCAATTGTCAGTTCGGCCTCGACGTCAATCGGCTGTCGGATGGAGTCCATGTCTTGTTCCAGAATTCTGAATGTCGTTCCGGATCGGACTGCCTGAAGCTGATGCATGCGGCAATGGTAGCTGAATGAGTCATCCTGAATGGCGGCCTTTGTGTAGATCATGGAATGAGTGGCGACAACGTTGGTCATCTTGCTCAGTTTGATGTGGTAGGCGGCGGTGTGGCAGCGGCTGTGTTATGTGTTGTGTATTGGCGGGTGCTACTTGATTCTAGTCTCAGTTCGTATTAACTGAGAATGAATGCTGGGTAGACTAATGAAGATCACTTGTCAATTTCGTGAATTTTAATGACAGCAATATAGGGTAATACGATAGCTACATATCTAGGATGCAGTACTACAATCGAGATGGAGGCAAGGGCATTAATTGGAATCAACAAGATCTGTTTCGGTCTAGTTCAAAGGTAAGAGGAGTAGACAATGTGATCGATGTTATGTTGGTGAATCATTTTGGTAATATGCTTAGTGTAGAACCATCTAAGTTTGTAAGCCAATTGAACCAAGGAGATTGGCCATCTGTGATGGATCAGTGGCGAACATTTAGATGCAATGATGATCATAATGAACCTATAGAATGCCGAACGAATGATCGATCTAACATTGAGAAGAACTTCAACATTCTATGGAACAATGGAGGAGGAGGATATGCCGATGCTAGCGACAATAAACAGGTTAAATTTGATAAAGTTCAATCATGGCGTAATGGTCTTGGCTGGCTAGCCATGAAGATTTCTGATCCAGGAATCAATGATAGCAAAGAGAAGAACTGTACTGAGTTTAGCATTTTGTATCATCGTCTTGATTGTATGACCGAGCTGTTTATTAAAGGATACCGATTATTTGACATGACCAATCTAAACAACTACAAGAACTGGGTACAGTACAAGCCATCTGGTAGTGGCAATCATTATAGCTACTTCTTGGCTATGTATCTTAGCTCAGAGAACTATGCCAAAGAGCTAGGATGCTTTAACGCCGGAAGAGATGATATGCGAGTGATTGCATCTAGATTGTTTAGTCGCGATCAACAGGGCCTCACCAATCATGGAGCCATGACTAACATGGCCAATGAATTCTGTACATCGGCGATTCCTAGTTATAGCTATCTGACTACCGGGACATACAGAATGGGAACCACTATATACTCTCCGAATACAAAGTATAAATGTATAATGCAACCAGATGGCAATCTGGTGACATATGAGTTACAAGGATCAAACCAGAATTCTCCTTCTAATCTACGCGCGGTGTGGAGTTCAGATACATATCTAAAGGCGGTCATGCCGTTGTTAGCAGTTCAAGCCGATGGTAATATCGTTATCTATCCTCAGACGAGTCCATCTACGCGACAATTAAGCGCCACTGGTGCAATATGGAGCACTAACACAAGAGGCAGTGATTGTAAATTGGGGCTTAGCAATAATGGCGATCTGTTTGTATTCACATCTGGGTCTGGACGCGACTTCACGATACACTATGTATCTGGCAGCAAATCACGAGACACTCTCAAGAATGAAATACTATCTGACGTGACATCATTCTATGACAAATGTATGACAGATGGGAACTGGGGCGTAAACAAGGGAGACCTTCTCAGATCTAAAACACAGTTCTGTATGCAAGGAAACAACATATACTCCAAATCAGAATGTAAAGACTTGTACCGTGGATTCACCGTAGATGGAGATAGTGGAGATACATTTAAGAAACAGATGGACAACCATGTACTCAACAACATATGCAAAGACGGATATGATAAGAACAATTCGGCTCTTGTGAACTTCTGTTCATGTGCTGCGCCATACGGAGATGCTCTCGCGATCTTTAAGGACGCCAACTATCATCCTATGTGTTGGGAAGAGAAATGCATGAAACAAGGATACAAGCTCAACTCTCTAAAGGAATACAAATGTCCTAGCTCAGTCTGTATCCAAAACATATCATTACAGAATGTGGTTGTTAAGGCCGGAGCCACAGTATCTCAATCATGTAAAATAGATAACAATCCAACTGCCACTAATGCGACGCCACCTGCAACTGGTAATAGCAATGCACCAGTATCTGGTAATCAAACTAAGTCAACGCCAGGAACAACCCCAACTGCTTCACCCCCAGCGGCTTCACCCCCAGCGGCAACTACACCAGCTGCAATCGCGCCAACCACGACTACACCAACGACGGCAGCATCGGGGACTACACCAGCAAGAACCAGTACAGAAGAGATCATTTATATAATGAAAAACCCATCATACAACATGCCAATGTTTGTCGGAATCGTAGGATTGATTCTATTCATTTTAATTGCATTGCTAATGCCAGGAGGCGGCGGTGGGCCTAGACAGAAGAGAGGACGACGTAAGCGAAAGACGGAGGAAGAAGACGAAGATCAAAAAAATGAAAACGAAGATGAATAGACATCTTCGTTCACTTAGAGTACATAAGTCTCCAATATGATACTTATGTCATTGTACGCATCATCGTATGTCATCTCTCCAATGTAATATTGGGTAATGATCTGTTTGGCTATCTGTCCATACGTTGGAACGTATAGATCGACTTCATCTTGAAGCAGCTGAAGATGCGAGTACAGAGCATCATTGACATCGCCAATACGATTGTACTCATCTAGACGATCGCCAAGTAGACTCATTAGAAGAGATCCGTCTTGAGTATAGTACAGAGCAGCAACTGCGCCATACCAATACTCCTCAGGTCGCACCGATTTAAGGTATTCCTTTTTTTCGGATTTGAGACACAAGAACGCATACTTCTCGTGGTGTAGCTTATGAGCAAATGCGGCACACGCGTGGTACGACACAGATCCAATCCCATCTGAAAGATTGCATTCAGTCTCAATCACTGAATGCATCACGAATCGCATTGTATCTAGACAAGGGTCAGCGATGTCTCCGTTCTTGATATCAGATAGTAGAGTATCGAGAAGACCAAGATGGATCTCTTTGTCCATCTCAAAGAACTGATAGAGAACTGATACAATCTCATCTGATGTCATGTTCTTGGATGCGCTGTGGATGTACTGGATGGCCGACATGGTTAGTGTTAAAGGTGAGTGGTGTTCTACTTGTTGCGAATCGATTTGATCGTATTTATTACTCAAAAAAATCAATTTTTTGATACGAGATCTATATCTCATATCGATTCGATTCTTCATATTTCTGGCACATCTTTAGAAGACGCTTGCATTGAGTAGTCGTGTATATGTTAGTTGCACAAAGATACTTAGCTAACTGACACAAACGATCCGTGCGATCGTTGAGCAGTCGCACTCTCTGAGTTTGAATGAATGTGGATTCCAATATCATCGATTCGCGATTCAAGTAGCTTCACACGTTCTTCTAATTCTCGAATATAGGTTTTGCCTGTGAATCGGTTCCACCAAGATGATAGCTTATATTTAATAGATTTACATTTATTCTTAATCTCGCTGAATGCTGCTGCCGCTTGCTTGAGCAACTGGGCACTGCCGCATCCAGTATCATTCTGATTCTCTAGCTTAGATGACATGCATCGGTTTCGTCTAGTCTCCGTAGAAGGAGCGTTGCTTACCTTATACGATCGTGTGAGAAACGAACGTCGCTTCTTCGCGTTTGTAGCATCTACCGATTTAGCCATATTGCTTTACAAACTTTGCGGTCAATCTGTCTATATAATAGACCAATTATGATTCTAATTTCGAACATAATTCGTATTCGTATAATGGAGTATCTCATCAACATGGTCTAGTATGCCGGCACCTGGAGTCAGATAGATTGGCTTGATGGGTACTCCTGTTTCTTTACAGAACACATTCAGTGCATCCATGTTCTCTACATTGATTAGATTTTTAGAGATCTCATATATTGCATTGTAATGGATATGAGCGTTGTTGATAGCAAACCAAGTACTACCAATCTTAGACACTTGGTATAGAATTGGAGTATCGCATTTGGCAATGAACTCAATCTCAGGTTTAGAGATGTACTTCACTCGAGACCGCCCTAGAACTGCGCATAGTCTGCTATTGGTATTGAGTTGTGGTTTTGCCAAAGACGAATCGGCCCATGTCGCTAAAGTGATCGAAACGTACTTCGAAAGAGAACGCTTTCCAACAACTGCAAACTGCGTAAGAACCATGATGTATCTTATGATGTACTTATATCATTCTAGCTATATATATCGAATCTATTAGGCTGCCATTGGTGCCTTGATGGGTGCATGCGAGAAGTAGTTGTGTAGTTCAATATCGGTGAACTCATATTCCTCTATCTTGTCCTTCTCATTCTTGATTAACAGATATGGAAATTGGTATGGTTCTCTCTCTACCTGTTCCATGACAGCATCGATGTGAGTTTCATAGATGTGCATGTCTGCCACTGAGTGGATGATCTCATCTGGAATCATATTGACTCTCTTTGCGACTATGAGAAGGAGTAGACCAAGACTGGTTATGTTGAATGGGAGACCTAGAAACGTATCACAGCTTCGTTGTGTCATCATTAGTGATAGTAGTTTCTGTCCTCTATCATCTTCCTTTACCATGAATTGGTACAATACGTGGCAGTTGTGTACCGCCACATTCTGCACGCAATACGTGTTATCTGATTCAACTTCAAAGTTGTACACCATGCAATGCTGATTGGTAAACACCTCAATATCTATGATATCAGATATCATATACGATCCCATTACAGTGGTACTATCATTACGCGTATACGATACTCTGTAGGTTGCATTCTGGTTGATATTTGGATTGCATGTTTGTATCTTCACATAGATACCTAGTTTAGAGTATAGAAGCTGTAGTCCTAGAGCAATGCCAATAGTGTTTGCCGACATGTACATCGTGTCTGGTTTGTTGGTATATCCGCGCACATCATTGTATCCACTGAGAAACTCATATATGTCTTGTTTCGGTAGATCGTAAACCCAATGAGGGATGTTATCGTCTTTTAGTTCCGAGTAGATCGTCCATGATGGCGGCAGTGCAACATTCTCTATACCGATCATGCCAAAGTATCGTCCAATCTCAAACATATTATGGTTGTCTACCAGTGGGCGACTGTATACGCAGTCCTCATCAATTGCAACTGTGATATAAGGGTACTTGTTGATCTTAGAGATCGGCGTGCAGAGACAATGCTTTCCAGGGACCAAGTCCTTTGCATCTACCCATTCCGGATCAGAATATGACATTAGTGTCTTTCCGGATTTGAGAACCATACTGGCATTCTTTGTACAGACCAAGAATGGGTGCTCTCCAGTTGCGATAATAGGTTCCGAGTTGATATCTGAGTGGATACCGTATAGATTCCCAATATGTTTTTTTGTCTGTATATTCACAATTGGCTTCCATCTGGATTCGTGTGTGTATAGAAGATCAGATTCATTGACATCTTGTATCATCTTGTATCCCTTCTTGGTCAGCACTGGAGTATCGCGAACGAAGCATGGCGGTAGAGACATTTTCTCTAGATCACTAACATTCCATCCAGATACAATATGACGTCGACTAAATGGATCTGTGATTAGAGAGTCTATCACCTTCTGTACTTGGTCAATGCCATTATGATGCAATCCTTTCTCGCCAGACTGAGTATCTCTTGTATACTCAGCTCCCCAGTTTCTCCATTGGAATCCATAGATGGGACCACACTCGCCTTCGTTGTATTGCTCTAGTCCTCTACTATCCAAGAACTCTCGAGTCGAGTTCAGTTTCCATATGTTGACCTTCTTGTCTTCTAAGATCTTAGAATCTGTTTGTCCTCTGAGGAACCACATGAGTTCCTCAAACACTCCTCTAAGAAAGAGCTTTTTGGTTGTCAGCATTGGTATAGAGTATAGCGTATCTCCGTTCTTCTCAATAGAAGTGATCTTATACTTGAACATCTTACCGAACACCGATCGAGTCCCAGTCCCAGTTCTGTCCATGCGCTTCGATCCGGTTTCGACGATTTCGCGCATTGTATCTAGCAGATGTTGTTCTTCCTTGTTCTCCTTCTTGTAATGATCCAGACGACACTTGCTTGACAGCTGAACAGTGCTAACTAGATCGTATCCCATAGATACTGGATCATGAGTAAAGAACGCATCAGCCGGTCGAGTCATATCGGTCTCTGTTATGTACATCTCTTTGATAAGACCAAGATCAATGAACTGAGTATAAATGGATTCGCCTCCAATCACCCACCACTTCTTGTCCTTATGATGCTTAGTTAGCAGTCGCACGACTGAATCAATCGTGTCTACGAAGACGATGTGCGGAGAAATTCGTTGTCTTGAGTCAAAATTCGATGCTTCATTCGTCTCTATCGAGTCTCTCTTCGTCGTTATAACAATGTTAATGCGTTTCGTAAGTGGCTTGTTATTCAAGGAATCGAATGTGCGGCTTCCCATGATCACCACTTGATTCTTGGTTAGCGACACGAAGCTATCCATATCGGCTCTATCAATGTGAACTAGTTGGTTGTCTTTTCCGATGCCTCCATTTTTGGTTCTGGATACAATAAGGCTAAACATGTTTACACGTCCAAATCGAACTAATTTGTTATATATTTTATTCAAAAAAAGATCAATTCTACTAGTGATTAGAATTGATTACTTGTTGCTCTTGCTCTCCTCCTCAGCATCCTCCTTAAGGAGGTCAGCAAGAAGATCGAATAGATAGCCGATCGCCTTGTAGTTCTGTACCTCAACCGGTGTTCGCTGAGTGCACACCGTCATGGTGTTGTAGATAAACGAAGCCTTCTCCTTGTCCATCGAGACGAGAGTCTCGGGCTCTTTGACGTCCTTGATGAGCTCAGTTAGAGCAGAGAACACAGTACCGACTGCAACATACTCATCAAGTACAAACGCGCCCTTCTTACTGAAGAGAGTAAATAGCTCGCGAATCTGAGCGCACTCCGAAGCCTTGATCGAGACCGACATGATTATATGGTGATATGTTATATACTATTCTAGTTTAGATGTTTTCAATTTAAACCATTTTTAGATTTGAGCTCAATCAGCTCTCTTTCTAGACATTCTGTTTTCTTGCTCAGCTTCTGTATAGTCGCCACTAACATCGGTATCATTTCTGTGTATGAGAGATTGAGTCGCACTGCCTCTGGGCTCACATACTCGTCGTCATCTACTTCCTCCTTCATTGAAGTATCTGGAGTTGGGTATACAAGAGAACCATATTGTGTCTTGTGTATCTCTTGAGCAATGAAGCCATAGTGAGTACGCTTGCCGTGTTCCTTGTATGAGAACTGGACAGGATCGATTGAGTTCACGAACTCATAACATTCATCTTCTTTGAGAGATACGATCTCATCCTTGGCACGTCGATCTGACGTAACACACACCGTTCCACCGACGATCACGTTTCCAGTTGTTCTCAAAGAACAAGGATTGGATGTGTTGTCTACCCGAGAGCCAGTCGATCCGCTCGCATTGAGATAGCCAATAGACGATGCCCCTAGATTGAAAGACACGGAACCCAGCTCCATTGGCAATAGAGTGTTAGATGTATTGCCGATCTGTACTGACCCATTTGATGATGCTATAGTTAGCCCCCCATTCGCGTTAACAGAGAACGATGTTGCAGTTGTCTTTCCGATTGTTAAATTGGATTGGATTGTAGTGGATGTGCCAGTTGGCGATACATTCAGGTTGCCCGAAGCATCAGCACCCATGTCAACGAACTGAGTCTCTGTTCCATCATTGGTGTTTCGTACCAAACGCAATCCAAAGTTGGCTCCACTTGCGTTTATAGTTAGACTTCTAGTGGGACTACTAGTCTGTATGCCAGTGAAACCACTGGTAGCCTTGATCACGAACCGTCTAGTCGATTCAGTCAGACTTTGATTGTAGTTTGTGATGAAGAAATCAGATGTCGATCCCGTAGTAGATGAGTCTCCACATTGCATGTTCGTACCCGCCGATGTTGTAATGAGTCTCAGTCTAGTGCCGCTGTTCATGATCATGTCCGTTGATAGGTTTAGAGTAGATGTAATGGTTCCGATTGCATTGATGTTTGGCTGAGGACCTGCCGATAGAGTGCCAGTAAGGGTCGCCGCTCCAAGGGTGGTCAGACCTGTGATGCTCTTCCCTGCATCTAGAACCATTACTCGCGATGGAACCGCTGCTCCGGGAATGACAGATGATAACACATTGATCTCATTTGCTGATGCAGTGACTAGTACGCCGTTTAACCGAAGACCAGTATTGACCGTGTTATGGCCAACAACATTGAAGTTGATTCCATTTGCGACTCCTACTGTTCCGGTGTTGCTAGATAGAGAAAGAGCGCCCGTGTTGTCTACATTGATACTACTGAACTGAGGAGCCAATAGACCAGATGCTGAACTATACAGAGTAAGAGAATCGGCGTATATCGCTTGTTTGGGTACAGTCGGAGTTGCGTTGTCCCAAGCCATGTACGACGCGCTAATGAAACTCTTTACTAAATTATTCTGACTGCTCCATTTGACCTGCAACGACGAATTACTTGATAGGTTCTGAAACTGGATATAGATAGGTGTCCATAGTCCGGCAGTTAGAGTAATAGGTAGAGAAGTGTATTCTAACCCAGTTGCCTCTCCCCATACATTGAGAACTAGTTTGTTATTAACGAAGATACGACACCGATCATCTGCGATTGCATAGAATGTGTATGTATCACTGAACTGTGGTTGGATGTATCCCGTTATGTCTAATGAGAAATAGGTGTTTAATCCTCTTGGATCATAGTTTGTTAAACTGAGTGTATTGATTGTGTCTACGTTGACTACTCGGCCAGATACATCTGGTCCTGTTATCTGTCTTATCAGAAGACCGCCATAGTTGTAGTTGTTAAGGGCACCATTTAAAGTCAAATTGGAAATAGTGAAGTTGGCCGCAGATAGAGAAGTACACGCGATTGAAGTAGATTGCAAAGATGATACACCAGATATCGCCTTTGATGCATCTAGAATTATGGCCTTAGAAGCCTGTGCCGTACCTGGATTCACTTTAAGATAATTGATCTCAGTTGCAGTCGGCGTCACTAGCACGCCACCAAGAACTAGACCACTATCAATTCCATTATGAGCGGGAATCAGTAAGCTATCATTAGAACCTAGCCCAACCGAATTGCCAGACGCATCAATGGTGAACGCGCCACCTGTGTCTACTGCCATGGTTGTCTTGTTCGCGTTCGTCGTCTCGCTGTTATAGATTGTTATCTGATTCTGTATGTTGTATGAGTCAATGTGGTTGGCTTCATTGGTATCCCATGCTAACGAGGCGCCGGCGATGGTCGCACGAGGAGTAGTACTAGAGGCCCATTGTACAATGATCTGTGCTGCTGCGCCAGGATCACACTGTAGTTGAATACAGATAGGAATGAATTGATCCGCAGTCATGAAGATGGGAACGCTTGCTCTGTACCCAACTACGGTTGCCCATGAATGAAGAATCAATTGGTTGTTTACAAAGAGACGGACTCGGCTCGCACACTGAATGTAGAATGTGTATGTCTCTGAATAGCGAGATGCAATGTATCCAATGAACTCAGTTGAGAAGCTGTCGGTTAGACCACCAGGCTGGAAGTTCAACACCGATAGATTCTGAACTAACTGCATATCGACAATTCTGCCCTTGAACCCTGTACTAGAGTATGACTTGGCAACTAACGCGCCAGTGTTGAAGCTCGAAATTACACCACTTACGTTTAACGATTGGGCTTTCACCACTGTAGCACTAAGAGAGTTTACACCCGTAATAGAATTGTATGCATCTGTGACCATTGACTTCATTCCAGATGCAATACCAGGAACAACAGAATTATAATTCAACTGAGTGGCAGTCGCTAGCACTAGGGTGCCGCCTAGCGATAGACCAGTACTCGCTCCATTGTGAGATGTGATATTCAATGACGATACAGATGATATGTTTGGCTGTGATGCTGTCTGAATGAGACCAACGATACTGGCCGCACCGATTGTATCTAGACCAGTAAGCTGATTAGAACTATTGGTGATCAGTGCTTTGTTGGCTCTGGCTACTCCATATGTGGTGTTTAGAGTATTGATCATATCTGCAGTTGCCGTGATCATGGTGCCATTTAGAGCAAGACCAATCGTGCCATTATGGGCCGAGATGTTCAGCGTAGATACTGTCTTTATGTTTGGTTGTAATTCTGTAGTAAGCGTTCCAGTTACCGTGGTGGCACTAACCAAGTTAAGACCAACTATGTTCTTAGATGAGTCTAATAGAACAACCTTGTTAGGCGCGGCATTGCCCGCATTCACAACTAGACTATTGAGATGCGAAGCTGTCGCCAACACAAGAGTGCCAGCGAGTGCAAGTCCTTGTGTTGTTCCATTGTGATCTTCTATATTCAGTACCTTAATGCGGGAGACGTTTGGTTGATACGCGGTGATAAGAGTACCATTGATCTGAGAAGCAGATAAAGAATTAATTCCAGTGATATTACCAGAGGAGCTAAGTACAACTGCCTTGGATCCAGCGGCTACGCCTTCGAGTACATTCAGATAGTTGATCTGATTCGCATTTGCGGTTACCAGAATATCGCCTAGCATTAGTCCTCTGTTAGATCCATCGTGTAGTTTGATGTTAAGAGTATCAACTGTCTTTACATTGGGCTGATAGTCGGTCATCAACGTACCAGAGATTGCGTTGGACGATATAGAGGTGAGTCCGCTAATCGAGTTAGAAGAACTAGCAATGAGGACCTTAGCAGGAGTCGCGATACCATCAGACACACTTAGCTTATTGATCTGAGTTGCTGTTACTGTGATCAGTGTTCCGTTTAGGGCAAGGCCTTGAGTTCCATTGTGGTTTGTGATGTTAAGAGTATTCACCGATGTTATGTTGGGCTGGTCGGCAGTGAGTAGAGTGCCAGTTAGAGAGATAGCACTGATTGAGTTTACATTTGATATGCTTCTAGCCGAGTTCAATATCATTACCCTAGATGGAGAAGCAATCCCTTCGTTTGTATTGAGCTTGTTTATCTGAGATGCAGATACGGTGATCAATGTTCCGGCAAGTGAGAGACCTAGATCAGACGCGTTATGAGAAACGATGTTGAGTGTGTTCACTGAGTTGATATTGGGCTGCGAGCTTGTCAACACAGTGGCCTCGACGGAGTCGGCTACTATCTTTCTGATTCCGTTAATGTCTTTTAGCGAGTTTAGAACTACTGTCTTGTTCGCAGTGGCTGTACCAGGCGTAACCGTATTGTAATTGATCTGAGATGCACTTGCTGTGATCAGCTGGCCACCGAGAGAGAGACCCATAGAAGATGAGTTGTGAGATGAGATATTGAGTGTGTTTACAGTGTTGATATATGGCTGAGTCGTTGTCTGGATCACACCTGAGATCTGAGTACACGTCAATAGATTGATTCCGCTAATATTCTTAAACGAGTCCAATACAAGAGCCTTGTTAGAGAATGCCGTTCCAGTGGTTGGGATAGATACATAGTTGAGTTGCGCGGCGGTAGCTAGAACCAATTGATTGTTAAGCTTCAGTCCTCTAGTTGACCCATCGTGTCCTTCTACGTTCAGACTAGTATCCGAATCAATGATCACATTCGAATTGGCTGCTGTAATTACAAGATCACCAATCGCGTTTACGTTTAGCTTCACTTGGTTGTCCGCGGCATTCAATAGACTAAGATTCAACTGATCTGTTCTAATTCTAACCGCTCCATTGAGGAACGTAGATCCGTTATTGGTCAGAGACTGTAATGCGCTGAGGGATGTTATGTTTGGCTGTGGCCCAGATGACAACATGCCAGTAAGGGTAGTTGCGCTCACAAGAGATAGATTGATGATCTCTCTTGAATCACCGGCAACCAAACACTTCCCAGGTTGAACTACTCCAGGTGTAAGAATGTCTGTATAGTTTAGCTTAGTTGCACTAGCCGTAATGGTGATATCTTGGATACTCAGCGCGGTCTTGATGTTTACAGATTGTAGCTCATTGATGTTAGGCTGAGATGATGTGAGTAGAACGCCGCTTAGTTCAGTGGCCCCAATTCTACCCAAACCAATGATGTTCTTAGATGAGTTCAAAACGATAGCCTTGTCAGCTACCGCTGTTCCTTTAGCAACGTCTAGATAGTTGAGTTCGGATGCACTCACGGTAACTGGCTGGCCATTGAGGTGCAACCCCTTCCCGACACCATCATGATTTGATATGTTTACATTCTCTCGTATCGTTGTGAACAGGTTTGAGGTGCTTGCCTCTGGGTCCACTAGTTTAGGAGCGAATATGGCACCGCCGTTAGAGGAGACCATGATGTCGTAGAACATGGATTCCATGTACGACAATCTAAGAGTAGGCTTTGATGCCACCTTAGAGTTGATGGTCGCTTGCGCATTGAATAGATCTGTATTAATACTTACGTTTTGATCCTTATCAATTACCATACCATACACGTTGTTTGTCTTCATGACAATGGCACCGGTCGGGCCGTCATCAATCAGAGACACAGAAGTATCATCATTCTGTAGAATATTGCCAGCAACGAGCGCCGGTATACTAATCGTGTTCGGAAGAGGAGGATACATCGAGCCTAGTTGCTATTACAGTCAAGTATCTTGTGATTAGACCAATTGGCTTCTTTATAACACACGAGGCTAATATGTGTCTATATATGATTATCGAACTTTCGTTAATATAAATTTGAAAAAAACAGAATTGACACATCCACACAGACACACTATGATTCCATAGCTCTAAGTATCTCGCCAACGATAGCATACACCAATCCAAAACTGATTCGCTTCGGTATCTCGCTCTTAGTCGCGCTCATGATGATCGATTGTATATTTCTATCTGTTCTTAGTTTTTAGATATTGGTCAATATGGCTTGAGTTGTTAATTTGAAAAATACAAAAGAGTAATATACCAAAATGAATATATACTTCCTCTCTCAGACACAATCTCTATTTTGCATGAGAGCACCAATGTCTGGTTGCCACTAGAACTCTACTCTTATGAGTATGATTAGAGGCATTACGAGAGCATATCTATGCTAGGGATCTAGATAGAGAGGGTTCAGAATTAGATCAAGTCTATATCTGAACCATTTTTTTGTAAGACAAATATACGCACACATAGCAAATGGATCTATCATCATCTGGAACCAAACTACAAAAAAACACGATCAGTATCAATGACGTCTTGCATCCAATCTACATCGACAAGCTATCGGGTGCGATTGGTCTTGGGCTCATGATGAAGCTGTTTGACATAACGCACTTCTCATATGTCTATGAGATACTTGAACGATTAGAATCAAAAAAACTCAGACTAACTGATCTCGCGGCTTTCAAGCTTCTCATAGATATCATGCTAAAGCATCCAGAAGTAAACGACCTTCTAACTATGGATTTGAAAGCAACGAAAGCACACATCCAGATGGTATCTGAATTGGTTGCGAGGGTGGCGCCTCCCCATTGTCTAAGAGTAGTCAACCAGTATCTATAAGATAACGATCTTCAGATTCTCGAGATACAGAAGCACATCGCGTAGATCGCTTTTGTTTAGGATGTATATCATCGCGTTATTGATGCCATATCGACGTTGTTTGTTTTTTTGTTTGTTATTTGACGACGCGTCAATCAGATACCACAATAGACATTCATCTACGCCAATCACAGATATCCACTTCGATACGAATGCTGCTCGATTACTAATCGTCATATTAAGATATATGTATCGTTTCGCGAGTCTGGATTCGCTCATGAGTCTACGATAGTATGCTTGTTTAAGAATCGCATTATTTGTCTTCCACCATGTACCGATGCGATTGGCTATGTAAGAGTGTAGTATGGTTCTGTGTCTCATGCTTACATCATGTTGCTCTGTATATGGCAAATACGAAATGATATGATCGACTACTTCTATGGAGAGCGACTTAGACTCATCAGTTTCTGTTGCATCTGATCTAGCTCCGACTTGTCCACTTTGACTGTCCATTCTATATATAGCTCAGTGTGTTTCTTTAAGAACTGAAGCTTGACTTTGTAGTTCAATCGTTCTAGTTCCTTCACGATGCAATAGTAGATATGAGTCTGCATCTCCATGTTTGATATGTTTTCGTCTGGGCTATCGAAGTTGATCGGCATCTTGACGGTTACGTTGCTAGTACCAATGCTGTGTGCATCAGTGATGATTGAGTTGATTCTATAGAGGAAGTCTCTAACTTGGTTGCTTACAGCTACCTTGAATCCAGAGCTCTTTCGAAGCTTGTCTGCATTACTTAGAATGCCCTGGTAGTCCATTGCATCAGTTGTCTATATTTATTATGCATGAGTTCAATCTTGTTTAACTGATTTTGGCCAATAGTGAACTTACTAGTTCTTCTAGTTTTTGAATACGATACTTGAGATCGCGATTCTCTCTCATTACCTTTTTTTGATTCTGAGCTAGAATTGGTATTACGTAGTTATAGCTAACGCTGAACTTGATACCCTCTGGAGATATAACACCAGCATCGTCCTTCTCGTATCTCATAGTATCATCTGGATCTATACCAACGAGATCGGCAAAGTTGTGCTTTAGAAGATCCTGTGCGATGTATCCATACGATAGTTGAGTATCACCGTTCTTCCATCTGAACTTCACGGGCTGCGTGTTCTCAATGAACTTCTCACAGTAATCAGGATCTAGATTCTGTATGTCCTTCTTGGCTCGTCTATCTGAGGTTACATCTACAGATTGCGTACATAGAATTCTACCAAGAGCGCGAATACTATAGTTGTATACAAAGGTACTACCAGATGATACAGTACCATGACCATTTACGTTATTGTTGTATGCGTATGCTTGATTGAAGTTGAATGAGCTAAACCCGATCTCCATCGGAAGGACACGGTTAGAAGTGTTGCCAATTGATATCTTATTGATCGTCGTATTGGATGCTACTATGTTTAGCGTATCCGAACACAATATCTTACTAACAGATCCAGCTTCATCGTTCTCTAACTTTAGAGAAAGTGATCCAGTTGATAGCTTGAGGCACTTACCGTCGGTCGCGACGATGTCTAGCTTAGATTCTGGAGAACCATTACCTATGCCTACGTATCCCGATACATTGAGTGATGTTAGTGTTCCAAGAGATGTGATGCTTGGTTGCGCGGGTGTCTTGATACAGCCATATAGATTGGTAGCTCTAAGAGAGTTGAATCCTTCTAGATTTAGATTTGAATCTGTGATGAATAGCTTTCCAGTCTCGACAGTTCCTATGGTGGCGCTACCTACTCCGATGCTATCAAAGTCTACTATACTGTCATTGATGTAGATCGCTCCATCTACGTTGAGATTACCAGAAATGGATGTGTTGTTCTCTATCACGATCTCTGTAGTAGAGATGATTGATGACGTAGTTATGCCGGACAGAAACACAGCCGATCCCAATACGGTACTCACTCCAGATACATAGGTGTCTCCATTGAATTGGCTTCTTCCATTCACGACTAGGGCGTTTCCAGTATCTTTGCTAAGAGTAGATACACCGTTTACATTGAGTTCAGATAGAGTACCAAGTGATGTTATGTTCGGCTGGCTTGCTTTGGTTATCGTTGTATCTAGATTGTCTACGTTGAAGCCAGTGAACCCAACAATGGTTCCTCCATTGAGAACAAGATTGGTACCAGATGATAGTCTTATGTTCTTATTACTGGGAGCGATATGGAGGTCGCCGTCTAGTACTCTAAAGCTAGACACACCTGCTGAGTTGCCAAACAGCTGAAGACACTCCCCTGAATTTGCTGATACAATCATTTTGTAATTGGTTGAGTGGTCTAATCCAACTCTAAGGTTGCCACTGATATCTAGAGACGATAGAGTACCGGTTTTTGTTATGTTTGTTTGTATTGGAGTCATAAGCGTACCAGTCAATGTAGATGCGGCTATGCTACTAAGACCAGTGATACCACCACCATTTGAAAACGCAAGTGATGTTCCAGGGGAGAGTACTATTCTACCTGATGAAGTGGAAGAGATGATCATGTCCCCGGTATCACTAATGCATAACTCACATGATTTGCTATCTCTAGTTATCTTGATAGCGGACGCAGATGATGTTATTATGTCTAGAGAACATGATGGATCGTTAGTTCCGATGCCAACAATTCCACTTGTTGTCATTCTAGTAAGATGTCCTATAGAGGTGATCATAGGCTGAGCACTGGTCTGTAAAGTACCCATTATGCTATTGGTAGTTATAGACTGAGTGCTGATTGATCCGCTTACTATCAAAGATGATAGAGTACCAATGGATGTGATGTTTGGTTGTGCGGCGGTCGTTATGGTACCACGAACCGTTGATGCTTCTAGCACAGCACCGCGAATCGCACCGGTCACTGTTAGTGATAGAAGTGTACCGACATTTGTAATATTGGGTTGATTACTTGTCTGTATTGTTCCTGTGATTGATGACGAGGTTAGACTGCTACACGATACTGAGTTGCTTACTGATAGAGATGATAGAGTTCCTATAGACGTGATGTTGGGTTGGGTCGGTGTTTGTATAGTGCCAGTGATGCTTGTGGCCAGAACACTGGATACGGTGACTGAATTGGTGATTATCAAGTTTGATAGAGTTCCAATAGAAGTTATATTGGGCTGCGACCCTGTCTGAAGTACTCCGGTTATGTTTCCTGTTATGATCGACCCAGATGTTATTGATGTTGATACCGATAGATTGGTTAGTGTTCCGATGGATGTTATGTTTGGCTGTGCCGCTGTTTGTATCGTTCCTGTAATGGTGGTTGCTGCTAGAGAGGTAGATGTAATCGCATTGCTTACTGATAGATTGATAAGGGTTCCGATAGATGTTATGTTCGGTTGTGCCGGTGTTTGTATTACTCCATTTATCTGAAGAGCGGTAATTGACTTGACGCCAAGTATATCTCCATTCATCATTCTTATAGAAACATCATTACCGAGAATCATATTCCCTCCAGATGTGGCGACTAGTAGATCGCCTGTAGTACCAACCGATATGTCTGTGAATATTGTATTAGATCTGCTTAAACGAAGACAGTCTCCTTGAGCATCTCTGATTTCTGTTTTCTTGGTAGACGATGACACGCCTCCGATCAATAGGCGCCCCGTTATAGAGAGACCAGACAGTATACCCAATTCTGTAATATTTGGCTGAGCAGCAGTTTGTATCGTTCCTGTCAATCTAGATGCGGTTAGTTGTCCGCAGTCTATTGACGATGAAGATCCGCTTAGTACAAGAGACTTATTGTCGCCAAATAGAATCGTAGTCCCAGCCGGAACGATGTTCAGGTTTCCTGATGTATCGGTGAACAGATCACTCTTCTGTCCAGCCGTATTTAATCGTATAAGAGCAGGACTGGATGTTTTGAACACTTCTAGCTTAGCAGAAGGAGATGATGTCCCGATACCAACATCG
>JACCDR012364300.1_pt1 | contig 22459 bp, 22 predicted proteins | sample 7446431 | NCBI WGS metagenome assembly JACCDR01 (sample SAMN15323443, study PRJNA562643) | freshwater metagenome | isolation source: river surface water | place: USA:Blue River Watershed | collected 2017-08-17 | reverse complement strand
GCAATTCAAAAAAGCGTTTTAGACATACCCCACAAGCGGAAAATCCTTCTAAAAGCTCGTCAGGTAGGGATGTCAACATATTCCGTGCTTGACTATCTCGATGACGCTATCTTTAACTCTCATCTATCTTGCGGCATCGTCAGCTACTCGATCGAACATGCCCAGCACATATTCAAAAAAATAATTGGTCATGCGCTCGATACTTTTCCGCCGAAGCTCAAGCCATTTTTGGGCATAGTCGGCCAGTCGGCTAGGGAGATTACTTTTAGCAATGGCAGCTCTTTACGAGTAGACACCACGCTAAGAGGCGGCAGCTATCAAAACGTGCTAATCTCGGAGTTTGGCAAGACATGCGCTAGGTATCCGCAAAAGGCGGAGGAGATCGTGACTGGTACGCTGCAAGCTGTGGGGGCCAACGGAAAAGTCATCATCGAGAGCACTGGTGAAGGCAGTGACGGATATTTTGCTGAGATGGTAATGACAGCGGCCCAGCATTCAAATAATAACTTGTCTAACTTGGACTATTGGCTTTGCTTTTATCCGTGGTACGATGAGCCGACTTATACGCTTGAGTCGTCATCAATCGAGATCGACACAACGCTAACTGACTACTTCGCTAGGATAGAAAAAGAGCGAGCTATCCGACTTACTCAAGGGCAAAAGCTTTGGTATGCAGTGCAGGCAAGGACGCTCGGTGACAAGGTGAGGCAAGAGTATCCGAGCACGATTACCGAGTCTTTTATCAGCAAGTCGGATGCCTACTACTTCGCCGATGCGGTCAAAAAGGCTTGGGATGAGCGCAGGTGCCTTTATACACCCCTTTATGACGCTTTGCAGCCTGTCTACGTGGCAATGGATATAGGACTAAACGATCTTACGGTCATAATATTCTTCCAACTTTGCCACGGCGAAATCCGCATCATAGATTACTACGAGGACAATAACAAGGACGTTCCTTTTTACGCTAACTACCTGCTCAATGACAAAAAATATTTATACAACACTATCTTTTTGCCACATGACGCTGAGAAAAGGGATGCGCTGGACATCAACAACTCATACGTTAAAGACTTCCGCAGACTCTTTGCCCACACTTCGACAAAATTCCATGTGTTGCCGAGGCAGGATAAGCAACTATCGATATCAAATGCCCGTATCAGATTTGACCGATGCGTTTTCAACGTCAATAAAGTAAAAAGTTTAGTTGATAACCTGACAAAGTATCGAAAAAAGTGGAATGAGTCGGCAGGACGTTACGAGGAAACACCCTATCATAATGACGCCTCCAATTTTGCAGATGCTTTCCAATATGCAATGCAGGCAGTACAGCATATCGAAGCTTCGGGCAATATAAACAACGCTTTGAGTCGTCATCGGGAGGCGACAGAATCTCGCATTAAAAAGAAAATTTAATTTAATAATAATTCATTTATATTTAAATTTTGGTTTTTGATCTGGTGGATAATGGCGATAGACCGAGACATTCGAGGCGAATTTACCGAGGCGTACAAATATGGTGCTGATTATTGGTCGCCTTTTTATAAAGACGCTCAGGTATATTGTTTGGCCGCTTCTGGTTACACTTGGTCGGACGATGAGCGCAAGGCTCTAATCAAAGAGGGCCGAGAGCCGATCGAATACAACATCATGAGACGGCCGCTACAATTTTTCTCTGGCTATCTCCGTGATAACATCAACCAAGTGATCTATGGGCCTGTCGAAGGAAGCGATCAACTGACAGCCGATCAGTTTTCAAAACTGGGATACTACATTTGGGATAAAGGATACGGCTTTCCAACCTTTCTTTCGGCGTGCGAGGAAATGTTTAAAGCTGGGATATCGCTTTGCGGCATCCAGATGGACTATTCAAAGGACTTCAAAGACGGCGATATTTCTTTTTTCAAGCGGACATACAATTCTTTTGTCCTTGATCCCACGTTTGAGCGGATCGATTTGATTGATTGTTCATATGCAATCACGAGGGACTTGATCGGCAAGGACTACGCAAAGGATTTGTTACCGTTTATTGATCCCGAGGTAATTGATGATTTACCGATGGCCTATCGGGATGACAAATTTCTTCAGTATCATCCGCAGTTCACGACCTTTTCACGTAATCGCAATCTGGTAGCCTACGACCAATTTTACAAGCGGACGACTCGCAAGCGCAAGATGCTTGTGGATACAAAGTCGATGTTTTATCGGGATGTGACCGATCTTGACAAAGACGAAAAAGAGCGTCTTAAAATCGGTTTAAGGAGACTGCAAGAACTTCGGAGCGACAACGATTATTCGGATGAGTTTTCTGCTGTTGAACTGATGACAGTAGACAGGCCGTTTGTGGAGTTGCACGTTCTTTTGAATGGGGAGCCTCTTTATTCGGGAGAGGACAAGACGGGAATTACTGAGACATACCCATTTGCTCCTCTTCTTTGCTATTTTGAGCCTTCTATCTGGATGCCTTCGCAGCGAGTGCAGGGTATTCCGTCAACGTGCTGGAGCCTTCAGAGGCAGTTTAACAAGCGGCACATGAAGATACCTGACATCATGGACACGCAGATATCTAGTGGTTTCAAGTATCTAATCGGTTCTGTTCCTGATGTTACCGATCTTCAACAGTCGGGCCAATCTAAAATTATCGGTGTTGATCCTGAGAATGCGCCTGAAGGTTTGAATTCGGTGCAGGAGCTGCGAGGCGGTCAAGTCGATGCTTCGATCATGCAATACCAGCAAATTTTGGATCAGTTGAGCTTAACGCTGTCAAACGTCAATGAAAGCGTGCTTGGAATTGATGATAAGGGCAACACACAGATTTCAGGTCGTCTTGCAGAGGTGCGAATAGCTCAGGGATTACGAGGCAACCGCTCAGTTTTTGACAATATCGAGACAGCGCAGCAGGTTTTGGGAGGTTTGATTCTTCAGTGCATCCAGAAGAAATATTCTCCCGAGAAAGTGGAAAGAATCTTGGGAGAAAAGCCGACTCAGCAGTTTTATGAGCAGGAATTTGAGCAATACGATGCGATTATTAAGCAGGGAGTGCGATCGAAGTCGCAAAAAGATGCTTACTATTATGAGCTGGTCAATCTGAAGCGAGAAGGTATTGTTGATGTGCCACAGTCTGAAATCGTCAAAGCTCTCAGTATGGCTGGACTTTCTGACCTTGAGAAAGCCATTCAAGCTAGAGAGGAACAAGCGGCTCAGCAGCAGGCGAAGATTGATGAGCAGGAAAGAATGGCACTTGAGTTGGCCAACGCAAATAAAGAACAGATGCTTGCCCTTGCTCAAGAACGTAGAGCGAGAGTGGTGGCAGACCTTGCCCTTAGCAAAGAGAGAGCGTCAGAAGCGGAAGAGAATAGAGCTTCAGCAGCCTTAGAGAGGGCAAAGACTATTACTGAGATAGCTTCGATGAGAACTGACCAGCTTTTGAAGGTAGTGGAGTTTGTCAATGCTTTAGAGATGCAGGAGCAGCAAGACCGAGAGGGTGTTAATGCTAGCATTAACGAAGCTGCAAACCAGATAAATTCCGAGACGGAAGGGTCTTTTGAGAATCAGCAAAAGATGATGCAGGCTCAATTACTGCAACAACAACAAAGTGCAATGCAAGCCTATAACCAAGGGGGTTAATATGGCATATGATAAAGGAAAAGGCGGAGGCGGCAAATTCATGGATAACGGTAAGGGCATGTGTTCTTACAAGGACAATCCGATGAGTGCAGCTTCCAGAGTGGCTCCGATGTGCGGGCCAGGAATGAACGCTGACCAGGCGAAAGCGAATAAACTGCTTAAGAAGGCGCAAGCTCAGCAGGACTCGCTTCGTGGTAAATCGGGTATGTAAATATGACGATGAAACTTGATGCGGTCAGCGGATTGGTTTTACCAGCGCAGTTCATAGATGAGAAAGCTTCATTGAAAAAAGTTATAGATGAACTTGTTGACTCGTCAGTTTTATCGAACCAGCATATTCGTGAGAATTATTTTTTATCGCTTCACGCCAAGTTTGTGGGTGATGAGTTTCAAATAACAAACCCTGTAATCAGTTTTAAACTGCCTCCGTTTGTGTCTAATTCATTTGTTTTTTGGGTGAGCAACACTAGAGGAATATGTGAACTCCTTTGGATTGTTCCGCCTAAAAAGCCGAAAGAGAGACTCAAACCGCAGTTTAACACTAAAGGTATAGCCTACCTTCAGGCAAAAGGCGCAATGCCCAAGAGTGCGGGCTAAAACCACTTAAAGAGGAAACCGAATGGCAGAAGATACGCAAGACGAGGAAGTAGTATCCCCTCAAGAGATAGCGCAAGACGTTGTGCAAGACATGCAGGCAGACCAGCATGAGCCGGCTCCAGCTCAAGAGATGGTAGAACAGGAAGAGCGAGTGCCTCTTTCCAAGTATATCAAAGAGCGTAGGAGGCGGCAGGAGTTAGAGCAGGAGATTGCTTTAGCTCGGCAGAAGCCGAAGGAAGACGATTCATCAATGTATGAAACAGCTTCCAAGCATGACTTGAACATGACGCAACAAGAGATCATCAGAGTGGTGGAAGAGCGTCAATGGATTAAAAACAATCCTGAGAAGCATGACCGTCTGACTCAGAACTTAGAAGAATTTTTAAGGCAAAGGCCACACCTTGCTGAAGCTATCAAACACGCACCGAACCGATGGGAAGAGGCATATACGCTTATGGAAGCACTGACACCGAGGCAAGCACCGATCAAAAAAGAACAGATGAAGAAGCAAGCTCCAAATGCTCCTACTACTGTTCCTAAAGGGGCGAGTGTTAATGAAGCGGTAGATGTGATGAATATGAGTGATGCCGAATACCAAGCTTGGAGAGCGTCGAAGAAGAAAAGAAGGTAGTGCCTTTGACTGTAATCAGTTAAAGGAGAAAAAAAATGTCAGTAACGACAACTAGCGGATATGGCTCGATGGCCGACCGTTGGGCGCATAGAGCTTTGCTTCAAAGATCGAAGCCTCGTTGCGTCCATAACCTTTTTGGTAGAGCATTTGTTTTGCCACAAAAGAATACAGATACAATGGCTTTCAGAAGACAGGAGAACTTAGATTCTGATCCAGTAGTATTGCCTGAAGGAGCTGATCCTGCTCCTGAGCAGATTCAGAAGTTCGATATCAACGTAACCATTCAGGAATTCGGCAAAGTTGTTTTGCTTTCCCGTAAGGTTCTGTTGGTGGTTGAAGATGATACGGCATCGGAGACAGCGGATAACCTTTCGCAGTGCATGCACACTATGCTAGACAAGGTTACACGTGATGTTTGGGCTGCTGCCGTACCACAAATTTCTTGCCTTAACGGCACTAACGGGAATGCCATCACGGAGCTAACTCAGACAGATGTCAACCGTGCTATCCAGTATCTCGATGACAACAACACCGAAAAGATGACCCCGACTATCGAAGGAACTTCGAAGTTTGGCACCGGGCCTGTAGAAGCTGGCTGGTGGGTTACAGCGCACGTTAATCTTAAGCCTGACATTCGTGCTTTGGATGCGTTTGTGCCAACTTCCCAGTACGGTTCGCAAGAGCCAGTTTTACAAGCTGAATTCGGGGCTACCGATGAAGCTCGTTGGGTTACTTCTACATTGGTTAAAAAGACCGATGACAGCCCACCTGTCTATTATAACACTTTCGTAGGAGCAAACGCTTACGGATATGTTGGATTGGACGAGGTATCGACAGAGATGATTTTGAAGCCTCTTGGTTTCAACGATTATCTGAACCGTTTTCAGTCTATGGGTTTCACTGCCTGGTTTAACGCAGCGATCCTTGACGACTCGCATATCGTAACTTTGCTGTCTACTAAAGCAGCTTAAGGAGGTAATTTATGGCAGACTTAATGCTCGGTCAGACATGCACAGAAGCGTATTATTTTCAGTCCGCAGGTGTGGCCCATACATTTCAATTTAACTTTCAGCCGGACAAAGTTGTTTTTAACAACTTGACTAAGTGGACGGCGACAGCAGGAAACTTGCCTGTTTCTGTATGGTTTAGAGATAGAACCGATGCTGGAGATGCTTACCAGATGCAGGTAATCGACTCTTCGGCAGGAGCTAGCTTTAACTTTGTGAAGGAGACAACCAACGGTTTCACTGTTGCGGATACTGACGGTGGTCAAGCTTCGGCTCACGCTACAATTTCCGGCATCACACAGGCTGATCCTGGGGTTATCACTCATAGTGCCTATACTTTTCAGACAAACCAAATTGTTCGTCTGACAGACCTCGGGCCTTATGGTGTTGGTGATAACGGCATGGCTCAGCTTAACAACAACAGATACAGGATCGTTGTTCTCTCCCCGACAACATTCTCGTTGAAGGATGTTATTACCGGAGAGCCTATCGATACATCCGCATTTGATGCGTATGTTGCTGGAGGCCGTATCTGTCTTGAGACGCATGTCATCAGCTTAAACAACCCACAAGTAACGCCCTATAGCAATACCAACCCTTACAATCCTAATCCTTTTGCTTACGATCCTATTAACTATAGGCTCACAGCAGGAACGGCTGTAATGGGTGCTGACAACGATCTTTTCCTGATCGAAGTCTATAAGTGGGGCCAAATTACTCAGTTGGGTGATTTAGCTTAAAACGCAAGGGGGAGCAATCCCCCTTCAATGTAAAACAGGTTTACATGTCAACACCGCTAGGTCAAATTCCGCATAGGTCAGCGATTACGAACATCACCAATGCTTTTCCTTGTGTTGTTACGATCGAAGATGACATTGAGCTATCCAGCGGTGATTTTGTGCGTCTGACAGGACTTAATGGGATGATGCCGATTCCACGTGGAATGGAACCTTTGAATAACTATCGTTTTAAGGTTGAGCTGGTCGATGCGACCTCTTTCAAGCTAAAACATCCGGTAACGGACAAATATGTGAATTCTACCAACTATCCCCCCTATGTAACAGGGGGATCATGCAATAAAATAGAACCCAATTTCATCTTTTATGGAGATGAGGAGTAAGACGATGGCGAAGAATAAAGAAAATATTATGGATGAAGCTTTAAAAACAGCGACAGATCAGGTAAATATAGAGGATATGCCTTTAGAAAGTATCCGTGACTATCGGAAGTATAATGCGGAAGCGAGAAGGCTGAATAAGAAGCTTCGAGAGTGCAAGTATCCTATTAAACAATGCCCTGAAGAGCTTCACCCCAAGCAGAGGGTAATTGTTCAAAACAATCAGCAGCCGAATAACCCCATCAAGGTGTTTTTGAGCAACGAATTAATCCATTTTGACAAGACATTGAAGCCCGGACAGCCCTATGACCTTCCTGAGTGCGTGATTCATCATCTTGGAGAGCTTGGAAACCCTGTTTGGCAGTATAAAAACCTTGCCGATGGGTCTAAAGAGACGTTTTACGACCATAAGACACCAAGGTTTTCCATCAGAACAGTTTTTTCAGAGTAAGAAATGGCAAGAACAGTAACGAATGTCTTAGATATCATGCGTAGGGCCATAGGCAGGAGAAATGCCAACGACCCTTCAGCAAGCCCTTCTATGCTCATTAGCTATATAAATGACTTTGTAAGCCTGACAATGGGGCAGGATGTTCATTTATTTGAGAATTACGGCACTTTGAGCTTTACGATTGACGAGACAACCGATACTGGAATCTATACTTTTAACGATGTCGGAGCCGATGCGAGATTTACCAACATATCAATGGAAGCTTTCATCAGCTTTTTAGAGCCTGAAGAGAACTCGACCTCTTGGAACAGCCTTGAGATTTATCAAGACCCTGGTGAGTTTTATTCTATTTGGGGCATCAACAACACGGAAATCCTTGTCAGGGGATATCCTACGATGATGCTCTATTATGGAACGGAATTCGTCTTCAGGACACTTCCTGAGAGGCCATATCTTATAAACATTTATGGATACAAGATTGTCGAGGATTTTCCTGTCGATGTCGATAGTGGAATAGTTGTTGGCGATCCAGAACTTCCACAAGACTACTGGCTCCGTTACGTTGCTTATGGAGCCGCTCTTGATTATGCGAGAGACTTTCGTTTTGAGGATTCGGACATAGCCAAGATACAAAGAACATTTCAAAGCGAGAGAAAGCACGTGCTGACTCGCACTCATAATCAAGCGAAAATGAATAGAGCATACCCAAGGTTTTAGCATGAAGAAAAGAGGCGATGATTCCTACATGGGAAAAGATGAAGTCCATGATAGAAAGATGGTCAAGAAAGAGGCTAAGTCAATGAAAACGGCAGGAATTGCCAAGGCTTTGGAAAAGGCTAGAAAAAAGATGGGTCTTTCTAAAAAACCTAAAGTTAAACCTACTAAAAAGGTGTAATGATGCCTTGGAATTCACCTTCTCCGGTCGGGTCTATTTCGGTTAAAGCGAACCGAATCCCGATGAATGAGAATACAGCCTACATTGAAGAAACTTTGGGCAATCAGCCGATAGGTTCTCAGCCTCCGGCTCCATTTGCTAAGGTAAATGACCATTTCTGGAATATTGATGCCAATCATGACGGAAGACATCGGTTCGTGCAAAGTCCTGGTTTCACCGATTCCGGCGGCCTTCCCACTGACCCTGTCTTGGGTTCTCAGATGGATCAGGTTTTCTATGCTAAACTGAAAGATGCTGCGGAATCGACAGCTCAGCAGGATGTACAGCCATTTTGTTTAAATTCGACCGGAATAGCCCAGATGCTTGGAATCCGAGCTATGGCTGTCTTTGATTGTGATGGGGCAGGAAATCCAAACGCTTTGCTGTACTCTCACAATATCACAAGCATAGTTAAAGGAGCTGTAACTGGACTATTTACAGTAACTTTTGCAAATGCTTTGCCTTCAGTAAACTATTTGGTTTTAGGTGGAGCAATAAGAAATACAAATTCAGCGGATAACTCATTAAATTTGAGTGTTCAAGCTGGAAATGGAGTTTTAACAACAGTAAAAACAACAACAAATCTTCGTTTAATGACATATAGACCAGGAGATGTGTTAGCTAATCCCCTTCAAGCCTGGTTCATCTGTTTTGGTGGTTAAATGCCCTACGAAGTTTACGAGATAACAGGATACCGAACCGGAGTTGCTAGAGATGGGGTAAATTACCTCTCTCCTGCCGATTCTTTTCAAAATCTTAAGAATGGCTATATCTATCGCCAAGTTCTTCAGTCAAGGAATGGTTTCAAGAGGTTTTCTACCGGAAGATTGTCCGATGGCCTTAGAGTGATGGGTTTTTTCACATTCTTTCTTCGTGACTTCACAAAACTTACGTTGGTTTTTACAAAAGACCACCTGTACAAATACAATGCTGCAACAAACACGTTCGATGAACAGGTCACTGGAGGCAGTCTTGGAGCTGGGCATTTATTTGGCATAGTTAATAATGAAGACTATGTTTCAGGAACGACTTACCCTTTTGCGGATGGCTCAGATCGCTTTGTTTTCACCGGCAAGGGAATGAGCAAGGTTTACCAATACGATGGAACAACTGTAACTAATTATACTAATGTCGGAGATAACCCTGATTATGTCGATCCTCCCGAAGGAGTCATAAATAAAGCAAAACATGTCATATATTTTGGAGAGCGTCTTAATTTTTTTGCTCCTAATCTGGGTGGTGGTGGGACAGATTATCCTCAAGGCATACTTTATTCCGGCATCCGCAATGCAGGAGGAGACGGAGACAAATACAATATCTCCTCTTCAGGACTAATCCAGCTAGACACAGGAGAATTCATCTCTGGAGCTTCTATCCAAGGCAACTATATTTCAATGAACCTGACAGCTTCAAACTGGACTCTTGAGAAAACGACAGATGCTTTCAATCCTTACCTTCCAAAAAAAGTTCCTTCTGTAATTGGAACCGATGCCGACTTCTCATTTACCCAATGGAATAACCAAGTCCGTTCAATGGGAAAAACAGGAATTGTTGGAACGGATACAAGACAATCGCTGAGGGTCGATAATAAAATACCCTATTTTACCCAAGACAATATAGATCAGCCCAATTTCCAGCTTGTCTATGGTGGTTTTGACCGTCAGAATGCGCAGTTTATGTGGTCATACCTTGAAGACGAGGATGTTTTCGGAACAAACAGTCAAAATAAGGTGTTGATCGGCAACTATGAAGAGGATTCCTGGTCGGTCTATGACATGCGATTCAGTGTTTTCGGTGAAACGGATGCCGGACAAGATTTAACCTGGGATGAAATTGATGAAACCAATGATCCTTCGTGGGCAAGATGGGATACAACCGAGGATGTATGGGACAAAATTGGTCTGGGCGAATCGGTTTATAAGACGTTAGCTGGAGATAATGACGGATTCATTTACGAACTTAATACCGATGGCGATGATTATTTTGAGAACATCACGGGGGTTTCCAATGCCGCTTCGGCTGTCATTACTGTAGGAGAATCAGCATTCAAGGCAGGCGACCTAGTAATTGTGTCAGGCGTTGAAGGGATGACGAATATTAACAACTTCGATCCTGAAGACGAAACAACTATCTTCACTCCCTATATTGTGCAAGATGCCACACTTACTACGGTGACAATCAATTTCGACAGCACTAATCAACCAGCCTATACATTGGGCGGAACGCTATCCAAAGTCATTTCCTTCTATGCTGAAACGATTCCTTTCAATCCCTATCGTTCTCAAGGAAGAATGTGCTTCATCAGTTCTGTTGAATTTCTGTTAAATACCGATGGAGGCAATCTTCTGGTTTCAGTATACCAAGATGAAGATGATACGCCATTCATCAAAGATGTGTTGATTAAGCCGGATACTGTCAATACAGCAAGACAATGGGTAACAATGACGGTGGACAACGAAGCTAATTTCATGACATTTACTTTTAAACAGGTCAGCCCTTCTGTTCGTTTGAAAATGACTTCGATGAGAATCCACTGCAAACCTGGTGCAATGACAACCAATTAGGTAAATTATGTCTAAGATATCAGAGACGTTTAACTTCGGTAATCCTAAAGAGATGGATATAGAGGAGCTGGTTCTTTACCTAGAGCAGATGTATTCGGATTTAGCTCAGGCTATCAATAAAAAACCGAATGTTTATGATAGAGAAACATTAGGCGATCCAACTGATAGGTTTTTAAGCAACGGAGACATAAACATTTTTAACAACGGAGTCGATCCGATAGTTGTTGAAATGGTTGTTGACCACCCCACACAAACCACTGTTACATGGAAGGTAATTTAATATGCCAATAGGTATTCCAGCGGCCCTTATAGCTTCGGCAGCCATCGGAGCAGGAGGCTCGGCACTTGGTGGTTGGATGGCCAACCAGGGCGATAAAGAAACAAAAATGCAGCGCAAGCAGCGCAAGACTGTCGATGAAATTTTAGCCTCTCTATATGGACAAGGACAGTTTTCGAATCTTTTTTCAATGGATGAAGACGCATTCCAGAAATCTTATGTAGAACCTGCCATGCAGATGTGGAGCGATCAGGTTGCTCCGCAGATACAGCAGAAATTCATTGCTTCAGGACTTCAGCGAGGTTCTGGCATGGATGCAGCTCTTGCACGGTCTGGTATGGACTTAGAAAACATGCTTAACCAGCAATATTATCAGATGCAGCAAGATGCTATGAACAGGCAGATGTCTGCAATTCAAACCATCTTAGGCATGGGTTCCGGTGCTGCAAATCCAGTAACAGGATCGCAAGCGGCTGGTCAAGGTGCAGCAGGTTATTTCTCTTCTCCCGGGTTTGGCAAGGTAATGGAAGGAGTAGGAAACTACTATGGCGGCACACAAAGCCAGCAATCTCCAGAGCCAGTGTCCAGCGCAGGTTATTCAAGACCTGGCTATGCAAATAACAATTATAGATGGGAATACTGATGACAGCTCCAAGCCCTTACGAAGTTGGTTTTAACATTGGTTCTAATATTGGCAAAGGCTTGCAAGCCTATCAAGACCGCTCCGCTCTTGATGAAGTTCTGATGAGAGCCAATCAAACTCAAGACCCCAATGTCATTAATGACACGATGCAGCAGATTTTGACTAGGGTTTCTCCTGAAAAACAGCCTATGGCGATGCAAATTCTGCAAAATAAGCAAAAAGCTATTCAGGAAAAAGCTCAAAGAGAAAGGGAGCAACAGGCTTATGAGAAAGCAGGTCTTGGGAAATACTATGGTGTTGACCCTGCTTTAGCAAAAGAGAGCCTGAAAAGAGATTGGCTGTCCAATACTCTTGGCAGTTTTGGCATGGAATCGACACAAGATCAAATGGCACCTTCATTCAGTAACTTGCAAGATGCTGCCGGTTTTACTGGACGAGCATTACAGCAAGATCAAGGCCAACCACAACAACCAGGACAGATTCCGCAAGGAACACAGCCAAATCAACAAGGAATTCGTAATTTAAGCAATGCTCAACTAGAGCGGATGCAATTGATTCCAGAAACTCAAAAACTGGCTGAGACAGAGCTTAAAAGAAGAAACGATTTAGAAAAGACTCAAGCTAAAATGTCTATGGAGTTTCATAAATTATCTGCTCCATATAGAGATAATCTTAGAAAAGGTGCTGATACAGCTAGAAGCCAATTACAAGCTTTGCAAATCGTTGATAATTCTATTAAATCTGGTAATGTAAATCCTTGGTCTGTTGCAAACGTTTTTAAAGGAATGGGGCCATTAGCTGATAAAATATCTAATGCTTTTATGTCTAAAGATCAACAAGCAATTGAAGGTGTTGTTCCTTATCTTCTCGAAGGATGGAAAGAGATATTTGGCGTGCGCCTTTCTGATGCTGACTTAAAAGTTTTACAAGCAAAGCTTCCTGATATTGGAAAAACTCCAGAAGCTAATATGACAGTATCCAATATTATGAAGAAATACGCAAAACAGCGCATTTTACGTAATGAGATTGCTTCCAACATTGAGCGGCAACACAACAATTTACGACCAAATGGCTTTGAAAACATGGTTGATGAGCAATTTGAAAAAGCTATGCAACCTGTTCAAGTTATCAATCCGTTTACAGGAAATACAATATCTATTCCAGCTTATGAAGTATCGGATGCCATTAAAGCAGGTGCAAGGTTAGCCAATGAGTAGTTTTAACTTTTCCCTTTATGATCCTTCGATGATTGAATCGGGTCAACAAACTACACAACCTGTTTCTAAAAGTGAACCAAAACAGGAAAGCACTTTTGATTTTGGTATGTATGATGAAAATCAACCAACTGGGATCAAAGAGCCTGAGTCTTGGGGAAAATGGATTGCCAGAACTATTTATCAGATTCCGGCAGGTATGATGCAAGTTGCTACTTGGCCTATGGATATCATAGCAATAATGGGTGCTGCCGATGCTACCGATCCCGAAGAGATAGAGCATATCAGAAGGATTTCAGAACGAGAGGGGATTCCTTTCGATGAAGAAAAATATATGGCTGCTGTACAGCAAGCACAGGAAATATTTCCAACACAACGCAATATTGAAGCTGGTATTGAGTCTAAAACAGGACTCCCTTTAACCCCACAAGATCGTTTTCAAAAAGGACTGCGGTATCTGTCAACTGTTGGAACGGCTTTGCCCAATCAGCCATTTGGCATTAGAGGAACTAACATAAATGTTTCTAAGCCATTGGCCACAGGAACGGTTAGCGCAGTAAAAGAGACGGCGCAAACTTTAGGAGTCCCTGAACCTGTCGCTGAATTAACAGCTCCTTTTGTTCTCAAAGCTCCTATGACAAATCAACCTGTAGCGACTGGAATAGGAAAAAAAACTAAGCCTTCCGGCATGAAAGAACTGATATTTGAGCAATCCCCGGCTCGTGAAGTCAGTGAATCCAGATTCCAAAAAATCAACCAAGCATTAGAAGACGATTTTAGAGGTCTGCTTAATGTCATAGAACAAGAGGGGCCAATCAGCCAAACAAGGTTAAATCTTCAGACCGATCCCGGCTATAAAGCAAAAATACTAGATACATTCGAAGATGTGCGGCAGTTAGCTATTGGTCTACCGGAAAAGCACAACACAGATATTATCCGTGCACAGCTTGCCAGTAAGCTTAAGACCAAGACAAAAACCCGGATGACTCCCACTGAATATGAGAATTCCTATGACTATCATATGAATAAACTCATCAAAGAAACGCCAAAAAAAGAAGTTTTTGCCGAAGACTTGGTTGAACAATACAGAAGAAATAACCGTTCTCTTAGTGAAATCTATGAAAAAGATAAGTCTTCTGGTTTTAACAGAGGAAAAAAAGATGCTCTGCTCGATTACAATCGCACGCTAGCTGAGTACATTGAGAAACGTTATCCTAAATCAGCATTCAGCAATCTTTTCAAAGAGACAAATAAACAATGGACTCAGATCAAAGATGCTGAGTTTATCGATGCCTACCTAGATAAGCTATTTGAAGGAAAAATTAACTATAAACATGCTGAAAAAGCTTTCGACAAAAACCTTGAAGAGCCTTTCAGAAGAGCATTGGGAAAAGAAGGTTTTGAAGATTTCAAAACTCTTATGAAAGACCTGTATTCCACAAAAGAGGCTATGGGTCGCTTAAAAATAGCTAAGGACTTAGGTTTTACCGATCTCGCCAAGATGGGAGGTCTTTTCTTTACCGCTCCTGCTGCCGCCAAACTTAAGTTCGGTGCTGACACATTAAAGAATATGTATAAAACCCTCTTGGACAAACCCAGGCTTGGCATTACATGGAAGGAGGCAAATGATGCCTTCAAGAAAGGTGATTTTGAACAAGCTCAAGCTAAGATGACCATTCTAACCGATGAACTGGAAAAGGCCCAGGCAGCTCCTAAACCGACAACCACAATAAATATCAACAATCCTATTTCAACTTCTACAAGAGCGACAGCTCAACCACGAGCTAAATCTTCTCCACAGATTTCTTCACCAACTAAACCACAAAATCAAACTAAAAGTAACATTTCAAATCCTTCGGTATCTAAATCAAAAGCTGATAATATAGAAGAATTATTTGGTGGGATGGGTAAAGTTATCAGTGAAAGTTTTTATGATACTGTTTGGGATGCTTTAAGTACCGGAAAACCTAATTCATCACTAAAGAATGTTAATTTCTTTATCTCAGCTAAATATAATAAGGATTCTGGGAGGATAAAATCAAAAGATGATCTAAAAAGATTTGGAGAATTTTATTTTAACAAAGATAAAACTCAACCAACAAATCCTAAACCTATACAGGAAACGCCTCCTTCACAACCAATAAAACCAACTATAGATCAAATAAAACAACTTGAACAAAAAACTAAACAGCCTAGAAAACAAGATTTAACTATTAAGACTCCTGATGTAATTGAGCTTCCTTTTTCGGAATCGCCAAAAGGGACAAAAGGAAATATTTTTGATAGATTTGTCAAAGGTGAAAATGTATCAAAATCTGATTTAAGTAATTTAAAAGATACAAGAGTCTCTTTATTGAATACTCGAAAATCTAATCAGCAATTTCATGGCACAAAGAATCCTATAAAAGAAATGACTAATGAAATTTATGATGTAAGTAATCCTCAAAATGTTTATGGAGCTGGTTTTTACACAACGGATGCTTTAGATATTGCCTCTGGATATGCAGGAAACAGATCAGCAGCCCCTAGGTGGTTGCAAGAAAAATTGGGGCTCCCGCAAAAGTCTTTTGTTTATATGATTAAAGAAAAGAGTCCACAAAATCTTTTTGATATGGAAAAACCATTAACAAAATTCAAAAAAATATGGAATGAAAGTCAAGAAAAAGCATTTAAATATTTACAAGAGAAAAAACCTAACGAAAAAACTATTGCTTACACAAAAAACGGTAGGTTGAATACTAAATTAAATAAGGACTTAACTTTTGATGAATTTGATAATAGCGTAATAAGTGAAGTCATCAAAAAAAGAAACCCAAAAAATCTTAGGCAACTATATGATGATATAAGAGATTATTTTGAAGGTGAACCTGTTGAAAATATGTCATATGAGTTTGAGCAGATTCATAATGTTTTAGAAAAAAATGGATACGATGGACTTACTCATAAAGGTGGTTTACTTACAAATAATCCTGAACATCAAGTTAAAATTTATTGGAAACCTCAAAATTTAGAAGTTGATGAATTTAAGTATCCAAAAGGATTTGAAAAAACAGATCGTTCTTCAGCACAAATAAAATCTAAAGTTTCTTCTGTTGAGAATAACAAGCAATTAAAGAAAACAAGTCCTAAAACTAAAACAGCAAATAAAAAAGCTGATACTCTTCCTAAAGTAGACAAAAAAATTGAAAATGTTGAAAGACAGGATATCTCGGTTAAAGGTCTTAAGCAACAGAAAGACTATCTAATCAATGCTCTTGAAAATGCTATCAAAAACCCTTCATCTGCTGAAAAAATCAATATCAAAATACCTGGTGATGGCGAATTCACGCTGAACAACAAGCAAGATGTCTTAGAAAAAGTTTTGAAAAAAGTAGAGAAGAACTGGCCAACTAGCAGAAGCATCAACGCTCCCTATATAAAGCATAAGCCTATAGCACGTAATCCAGAAGTTTTGAAAAAAACTAGGATTAATCCATAAGTGCGTAAACAAAAAAACTTAGCTTAAACAATCCTGCTGCAATCAATCCAAAAGCTAATAAAAAAGTCATTTTTTTCCTTGAGCTTCGTTTTTAAGTGCATTGATTTTTTCTCGTATAGCGATACGGATAAAGTCTGCCATACTTTTCTTAGTCATAGCACACATGATCTTAAGATCAAGCCTTAACTTTTCTGTTAATATTACAGTAGTCCTAGTGTTTTTGTCCATAAGTATGCTTTTCCATATCTAAACAACGAGTGTTTAAAATAGTTATTAACTAATAAGTTATCAAGACCTATTGTGAAATTTAAATTTCACTTTGGGGTCAATATGCCAAAATTCGCAAGTCCTACAGCATACGCAGGAAAACAAGGTAACCAAAAAGTAACCGGACAAGCTCGCTTTGCCACAGAAGCCGAGGCTGTCGCAGGAGAGGCCGAAAACCTCATTATCTCTCCAGCAACTCTTGATGCCGCTGCCGATGTCCTAATCCCAGATGCTACCGAAGTAGTAAAAGGAAAGATTAGAATTGCAACCGATGCTGAGGCAATCGCTGGAGTTGATGACACTATTGCCATGACCCCTCACACAGTTGGTCTTATTGCAATCGCTGGTGCTCCTCTAGCTTCCGAAGGTTCCCCCGGTATTGCCGAACTTGCAACACAAGCAGAAACCAACACAGGAACAGACGATGCAAGAATCGTTACCCCTCTTAAGCTAAAGACAAATCTTACTACCCCTCCAGCAATCGGCGGAACTACTCCCAATACAGGCGCATTTACTACCCTTACAGCCACGGCAACAGGTGCGGCAATTGCCCTTACATCCGACACAGCTTCCAGCTTTGGGGTCACTGGTGCAGGAATCGACCTGACACTTTCCTCGGCTGCTGGTCGAGTAGTCATGAATGGTGAAGAAGCTGCCGCCGATGCTTTAAGACTTGTTTCCGCTGCTGGTGGATTAGACGTAGACGTTGCCCTCTTAGCTTCCGTAACATCTTCCAGAAACAACGCACAAGCTATCCTTCTGGAAGCAACAGCAGGTGGCATTGACATTCTGGCAAGTGGCGCAGCCGCAGGAGAAGATATTGACATCGTAGCTACAGGTTCCAGTGTCAACATTTCCTCTACCGAGTCCGCTGCTGATTCCATCAAGATCGAGTCTACTGCCGGCGGAATTGATATCTTGGCAAGCGGAGCTGCTGCCGGAGAGGATATCGACATCATAGCAACAGGTTCTTCGGTAAATATCACAGCCACAGAAAACGTTGGGGACTCAATCGTTTTGACCTCTACAAACGGAGGTATCCAAATCCTTGCCTCTGGAGCTGCAGCCACAGAAGATATCGTTATCACTTCGACAGGTTCTTCCATCCGATTGACAGCTACCGAAAACGTTACCGATGCAATCAATATCGAGGCAACTACTGGAGGAGTTAACATTTTAGCCTCTGGAGCTGCAGCAGGCGAGGATATCAACCTGACTGCAACAGGCTCTTCAATCAACCTTACCTCAACAGAAGATGCAGCCCAAGCAATTTATCTTAGAGCTAACGGAGGAACTTCTGAGACTATCCAAATCCATGCTGACCAGGGAACAGGAGTCGCTAGCATTAACGTTTTGTCGGATGTTGGTGGTGTAACGATTCAGGGCGGCGTAGCAAGTGCCGATGCGATCAATATTGTGGCCTCTAATGCAGCAGGAGGTATCGACATCGACTCTGGAACAGCAGGTTTCATTGTAGATACAACAGGTGCTTTCTCGTTGGATGGTGCAGCAGCTTCGAACTGTACAGTGACAGGCGCAGGAATTGACTTAACTCTCGCTTCCGTTGGCGGTTCGGTTCTGGTTTCCTCTACCGAAGACGCAGCCCTAGCCATCAGGTTGCACGCCAACGGCGGCACTTCTGAAACTATCCAGATTCATTCCGACCAAGGAACTGGAGTTGCTTCAGTAGGTCTTCTCTCCGATGTTGGTGGTATCACTCTCCGTTCAACAGGACTGGCCTCGGCAGATGCTATCAATTTAGAGGCAGCTGCAGGCGGTATCGATATGGATTCCGCTCTTTTGATGAGCTTAACATCGACAAGAGACAACGCTCAGGCAATCTTGATCGAAGCCACTTTGGGAGGTATCGACATCTCTGCTTCGGGTGCTGCTGCCGGAGAAGACATTGATATCACGGCTACAGGAAGCTCGGTAAACATCACAGCGACCGAATCTGCAGCAGACTCGATCAAACTGGAATCAACAGCAGGCGGAATTGATATCTTAGCCTCTGGAGCCGCAGCAGGAGAAGACATTGATATTATTGCTACAGGATCGAGTGTTAACATCACTTCAACGGAAGCTGCTGCCAATGCTATCGTGCTGACAGCCTCAAACGCTGCTGGAGGAATTGATCTGACAACAGGAGGTGGATCAATTGATCTTAGCTCTGCCGGTTCGGTAACTATGGTCGCAGGAACAGATTCTCAGGCCGGAGACACATGCACTGTCAACAAGAACGTCTTTGCTTGTACTTACACTGGCTTTACAACAGCTTCGGCAGCTAGCCAGGTATTTAACGTGACCAACTCGGTCATTACGACAACATCCCAAGTTCTCGTCACTCTCTGCAACGAAGGGGCTAACGATGCCCAGATGACTATTACCAGGGTTAAGAGGACGGCAGGACAGCTTCAAGTGACTGCAAAGAACAACGGAGCAGCGGCGCTTAACGGAAACGTTACAATTACCGGATGGGTTATCGGCTAATGAGCATATTGGCGCAAAGTCAAATGGTTAGGGAGAGGTTAACTACCTCTCCCATCACAAGAGACGATGACAATATTTTGATCGCTTCCGTACTTGAAAGCCTAGAAAATAACCTAGAAACAATGAGTGCGCCGGAATTTCTAGGTAATCTCCGACAAGGAAAATATGGCTCTCTGGAATCAATTAGAAGGTCACGCCAGTTTATTCAACAACATAATCCATCCTTACGTGGTGAATTATGGGAGAAAAGGCATCATATGGCGAAGGGAGTCGCAGCGCAACTATCATTTAACTTTTAGGTGGCAATGTTCAAACAACAATCAATAGCTGAATTTGAAAGAAACGGTCATAAACTCGTTATTACCTGTAATCAGGAAATGCCCTTGGGTCTTCTTCATGATTTTCTCTTGGAGGCAAAGTATTGGGTAGTCGAGCGCATGGTAGCTGTTCAGAAAGAAGAAGAAGAAATTAATAAAGCCCACAAAGAGCAAAACGGAGATTCTTGCGATGGTTGCTAGAGCATTTTTTGATGAACTCAGGAGTCTTGCTGCCGCAGGAATCTCTGGAAGCTTTGCGGCAGTTGGCGATCCTCTTGAAGTCCTGGCTAGAGGTGTTTGCTTCACCAACAACACTCAAGGCGACATGGTTTTTACAGACGATAGCACGAAAGAAAAAATCTTTGTCGCTGCCGGATCGTTCAAACTTTGGGATATCCAGTCAAACATGAACGCACAGTTTGATGATAGATATACCCTTCCGATCGGAACTCAATTCTATGTAAAACAGCTTGAAGCTCCTGTCAGCGGTTCCGTTTATATCGAGGTGATCTATTGATGAAGAGGAGCGACCTGATAAAACGATTTGATGAAATAGTTAAACAGGAAATCATCAATCACAATCGACAAATCTCTGATACGAATCAATCTATTCAAAATATCAGGCAGTCGATTGCCGATCTTTCCAAGACAACAGCTTCATCTTTAGCTTTGCTTAACAGCCAGCTTGTTTCCTTGGACTCTTCTGTTAGAGATATGGAGAAACGGGCTGAAAATAAGGTTTATGAAGTAAGAAAGGTGGCAAACGATTCTCTTTGTCTATCTGAAAAGGTCGCTTCTCATCAAAATCATTTAGATGAAAAAATTCAGGGAGTCGCCCAAAAGAGAGAAAAAGATAATGAAGAGAATATTCATATTTCTAAATTCATCAACAATATCTCTTCAGATGTAAAACGGCTTGACATGAAGATCGGTCAGGAAATTTCCTACATGCAGGGAAGGGTTAATTTTGCAGTAGAGGAAATCAAACGTAAGTCAGAGGAAATTCCTTCGTACTTTTGCAAATTTGAAAATGATGTTGGAGATGCGTTAGATACTCAACGAGTCGATATAAACTGCCTAAAACAAGACTTGGAAATATTGAAAAAGTCTGTTCACTACATCGAAAAGAAGATTGAAAATCTTTATACTCTTATTGAACGCATGACTAAAAGGATATCGTCTTGAGCCAAGCAGGTTTAATTGACTTTGAAGGAAGCGATCCTCAAATTCCAACGACTTTCATTACCAACGATGGCGATGCCGTACCGATTGCAAATACACTTGAAATTTTAGCGACAACAGTTCCGGCGCAGTCAATCCCTATTCAAACAACGGGTTCGGGTAACACTGTCACTATCGAGGCTCAACTTGCCTCTTCATCTGCCGCTAGTGATGCAACACAGGTCGGATTTGCAGCCTTTGACTCAGCAGATTTCAATGTCGATGCCAACGGTTTCGTATCTTTAGCTGTTACGCCAATGGACAATATTCAGTCCATCCAGGTGGACAATGCAACTGTTCCCGGCGTAAATCCAGTTGAACCAGATGGCTCAGGATTACTTAGCATTTCTGGAAACTATGTGCTAAATCATGCTGTTCCTATAGAGACACACTCAAGAGCTTTAAATGAATTCAACGTTGAAGTACAGCTTGCAAAATCCAATGCCACTACCAACCCTCTATTATCGGGGCTTGCTCACTTTAACAGTACCCAGTTTTCTGTAGATGCCAATGGTTTTGTAGAGCTAGCCGGAGGCGGTTTAGCTGTTGACTCGATTGGTGTTCAGGCGACCTCTGGCACTGGAACTGACCCTGTTTTGCCGACCGCTGCCGGAGTTATTGAATTTGAAGGCGGCACAACAGCAGCAGGTACAAACCCTGTAAGGGTAGTTTCAACAGCCGCCAACACTGTTCAAATTCAAAATCAGTTTTCGCAAGCATTAGCCGCTACAGACGCAACTAAGGTCGGCCTATCTAATTTCAACAGCACCTATTTCTCTTGCGATGCCAACGGCTTTGTCTCTCTGACTGCTACAGCAACAAATGACTACCACGATACCAGATTCATCGTATCCGCAGGTGGCGCAGCCGATGGAGCGAACTACACAACGATAGCTTCGGCGATTACAGCAGCGGTTTCTGCTGGTGGTGTTCAGGATATCTTTATCCAGCCTGGAACATATACTGAAAATCTTACTTGGCCTGCCAATATTAACCTTTGCGCCCACATTGCCGACAGAAACACTCCAACGGTTACAATTATTGGAAAAATGACCTGTACGGATGCAGGAGCAAGGTCGGCATCTGGTATTCGCTTTCAAACAAACAGCGACAACATTCTTTCCATCACAGGAACAGCAAATACCCAGGTTACTTTTGATAACTGCTTCATCAACGCCACAAATGCCTCTGCTTTCAACTCAACCACAACAGGAACGACCTCTTTAATCCGCTGTTTCTATTGCAATGGCGACCTTGGAACGACAGGTATTGCCTATGTTTCAATTGCTCATGGCTTCTTTAGAGCGCAATGGTGCGATTTCAGGAACTCAGGCGCATCAACTACAGCAAGCACTATTTCCAGCGATGCTACGGCAGATATCTTGTATACCAATTTTGCCAACGTAATTACCCATAGCAGCAGCGCATTAAGTTCCATTTGGTATTCAGCCGTCAGAGCTGGGGCTACTACTTGCCTGACAACATCAGGAACAGGATCGGTTTCTTGCAAATTTAGCCGTTTTGAATCTCAAACAGCCAGCGCTATTTCGATTGGATCGGGAACAACCGTTACAGTAGATCAATGCTCTTTTGACAGCTCCAACGCATCCGTGATTACAGGAGCAGG
>JACCDR011656057.1_pt1 | contig 22461 bp, 30 predicted proteins | sample 7446431 | NCBI WGS metagenome assembly JACCDR01 (sample SAMN15323443, study PRJNA562643) | freshwater metagenome | isolation source: river surface water | place: USA:Blue River Watershed | collected 2017-08-17 | reverse complement strand
GGTGCATATAGCATGGCTGCCAAACACATCGAAGCCCTACCTGATGGCCTACTCAAATCTTGGCTGCAGGAAAAATGCTACCTGCCAAAAGATATTGTAAAGCAGGCTCAAGAAATGTGTCACGGTAATGCGCATAAGTTTAACTTGCTTTCAAAGTTTCATTTAAAGCGCCTGTTTTTTGACGAGCTTAAGTGCACTCCACTTTCACGCACAGACACGGGCTTGCCACAGTGTGATGAAGAGTTTTTGGAGTCCGTAAAAGACACCTACGCCTGGGTTCCACGTCTCATAGAGTACAACAAATTGACTAAGATTAAAGGCACGTACATTGAGCGCATACTCAATGAGCAAGAAAATGGCGTTTGGTATCCATCGTACTTTCAACATCGCACAGTCTCAGGTCGATTTGGCAGTTCCGCACAGCAGTTGCCTCGTCCAATTAAAGGGGATAGCGTAGTTGCAAAATATAATAACCGCATACGCAACTTTATCATTGCAGGTGTAGGTAACCGTATCATTGGGGCCGACTACGAATCACTAGAACCCAAAATCTTTTCTCACATTTGTGGCGACCCAAAGTTGCGCAACGTGTTTTTAAACGGAGACGACTTTTACTCCACTGTGGCAATCTTTACCGAAGGGCTCACCGAGTACTCTGCAAATAAGAAGGCCCCCAATTACCTGGGCACACTTGCACCGGAACGCAGACAAAAAGCTAAGGCCTACGCACTAGGCGTGCCTTATGGCTTGACCGGGTATAAAATGCAGTTTGAGCTTAACATTTCTCAGCAAGAAGGCGATGCACTTGTGCAAGCCTATTTGGATGGATTTCCGGCCCTGTCCGCGTGGATGCACAAATCAGAACAGTTTGTGCTTGAGCATGGCTACATAAAGTCGGAGACTGGCCGCATCCGCCACATGCCACGGGCCCGCCGCATTGCTGAAGAGCACGGCCAGGAGATTACGGACTCCCTTGCACTTTGGAAAAAGTACCATGAAGAGCCTGGCCTATATGAGCGCATGAAAAAGCTAAGACGTGAGCTTAAAAACTACCTTAACAATGCCAAAAATTTTCAGTGTCAGAGTCTAGCTGCAAGTGTAGTCAATAGAGCTTGCATTGCAATTAATAAAGAGTTCATGCGTCTCAATATGAGAGCCCGCATATGCATGCAAGTCCATGATGAGATTTGTGCCCTTGCTCCAGATAATGAGGTTGCAAAAGCTTCACAAATCATGCAATATATTATGGAGAACAACTACAAGATTAGTATACCACTTGTTGCACTACCAAAGGTTGCTGAGAAGTATGGGGACACAAAATAGTGGCAAAATCCCGGCTGCACCAAGGGCCAAGCAATACGAGTCAGATGTGGTTACTGGAAAAAGAGTAAGAGTGCGCAAGGTAAAACGCACAGATAAAAGGGGCAAATAATGAACATACTTACAAACATAGTCACAATTACACTCCTGTTCTTTTCTGCATTTGCTGTGATGCAAGAAAGCAGCAATCCGCCTATTACAATGATTGCCACAGCAGTACTTATTATTACTGCTCAATACCGCATGTATAAACAAACCATGGGAGACCGTTCACGTGAATAAAGTATATGAAGAAGTACAAAACGAGCGCCGCAGACAAGAACAAAAATGGGGCCCACAAAATCACAGCCCAGCTAACTGGCTTATGATACTTGGAGAAGAAGTTGGAGAAGCTAATAAGGCTGCACTTGAGCACTGCTTTAATTATAAGGGTGCATCACTAGCTGCGTATAGAGCTGAACTTGTGCAAGTAGCTGCAGTTGCTATAGCCATGATTGAAAGTTACGACCGCAATGAAGCAGTACAAGACGTTTATCTTACTGAGCAGAGAAAAAGAATAAATGAACTTTGTGAAAAATTAATAATTAAGGAGTCTAAAACATGAGCAAATATCTACCACGCAAAGTAGTTGAAATGGAAGCTTTTATGCAGATTGTACGCCGCCGCAACGGGCTTAAAGACGGCTCCTATGTGCGTTACCCAGATGCAGAAAAAGGTCCTTACATCATTAAAGCTTCACACTTAACTAGCGAAAAGCACGCTCCTGCACTTGCATTTATTAAAGCGCAAGGCGAGCAGCAGCTGGCTGCGTTAGAGAGTGCAGCGCAAACTGCAAAGGATAAAGAGACCTAAATATGTTTGACGTATTTTTAGATTTTTTACTTAACTTAGTTCTGCTCATACTTTTCATTGGCGTGGGCGGAGCTGTAACACTTTTTATAGCATATTATTTAATTAATAGTAGCAGGGGGCCACGGTGAGCAAGCAAGAAGCACAAGTGCACGATTTCCAAAAAAGTTTAAAAAAAGGCAAAGCTGGGGAAACCGCATTCTACGAACTTTTTAAAGATAAAGTAGACCGCTTGGATGGATATACTAACGACTTCGTAATCAAGCGCACAGGTGAGACAATAGAATTAAAAATGGAAACCCGCTGCATAAGTGAGACTCCCAATTTATTTATTGAACGCTATAGTTATGGTGATGAAGACGGCGGCCCATGGCAAGCTGCAAAGAAAAAGTCTACATACTATATTCATTTTTTCCCTAAAACAAATTCATTTTTTACATATCGCACGACTAAACTGGTTAATTGGCTAAACACAAATTTCCCGCGCCCCTGGTTGATAAACGTGCGAAACAAGTCACACAATACACGTGGATTTGTGGTTAAACGTGCCGCCTTAGAAGAAATTGAGCTTAACCTTGAGGACATACTATGAGTCAAGATTTAGAACAATTGGGCTTACAGAAAATTGCAATTGATGTACAGGCTAAACTTGCGCCTATATGCGAATACCTATTTAAGCACTACAACATTGAAGTGCAAACAATTACAGTAAACAGATGGCACCCACAATTGCCAGATAAAATAGCGTGCCCACAAGGTTACGTAAAATTTACAACCAAAAAAGGTGACACATGACCACATTTTTAGCAGCCCTAGGCGTAATACTTATACTAGGCTTATTTTTCCTTGGAGGCTATGTCATGGGCTACGTACAAGGGGGCCGCGCAATGCTTCTAGAAGTACAAGGCCGGGCCCGAGCAAGTACCCTCCACGTAGTACGCAAGAACAGGGACAATTAAACTTAAAGGAGAACTATATGAGCCGTACACTATTTCGCATTCAACGAACCTCTGGCCTCCCATTCCTAAATTCGGACATTGACAAAATGCAGCACGATATTGCAGCAAACTTTGATAAAGTTGTGAAAAAGGTAGGCTGGGACGGCAAGAGTGCTCCAGAAAAAAGTGTGTTTGAACGCAGTGACCGCCTACTACAACGCACAGAGCGCATAATTCGGGCCCGCTATCCGGTAGAAGCCCTAGTTGCGCTTCCCACAAATGCAGATGAGGTAAAGGCTTTTGTAAAAGAGCACGGCACACTTGTGCTTACCCTCACACCTAACGGTGAGCAAGTGCAACTTTACATCTTGGACAGTGGAGTATAGCATGGGCCCAAAAACACGTGTAGAGTTATTATTACAATATGAACAAGAGTTGCAAGACCTAGCTATGGTTAATCGCATGACTGTTGAGGAGTTCATTGACCTCTCTATGTTAAGTGATGAGCGTAGTGCTGATTTGGACCGTGGCTTTCAAATTATTGAGAGAATTAAGCAATTGCAAACGGAGCACTAGGTAGAGGCACAATCTCTACCACTACGTGCACACCTTGCTGCCCCCACATTTTACGAGACACAAGTTCAATTACATGCTTATCGTCGCACATAAGGTTCAACACTCCGTATGGAGGCGCTTCTACTGCAAACTTTTGCAAGCAAAACACGTCAATGAGGCTTTTTTCCGTGTTACTGAGGTCCTGAGTACGACTGCTCATCTCGCCTTTTTTAGTAAAAAATGTGTCTTTACTGTATACTGTAGTTATGGTAAAACGGTAGCCCTGCTCTTTAAGGTTTATGCTTTCTCTTAATTGTTTAAATTTTTCTGTATGTGCAGTTAAGGTGTGGCACAAAGTCTGAGTCCAGTTACGTGCCGCAGTGCTTTTTACCACGCCATTGTGGCCTCTAATGTAGGTACTATTTATGGATAGAGGCTCTATTGCTGGCAGCCAAAACTCTTGCTTCATATTAGGGTGCATGACATAGACTATGTATATGTGGACTATTTACTGCCAAAAGTCTACATTTGCGTAGGCTTAATCAAGCTGCTTCTTAACTTCGTCCTTAACTCTTTGCGCAATCTCTTCTTTGAGTGTGTCATTCTCGCTGCCCAAGCGAGCTACCACAGTCTTAAATAAATCTTGACCTAAAATCACATTTGCATTTTCAAGTATACTTTTAAGCTCCACAAGCCCAATAACAGACGCAATAATCTTAGATACTGGCAAAAAAGATTCTAGCATATAAAGTTCAACTAGAAATCCGCTTACGACTGCAAGCTGATAAATTACTGCCTTACTTATCGTGCGCCGCATAACGGAACTTTTAATTTTTTCTTTTCTTTTAATAGCGGCCCAAATTCCAGTAATAAGGTCGGCTATGATTAAAAATCCAACACTAATGAGTAAAGCCTTTATTGGTGCAAGGACTGCCAATGCCGCTAATATAATTTGTACTACCCATTGTTTCATAAATTACTTTCTTAAATTTTTAATATATTTCTCTATTGGTGGAACTGAAGTATCAGTTTCTAGTTTATTAATTAATTCTACATCTTTTTTCATTTTTAAATAGTGTCTAATTACTGATATTGGAGTAGGCTTATTGTTACGTTCAAAATGTGCCTGCACTCTAGATAGACATTCATCTTTTTCTTTAAACAAGTCAATAAAATCTAAAAATATAATTATTGGATACAAAGCCCAACCTAAGTTTGATGCTCGCAATCGAGTGGCAAGTCTTCCTAAACTATGAACTTTTTTAGCATACTTTTTATAAGACTTACTAGCCCAACTTAGGCTTAAAAAGTATTGCACAGCTTCTGTACTTTGAGAGTCACGGCTATCTAGTGAAGGATGTTCAACTATTACATATTCTTTTTCATCCCAGACGGCTTTTATTGCGTGCAGTATCTCGGTATTCTTTGTATGAGTTTTTGGTGCACTTTTACAATTTTGACAATATAAAAGTATGAATGTATACATAGCACTCTTATGCGTGCCCAAGTTTAAATTACTAATCATTTGCCATTCATCTATGTAATTAGCTAAATTCTTGCTCACTATTTCCTCAAGCTTTCTAAAATTTGTACAGGAGCCATCATATCATAATTCTTATCAACTAAGTATCCAAGTACTTCGCAGCAAAAGAACTTATTAGAACTTTCCCATTTATTTTCTTCAGGAATGTTTAAATTAAATATTAATTTCGCAGCAATACGTAAGCCTAAGTAAAAAACTCCTAAATAGTCATATTTTTTACCGAGTATACTTCTAAATAAATCAGCAACAGTTTGATATTCCATATCTGGTAATCCAACTCTGTAAACTTCAGTGTGATATTTTGACCACAAATCATACGACATTACCTGAACCCCACTATGTCCAGTAGACTCATGTACCCAACGTTTATTTATGAGTATTGCAACGTGACTAGTTTTTGGCATCTTTGGAGACAAAAAAGAAGTACCATTGGCTATCATCTTAGACCCAATCATATGATTATGACTAAAAAGAGCGTCAACGGCTACAATCATTACCAAAGAACTTTCTGCAGTTTATAATTAACTATGACATCTAAATTATTTGAACCAGTAGATGTATAAACAACACGTAAATATAGTCCAGCAAAAACTTTTGCAGGATACCGACTTGTAAAATCTAATTGAACCGATTCTTGAGGGTTAATATACCAATCTGTTTTGTATTGGCCAAGTACAGTATTGGCTCCATAACCTTTAATATTATCAATATCAACAACTTGAAAAGTAATTTTGTCTCCAATAACTCCGTTTAAAACTACAAGTACTCCTCCATCAATAAGTACATCATCTGTTATAGCCAAATCGTGAGAAGTTGCTTGCCCAGCTATGGCTGTAAATTTTGTACCCTTATGAGAAGCGTTTAAGTCTTTAGCACTGTATTGGTCTGTATTTGTTGGTGCAAATTGTGTATTTGATGCCATTATCTATAACTCACTGTAATGTTTAAATTGGCTCCTGTAGTAACTATAGTAAGCCCAGTAGAAAATTCAACATCATAAATTAGAGTAGGATTAGATACTCCGTTTGAAAACGAACAAGTAGCAATTCTAGTTCCTGCTGCAGTTGTATTATCGTAAATAATAAGTGTTCCGTTTGCTGTAGCATTTACTGCAACTGTATGCAAGCGACCAGCTCCTGATTTTATTGTTGAGGTGGCCGCTCCTGCTTGATTAAAATAACTGTTTTTAGGAGCAGTAATTAACTCCCCTAATGCATTGGCCTGAACATAAGTAGACTCAATGCCGGTAGTTGGGTCAGCTCCCACTAATTTAACCGTCTGTGCAGAATCCTTATCGTTCAAGTCAGCCATAGTTAACCTTATTCGTTATAGCCTAAAATTGTAGAATAAACATCCTGTGCTTGATTATCTCTATTTGTACGAATAATGCGAACTCGTGCTCCAGAAGCAACTAAGATTGGGCTACTTAAATTCCAATCCATGTCGGGAGTACTTGTAGAGTTAAATTTTACACATTTAGTGTTGAAAGTATTTGAGCCCGATGCTGTCTCTATTTGTACTTCAATTTTCATTTTACCAGAGCCGGATGCATGTACCGATGTTAAACGAAATGCTCCGGTAGTAGTATAATCATGGTTGGAAGTTCCTCCACTAGCTATTGCTGCAGCAGTATTGTAACTATCAGCTTCAGTGCCAGAGCGGTCTGAAACTTTAACATTAATACTTCCATCAGAATTTACAGCTAAGAAATCTGTGCCGTCTCCTACTTTAACAGAATCACTAGCATGGTTAAGGTCTCTAATATCTAGGTCTGTAGCAGATACTGTCACAGAAGAGCCACTTACGTCAACGCTGTCAGTTGCAAAATCTAGGTCACGAATGTCTAAATCTGTAGCACTAACAGTTACAGATGAGCCGCTGACGTCTACGCTATCAGTGGCAAAATCTAAATCCCTAATATCAAGGTCAGTTGCACTAACAGTAACAGAAGAACCACTTACATCTACTTTGTCAGATGCAAATGTTAAGTCTCTAATATCTAGGTCTGTAGCAGATACTGTCACAGAAGAGCCACTTACGTCAACGCTGTCAGTTGCAAATGCTAGGTCCCTAATATCTAAATCTGTGGCAGTAACAGTGACTGAAGAGCCACTCACGTCTACACTATCACTTGCAAACGCAAGGTCTCTAATATCTAGGTCTGTAGCTGTGGCAACAACATTAAGACTACCATCAGCATTAACTTCAATATCATCAGTACCATCAGTTATAATAACTTTTGTTCCTGGTGCAAATGCCGCATTTACATTTATACTGCCATCTGACTCTACAGTTAATTGCTGCGAAGGTACTGTCGCGTCTGCAATCTTTACAATTGCGTCTCCTGCGTTTTGCGTGCGAATCGGCAAGCTCGAATTATAATCTGACATACTTCTATTCTCCTTTTATTTTTTTAAGTTCTTCAATTAATTTAATTTCTGCTTGATTTTGAATTTTAATACTTTCCTCAAGCCTAGTTATTTCTTCCATACGTTCTGCAATGCGGAGTTCCATCTCTCCACGAGCAGTTCTAACCCGCATCAACTCTATTTCTTTTCTCTTTTGCTCTAAACTCATAATTATTCCTAACTTTCTATTAAAATATTACTGTTAAAATCTCCAATATAAGGCCTATCGTGGAGCACATAAACTTCTACTAAATCTGCAGCTACTAACGTAAGTCCAGCATTAAAGTCAAAACTCACGTTTAATGGCCCATTAAAATTAGTATATTTTTGCGCTATAACGTTACCATTTAACTCCACAGTAAACTTTGCAATATTACTACCACTAGCCTCAATATTTAGCACCCTTTCATTTCCAGAAGAAGTGTAACTACATATAAGTGTAGTTACTCCAGAAGCAACTCCAATTACCTCATTGTATGTGGACTCTACATCTAGTGCTCCACTTACAACATTTACATTCAGCGACCCATCAGCATTTATACCTAGTGTATCAGTCCCGTCAGAAATCCTGATACTATCAGTACTAGCATTAACGACTACATCTATTGGCCCCGAAATACTACTTGAGCTAAGGGGTAATGCTATAAATGTAGATGCCAAGCTATACTCCCTTACTATTAAATCTCACATCTACAATCGAACCTGTACCTGATGACGGTATCCATTGCACTCTAGTCCATCTCCAACTTACCTCTGCCACAGACCAAGTATGGTCTCCAGCTTCGTCTATTAATTGAGAACTTCCATCTATCGTCGTCCAATTTTCTATATTTGCAGAGTAAGGAGGTGGGTTTTTTTCATTACCCTTATCGTTTGAGCATTGTAATTTAAACATTCCCTCTGGCGCACCTTCAAAAACTAATGACACACTAAAGTTAGCGATATGTCCGCACCAAAATGCATCAGAAGTCCAAGGAGAACTCATATCAATTGGAGAGTTTGAAAGACTCTCGTTTGCGGTTTTCATAGCGGTGTATCCTAAACGCCTTTACCGTTAAATCTTGCTGAAGTTAGTACTGGAGTAGTACCTGCACCTGCAGCAGTCCAAACTACCTTTATCCATCTATATCCGGCATCTGCAACATTAATTCCAAAAACTCCAGCCGCAGCTGCGCTCACTGAAGCATTAGGTATGTCAGAGAAATTAGACACATTAAAATCTTCATTACTTTTAGCAATTGCACTAGAATTACCTACGTCATTTGAGAATTGAACTTTGAAAGTTCCATTTGGCGTGCCAGAAACTACAAATTGCAAGCTAAAGTTTATTAAGTGGCCAATGTAAATTGGGTCACTTTCTCGGTTTGCGCTTAAGTCTGTGCTACTAAGGGTTATGGACTCGTTTGCTATACGCATGGGTAGGCTCTCCTTCTATCAATCTAGTGCCTTTATGTCTAATATAGAGGTGCTGTGTATAGGCTTTTTCTAGGGTTTAAAAAAGCGATTTCCAGAGCGAGGGGGGCTAGCTTGAAAATGAACCCAAGTTGGAGTGTAGTCTGGATGTTCACACCAAAGCCCAATGCTCTCTAAGAGCTTTACGTTTTCTAAGCACCAAGCAGCAAGCTCCTTATTTGGGTCTGCAATGTCAGCTGCAAGTCCAAATAAATGCTTACTTTGTGTAGCTATACTCTTGCCTGCTTTTATAAGGTCTGCTTGCTGGGCTGCGTCCCTAAGCCCACTTGTAATAATCATGGGTTTACCATATGCGGCCCTAACCTTGTTTAGGCGCTCACATAATACGCGCAAGTTTGAGTCTATAATTCCGTCTGTTTTATACTTGCGCTTATTTAGTTCTTCTAATTTAATGCTCAATGTGCGTCCTTAAAATAAGTAAATTAATTCTTAAGTCCAAGACAGTAGCACATAACCATCGCCACCACGGCCACCGCGTCCTCCAGCAGCAGTATTATTATTGCCGTTAACGGCTCCTCCACTGCCACCTCCTCCGGCACCGATGCCGCCATCGCCCCCAGGAGAAGACCTAATATCATTGGCACTTAATCCATTTGAGCCATTTCCTCCAACCTGAAGTCCACTGCCTCCGCCTCCGCCTCCAGTATAGCCAGCATTTCGACCGCCACCCTGAGCGGCATCATTACTTACTCCTGCTGTTGCTGCCTGATTACAGTAATAATTTGCACCGCCAGGACTTGAGGCATTTGCAGCAACATAAGTAGCACTGCCGGAGCCTCCGCCTAATGATGTTTCTCCTGTAGCGTCCCAAGCCGCAGTTCTTGCTACCGCTCCAGCAGCTGTAGCGACACCCGTTACTGCCGTTCCGCCATCGCCACCTTGACCTCCTTTAAATATTAAAGAAAGACCGGACGCAGTTATTGTAGTGTTTCCTCCAGTTGTTCCATCTATTCCTTGTGTCACAGCTGTAGTAAGATTACCTTGTGATGCGCCAAGACCGCCAACTCCAAGGTTAATTGTAAAAACAGTTCCTGGTGTAGTTTTTATTTTAGTCAATTTGGGAATTGAACCTGCACCGCCACCGCCTCCAGTTGCTGCACTATTAATAGCCGTACCTTGCGAACCACCACGGCCACCACCACCACCACCACCGCACGCCAATACATCTAATTCATAAACTCCGGCAGGTACAGTAAAATTGTATGCAACTGGACTTGTTGCCCACGTTTGGGGGTCACTTAAAGATGTAAGTGTTGCATTTTGCCAATATCTAATATTTATGTTAGTGCCATCAGTTACATGAGCCGATAGTCTATTTAATTTATCAAAAGTATTCGCACTAACATCACGTACTGCTGGGCCCGTAGTTCCTACAATATAAATACCGTTCTCACTTGCAACACTTTGATTTTTAAGCAAGATTAGATTATTGAGAGCAAGAGTTACGCCGCCAAAAGATACGCCAGCAAATATATTATTCAATATTACGTTTGCAGTACTGGCCGCTCTTACATATACTACATCTTTAGCCCTAAACTCTTGATAGCGGACACCCGTAATCTGGGCCCAACCATCAGATGTGTATATCCAGAGTCCTTCGGCCCGACTTGTGCCATCACTACTAAATAGCATGCCCACAACTGGAAGTCCTGGGTCTGCAGCTTGCGGCGTCAGCGTAAGATTGTCTAGTGTACTAAGCGTTGCGCCCGTACTAATCTGCGTCCAGGCTAAGCCTGTCCATACCCAGAGGCCTTCGTCCCGTGGCGTGCCGTCAGAGTAAAATATATCGCCTGTGCGCGGAGAAGTGGGGTCCGCATCCTGCGGTATGTATTGGTGCGTTACGCTTTTTGGGTTTTTACCTGTGTATGCCATATTATAATACCTTTTCTATTTTAACTTGTGTATAGACTTCAGAATCCCCAAAATTCATCGAAAATCCAAATCCTGATGTTGCGTATGTAGTTTCAACTCTATGCTGAATTTCAAAAACCTTTGCAGAAGTTATACTAAATACATCCTCAATAATTGAATTGGTGATAACAGCTGCTCCAGAAACGGCTTGTGCTTCGGCATTTGAACCTATGATTGTATCTGTTGAATCAGTTATATTTCTTAATTTTGCCTTATGTTCTCCAACTGCATTTGTACCACTAGCTGCAGCAGGACATATTGCATATATATTATATGTTCCAGGTTGTAGAGTAAATTGATTTGCACTTAAAGATATAAAACTTGTATCACCAGAAATTGTATTTAAAGTTCTAGTTTGATAACTACCGCTTGTCGCTGTACCACCAGAAGTGTTATTTGCTTTTACATCTTTTAAATAAGCAACGCGAGTAGAGTAAACGCGGTTAGAGGTTTCAACTTTATAAATACTTAAATAGTTTGCAGTATTATTACTAACAACCGTACTAGCTGTAACACTAAAAGTTAGCGTAATTACGTCTCCAACTTTTAAATCAGGCAATATTCCAGCTACATATTTTGAAGATGAGCTAGAAAATTGAGCACCAGAAATAACTACTGTTCCATTTTTTCTAATATCTAAAGCATTGGCAGCGTCAGCAGTTCTTCTTGCGTGCATTTCTACATGATAATCACCAGGAACTCGAACTGTATATTCACCAGTAGTTAAATTAAAAGCCCCTACTGTATCTTTTGTTGCAGCAGTCCAAGATGCAATTGTTGTATCAGCATTTGTTGCTCCACCATTTTTATATGCAGTCAAAACGACAGGAGCGTTTAAGTTTGCACTTGCTGCCGTAACTTGACCTGATGTCCAACCCTGGATTGGAATAGAAGCGTTTACTGCAATTGTTTGTCCAGATAGAGTAGTAGAAGTACCCTGTCTCTTTGAAAATTCACTTGCTGCTGAACTTGTTGCTCCAAATGTTACATAAGACACGCTAGGTTCGCAAAGTATTGCAAGGCTATAAGCGGCAGTTGGGATTTCAGTTGTAGACCCTGAACCAACTTTTATTAAAACACCTAAAGTAGATAAAGATGTTAATCCAGCAGGCAAAGACATTCTAGCTTCGGTTGCGGTTCCTGTTCCAGCCGTAAATCTACCCTGTACTTCTATGGAAGCTCCAACTTTTCTATACTGCATATTTATGCCGGTAACTGAACCAAGCCCAGTAAAAGTGGGTGTATAACTTTGCCAGTCTGAGTCTGCACTTACAATAATATTTGACGCTTGCGTAATTTCTACATCATCAATAAACAAATCCCAAGCTAAAGCATTTGTTGTAGTAACGTGAAGTATAAGACGTAAATCATCACAGTCAGATGGTACCTGAAACATGCCTTCAAATTGACCATTACTAATTAAGCTGTATGGATACGGCTGTATAAGCTTGCTATTAGTTACATCATACAAATACACTGTTACGTCTGAGGGGTCGCTACTATCAAATGCAGTTCCAAAATCAAAATTTGCACTTGCTTTTAAAGAAAAGCGAACCATAGCTGGTTGCCCTTTGATAAAATTAGGCACACTTAAATCTAAACTGGCACCTTCACCTTGGTCATTTACTGCGCCCTTACTCATTTTTAGACTTGCACGACCATTCAGCACTTCTGCTGCAGTTGTAGTAATGTCTAAACTAAGACTACTGCTTCCACCAGTACCGTCTACAGGCTGTGTCCCAGCTGCGTCAGCATACGTCAACCAATTACCTACACTAGACTCAAAAGCTGAGCTTTCTTTTGGCACAATATTTTCTACTGGCAAACTTACATTTAATTGTCTATCATTAATTTGAGCCACGATTAAACCTCTACTTTAGTACATATATTTAACGTTAATAACATCGCCTGCAGAAAGTGCAGGACTATGGCTGCTAAAATCAATACGAGTCTCGCCGCTTATTCCACCAGTGTAACTTACTGAGTAATCTACACCTTCACTTGAAACTAGACCATTAAATACAAAATCAATCGAATCATTCTTTGCCACTTCTTGTAGGTCTATGTATCCTGCAGTTATGTCGGGAGCTGTAAGCGTAATTTGCTCTTTCTTACTTACTGCCGGAGAAGCAAAGCTTAAATTACCACTACCATCAGTAACAATAACTTGGTCAGCAGTGCCGTCAGCAACAGGCAAAGTAAATACTGTATTTCCAGCAATACTGTCCGCAGCTTTAATCGCAATAAAACTTGTTCCGTCAGCTTCATAAAACTCTATTTGAGGCGCAACTGAGCCGTTATAACTAGTTAATTTTACACTTTCAGTATTTGAATCTAAAAGTAAACTACCGCCTTGTGCCCCAATGTAAACATCTCCAGCTTCTGCTAGTAAACTAACATTATTTGAAGCGTTCATACGTAATACAGCATAATTCGCATCATCTGCACCGTTACGGAATATTATACTTCTATTATTTGCTATATTAATTGTGCTTAAACCTAAAGTTGCGCTACCTAATTCAACGGTTCCTGCACTTACCGGAACTAAATTTTTAGATAAAATTATATCAGTACCGTTCCAATTTAAGGCTTCTGTTCCCGTATCATCATGAAGTGTTCTATTAAACCAGTCTAATGAAATTACAGCTAATGAATCTGCCAAAGAAGTAGCAAATGAAAGATTGCCGCCACCATCACTAGACATGATAGAATTTACCGCACCATCATTTGCTGGAAGTGTTAAAACATAATCTCCTGATAAAACATTTGGCGATTTTATTGCTGCGTAATTTGTTCCATCTGCATCATAAAATTCTATTTGGGGAGCAATTGTCCCATTATAACTAGTTATTTTTATTTTTTCATCATTAGAATCTATAAGAAGACTTCCACCTTGTGCTCCAAGATATAAATCTCCTGCTTCGGCTAATAAACTAACATTATCGCTTGCATTTAACCTAAGTACTGCATAAGTAGTATCCTCAGCCGCATTTAACCAGTATAGAGTTCTATTGTTTGCAAAATAAGTGTGTCCAATACCCAATGAAGAACTACCTAATTCTACAGTTCCATTAGTAATAGGAGTTAAACTTTTTGAAACAACTATTTCTGAGCCACTCCAATCTAACGCTTCTACTTCACTTGAGTCTAATAATTTCCTAGTAGTTGCGTTTATTGAAAGAGTGCCACCATATATAACTACACTATCAGCATTATCAACCTTTAGTATATCAATATCACCATCATCAGCAGCATTGCGGGCTCTTAAAAATTGGTCATTAGCTAAACGTATAATAGTTCCATCAACGCTATTAGCACTGATAGAATTACTTGATTTTTCCCAAATAGTCCCATTATATATGACCCAGTCACCAGCAGCAAAAGTAATATCTCCTGAGCCAAAATCAACTGTTCCAGCATCATTTGCAATGTACACATCTCCGGCGTCCCCAACTCCATCTGCTAAAGTTGGTGTGTTTGTGCTTGCCGCCCAGGTTCCCAAATATTCCATTACACTGCTTGGTAGCTGATTTGCTGGAACTTTACCATTGCTATCTAGTTCTGCAACACCATCATTTGCACCTTTTTCACTAGCAGGAATTGCAGCACTAGCTATAACCTCTACTTCATCTATAGCACTTTGGACTTCTGTTGCACTTAAACCTGACGTGGTATTATCATATGAAAGCTCGTCTGCTGCACTAAGTACAGTGTCAAAACCTCCGCTAAGCGGGTTAAAAACTTGTTTAGCCACAATTAGCTCCTAGTAACTGAAGTTAAACGATTGCTTCCGTCATAACCTAATGTAAGTACTGCTACAGTTGTTCCACCGCTACCACCCAATTTATAAGTTACTGTGCTAATGTCTGTAGTTGCACCAACGTAAGTAATAGATTGATAGTCAAACTCTTCTGGAACAAGACTACCTGCAAGACGAGCATTGAGGTCGGCCATGTCAGCAGCTGCCGCTGCCAATGTAGTCTGTGTTGCAAAATCAGTAGCATTAAGCGTGTCTAATTTTGTATTAGTGCTCTGCGCTTCCGTAATTTGGTCATCTTGCTTTGCTTCTTTTGCGCCTAAACTATTAATATCTGTTACTTCTGCAAGTACATCTAACTGTGTAGCTTCTGTTGCTCCGCCTACTGGAGCTGGGGTTGGTGGATATATAAAAAGACTCATATTAAGCTCCGACTGCCTTAGCTGTTAAAGTGGCGCTAACTGTGCCGCTACCACTTGCTCTGTCAATAAACAAACGCATATCGGTCCACGGCATAGATAGAAAATGCAGCTCATGGTCTCCGCTTGCTCCGCTGATACTAATAGCGCCTCCAAAATCAAGGTCACGCCATGCGTCATTTGCACCGTTCCGGACTTGAACAATTAGGTCAGCCACTAAAGATGAACCTGACCATACAATAGCAATAGTTGCTTGGTCTTGCATGATTGTACTAGTTGAGTTAGATGTAGCGTCTGCGCTAACTGCTTGAGAATCAAAAAATTTATATGAAAAAATTGCACTTTTACGTGACATAGGTCCCCTTTTCTACGGTAAGGGGTTTATTGCCCCTAGACGAAGCCTCCCATAGTGGGGGCTAAGGGTGTGCAGGGCATAGGCCGATTGTAGGTAAGGTTTATATTGCCATTAAAGACAGTTTTGGATACGTTTATGTTACCATAAAAGACAGTTTTGGGCACACATAGGCGTCCACATTTATGTAGACAGTATATACTAAAAAGTCTATACTAATATAGACCTATTCTCCGCTATTTCGGCGCTGTAAGAACGCTGTAGTATCGCTACCGCTTCTGCTTGCAGTATCCACATTTTGAGTACCACTTGCCGTAGGTTTCACCATAGGCGCTCCTGCTGCCTGGTCCTGCTGCTCTTTACGTGTAAAGTTAGCTTGTAGAGCTGCGATATTTTTGCCCAATAAACTATCATCTGCCGGTATGTCTAGGAGTATAGAGGTCTGCACTCGCTTTGCGTAAGGTATGTCTTCCTCATTTACTCTCTGTAGTTCCTGCAATACTTGTTGCTGTATACGGCTATACAAGTTTGGGTAAACTGTTTTTAGTGCCTCAACGTGCTCTCTGGTCAGTGTACCTTGCTTAAGTTCTTGCAGCACTGTTAGTGGACTATCCACAACTTGCAAGTAGCGCTCAAAGCGAGCAAGCTCAAGACTTGAAGGGTCATAATCACGCTGCTTACCGCTAGGAAATATAGTCTCGTATGGACGCTTTGGAATCTTTGAAAGCAAGAAATTAATGCCATTAATAGCCTTAGTACCAATCACGGCTGCAGTTTCAGGTGCTGCGTGAGAAAGTGCGGCCCCAGCCTTTACGCCACGCTGCATAAGTTCATCACTATTTGTAACTAAGTGGGCCAAGTTGACGGTTGCATTTTTATATGCTTCTTTTCTATTCTTTGGAGCTTCCGGCTTCTTACCTTCTTCTCTTTTTTGTGCAATGCTACTATTTACTAGCGCACTCATGCTTGCAAGTCGTGCAGGATTGCTACCCTTACCTAAAAATTGCTTCACACTATCAGTGATTTCGCTTGCAACCTTAACTTGAGCTTTTTCAAGCCCCCCAAGTATGACTAAGCGGCGTCTCAAGTCTGATTCAAGTATCTTTTTACCGCCTAAAATAAGTGCACCTGTACCAGCATCACCTAGCACTGCGCCACCAAGACCGTAAAGAGCGTCACGGAAGCCTAGAAATTGTGTATCTTTAACACTCTTTCGTAGTAGCGGAAGCTCCACAGTAGAAGCCATTTGGTAATTTCTATTCGCCTGCTTTAGTCGTGCAGCAAGAGAAGAGTCAATGTGTGTCAACCATGTATGTGAAGCATCATTTAGCAACTGACGAGCTTCAAACGCAGCTTTCTCTAAACGAGTGCGCTTAGCTCCTGGTGCTCTCTCATACGCACGACCAACAATGTCATCCATTTTGCGTTTTAACTTTATAAGCTCAGTAGATGTGAGGGGCTTTTTCTGGTACGTGTAACGGTTCAAGTCATCAAGTAAGTTTTGCACCTGCCTTGCCTCTGCCTGAAACACTTTATCGCCTCTAATAGGCTCAAGAAACTTTTCTTCCAGTTCTACTCGCACTTTATTTAAAAGTATTGCACGCATTTCTGGACTAGTTGCTCTGCTACCCAACTTGGCTGCCGCAACACTGTCTGCTTCTTTAAGTACGTTTGAAATTTCATCAGCTGCACTGGCCTTTACTTGCTGCACTTTACTAATTACAGCTTCTGCGTCGTCCATTGCACCAATCTTAACTTCATTCTTGTACCACTCAGGAAGGTCCTCTAAAATCTGTTTTCCGCTCTTACTTGAGCGCAACTTAGCCTGTTTCGCTGCGTTAAAGCCAGTAAGCTCTTCGGCTGCCTTAACTGGGTCAGCATACTTACTTAGTCCTTTACCAAAAAGCTTTTTAGCAGTAGCGCTTGCAGTGCCTAGTGCTCCACCGATACTAGGTAGGGCTGCGCCAATAGCGCCCCCATACAGCGCACCAGTGCCCACAGCAGATAGCAGGTTTTCAGCGTTAAAGTCCGCAGTACCGATTGCATCTTCCCTAGCTAAGTGGCCAGCGCCGTATAGCGCACCTTCAGTAGCTTGTCCAGCAGCTTTAAGTATTGATTTTTTTAGTACGCTCTGTGCTACTTGCTTTCCTCCTGCAGCTGCCGTAGCCTTAACTATAGCTTTAGCCGCAGCTTTTTCTGCAGCAAGGGCTGCTTTACTAATTGCGCGTGCGCCCGCACTGACGCCTTTTGCAGCAAGGCTTGTTCCGCCACTTGCAAGCGCTGGAGCGACAATACCAGTAGCAGTACCTAACATTGAGGCACCAGGATTGCGCTCAGCTCTTTCTTTTTGTGCTTCTTGAGTAGTTATACCGGCAGCTTGTGCAATGCGGTCAGACAGGCCAAACGTGGCTTCTCCCACCGCAGTTTCTACAAGCGTTGTAATTGGGCTATCACCATATTTACGCTCAAGCTCAAGTTCAGTTCCAAGGTCTTGCAGCTCTTGCTCATCTAACTCTGGAACACTAATTTCTGAGAGCGGAGCAGTGGGCACACCAGCGGCTTCAACCACTGCAGCATTTTCTGCTTGTACTTCTGGCAGGTCGGAAAAATCAAAATCTTTGTCAGCCACACGTGCTCCCTATAGCCTTAGTCTTCGTTTCTGTCCCACTTACCTTGTTTTATAAGTGCGTTAATAAGTTCGCCATCTTGTGCATCTGGGTACTTTTGTTTTGCAGATTGAAGTAACCGTTCATTGCGCGAAAGCGGCAAGTCAATGCCAGTCTCCCGTAGCTTTGCGCGGCGGCTAAACTTCATTTTGTCAATCATGGTATTGATTTTGGCTTGGTTAGCACTGCTTAAGCTAAAGTATTTTGCTGGACTACCAATAATAGAACGGGCAATCTCTTGTTCATTATCTGTAAGTACGCCTGGGCCAAAGTACTCTAAGCGTATAGAGCCCACAAGTTCTTGAGCCAAAGATTCTGCGCGGCCACGACCTTCTCGGTCTACGGCTTTAGATAAAAGATTATTGCCCCATTTTTTATTTAACTCTTCAAGGCCCCTAAGTGCGCGTATAGCATTGTCAGCGGCAGGCAAGACTTCGGTACGTAATTTTTTTGCATCTTCTGAGCCTAGAGCAGAGCCAAATGTTCCATCGGGGAGACGCACAAGATTGAGTTTTTCTCTTTGGTCAATGGGTAGCGCTCGCATCTCAGCTTCTGTAAAACGAGATTTAGACAAACTTTGTTTTTCAGCTTTCTTTAAATCAAGTTCTCCTAATTTTATTGCAATTTCTTGCTCCGCTTGCTCTAATTTTTTAAGTCCAATCATGCTGTCGATAGAAGCTTTGCGGCGGTCAATTTCTTGTTGGGCTTGCTTGTATGCAAGTTCCTGCAATTTTATACGCTGCTCTTCAGTGTACTTCTTTTGCTGAGCCTGACGCTCAAGTGCCTTATCAATTGCAACAATTGCAGGGTTTTCCTTTGCACCAGTAAAGCCTTGGGAGTACGCACCAGCCATGATAGCCAAAGCCTGTCCAATTTGACGGCCCCAGTCGCTGCCCTCACTGTCCGCTACAATCTTCTCTTCATCCGCAGCTTCTTGTGCAGCAACGCGATTAGCCTTTTCTTGCTCTTCTGCCATTTGCTTTTCAGCCATGACTGCTGCAGCTTTTCTTTGTGCGTCTTGGGCTGTAGCTGCTTGCACTTCAGCCATGATTTGTTCCGGAGCAGCTTGTACCGCAGGAAGCCCAGGTTGAAGTGGGCTTGGTAAACTTTGTGGTTGTGCACCTGCGCTTGCAAGGGCACTATTGACTGCATTATATGCATCTGGAGCCTGCTGCGCAAGAGCTAAATTCACATCACGCACAGTCTGCTCTGGCATAGCCTGCATTTGCATCTGGCGACCAATTTGGTCCTGCGAGTAAGAGCCTACACTTGGTAGTGGGGCCGGTACTGGTACAGGCTCTTTGCCCATGCTTACGTCTTGGTAAGGTATGCCTAATTGCTGTTTTTGCTCAGGTGTAAGTGCACTTAATATTGAGTTAAAATCTGCCACAGTAATTTCCTCTATTTGTTCTTATTTCTATATTCGCTTAAAAGTTTAGTATAGTCAAGTGGTTCAGCTTCTGGTTTTTGGACTTTTTCTGGCTTCATACTTGAATAATCTAATGTTCCACCAGACTTTTGTAATTTTTCTTGTCTCATTTTAGCGTAGTCTAAAGCCGCACCTTCTTTTGCTGCCTCTTGCTTTTTAAATATATTGGCAAGCTCTTCTAATTTTTGAGCTTTAGTCATTTTTTGTACACCAGAAGATGCAATTTCTGCTTTAAGCTTATTTCCTGTTTCTGCAAGTGTGCCTAATGCTTTCATTTCTGGCAGACCTTTTATAGCTTTACCGGCTACTTTGGCCACTTTCCCAAGCGGGATAACGTTGAGTGGGTCTCCAAAGACTTCGGCTGCAGCTACGGCCCCAGCTTTAAGCGCCGGGCCTAAGTACTCTGAGTTCTCAGGAACAAAAGCGTTAACGGCCTTGTCTGCAACATTTGCAAAGTTCTGCTCGCTGCTCTCGCCTTTTTCTATACCAGCCGCTTCGGCCAGTTTGTCTGATGCGTACTGCTGGGGTTTACCTAAAAGTTCTAGAGCTTTACTAAACTTACTCTGCCCTACAGATGCCATGTTTGATTTTTTTATTGCCGCTAAACCTTGTTCTGCAATTTCTTTATTCACTAAAGGAGGGTTTTGTGTCGCTTTTACTTTTTCTGGGTTTAACTTCATCATAACTACATCAGGCTGTCCTAGTGCTGCTGCGTCCCAGTCAGCGGGAGCTTGCTTTGGGTCAAATTTAAAGCGTTCCGTTTCATCAAAGTATTTACTGTACAATTTAGGCAACTTGCCGTTTATATCAAATGCGTCTAATTTTTGTGCACCACGCTCTACTGCGTCATCCAGTATAAGTTCACCGCGACCTTTTTCAGTACTAAATACAGATATAAGTTCACCGTCTGGCTTAATAGCATACCCGCTTTTACCGTCTGGACTTAAATATGTTTTAAACTTTGTATAATCTTCAGGGCTGTATTGTGTAATATTAGCCCGAAACATTGGATTGTCTGATGCACGCACTCCTTCTACTGCTTTAAAAAAAGCTTGAGGGTCAGCCTCTACGTGCTGCAATTTAGCTGCTGCTTTTGCACCTTTATTTGCAAGTGCTTCTGCTGCTGCCTGTCCAAGTTTCTTTAGCTGTGACATGCCCTATTTTACCTTTTTCTTAGCCAGAGCTTTGGCAAGCGCACTAGCATCTTTTTCCGTGGCCTTACCGTTATTCAACTTTTCCAAAAACTTAAGTATTGCAGGTTGCTGCACAACCTTTGCACGAACCACGAACTCGCCGTCACTAAGCATGGCCGGTATACTGTCACTTGTAGCCGTACCTGGACCATCAACAGCACCCCCAGATTTTAGGTTGCGTATTGCACGCTCCTGCTCATTCCATTTGCGGGCCTTCTCTTCTGGGCTATCCTGCTGCTTTTTCTTATCAAGAACTTCTTGCGTTGTGTTAGCTGCACTTCCCGCGTACTTTGACCGGCGCACTTCTTCAATAAAAGATTGCATACCTTTTACAGCATCGCCATCTTTTTTGGCTTCTCCACCATCTTTATATTTTTTGACTTTTCCACCGCACATGTACTGGGCAATGCTTTTTTTATCTTTTTTCACGCCGTCTTTTGTAATAAGACCGCCATCGGCTGCTTTAGGAACTGCATCAGGTTTTGATAAATAACCTCCCAAAACACTTGACGCTCCGCCCAATAGCGCACCAGTCATTTGATTTTGTGCGGCAGCATTTGCAGCTTGTGCAGCATTTATTGCACCAACGCGCTGTTGCTCCCAGCCTTGCAAGCTTTGTTTTGGCATAAGGTCCAAGTTGAGTTTACCTGCAATGTCAGAGCGCAAACTTTGGTCGGCAATATTGGCCTGACCTAAAAACGCATCACGTTCTTGCAAACGAGATATGGCCGCTTGTTGTGCCAAGTCTCGGCCTGAGCTGCCCATGTTTTGTAATAGTGCGCGTTGTGATAGAGCACTGCTTCCGCCGCGCTGGGCCTGAACTGCGGCCAATTGTTGTGCAAGGTTACGGTCTTGTGCTGCTTTTAACTGAGCTTCCGCTAAACTTGGGCCCTGTCCAGTTGCAGCCAAGCCCATTTGCTTAAGCACATCAAGACGCTGTGGCGCGACCGCCGCTTGTGCTTGTTGCGAACTTTGCAGTAATGGCGCATAAGCCTGCTGCGCAGGCTTTACTTCTTTACTAATGTCAAAGAGGCTTTTACTTGCAATTTTTGGTTTAACTTTTTCAGGCCCACTAATCACGCCTTTTACGGCTTTAACTACTCCACCCACGATACTGCTCCCTTAAACTTTACACTATGGCTCATAATTTTACCTTATATACTTTTCTTATAATAAATTATATCGTTACCGCAAGAATCTAACTCAAATCCTAAATGAAGCATTACGCGCTCCATCTTAGCTGAATTTTTTGCACTTGGGCTTATGCTTCCAAACATAGTTTTAATGCCCTTCATACGTGCTATTGCCGCAACTTCTTGCATAAGTTCTTGGCCTCTATCATTGGCTCTCTCTTTTGGTACAACATATATATCTTGTAAATAAACGTGGTCTGCAGCCATTTTATACACTGCAAAGCCCCAGTCATACTCGAGGACTTCGGCATTTTCTCTTTCTTTCAAGTATTGTGAATACAATGACTTAGACACTGTTGGGCCCTCGATAGGTGCCGCTTGTAGGTGAGCAGGCTGAATATAACGTGACATTGATACCCCCATGCTTATGACGTTCCAAATTTTTTAGATACGCCAAGTTTACCAGTACCTTCTTTAGCACCAACACGCATTGTTATTGCAGAAAGGCTTAAGCC
>JACCDR011736762.1_pt1 | contig 22475 bp, 20 predicted proteins | sample 7446431 | NCBI WGS metagenome assembly JACCDR01 (sample SAMN15323443, study PRJNA562643) | freshwater metagenome | isolation source: river surface water | place: USA:Blue River Watershed | collected 2017-08-17 | reverse complement strand
GTCGCGGAGCTCTCGGCCTCGCTGCTGCACTCGCCCCCGCCACGCTCGGCGCTATCGTAACCGACCCACCTGCATGATACGGCGCACATCCATTCTCGCCAAGTCCGCTTCCGCCGCTTTCCCGCGCGCGCAAATCATACCATGGAGGCCCGCCACCAAGCGCTCCGTTGTGCGCATCGTTGCCATCGGGTCTTCGGATCCCGTAGGACCAAACCGAGGAGGTGACGCGTGGCCCTCCGCGGCCGACCTCGTTCACACCGCACTTTCCGCTACTGCCCAACCCGCATGACACCTCACGACGAATACGAGTGGATGGAGAAGATCCACTACCAAGACGACCATCCTGAAGTGATCAAGGAGGCTGGATTCTATTTCCAGTTCATTGATGGCGACTCCAGGCTCACCAAGTCGGCCTCCGCCGCGTTTACCCGCGCCGAGGCCGACCGGTGGAAGCCGGATAGCAAGCACTTCGGGCTGCACGTCATCGCCATGGGGTCGGAGGAATCCGTCGGCCCGAACCGGAACGGCGACGGATGGCCCGCCGCGGCCCTCGAGAAGTACCACCCGACGTTCGTCAAGTACGGCTGCTTCTTCCGGGAGCACAAGAACCGCTGCCAGCAAAAGCAGGGGATCGGTCAGATCAAAGCCGCCGCCTACAACAAACCCATGTCCAGGATCGAGTTGATCCTATGGGGGGACAAGGTCAAGGCCGAGGAAGAGTATGAGATGGCCAAGGCCGGGAAAGAGCTGTCGTTCTCGATGAGTGCCCGGATGCCGTTCGACCGGTGCAGCATCTGTGACAAAAAGAGCCGCCGCCAGGAAGATTACTGCAGCGACTTGAAAGAGCACATGCTGCAGTACGTGCCCAGGATGCGGAAGTACGCGTTTGCCCGCAACATGGACGACCTCAAGTTCTTTGACATGTCAAAGGTGAAGCGTCGCGCCGACCGCGTGGCTACATACATCCGCTACATGTTCGGCGACGACATGGCCAAGGCCGCGTCATTCGGTGACCGCGTGATCACTGGCGCTGATTGGGCGGCCATGGAATTCGAAGGTTCAAAAGGACTGGGCAACGGAATGCTCCGCCTGTTCAGCCCATGGGAACAGGACACCTTGGAAAAGCTGGCCGCCGCCGAAGCGGAGCTTAGCAACACCGGTGAGCAGCACCTGGTGGCCATCCGTCGGGGAGCGCCGACCGGCATTCCACAGACTGCGATCCTCGCGTTCGCCGGTCAGGACTTACCTGCTTTGGGCGGAGAGTTGGCCAAGCGTGGAATGCTGCTCGACTTCAAATCCTTTGCCTCGATTGTGACCGGCAAGACAGTCGCAGAACTGGAGGAGGATCACGGTTTCCGGAAAGTGGCCATGGCCGAACTCCCGGAAGTCTTCGGGTCAATGCTTTCCATCGGTGGCTGTGAGTGCGGCGACGCCGCCCCCATGGTTGCTCCCGACGAGTTCGGGTGTGCTCTTTCATCCGACAAGGACATGATCGACAAAATGATCCACGAGGTCGGCGACAACCTTGGTATGGAAGAGGGTCGAATGATCTCCAGAGCCGCGAAGTCACTGGATAAAGCAGCTTCTGCCAAACCTGGCATCCCTGTGATCGAAACAGAGGACACGCAGTTTTTCCGGGGTGTGATGCGCGCTTATGGTTACTACGTCGTCAAGGCCGCGCACATCGCAAAAGACGCGGCCGGCGTCTCTCCCGCTATCCTGCTCCGCGCGGTACCCGCGATGAACAGAGCGGTCATATAAAATCATCCACGAAAATCCTTGTCTTTCGCTGTAAGTTTGTCATAATCTATATGTCCCGAGCGGACTCACCAAATCACATTGCGTAACCCGCTCAGGGTGCGCGGAAAAACATCACCGCCAACCACACCATGTCCAAGCCCACATCATCCCAACTGGCCGCAGTGCTGAAAAGCCAGGCTGCCAAAATCCTCAAAGCTGCAAATGAAAACGGCCAGCCGTTGGAGAAGGCAGCGGAATCCTCCACCGGAGCCCCGTCCACCGCCGACGGCGTCCTGCAAGTCTCGCCAGGCACCGTGCCGACCGATCCGGGCGAACAGGAGCTGAAAGGGCAGATGGTGCCGAAAGACGGCACACCTGGCGATGACACCAAGACCAACGTCCCTGGGAACGCGTTGAATCCCTCCGGAACCCCGGCCGCCGATAAAGGCGCGCCTGCTGAACTTCCAAAGATGGCTTCACAGCGCGTCGCAAATGTGCGCAACGCGCTGTCCGCCTTCCTTCCTGCTTCCGCCGCGCCGGCCCAGCCCGCTTCCGCTTCCGCCGCCACTCCACCTGCTCCTGCCGCGCCTGAGAAGAGCGCCGCTGCCAGTGGTGTTGAGCTGGATCTCTCGCCTGACATGTTGATCAAACTTGCCAAGGCGGTTGTGTCCACCAACGAGGGAGTCGCCTTCGCTCGCTACACTCTGACGAAGGCCGCCGGCGCCGAGCACGCCGAGGACATGATCAAGGCTGCGCGCGAAGCCGCCGAGGCCCACGACGAGGCGATCTTCATCAAGCGCGCTGCATTCCAGGAGGGAATGACCAAAGCCGCGAACATCCACGCCGAGCTCGCGACGCTGATCACCGAGGACGACGCCGATGGTATCCTCAAGCAAGCCAGCCTGCACTGCACCAACCTGGACGCCCTTGATCATCCGATGCTCAAGGAAGCCTACGCGACCGGTATGGAAGATGCTGCCGCTCTGGAAGGCAGCGCCGAAGCCGGTGCCGAGGAACCCGCCATGCCGATGGGTGGTGAGCAACTCACGATGGAGGACGTCATCGCCCTGTTGCAGGAGATGATCGACAACGGCGAGATCTCGCAGGAAGACGTCGTCGCCGGCCTTCAAGAGCTGCAAGCTGGTGGTGGCGCTCCCGCAGAAGCGGCGGCCCCTGCCGAAGCCGCTCCCGCCGCTCCGGCGGAGGCTATGCCCGCCTGATCATTCCGCTGAGGTGCGCCTCAGCAAGCATATTACTTGCGCCAGGGCCGCGAACCGAGCGGCCCTGGCGCCCACTTACAGCCTCGATTCCTAATGCAACCAGCCGCAGTCGTATTCGATAACCTTTCGGAGTTCGCCCGGGAATGTATTGGCATCGCTGACGACGCCATGAGTAAAGTGGCGGCGCTGGAAGAGGAACTGCGGATCAGCAAGAGCAAGGAAACCCTGATCCTCACCAAAGTCGCGGAGGATCAGCAGGACAGGTCCATACCACTACCCAGGGTTGCCAGGACGGTGGACCGTCTTATCAAGACCGCGTTTGTCAAGCGAGCCAACCGCGCAGCGACAATCGAAGGCCTTCAGCACGCCTCGAAGGAGGAACTTTTTGATATTCTGGAGAAGCTCGCCTCCATCGCAGTATGTCCGGTGTCCATCATGCAAATGGAAGAGGATGGAGAACCAGTGGAAAAATCGGCTGGGCAGGCCGCTGTTTCTGAAGACGAAGATGCCTGGACCAAGGCCTGGAGAGAAGCCAAGGCCGAAGTCCGAGACTAAACACCAACGACCCAACCGAACAAGACCATGCCGCTACTTTACCCAGGCCGCCGATTCAACCGCGAAAAAGCCCCCGTCCGCGTTATCCGTGGATACTACCCCACGGAGCCCCGCCGCAACTCCAAGACTGCCGCTCCGAAAGACGGGGAGGACATCAAGCAGGGCATGGCACTCACACTCGACAACAACGGGGAGTGGGTGAAGGCGGTGGCCGCGGCCTCCACGGACGTCAAAGTGACGGTCTATGTCGCTCGCCAGGACCAGGACGATCCGGCCGTGCAAGCCTCCGGTAAGTTGACCGGTATGGAACTCACTTACGACCTGGAGCTACAGACCGGTTACATCGTCGCCGGGACGTTCGCGGTCGACAGTGAGTTGACCGTCGAAGCCGACACTGGCAACTTCAAACTGGCGACTGCCGACGAGCGCGTGGTTGCGAAAGTCAGCGCGCTTGGCACCGGTGCCGGCGGGCTGTTCGAATACACTGGCATCCCGTCGACGGAGACTCTCGAGGACGCCGTCCTCGTGCAGTTCAAGGCTGCCGCGCCTTACATCCGTGCCAACCTGCTTCCGCCGAATCCCGATCCTATGACGTTCGATGTCGTGCCTGAGGCTGTGGACGACACATCCATCACCATGACGGCCACTGTCGCAGTCGACCCGGAAGGAAACGATGTCGAATACTACTTCACCTGCACGGCCGGTGGAGGCAACGACAGCGGTTGGCAGTCGAGTCCGACTTATGTGGACACCGGCCTCACGCCCGCTACCGAATACACCTATACGGTCATGGCTCGCGACGTCTGCGCGGTACCGCTCGATACCGCCGAGTCGGATCCGGAAAGCGCAACGACCAACCCGTGATAATTTTTCTCGACTTTACCTGATATTTCTGATACCTTGGAGAAGCTCGCATCCAACACCTTCAAAGGCACCGAAGTCCTAACGGGCGGACGCCAACCGGAGAAGGTGGAAAAGCGGCTGGTAAATCACTTGGTCATGGCCCCTGTAGGGCCTAGCCTGGCATAGGCCCCGGAAACGGGGAGGACGCCGAGAGTGGTCGCCTGAGTAGGAAGCACACACCATACCACCCAACAGACAATGCCACAGCTGTATCCTGGTCGCCGCTATACGCGCACCAAAGCACCGCTCGGGTTTCCCCGGGGCTACCGCCCCACTGAACCCGGACATCTGTCCGTTACTGCTACGCCCAAGGACGGCGAAGCGATCAAACAAGGTATGGCGATCACGCTCGACGTGAACGGAGAATGGGTTAAGGCGCCGACCGCGGCCGCAACCGATCTCGCCGTTTCCGTCTTCGTGGCCCGCCAAGACCAGGATGATCCTGCCGTCCAAGCCTCTGGCAAACTCACCGGGCTTGATTGCTCCGGTCAGTTCGAGTTCCTCACTGGCTACGCCGTAGCCGCGACCTACGCTGTTGACAGCGAGCTCACTGTGGAAGCCGGCACCGGCAACTTCAAGCTCGCCGTTGCCGACGACAAGGTTGTGGGCAAGGTTAGCGCAACTGGCGACGCGGCTGGTGGTTTGATTGCCTACACGGGCTTGATTCCACCCACTGTCTCGGCGGCCACCGCTGCGCGTCTCCAGTTCAAAACCGTTCCTGCCTACATCAAGGCGTAACCAACTGAAGCGTCACAGCTCCACTCTGCTACCACTATGTCAAACCGCCAAGAGAGCCTGCTCATGAACCGCGAGCTTATTGACGACATCCTTTCCTCGGAACAGGGCGTTGTCAAAAAAGCCTCCGTCGCCACCGAAAAGGCCACCCGCACCCAAATCCGCGAGGAAGGGTTCCAACGCGCCATCCTGCCGTTCGAGGACATCACCAATGCTGACCTCGACTACGCCGGCGACTCGGAACTCTCCGGTGTCTGGTTCGAACTCGAACCCGACAGTCCCGCCGCCCGCTCCATCCCGTACGACGACACGCCCAACACGGCGTTCTACCGTGCGGAGAAGTATGTTGTGTTCCTCTCGATCATCACGTCGGAAGAACTCACCAAAAACATCAACGAACTTCGGACCTACAAGACCGACGTTCGTCAGATAGTTCAGGACAACGTCCTGCGCGACATGCACACCGCCGAGGACGTCGCGTTCCTCTCCGAGATTGACCGTCTCGTCGGCGCTTCGCAAATCAACCTCAGCACCAACCCGTCTCGCGAGATCCAAAACATCGCGATGGGACAAGCGATCACTCGTAAGTCCTACAAGCGGGCCAAGTCGTTCCTCCCGGATCGTAAGATCCCGAACGGCGTGTGGTTGATGAACCAGCGCACCGCGCAGGAGTTCATCGGTTGGGACCGCAATGAAATGGGTGGTGACAAGGCTCAAGAGCTCGTGCTCAACGGCCTCACCGCTCTGGAGTCGTTCAAAATGGTCGGTGTCCCGCACATCGCTTCCATCAAGAACGAGCTTCTGTTCAACGGTTACGTCTACCAGTTCGCCCCGCAGGACTTCATGGGTCACGCCCTCCGCCTGCAGGACATCGAGGTGACGATCGAGAAGAAATACGACATCGTGCGCATGCGTGCGCAGGAGCAAGTCGGCCTCTCGATCGGCAACACTCGCTCTGTCCAGAAGGTGTTCTTCAACTCCGGCGACGCCGAAGCTGACGTCGCTGCGGCCTGGTAATCGGTCCTTCGACCCCTGTTACCCTGGCAGCGGGCATCCCCCAGGGGATGCCCGCTGTTTTGCGTTGTATTCCGCGTCCCTATTCACTATACTATTTCCATGCCAGCCGCCGAGCAATTCACACCGCCCTTCGTCAAAGCCTTCGTCACCCGGTGCTACACGGAGGGCCTCACCAAGGAAGCCGCAACCTACCTGCTCGAGCTTACCTCGCTCGCGGCGGCCCATCAGAACCCCGCTTTCGAAGCCGGGTTCATGGAGAAGCTGGCCGAAGAGGGCCTGGAAAAGAATGCCTGGTCGTTGGCCGGGAAACTGATGACTGGCGGGCTCGCCCTGGGAGGCTTGGGCCTGGGCGCCAACAAGGCCTACGATGCCTTCCGAAAACACAACCGCCAACCGTGGAGTGATGTTCCCCTGTACGGAGTGTATGACCCAGCTTCCGCCGCCGCCGGCGAGAAGGCCAAACTGGACGCCGCCTCGAAGGGTGTGGCCGAGCTGAACGCGAAGGCGGATGCAGACGGCAAGCGCCGCTACGAGCTACAACAAGTTGTCAACTCCGGAGGCCCCGGGGCCGCTGCCGCCATCGCGGAACTCCAGACCCTCCGCAAGTCGCCCTATTCTGGGCACCGCGCCAGATACGGCCAGGAACTCGACACCTACCACACGGGACTCAACGAGAACCTTTCCGAGGTGCAGACGGAGCTTTCTGACCTCAACAGCTCGCGCAACTCTCTCTGGAACCGCACCAGGAACTTCTTTGGTATGCCGAAGGACTTCGACGCCGAAGAGCGCGAACTCGTGGCGCAGCAAGCCCGCCTGTCTGAGCAAGCCCGTCTTTCGCAAACTTTGCGCGACCGCCTCAGTTCCGGATCGACCACGTTCTCGAGCGGCGTGCCCTCCCGCGAGGACATGCAGTCCCGCTTCTTCCCCACCCGGTAACGCCATGATCACCGAAAAAGCAGTCCGAGCCTACATCCGCGACAGCGTGATGGCTGACAACCCCCTCAGGGCGGGGGAGCTCCGTTACACTCCGGAGGACATCAGCGAGGCCATGCGCACGGCTGCCAGGGAGTTCAACACGATCCCGCCGATCGGAGTTCTCCACGTCGACGCCAACGCACTCCCGGACGACACCAACATATTTTTCGACGGAATCACCGTGGCGCTACTTCGGCAGTCCCTCATTTACGAGGCGTCGAACGACGTGGAGGTGACGGGAGGTAATACTGCGGTGCGCCTCAGCGCCACCCAGATCAGCCATCTCAAGACGATTCTGATTCCCATGTTCGAGGAACGCTTTCGCCGGGCGGCCACGGACGTCAAGATCTCCCGCAACCTATTCTCCGCTTTCGGCAGCGTCGGCGGCACCCTCTGACCTATGAGCCTCTACCACCGCCTGGGACACCTGGAAAAGAAGGCCTACACCAACCCGTATCGCCAGATCACGGCGACGCCAAGCATGGGTGGTGCGGATGTGTGGCAGTCTGCGCCAGGGCTGCGCCCGCCCGACGAGCCTGGTCTCGCCAACCAGCTGTGGAAGAACAAAGGCCGGATCGCTGGCTCCATCGGTGCCGGCCTGGCCGGCGCAAAACTAGGCGCCATGGGTGGTGCCGCGATCGGCTCGGTCGCCCCTCTCGCCGGTACTGCGGTCGGGGGCGCCCTAGGTGGTATCGGCGGTTTCATCGGCGGGGTGGGTATGAGTCTCCTGGGTGAGGAGGCTGGTGGCAGCATCGACGACAAGCTCAACGCTTCGGCGGCGGCAGGACAACCTTACCGCCCGCCGGTTACGGATCTATCTTCCTACGGTGCCAACATGCTCGCCCAGGGTATGGACGAGACGCGACCCAAATGAGCATCTTCACGAACATCCGCATAACGCCAACGCACGGTTTTCGCGCCGCGACGATCAGCTGGGAGCTGCTGCCGCACGAAGCCGAGGGCGATGTCTATGTGGCGTTCTCCCCCACGGCCGTCAAAGGCTCCTGGGTGGTGCGAAACCCCACCGCCCCGGTACCGGCCGCCACCGGCTTCTACACGGATTCGAATTTTGTCATCGATTCTGGAGCGGACGTCGGCTACTACCGGCTGTTGCGGATCCGCGACGGGGAGGAGCAGTTCTCGGAACCGGTTGGGATATTCGGTGACTTGGACCGCCGGGAGTACGGGGCGATCCACAAGGCCATCCAGGACGAGTATCTCTCCATGCGCTGCGCCAACGGCTTCCCGGTGTTTCACTGTATCCCGAAGGCCAACGGGACTCTCAGCCCGAAGGTGGACCCGGACACCGGCGCGCTGCTCGGGACGGAATGTCCGGACGTGGATCCCAACTCCGCCACGTTTGACTTGCCTTACATCGGAGGGTTCTACCCGCCGACGCTCACGTGGATGCGCATCTTTTCCCTGGTGAAAGACACCGTCAAGGACGGCAACAACAATAACACCAGCACCCTGGTTGACGTGTCCAGGGTTCGTCTTTTGCCCTGGCCCAAGCCGGCCAGGGAGCACATGTTTGTCGACCCGGCCACTGACCGGCGTTGGGTCGTGGGGGACAACATCACGCCGCTGATGTACAGGGGCATATACCCATTGGGGTTCGAGGTGGAGTTGTTCTATCTCCCTCCCGCCGACCCCCGTTACAGATTTGTAGTTCCTGAGGTTGACCTGAAGGCCTACCGCAAGTTACAATACTGGTCATGAGCCACCCAACGGATCACATTCCCTACGCGCGGGACCTCCTGAGGTCTGACTTCGGGGTGCACGAAGTGTTGACCGTCCACGAGTTGATGGCCTGTATGACAGGCCCCATGTCAAACTCCGCTTTCCGCCGGGTGGTCATGTTGATGCTGCGCGGGCACTACAGCACCGCCCTCAATTACCCGGAAGACCTCAAGCATTTGGCCTGCTACTTCTGGCGGCCGAAGGACGATGCCGGTAAAGAGGGGACGTTGACCGTCGACTTCTCGTACAACTTCGACGATAAAAAACCCGACCGCATCCCTGGGATTTACGTGGGGTTCGGCGGATGCAACTTGAAGAAACTGGGGATGGGTAATCACCACAGCCACAGCGAGGACCGCTCTACCGAGAACCTGGCCAAGGGGTCGCTGCTCACCATCTCAGTCCACCACGTTTTCAAATCACTGGACGACGCATGTGACATGGCTGAGATGTCCCAGCTGTTCCTTTTGGCCATGTCCAAGGTCATCCAGAACGCCACCGGAGCCGAAGGTTTCGAGGTCAAAGGTTTCGCCCAGGCCGTCAAGAACAAATTAAGTAGCGATATTCGCAACTACGAGGTTGTTCTTTCAGTGGAAATCTCATATACTTTAGCTGCTGCCCTGAGTGAAGAGTCTCATCGCATCCGAGTCATATCAGGTGTGATAGGGGCCACCACTTAACCGCCAACACAATAGACCGACCGTGATCACACCATACTATCGCCCACAGCACCGGATTTTCCAAAACCTCCGCAACACCGCGTCCAATGCGATTCAACGCAACGGCGTGTTGGTGGTGGGAACCCAATACCTCCTGGCTCTCTATGACGGCCGGGACATCCCGTCGGCCGCGTTCTCCGCGGCCGGGGCCTTACTGCCCTACCGGTATTACGATGGCAGCACGCCGACCACGCTGAACGCCTCGACCCACAAAGTCGACCTGGACTCCGTCAAACTCTACGGCAAGAACCTGGAAGCGGCCGTGGCTACCAACCTTCTCACTCTGAGTCGGGATGGCGCCGATGACCGCCTTCGCTGCGCCAGCAACCTGGCCGGCGATTCCGGTCTGGACGCCGGTCTCGACGGGCGATCGGTCCGCGTCGGAGATTTGTTCGTCGTGCGTGCCGACAACGTCACGGCTGGTTCCTTCGCGAGCGCCGACACCACTTTCCTCCGCAAGGTAAAGGCCCTGCTGCCGAAGGTCATTCCTTCCTCGGTCGCTGACACCGCCGGTGTCACCTCCAATGCCAGCGCACTGGCCGGGCCGCTGGCCGCGACCAACAACGTCCTCGTCGCGTCCGCCGTGACGAACACCTACACCCTTGCTGACGCCCCCGTCATCCCGGAAACCGCCAACCAAGTCCTCTTCGCCACCGGTGGCCGCTTCAACGGTAAGGTTGCCGAAGAGATCACTATCGTCTGCACCGCGACCGGCGGCGCCGGCGTGGCGACCTACGACGTCACCTACACCACCCTCGGCACCACGGAGTCCCTCGTTACCACGAACAGCGGCGGCGACTACGTGCTGACTCTGACGGCCCTGGGCGACGCCGAGGTCATCATCACCACCTCCGGAGCCACCGTGGGAGACACCGCGCGGTTCATCCTCTACCCGATCCACGCCAACAACGGCGACACCATGTTCAGCGTCTCGAACCCGGATGAATACACCGGGACAGCGAGCACTGCCTACGTGATCGAGGTAGTGGTCGGCGGTGCCAACGATGGCGCCGGGGCTTTCGAGTCCGGCACGTCCCTGCGCATTTACGACACCAGCGGCAAGGAGCCCATCCAGACCGTCGGTCTGACCGGCGCTCTCACCGGTGTTGCCCTCGGAACCTACGGTCTCCTGCTGGACATCGACACCACTGTCCTGAGCTTCCCGGATCTCGTGACCGGTGACAAGTTCGTGGTGGCCGTCACCGCGCCGGCGCTCTCCTCCGACGAATACGACGGCGTCCTTCTGGACGGCCCTGCCATGAACTTCAGCGCCTACGACGAGGATACTGGTCGGCTGTCGGTCGACGTCCGCCAGATCTTCTCTGGTGAAATTACCGCCGCCAACGCGGCGGACTCGGTTCCCTTTGAGTCTGATGTGACTGGCGTCACCTACGATGCCAGCCTTGGCCTCACCGCCGCCTATACCGTCCCGTCGTTCGTGCCATTCGTGACTGCTCGCGGGACCCTGACTGTGGCCTTCAAGGCGGGTGTCAAACCTGGCGCCGTCGAAGGTCCGGTGAAAATCGCCTCGAAAGCTGCGGTCTCGGCCGGGGCTCTGGGTGAGTTGCACATCGAGAACGAGCTGGCCTACGGCGCCTACCAGGCTCTCTCCGGGCGCGGCGGTCAAACCGCCATCAGTGTCCTCCGCACCGAGGACAACACGCTGGCCTCCGTCACCGCCGCCCTGAACAAGGTCCGCGGAACCGACGTCCACTACTCCTTCAACATCCTGTCCTCCGCGATGGACGCGATCGTCTTCTCCGCCGACCACTGCGAGGAGATGTCCAACCCCGAGAACATGAACTTCCGACGGTGCTACTTCGGCACCGACTCCCCCGGGGAATACATCCTGTGGGACAAAAAGTCCGACGACAGCTACCGCAAGGCCACTTTGGTCGGTGACCTGGTCACGGTCGATCCCGATGACGAGGCCGTCAGCGACTTCACTTCCTCGATCACGCCCACCTACGTCGGCGACATCATCCGGTTCCTCTCGCTTTCAGAGGACCTGGTCGTCACGGAGGTCGTGGCGTCCAACATGGTTCGTGTCTCTGGTGCGCCCCCGACTGGCGTGCCGGTAGCCGCCTCGTTCCAGCTCATCAAGCCCGATACGCCGGACAACACGATCGACTACGTCATCACCCGCTCCTTGAGCGTGGAAAACCGCCGCGCTGTGAACGTGTGGTGTGATCGCCCCCTCGCCTATATCAACGGCGTGGCCACGGTGATCCCGAGCAAGTTCCTGGCATCTGAGATTGCCGGCCTTCGCTGTGCGCTCAAGCCGCAACAGGGTCTGACCATGACCGAAGTGGCGGGGATCGACGAGGCCCCGGCAATGTATGCCCGGTTCACTCCCGAACAGCTCGACCGTTGCGCCGCCGCTGGCGTGCTGATCGTCACCCAGGAAATCGAGGGTGGGGAGATCTTCATCCGCCACCAGCTTACCACCCAAACCGACAACGGGGCCTTGCAATACGAAGACAACCCGGGTGTCGTGGTGGACGAGTTTTCGTTCCGCATCAAGGACAAGTTCCGCGAATACCTCGGGAAGAAGAACGTCACGCCTGCGACGCTCGCCGACATCCGTGTGGACCTCAAGCAGCTCGCGATCGATGCTTCGCAGGACGACACTTCCGGGGATGACTCGGTTGGTCCGCTGATCCAAGGCTTCAAGGACGAGAATGACGAAGAAGGAGAAGTGACTGTCGAAATCGACGGGGACCTCGCCGACAAAGTCAGGACGTTCGTGAATCTCACTGTGGCGTTGCCGCTCAACGGCCTCAACCACTACGTCGACGCCTCCGCCAGTGTGACTATCTAAACCACCCACCACCGCAGCTCAACCAGCCCACACACCTAAATGCAAGACATCTTCAACTACAACAGGACACAGAAGTCGGCCGGCCAGGTCGCTTCCTCCGAGTTCGCCGTGGTTTCGATGGGCGGGCGCCAGTCGCTCGTCCAGCAAGTCACGGTCCAGTATGGACAGACCATCACCCCGATCACTCAGATCGGTGACGTCAACATCTACCTCATGGCGGGCCGCGCCTCGGGCACGGTCAACTGCACGAAGTTGGTGGGGTCCGGCGGGTTCCTGTCGGGCTGGCGTAACCGGGAGTGCGGGAAGATCACTCCGATGAGCGTCAACATGTCCGGCAGCCGTTGCGGCTTCTCCGGACGGGGCAGCCTTTCCTTCGATGGTGGAATCCTCGAGAGCGTTCAGATCACTCTGAGCTCTGAGCAGCTGCAGATCTCTGAATCTGCCACCATTCGGATCGCGTCCATGTCCGCCAACTGATTGGTCGCGCAACAGGTTCGCGGAAATGCCCGCAACCAATCAACGCCGTAGAAGTGCTGGGGAGAATTCTACGGCGTTGATTTGCGTACTGGAACAGGGTAGAAGTTGGCATGGCGAACTCGGACAAACCATTCAAAGCAAGTGCTGGCGGTAACGGGGGTTCGGCCCCGGACCAGAAGAAAGTTTCCACCGCGAGCGCAGCGAAGGACTTGCTGGATGTAGGCACCTGCTACACCGGCCGCGTCTGTGCTGTCTCGCAGTCCAACACCTACACGGTGGCTGTGGATGCGCCGGAATGCCAGGTCGCAGGAGTGGTGCTGGCCAGCCCCATAGTCAGCGGGATGCTGGGGTTCCGGGACAACAGGGTGCTGCCGCTGGACACGCCAGTGGCTATAACCTACGGAAAACCGACTTTCATCTATGCCGCGTTTTCCGACGACCCTCCGGATGAGCTAAACGGAGGCAACAGGTCGGTCAGCTGGGGCGAGGCCGTCAGCCGGACTCCAGATGCTGGAAGGGTCGGGAGCCACAGCATCGCCGAGGACATGGTGGAGGGTGAGTTCGACATCGACAATCTGTTCGGCGTCGGGTTGCGGTTTCTAACCACCATCATGGCGATGAAGGCCGGAGATCGCGCGAAAGTCGAGTGCTGCCTGCTGAATGACATGGTGCGCATCATCAGCGCTCAGTTCAACCACATTCACGGCTTGGGAGAGGAGCTGATCTTTGACCACGGGCGTCCCACGATGGAACTGGGATTCTCTTCGTACCGTCACGAGCTCATGGGCAAGTTGAAAGAAAGCGAGACGCTCTTCGAACTGGATGGGGACGAGATCGACAAAAACAAGATCGACCGTGTGAACGCGGCAGCCCGCCATCGATACCTCGAGTACATGGGGTTCGTAGGGGACTTCGTGCACCGGTTCGTGTGTGACCCGCCCGAGACACTCGTGAGCCTGTCCCAGGGCAGCTCGGGCCGGCGGGCCGGGAAATTCTGGGACCACATCGGATCGGACGGCTCCTACATGATGCAAAGCGTGGCCGAGATCCGCTTCGAGCGTGTCACAAAGATCCCTGTGATCACGCGAAAGGCCAGCCACGAGAGTCCCGGGACAACGAAGGCCCGGCGCTATCGGGAGCTCCGGAGAGATTTCCTGAAGGCCTGGGACTATGGCTCCTACGACTCCAAGGACGCTTACCGGACGGCCTACCAGCTCCGACTGTACGCACGGTGGCTGACCAGGTTCCAGGCGTTTGCCAGGGCGCTGCAGTTGGACGGTGAGTATGAGGTTCCGTCGGAGGCGGAGGGATCCGACCCAGACTGGAATAACGCTGAAGAGGACCGCGCCGGTACCAACCCCGACTTGGAGTATTACGAGGCCTATTCGTGCTTCTGTATGCTGCGGGACGGCTCCCAGGTCTTGCACGACGGCTACGGCAGCGGCGTGGTCTTCAGCAACGGGAACGCCCAGCTGTCGGCGTCGCGTCACCTGGACCTGGAGGCGGCTGGCGACCTGCGGATCGTGGCCGGCGGTAGCATCTTCATGAAAGCGCGCCGCCACATTGAGATGTCCGCCTCCGCCGGCGGAATCATCCAGCACTGCTACGCGTTCTTCCGCACGTTGTGCGAGCGCGGGAGTATCCACATCCGAAGCGACGCCAAACCACTGGACGCGGAGGAGCCGGCCGGACCTAAGGGAGGTGTGACGCCCCCAGTCGAGCCTGTCGTCCTGGAGTCCGCCATCCTGCTTGAGACACCAGAAGGGAAAATGCACTTCAGATCCGAGAAGCAAATGGCGTTCTCTGTCGATGGGAACCCGGAGGACAGAGAAAGCCGGGATGAGGATACGTGCGACATCGTCATGGCCACCAAGGGTAGTTTCCGTGTCAGGGCGCAGAAGTACGTCGTGTTCGGGGCGCTCAGAGACATCATCTTGTCTGCCCGCCATTTTTCCACCAAGGTCAACAAGTGGTACGCAAACATCAGCGAGCTGCTTTGGGACAAGTTCTACCTCAACCCGAAGTCAGGGCACATGCAGGTCAAGCGCCTCGACACCGAAAAGCTGGGAGCCAGCAAAGACATCAGCGGCCCGGAGAGAGGTCCCTTGCCACCGGTGGGGACGGGGCAGCCTGCCGGACCGAAGCACACGAACCACATCAACATTCTCGCGAAGGCCATCACTTGGAAAGACGAAGAGGAAAAGGATGAGAACGCGCTGGCTTCCCTGACCTTTGCTCCAGTCGCCAAGTCCGCCCCCATTTCGCCTTGGGAGAAGGACGCGGAGGACGCGAAATGGGAGTTCTTGGCTGGTACAGACTACTACTGGGACATGCGGGAGGAAAGAAAAGGCGCACTGGTGCAGACACTCACGCAGCAGCACATCATCCGGGACAATCCGGAGCTGTGGGGCGGGACTGACCACTACGACGTGTGGAACTGGTCCAGCGACAAACTGCAGGTGACAAAGCGCACGGGAGAGAACAAAGTGGGGTTCGGCGGATCGGCCAAGCAATTCCAGGAAAGCGAAGGGGACAACCTTCACAAGTCCAGCGGTAAATCCGCCGAGCAACACGGGGAGGGAGCGACTAGCCGCACCTGGAACGCCACATCAGTCACAATGCGAGTGCTAAAACAATCATGAATACCCAACCACAATCACCACAAGAAATCGACGCCATTCTGAAGAGGGCGTTCGAGCCACCCGCCGAAGGCGCCACCACGTTCAACCACGAGGTGGATGTCACCGGCGTTGACCTGACCGACAACAGCGAGGAGGAAGCCCTCATCAGGGATGACGCGCGCCGGGATGGTGTGGCGGTTCCAGACTTGCCGGAGGGCGAAGCGAAGAAACCAGAGTCGGCCTTCGACTCGAACCCGGTGGATGACGTGAAGGCCATCATCAAGAAGACTTTCTCGGCGGACTACGACTTCGGCGACGTGGAAGTCGGCCCTGTGGAGCGGGACAGGTTCTACCGCAGCGGGTTCCACGACGAGGAAATGTTCTACGAGGTCACGCCCCGAGGTACCGGACTGACCTTCAAGGTCGCCATGCCTCCGACCTCCCACGTGGAGGCCGCGGTCGCCGCCTTGGACAACTGGGTGGCAGCCCGGCACATCGGCACGAACTCAGTTCAGTACCTCCACGGCTACCAGCTTTTGAACGTGTGGCTGATGGTCCGCGAGATCAACGGCCGCCCAACGGAGTGGTACGAGAAGGCGGTGGAAGACGCCGGCGGGAAGATCAGCTACCGGAAGCTCCGGGATCTCCTGTCCGACCCTGACACCGTCGAGGACCTCCGGCAGATCAACGAGGCGAGGTGGTCGGCCATCACCCTGGCCGTCCGCATTGCGGACTACAAGCACGAGCTCTGCATTGCTGCCCTGAGGTCCCGGAAGGTTTTTACGACCGCAGGTTCCGCCTGATGCTGGCGGCCTACCTGCGGGGTCTTCTGAAGTCTAGCATGAATTTCGGTCTCAGGTCTCTCCTCTTCGAGGATATGATCATTGAAGCCATGACCGCCCAGATCGCGGCCGAGAACTTCCGGCTCAGCGTGACGGCGGACTCCGCCATTGCATCCATACTGACCGCCGACAGCAAGCGGAACACCTTGCGCCGGACGCAACGGCAGATAAAGCGCCACATGAACCTCCAGCTCATGGACATCTATGAACTGGTCAGCGGGAAAAGAAATAAACAAGAAGGTGGAATTTCGCTACTTCAGCTGTTCCATCTGATGAAGAAAGAGGGTATCATTACCCCTGACGCCCCGACTCAACCCGAAAGCTGCGAATGAACGGACCAATCGACCAGACAGGATACGGATACGCCTCGGGCGGCTTCGCGCCGACCGCGGCCGACAGTGCTGCGAACGTCCGGAACAAGGCGCAGATGGATCGGATGACCGACTACATGCAGAAGCTCGATCCGGTCCTCAATAAGACGCTCGAGACTCTGATACGCACCCAGGTCAGAAACGGCGCGTCTCCGGAGGAGGCAAGGCGGGCGGCATTCGGATCCGCCTCCGGGCAGATCTTGTCCGACACACTCCTGGGACTTCGGAAAACAGGCTTCCTGGGACAGGGTAACCCGGTCGACTTTGGGCGCAACGTGCTGCAGGGGGTGTCCGGAGGGGGATTCAGCATGGATGTGCTGTCTTCCAGCGGGCGGGCTGTCGGGATGGGGCAAGGCGTGATGGGTGGTGGTTTGCTCTCCGGCACAGCCAGTATGCAGATGGCCAAAGACCTGATGACCCAACTCTACGGCCCCGGGGGATCCGACCCGCGCCAGGCCTACGGGCACAACATGGAGGAAGCGTCTGTGGTGTTCAGGAAGCTGGCGGAGCGCGGTGCGCTGGGGAACATCGGGACTCTCAAGCAGTATGGCGCCGGCGACGAGACCCTTCGTACAGGGAAGTTCTCAGCGGAGGCCATCGATGAGAAGATTGCCAACGCCAGAGTCCAGGAAGTGGATCCGCTGATCAAGGAGGCCCTGGAGGGGACCAACGCGGACAACATCGACCGGAAGATCGCCGAGGCCACCGCCAAGGGAGACAAGCAAATCGCGCAGGCCTTGAAGGACGTCAAGGTGGGCGACAGCACGTTTGTGTTGGACGACGCCAATACCAAGAGGGTGGCAGACATCACCAAGGAGACCCTCAAAGGCCTGTCGAACCTCAAGGAGATTTACGGAAACCTGAACAACACCCAACTCATGGCGCAGATGGAGAGTCTGACCGGTATCCGGATAACTAATCAGTCCGAGGCTCGGAAGGCAGCCAACATGACGCGGCAGCTCATCAGCACCGCCGAGGCGACCGGCAACGACCCTGCCGGGGTGATCAACATGGTTATGAACCGCCTGGGTGCGACTCAGCAGCGTGTGGCCCAGTCCTTCGGCGAGGAACTCGGGGAGGGCGGCACCAGGAGCGCAACCGGAAAGCGCATCGCGGCCAGTATGGCCATCGCCACCGCTACGGACGCCATGGAGACCGAGGCCGCCGCCCGCGACGACGCCACCCGGCTGAACAAGGAATTCGGGACCAACATCCGTACGAAGTCCAAAGAGGAGTTCATGGCTGACAACGAGCAACAGCAGCAGGTATGGGCAGAGCAGAACAAGGCCATGACGCTGGCATCTGGACTGGCGGCCACCACGTTCAAGGACGACAAGGAGTTCACCTCCGAATACCGGAAAGCCGTGTCGGATGCGAAATTGGCAACCAACGAGACTGATCGGGCCGAGGCCAACTCCAGGATGGAGCGCCTGATCCAGGATAGGCTCGGGCGTAGTAGCGAGGACTATCTGCAGACCGGCCAGGGAACGGAGGCGCTGGCCAACGCGAATTTCGGCGAACTGTCGGACGTGGCAAACGTGGCAAGCGCGGCTGCCTCCCGTACGGACTTCTCAGACCAGATCATGAGGAAGGCCGGGCTGTCCGGCGACGACGCAAAACTGGCGTCAGAGGCCTTCCGTGCCAGGTTGGGAGCGGTGGGTATGTCGAAGCTGGCCGGCAAGACGAAGGAGCAACGCGACGAGCAGCTGCGGAAGTTCGTCGAAGACGGTTACCTCTCGGAAGAGCAGTCTGCCGCCGTAGCGAAGAACATGGAGGTTGTCACCAGCGAGCAGTTCAAGCAGCAGATGGACGACGTCGGGAACGCGACTGGCTCCAGCCGGTCGCTTTACGATATAGAGGTAGCCAAGGGAGAGACGTCGAGCCGGACCAACAAACAGCAGCGCGAGCTGTACTCCGATGAAAAGGGCCTGAGTTTCAAAAGCATCATCAACGCCATCCTCACCGACCCGGAAAACAAGGGACTTAATTCGGACACCAAACGGCTGTACGCGCTGGAGGCCATGCAGAAAGCGGGCCTTGCCGGAGATCTGGCCCCGGCGACAAAGGTGAACTGGGATGACGGCATTGACCAGAAGGAAATGGACGCCGTGCGGAAAGCCGCCGGCGGTGATCTCAGCATCCACACGCAGCTCGGATTCGACTCCGAAGAGGCGATGCTGGCAGCCCAGAAAACCGACAAGAGCGTTACCAGGCAAATCCAAGCGGCCCTGGACGACTCGAAGAAGCTCATCAGCGGGGGGACGTCGGATGAGATGTATTTCGCCAGTGCCGAACAGGACGAGAAGATCAAGCAGTACGCCAAGAATTTCGAGCTGGCCGCCAAGTACGGGGAGCTGGCCGGCGTGGCCCCCGGCGACACGAACCCAGCCATGCAGGAGATCATGAAGACCGGGAAGGTCAGGCCTGGTGGGATCGGGTTGGAGTTCCAGACGGATGGTTACCAGGTGCCTTACGACAATGATGGGGACTCGTCGGAGCAATGGTGGAACATCAACTGGAACGACGAGGAGACAAACCCCGAGGACAAGGTGCGATTCTCGCAAGCCGCCAAGCTGGCGTCGCTGGCCGCCAAGGTCAACAGCAAGGAGGAGGGCGCCGACATGGTCGAGCTCAACAACCTCGGCGGGGGAGGCCTGGTGAAAGCCATGGAGGCACAGCTTTCGCAGTATCAAAGCGCCTTTGACCGGGGCGCCCGCACCATCGACACACAGGACGCGGCCGGAAACAACATCCAGCAAAACCTCGGGGAATCCATGCAGCAGCTCACGGACGCTATTGCAAAGCTGAAAGCTGACGACGGTCAGACAAAAGCCGGAGACGTGGCCGAAATGCGCGTCGCAGTCCTGAAAGTCGAACGCCAGGAATAAACACATGAGCGCCAACATCGAATTCTGCCCGGGACGGGTCCACATCTTCAAGCAAGGCGAGGGAAACGAGGGGACTGGCTTCTACCAGTTGAACCCGAAGATCGACGTCGGCGGGGAAGGTAAGGTTCTCGTGATGGGAGCTCCCATCAATCTGCGCGAGATCGTGCAACCAGTGGTGACGCTGGACGACCGTCGGATTTTGTACGCGTTTGGATCGGCTTGGGCGGAGGCGAACGTCGTGGTTAAACTCCTCTTGGGCGCCGCCACCAGTGCCGGGGCCGCCCTCGGCGCGGCACAGAGCTGGTACAACGAGCACCGGCTGTCGAAAAAAATGAAGACGCCGGTGGAAATTTCCATAGCAACCAAGGCGCACGAGGGCTACCTGGTCGGTATGTCGATTGGGCAGGCCGACGCCAATTACAACACCCAGGACGTCAACATGACCTTCATGCTATCCGAGGACTAAACCATGGAAATCAACCTGAACAGGCATCTCTGGCACCTCACTGGACGCTTCAACGACTTCGTCACCCCGGCGCTGAACACCGGCAGGAGCTATGGCGACGCCGTTCCGTCTGAAGACGTGGTCATCGCCAGAAAGCTGCTGAGGCTGGACGACACTACGACGGACTACTACATCATAGGGGCCATGGCCTCCCTGATCTCCTTCCGGCCCCAGGCTGGGGCCGACACATCCGCTTTGTTTCGCCACCGCACGCTCAGCATCATCCCGACCTCGGTGATGGGGGCCGACGTACACCCGCCGGGGGCTCAGCCGCCATCTTTTCTGCACCGGCCCACCGCTCTACCGGCCGCGCACCGGTGGTACGTGACAAAGACCGGCTCCGACAAGCTGGAGATCTCCACCGACCACGGATACCGCCAGGAGGTTCCGTTCCGTTTTGTGAACGGTATTGTCTATTTGGATTGGCCTTCAGAAGTGGGATTCGACGCGGCCTTCGCGCCAGCGGCCGGCGTGTGGGACATCGGCAGCCAGGTGATCTTCAATGTCGCCCCGTCCGGCTATCCTTACAAATTTGTCGCGGATGCGGCAAAAGAGTCATTTCAGTTGGTGCGCTTCATGTCGACGCAGGGTACACTGACCGCGTTCCACTCCGCGCAAAGTTCGCTACAAAAAGTTGGCGCGTTGGCCGCGGCTGTGGTCCAGTGGAGCGTCACCGCCAACCCGTAGTTCCCCAATGCCGCAAACATCGGTCAGAAAGCCTAGCGTGAAAATCACCGCCCCAGGAGGGGAGGTGAGCGCCGAAGGTGTGACCTTCATCGCCACCATCAATAGCGCGCCGACGGTCGAAGTGCTGCTGCGGCGTGCGCCTGATGGTGACGTGGTCCGGCCGCTATCGTCGGAAGTGCTGGCAGCCATGAAGGCCGTCCAACAGGCGCGGTTTCTGCCGAAATCCGGGGAGCCTGACACGACGGTCACGGCTGACGACGGGGACGGCGGCGTGATCACATTCAAAGGTTTCTCCGTGGCGCCGGTGCTGGAGCAGAGCAAAGTCAGTTCCTCGGAGACAGCCAACGTGGTCGGGGTGGATTCCTTCCTCAACGGGTTGGGCCTGAGCATCTACAACAGCCGTCCCAAGAACTTGCGCAAGGAAGAGATCGACAAGCTGTTCAAGGATACGCCTAGCCGCTCTACCGGAAACATCGGCCAACTCATTCAGCAGGTCACCGATGTTCTCGTTTCGAACCTGGAGGCGACGCTGGACAAAACGGAGACGGAGTCCTTGAAGGAGGTCGTCCGGAAAAAGCACGAGGCTAATGCTGTGGCGCTCAAGGTGTGGAAGGACATCCTCACAGGTAGTCAAGTCGATTACCCGGAATGGAAAGGTGTGTTTGAGCGACTTCCGAAGCTGGGCGAGGGCGCCGCCGAGCGTATAAAGGAACTCCTGCAGCAGCGCACGTCAGGGTTCTGGGAAACTGTCAATGCGCTTGGCGCCGAATTCTTGTTCTTCTACAGACCCAAGGTGGACGGGTCGTCCGGAGACCTGGTGCGCGCAGATAAAAAGGTCAACGACGACAACCCGAGAGAACTGGATGCCGGGGTCAACCGCTACAGCGGAACCGACGGCAGCCCCACCATGCTACCTCTGGCCGGCACGATCATCTACGGTCCGTCGCTGCCGAAGTTGCGGAAAGAGGAGAAGCCATACTCGGTTTCAACCGTCGTGGGGCAGTGGCCGGTGGAAATTTCGGCGGGCTACTTCCAGGAGATGGGGGCTCCCGCTTGGCTGACCTCCGGTGGCGGTGGCTCCTTTGAGTCGTTCACCACCCAGCCAGCGGTCGCCGATCCCGCAGCCAAGAAGAACCTGGATCCCACAGCCTACAAAAAACGCCGTGACGAACTGGGGGCCAAGTTGGTGGTCGTGGAGAACGACCTCACCACCATCCTACAGTCTTACGCGAAAGTTTCGTATGAAGACATGCGCTTGGCCGACTCCACGGCGACGCTGGAGATTCCTCTGAATTTCAAGGTCGACGTGGGCGTCCGGTACAAGTTTAGCACCGGTGAAGGTGGTGGCAGCTTCACCGCCTTCGTGCGCAGCCTTCGGCACAACTTGCAGCTACAAAACGGCAACACGCTCACTTCCAGCACGATGTTGACTCTGACCCACATCCAGTACGAATAATGGCTGACGACGACCTCCAATCACTGATCCGCGAGCGCCGCCGCCGAGCCGAGTGCGAGGCGGCTGGGGTTGCCTACGTGCCGGATGAACTGGCCGTCAGGCAGGCCCCGCACTGCGACCCGCCTAACCCGCCGACGCCGGACGTTCTGGTCGGTCCAAACGCCATGCCGGCTGAGGTCACTCCTGACCGGCTGTTACCGGCG
>JACCDR010545254.1_pt1 | contig 22475 bp, 36 predicted proteins | sample 7446431 | NCBI WGS metagenome assembly JACCDR01 (sample SAMN15323443, study PRJNA562643) | freshwater metagenome | isolation source: river surface water | place: USA:Blue River Watershed | collected 2017-08-17 | reverse complement strand
GCCCCACCACGGCGGCAGCTCAGCCGCCTGTCGCGCCCGGTCGATCGCCCAGCCGTCGAATCCCTCATCCGGCTCGTCCATGCCACACCACCTCTCGCATAGTCTGGTGACGGGAGGCCTCGATCGGTATCCGCCACCCTGCCCGTCGAGGCCGGTCCGCCCCGTCGCCCCCCCCAGATGCGGCGGGGCGGACCACCCATGGCGGCCCGCCCCGTACGCAGATCTACCTACAGCGGTTCGCCGCAGTCGAGGCACCATCGGCGGTGGCCGTTCGCGTCATACCGATACGCCGTCTTAGTCACGCAGCTCATCCCGTCAGGATGTAGCCGACGGCCAGCAACGAGGTCAGCTGCCGACAGCACGCGCGCCATATCCGGCAGCTTCGCCCGAAACGCCATGCGCTGCTCCCACGTCATCAGCGACCACGCGAACCACAGGGCCCGCTTGTATTCAAACATCCGGCGGTTGAAGAACGCGGCCGACCGGAAGGCTGCCCGGATCTTGCCTGTGGGACCGATCCCCATCACGCGCCAATCCTCGGCATGTGCACGATTGTCACGCGCTTGCCGCAACGCTCGCCCCACTCCATCTCCCGGCGGGTGCCACGCCCGATGTAGCCGCCCGGGGCGACCACCATCACCTCATCCGCCATGTGCATCATCTGGATGTGCGCACGCTCCAGCCCCTGAAGAATCTCGGCGGTCAGGCGCTCGGCAGGGACGAACGACCACGCGCCGAGCACCACGTTGCCCTTCAGCGCCTCGCGCTCGCCGATCGCCCTGATCTCCCGTTCGAACCGAGAGCTGCCACAGAGCACCACGACCGGCGGCGGCACGGGGGCCGATCGCCACGATCGAGGCCCATCACGCCACACCTTCTGGCGGACACCTGTGCGTCGCGCGGCGGCAAGGGCCGCCCCCGCGGCATGCTCCCATCTCACGTAACCCGAGGTCATGGCGCAACCGCCGTTCTCGCCACGATGGGCGGGCACTTGTGCTGCTCGGCCCATGCGATCAGTTCCGCCAAGGTCTGCGATGAACCCACATCCTTCGATTGACAGCACTTGCCGCACATAATGTCCATCGCCCCGTCGTGGTCCGCGCCGACGTCGAACTCATCGAAGCTCACCACGGCTCCACCGGGCCTCCCGTGTAGTCGCCCTCGCGCGGTCCGGGCGCGTCCACGCCCATGCGGGAGCGGTGCACGCGGATGGCATCCTCGCCCGCCGACGTGGTGACGTGGTGCGGCGTGGGCGGGTAGGCGGCGTTCTCCTCCGCCACACGCTCCCGGTATCCAGCCTGACGCCCCGCCTCGAAGCTCAGCTTGGACGGCTCGCCTTCAATCGACTCCCGCGCCCACCGTCCGGACGTGGCCATCAGGTAGGCGACCTGCCCGCTGGTGAAGGTGGCGTTCGGATCGGTCAGCTTGGCGATCAGGCGCTCGGCGGGGGTCACTGCGCAGCCCGGTATGCGTCGAACAGCATGTTGAACCACTTAACCTCGTTGGCCGTCGCGTTCCCCTGAATCTCGGCCAGATGCGCGGTAGCCAGTTCGAACTGCCACTGCGTGGGCGGCACGACGTTGCCGATGTCCCACCCGAACACCGTGATGCCGACGTTCTTTCGAACGACCGCTCCGTCCCGTTCGGCGATCGCACCACGGAGATAGACCGCCAGATCGAGGGCCTCCTCGTAGGCATCCCGGAGCATGTCACGGCCGTTGTTCGGCTGAAGCAGGGTGCCGTATCGCTGAAGCCCGATTGCCTTCCGGGTCTCCATGTCCGCGATCACCATGTCCTGGATCGAGGGGGACGCATTCGGGGTGGGCATGGGCTGCTCGCGGTTTAGGTCTTCCATCAGGCGCACCTTCCCATCGTGAACGCAACGACGAACAGGAAGGCGACCGCAAAGATGAACTGAGCGGGCACCTCCAGATTGACCACGAAACGGCCGAACTCCCGGAGGCCTCGGCCCAGTGCAGCAAACACGCGGGAGGCGAGGGCGAGCCATGGCGAGGCCTTCTCGTAGACGGTCCGAGTCTCCGGGTCGGGGGATCGCCCCTCCATGGCGGCGGCCAGCTCACGCTCCAGCCACTCGCGGTCGGCGTCGGTCGGCAGATCGGTCATCGACGTGACCCCTTTCTTCCGTGTCGGGTGCCGCGGGTGTTGGCCCACGGCTGATACTTGCGGATCAGGGCCGCCTCGAACCGGTTGGCCTCGGCGGCAGTGTCGAACCAGGTGACCCGGTCCGGGCGGAGCGTGGTGCGGAACCGGAGCGGCGCACGGCTGAACCACCACGAGCCAGACCGGTGGCCCCGCATGCGGCGATGAACGTCGAATGCGGAGCCGATGTAGAACCGGCGCCCGGTCCGGGGGTCGTCGATCTCGTAGACCGCGCGGCGCCGACCGCGGGGGCGGGCGAGCACGCGGATGGCCACAAACAGCAGCAGCCACACGAGCGCCCAGCCCGCCACCGCGGTCACGGCAGCAGCCCCATCAGGAACATCGCCAGAAACGACGCCGCGGCAACCGCGATCACGCTGGCGAGAACCACAGGCCCGGACCGGCGCCGGTTGAGCCCCCTGCCGACCAGCGCCGCGGCCAGGAGGCCGACCGGGGCGGCCACAGCCAGGCCGGCCGCGACAACGCCGACCGTGCGCCAGGCAGTGGCCGGCACGTACGTCCACAGCAGGAGTCCGCCGACCAGCAGCACCGCCCCGCCGATCTTCAGCGCGGGCAGGCCGTAGGCGTAGAACCGCCAGTGCTTGCGGCCCGCGATCTCGTTGGCCGCCGTGCGGCGGACCTTGCCGTAGTCCATCTCTCTCCTAGTCGACTCGGAGGCCGCGCCGACGCGCCGACCTCAGTTCTTCGATGCGTGCCACGTCCGAGTTGAGGATGTCGGACATCAGTCTGACGGCAGAGGTCGCCGCGCTGAGACCGTCCATGGCCGCGAGGGTCTCGCGGCGGATCCGGGACTGCTCAGCCCGGGCCACATCCTTATCCTCACCCTCAACCATCAGGGCGCCGGCCAGCATCGACGGGACGTTGGTGTCCATCAGGGCACCCAGGAAAGCCGAGATGTTGCCGAGCGTGTCGGCCGAATCCGAGAGCGACGCCACGAGGGCGCGCAGCTCATTGTCGTGGTCAGGCGGAGTCCATGCGGCCATCAGTCGATCACCAGGCCACGGCGCTGGCCCTTGGCCTGGGCCCGGGCCTCCTTCACCGGGTTGATGAACCGCTCGTGCATGCGGGACACCAGCCGGTGGGCGTTGCGGCCGATGTTGTCGGCGTCGGTGGCGATCGCCCGCAGCGGGGCCACCACGGCGTTGGCCGCGCGAATCTCGTCGGTGCCAAGGATGGCAGCCAGCAGACCGCCGCCACCGACCATGCCCTCGTTGCGGAGCTGGCCGATGATCTGGGCTCGGAGCTGGACGGCCAAGGCGTCCGCGAAGACGGCCACCTGGGTGATCTTCCGCAGCTCGGCGGCCACTGTGTGCACATCGGCCACCGACTGAATCTCGTGGTCGAACCGGACGACGACCAGCTTGCCGACCTGCTCGGCGGCGCGGGTGTCGTTGTCACTGTCGGGCATGGGCCCCTCTTTCGGTAGTGGATCGGCAGGATGGTGCAGGTGGTGCAGGTGGTGCGCCCGGCCTTACGGCCGGGAGTTCGCGGTGGCGGTGGTGTACTGGCCGCGGCCCAGCTTCACCACCTCGATCCCGTGCGGGGGGATCCGGGAGCCGGAGGACAGCGCGGTGAGCCGGCGCGACACGGTGGCCGCCGGAAAGTCGCACGCCATGGCGTCCATGACGTCCTGATTGCCCCAGGACTCGCGGCCCTCGGCGTGGAACTGCACCAGCACCCGGTCCAGCTCGGCCTCCGTCTCGGCGGAACCCCACTTCGGCTTCGACGACGGGGCGCTGAACAGGATGGGCTCGACCGGCGGGGCCGGGATCGGCATGCGCGGGTCGATGCCCGCCAGCTCGGAGTCCAGCGTCGGATCGATGTCGCGGTGGCTCATCGCCGCCACGTCGTTGCCGTGCTCCGACGATCCTTCGGTGCTGAACCGCACGGGCTCCTCCTGTTCGTCGGCCTCGCCGTCGATGTCGGCGGGCTGGCGGGTCACGGGCTGGGTGCGCTCGGCGTCGAACTCTCTGCCGTCACGCTCATCGTCGGCAGCGAGCGGCGAGCGGACACCCATCACAACGTCCGGGCGGCACTTTTCGTAGTGCTGGCCCATGAATTCGACAGACTCTGCCGAAAGTGCCATGGGCTCGAACTTGCCGCGGGCGGCCAGCAACTCGGTGCGCAGCGCCGCGGGGTCGGACTTGTACTCGCGGGCGGGGACGGCGTACATGCGGGAGTCGACGCCCGGCGCCTTGTCCAGGTAGTGCAGGCCCGGCGCCCGGAAGGTGGACGGGTTGGCGCCGGCGTCCGCCGTCTCCTGAGAGAGGGTGAACGCGCCGCCGGAGTAGTTGTCGCCGATCGCGAACGTCTTCCACGTCGCCACCGAACCACGGATCAGGGCGGGCACCTCGGCGCTGGAAGCGCGCGGGGTGGCGGGCAGCAGGAAGATGCCGAGGCTCCGGCCCTTGGTCGCCAGACGCTCCCAGTCGTCGCCGTACATGTAGGTGTCGGCCTCATCCGCGATCACCACGACGGCCGGTTCGCCGAGTTCTTTCGCAAGCTCCGGCGTCCACTCCCGGCCGATCTGCGCCGCCTCCGGATCGAGGATCGCATCCAGTTGGGCCTGGCCGAATTTGACCACGCGAAACTCTGCCAGCTTCACGAGCGCCTTCGTCATGCTGCGAACGCCCGCCTTGTCTTTCGCAGCGAACGCCAGCATGTCCGCGCACCATCCCGCGTTCTGGAAGAACTTGTCGGCGTCGGCCCACGCGAGCACCACGTCGTTTCGCGAAAGAATCTCCGCCCCGACGTTCGTCAGGAAGCCGGACTTGCCCGCGCCGGTCGTGCCGACCGCGCCGACGAACGTTGCGCCTTCGCTGCGAAACGAAGTCAGCGGGGAGCGAAGCGAAGCGACGAACGAAAACCACTGCGAAGCTCCGGTGGCGTAGTACGCGGTGCGAAGCGGGTACGCGAACGAACCTCCGGGGTGCGAAAGACCGGGCCAGTTTCGCCACTCTGCGAACGGGTCCGCCATCGTCATCGTGATGAGCGAAGTGTCCGCGCGTTCGCCCGGCGTCACCGTGGTTCGCCCCTCGATCGCACCGGACGCGGACTCCAGTTTTTTCGCAGCGCTTCGCACCGTTTCGCTCGTGTCGCCCGGCCCGTGCTCCACCTCGACGAAGACGTGCGACTCGTCGTGGGTGACCTTCCGCGGGCGGGACTTGGCCAGCCCGATCACAGCACCCCAGGAGTCGCCGGACTTGCCGGTAGCCGCGGCCCGGAGGGCGTCGATACGGTAGAGGCCCCACGATGCGGCGATCAGCATCGAGCCGAAGGCGTGCAGGACGGTCCAGAATCGGCTGTATCCCCAGCCGATGTCGGTGGTGATGCCGGCGGCGAGGCCGACCAGCACGCACGTGACCACGACGTGCCAGACCACGAACGGGAGCCGACGGGTCACCTTCAGTCCGATGGCCAGGGCCAGCAGGCCGAGCAGCAGGCCGGTAATGACCCATGCCCACTTGATCAGGGTGCCGGTGGCCGGGTCGATGCGGCCGATGCCCCAGGAGATGGTCTCCAGGATGGGCAGGCCGAACAGGGCGGCGGCGGCCAGGCCCAGGAAGGGCAGCACGCGCTGTTTGATGCTGCGGCCGTCACGGCCGGAGTGGCCGCCCTTGCTGGTCTGCTCGTCGGCGTCGTGGTCGGTGCGAGTGCTCACGGTCTAGGCCTCCCCTCACGCTCGGTGAGATTCTTCTGGTTCGGTGGAATTGCAATCGGGGTAAAGCGGATCTTTCAGGCTACGGACATTGCGGGACGCAACGCCTCTTTCAGGCGTGCAATTGCAGGATCTTGGTGCCGCACCCCCTTAGGGAAAAGGCGCGTCCGCTGCTGCAATTGCAGCCCGTGGAATTTCACAAGATCAGTGGTCACGTTCGGTGAACTAGCGTTCGGTGAACCGGGCTTCGGTGAGGCCCAATTCGGTGAACCTCAACTCGGTGAACCCTCGCTCGGTGAGTCCCGGTTCACCTGCTCAGCCGCCGCATCCCGGGCCGCCTTCGCCCAGATCTGCACGTTGCGGACCGGGATGCCCAGCGACCGAGCCACCTCGGAGGCCGACTCGCCGGCGAGCACCCGCTTGACCGCCAGCTCGCGGTCCGGACTGGCCGATCGGCGGGCGGTCGAGGGCTTGGCCGCGGGCCGGGCCCGGCGGGCCGGCGGATGGACGATCGAAGGGGGCGCCGGAAGGGGCATCGAGGGTGCTGCCTCGCCCAACTCCGGCAGGTCTTTCCGCTGGTCAACGGAGGTTTTGGCGGTGGACGCCGCAACGACCTTCCGGGGGGTCGCCGGGCGGGCATCGTCCAGCCGGACGGCCTTGTCCGCGAGGGGAGTGGAGAACGCCCGGACGCCCATGCTGGCCACGGCCACCACGCCATCGAACGCCAGCGGCATCAAGGCCGCCTGAGTCACGCCGATGCCGTTGTCCCTGGCCATGCCGTACAGGCCGATGTAGCTGGCGATCCCGGCAGCGGCGGCCACGAAGGTCACCCCGGTATAGGTCATCCATCCGCCCTTACCGGCGGAGAGGATGCCCTCGAGGATGAACACCGTGGCGGCGAACCCCACCGGGACGACGGCGAGCATGAAGCTGGCGTGGAAGGTGGAGCCGTGTTCCCAGTTGGCGAACGACGACAGGGCGATGAACGTCAGGAACACGGCCCAGCAGATCAGTTTCATCAGGACGCGCACGGGGGCACCCCCTTCGCGAAGGTTCGCTGCGAACGCCCGGTGCGAAGGTTCGCAGCGAACGGCGAAGCGAAAGTGTCGGCAGACATGGCAGCGAAGCTAGCACGCTCGTGGCACTTTTCGTCAAGCTTCGCCGTACGCTGTTCGCATGGCGAAAACGAAGAACGAAGCGAAACCTGCTGCGAAACCAGCGCTGTCGACGGGCGAAGCCGCGGCGTACCTCACTGCGAAACTGGGCCACCTTCGTTCGTCGGGCGGGTTTTCGCTCAACGCGGTGCGAAGGTTGGTTCGCTCCGGCGAACTTTCGTCGTCGTGGTCGCGCAGCGAAGTTTCGTTCGATCTTCGCGGCTACGAAATGCGCGGGCATCGGCGCATCCTTCGTTCGTCGGTGGACGCGTTCGTTTCGCGCGAACTTCGTCGCGCGGCGAGCGAAGCGAAGACGACCGACGGAGGCGAAGGCGGTTCGCTCGTGGGTGAAGGTTCGCCGGTCGGGTAGGCGCTCGTTCGCTTCGCACGCGAAGCCTCCCGTGTCCGATCGCAACCATGGCGACCCCCGCTCCGGCGGGGGTCGTTTTTCGTTCGGTCGTGCGAATGGCGCGACACTTTTGGGGACCGGCTTGCGCACTTAACTCGTGGGGAGTTAACTGACCTCATCGCCGAACGATCCAGCCCGACGAACCAAGGAGGCGCACCATGACGATCACCGCGAACACCCCCGCCACCGACAGCGCGATCGGCATGAAGCTCGGCCAGATCCGCGGGTCGGTCCCCGGCGGGTTGGTCGTGAAGACCCCCGAGGGGCGCGAGTTCGTGACCATGGAGCCGATGTGCGAGTCCCTGGTCTCCTTCAGCCGCATCAACCCCCGCCGCAAGCACCGGGTCGCCGACTGGGTCATCGTCGCCGACTACCGCTGAGCTTTCCCCCGGATGGTCGTACTCGCGGTTCGACTCCGCGGGCGGGGACTTCCGAAAGCAGGAGGGGTTATGGACCCGAAGATCTGGAACCTTGTCGACACGAGGTCCGGCAAGACCTACCGCAGCATCCCCACCGCTGTGCCGACCCGGTGGACACCGTCGAACTCCGGAAGCCAGTGGAACGGTACCGCCCGGGCCCACTGGCACGGCGGCGAATACGAGATCGTGCAGGAACCATACGGCAAGCGGTTCTCGTACACACTGAAGCGCAAGGGGATCCGCCTTCCGCTCGCTACCTACCCGCGGCTGAAGGACGCCAAGGCTCGCGCCGAACTGAACGCTCGCGGCGAGGACTCACACCACGTCGCCTGACGCTCATCCCCGTCCGGCGGCGCAAGCTGTGGCGGCGCCCGGGTTCAAGGCCCGGGCGGGGACTCCGCAAGACCTCTGCCGACACATGGAGGAGCAGTGACCGTCACGATGACCGCGCCGCCCGGATGCAACTGCGGTGCCGACGCCACCCGGGACCACACCGAGAGGTGTCCGCTGGAGCAGTGGCTCCGGGCGTCCGACCGCGACGCCTACTTCCGCGAGCTGGACACCACCCCGCTGCCCGTCCGCGACACCGAGCGGGCCCAGCTCGCCGCCCAGTTCGCCGCGGCCGGAAACTGGGCGCTCGCCAACGGCATCCTCGCGGGGGTCAACCTCCGCAGCGCGGCCACCACCGAGCTCCGCCGGACCATCCGCGAGATCGACAGGGTGCAGCGGTACGACGGGCTGGCGGCACGGTCCGGCTGGGCAATGGCCGTTTTCCACGGGCACCAGGCGGAGCACCTCGCTGAGGTCGCCGCCGGCGCGCGGCACGACAACGTGGCCCGCGACTGGTACACCCACGACGGGTACGCCACATCCCCGTTCTCGCCCGGCGTCGTCGAGATGCTCCAGCGCCAGTGGGACGCCGGAATCGCCCACCCCCAGGACGTGCTCGCCGCCTACCTCGCCACCGACCTGAACACCCTGCCGAACGGAGCCACGAAGTGACCCTGATTAACGGAACACCCACCGTCGTCGACCTGCCCGAGCTGCTCGCCGCCATCAAGACGATCGCAGGGGACGCCGACGTCGATCTCCACATCTGGCTGAACCGGCGCGGCGACGGGCGCATGCGGGAGTGGGCGGCCATCCTCGACCTGCCCGTGCCGGAGACCAGCGGGCAGCCGTACCCGAAGCTCGGTGACCCCGAGGCGTGCGCCGAGTGGATCCCGTGCGCGGACGGCACGGTCGGTGGGGTGAACGTCCATCTCGGTGGTGCGGCCGAGCCCATCAACGTGCGGCAGCGGGCGCACTGGGTCGCCTCTGGCGCGGCAGCCCGGCACGGCGGGCCGAAGCCGGACGGCGAGTAGGCCCCGGCGTGCGCCATCTGCCTAGTTTGGTGGCGCACGCCGGGATCTAACTCGCCGCGAGTTAAGATGATGACGTAAGACCGGCTCCCCAGAGGCCACCAGGGGATGGGGCGGGTTGACTGGCTGGTGGCGGTGGGCTCGGCAAGCCCGGGTGCCGATCAGGCGTCGTGACGATCCGGTTCGCCGGGGAGCGCGCCGGGATCTCCGGTTCGATCCGGGAGGCACACGTAGTGAAAGCCCGGAGGGGCCGTACCAGGGGACCGGGAATCAGCCCGGCGAGGGAAAGTCTCCGGCACTCCTACGAGGACGCCTGCACGGTGGCGTGACGGTCCGGAGAGACGGGCGCGGATGGAGGGGCACGTCGGCTCAGTGAGCCGAGGACTGGCCCGCTAGGGCATCCGCATGGCGCGGGCGGGGGACGCGGCAGCATCTCGAACGCCATCGCGGGGTCGGGGATTGGCCAACCGGACTCGCCCGCGCCGCACCACCCCAATGCCGAAACAGAGAGGAGGTGGGAGCGATGCAGGCGCGGACCCCCGAGAGCGAGAAGGTGGCCGAAGCCATTCGCGCCGGGATGAAGCGGCAGGGCCTAAGCGGCGCTGATCTGGCTGCCAAGCTCGCGGAGATCCGGGGCGACCGGCCGGACGCGATGTGGATGACCCGACGACTTCAAGGCTCTGTCCACCTGGTCAAGCCCGTGATGGTGCAGACCGGATGGCGAGCCACCGACGAACTCTGCGAGATCGCCGAGGCGCTCAACGTTCCTGTCGAGCAACTCATGGGCGATCTCCGGAGCAATACCGAATAACTCCGATCTTCCCCGTAGCTCAGCGGCGGAGCACCAGCAGGGCGGCGCGCCCAACCCTGTTGTCAAGGTCACCGGTTCGATTCCGGTCGGGGGAACCACCGTTCAAGCGAGGGAACCCCGTATCCGATGGGCGGGGCGATTTCCAGCCGAGTGTGGCCCCGGTCTCGCGAAAGCCACCGTGCAAAACGGGACAGCGACCCGTTGAGCACGGGCCCCGCTCGTCCGCCAGGGCGACCCCCGATGCACAGGCGTGATGGAAGTGCCGGTTCGAATCCGGCCGGGGTCACGCAACCACTGCCGAACACATGGAGGAACGACATGCCGGAACCGGCACCGAAGATGACGCGCTGGGTGATCGTTTACGAGGGCCTCACTGCGGGGGACCTTCAGGCCATCGGCAACGGCGACGCCTGGTGCGCCGGGCGACCCACGCTGACCACCATCCAGGAGTGGACCGAAGGGATCCGCAAGGCCGAGCGGCTCAAGTCGGTGGTCATCACCAACCTCATCGAGCTGGGCGACGCGTACGACATCAACGCCGAGGCGAACTGATGGCGATCACCCGGCGCAACCACGGGCAGGGCCACAGCTACTACGACGATGCCGGGCTGAAGATGCCCGGCGTCACCACGCTGGTCGGTGACGGGTTCCCGAAGAAAGCCCTACAGAAGTGGGCGGTCGAGGTGACCGCCGACTACTACGTCGACCACCGCGAGGAGCTTGCGGCCATGCCGCTCAGCGAGGCGCGCAAGGCGCTGATCAAGGCGCAGTACAGCGTCACCTCGCGGGCCAGCAAGCGGGGCACGCAGATCCACGCCATCGCCGACGAACTCCTCAGCGGTGCCGAGGTCGCCATCCCCGAGGGGGCGGAAGGCTACGTGCGGGCGGCCGTCGACTTCATCGACGAGTTCGACGTCCAGCCGCTGTTCACCGAGTTCACCGTCTACTCCGAGCAGTGGCGGTGGGCCGGCACGTGCGACTTCGTGGGTGACCTGCTCGACCCGGACGACCCGGAGCCCGACCCCGCGCGCAAGCGCCGGGTGCGGTGGCTGCTCGACTGGAAGACCAAGGAGAAGGAGTCCGGCGTGTTCGGCGACGCCGCGCTCCAGCTCGCCCCGTACCGGTGCGCCGAGAAGATGGTCCACCCGACCACGGGCGAGGAGATGCCGATGGTCGAGGTGGACCGGTGCGGCATCGTCCAGCTCTACAAGGACGGCAGCTACCGGCTGGTCCCGGTGGAGGCCGGCGAGCCGGAGTACCGGATCTTCCAGTACGTCCAGCAGGTCGCGCTGTGGCAGGAGGGCAGTCGCTCACTGGTCGGCCAGCCCATCAAAGCCCCGCGCACCAGCACGTTCAAGGTGGTGGACATCGCCGCCGACTACCAGCAGATGGCCGACGACAACCGAGACGAGGCGCCGTTCTGATGGCCGATCCGGAAACCCTCCCGCCGAAGAACATCGACGAGGCGCTGCTGGTGCTGCAAGCCGACCCGCCCGTGCTGGTGAAGGACCAGTCCGGGCAGGTCGGCAACCAGAAGACCAAGTACGCCGACCTGGTGCAGGCCAACAAGGTGATCCTCGCCCGCCTTACCGAACTGGGCGTGCTGTGGGTGACGTCGCCGACGCTGCGGCTGATCAACGGACAGAACGGGGCCCAGACCCCGCTGTTCGTCATCGACTGGAAGCTGAAGCACGTCGCGTCCGGCACTGAGGTCGCCGGCGAGTATCCGTTGCCGACGGGGGCCAGCCCGCAGCAGAACGGGTCCGCCATCACCTACGCCCGCCGGTACGCGCTGGTCGCGGTAACCAACTCGGTGGCCGAGGATGACGATGACGACGGCGCCGGGTACCGCGGCCGTCAGGGCATGGCCCAGCGGGCGACCGCGCGACAGCAGCCCCGCCAGGAACCGGCCGCCCAGCGCGCACAGCCCGTCCCGCGGCCCGAGCGGGCGCGGCCAGCTCAGCAGCCGCCGTTGCCGGACCGCCCTGTGTCCGGCCCGCCGGCGAACCCCACGGGGGTCACTGCTCAGATGAAGCCCGCCACCAAACCGATGATTACCAAGCTGGCCATCCAGTTCGGTAAGGACGAGCTGGGCCGGCACGTCGAGGGCGGCGAGATCGCCAAGCCGATGCGGCTCAAGATGGCCGGATCGCTGATCGGCCGCCACATCGAGAGTTTCACCGAGCTGTCGTTCGATGAGGCGAAGCAACTGATCGACGTGACGGGAGATGCGCTGCAGCGGCGTGACCCGATCGCCTATCTCCGCACGGTGGCCCAGCACGGGCGCGAGGCGGCGGGCGAGAAGCACGAGTTCGCGCCGACCGACGGTCATGAGGGGGCGCCGGATGCACCGCCTGCCGAGTGAGGCGCTGGTCGCCCTTGACGCGGTGTGGGCCAAGTTCATCGGCCGCACCGTCGACCACGGGACCGCCGTGAGCCTCGCTCAGTCGGTCCGGTCGCGGTTCAGCCTGGCCATCACCAACGCCGAGATCGAGACGCTGCTCCGCGACACGCTGAGCCCGTCGCAGCGCGCCGCTCAACCGGCCCGGAAGTCCGGGCACCTGGCTGCGGTCGAGCCGGGGGAGGGCCGGCGATGAAGGTGATGGGATGCGACCCGTCGCTGAACGGGTTCGCGGTGAGCCTGCCGAACGGTCAGTGCTTCACTATCGGCAGCGCCCACTCGGCTGCGGCATGGCGCCGGTTCGGATGGGAACGGCTGGCCCGGATCCGTCAGGGCCTCGACTTCCTGATCGGCCGCACCGATCCGGGTCTGTTCGTCGTCGAGAAGCTGGTGACCAGCGGACCTGGCGACGTGACCATGCTGGCCTACGCACACGGGATCGCCCGGGAGGTCGCCGCAGCGCGGGGGGTGCCGATCGCCGAGGTGATGCCGTCCACGGCCAAGCGGTACGCCACCGGGAGCGGCTCGGCCGACAAGGCGCTCATGGTGGTCGAGGCCAACCGCTTTTGCGGCGAGTGGGGCCCCGTCGACGACGACAATCAGGCCGACGCCACGTGGTTCCGCCTGATGGGCGAGCACTGGGCGAACGGCACCACCGCATCCCCCGAGCATGCCGCCCGGCGGGACTGCATCTTCGGGCCGTGGAAGAAGACGGCCGGAGCCCAATGGCCGGAGGGGTGCACCCATGACTGAGTTGGCAGATGAGGAGCTTCACGACTGCGCCCAATGCCACGGCACTGGAGACATGGGATGCACAGATGGGTGCCACTCCATTCCGTGCGATGAATGCGACGGCGCTGGGCAACTCAACCAGAATGACCAGCCCGCTGGAAGCGGGCCCACAAGGTGACAACCAAGCCCACGAGCACCCCCGACCCGCACGCGCCGATCCGGCCGTCCGCGGCGATGGGGTGCTCGTGGTGTTCTGCCCTGGCCACCGGGTTCATGAAGGGCACCGGTGGCCCGGGTGGAGTCCAGAAAGTGCCGTACTGCGACGCTGGGGCGTGCTGGGAGCGAACCTACAAGGTTGCCCGCCGGTGCCCAACACGATCGTGGGTCGGAGTCGAGCAGCCGGAGGGGCTGCTCTGGTGACCGGAAGGGGTCAGTGCATGTCGGGTGGTAGCAAGTTCTCCAGTCAGGTGCCGAAAGGTGACGGCTGGGGTGTGGAGAAGGCCGTGCGGAAGGCGGCCGAGTCGGTGCTTGCCGGGGGCGGCTCACCGCTCATCCCCATCATCGGGATCATCGACGTCAAGGAGGTGAAGGTGGACGGCGAATCCGGCGAGACGATCGCCGTGGTCAGGCTGCGGAAGGTCGAGTCGCTGGACACGCTGGACGCGATCCGGGACGCCCAGCGCATCCTGATGAAGGAGTGGGCCAACAAGCGCGGCGAGGGGGCGATGCTGCCGTTCGAAGAGAAGCAGTTCATCGAGCAGGCGTTCACCGGCATCGACATCGAGGCGCTGGAGCAGGACGAGCGGGAGGCCCTCGAGGACGCCGATCTGACCGACATGGATCGGCTGCGTCGGCATCTCCAGAAGGTGCACGGATGGGACGAGACCGATGTCCGGTTCGCCATCGAAGACACTGCGCTGCGCAACGAGCACACCTCGGAGCACGAGGCGCTGTCGGCGGCCGGCGGCCTGGGCGAGGTGGACGACCACGACGTCGAGTGGTGGGCGTGGCGGCGGGTTGATCTGGCCGAGGCGCTGGACCGCGCGATCGCCGAGGGCGGCGACGAACCAGCCGGGCTGTTCGACGAGTACAACGTGACGGAGAACGGCACCGTGGTCCCACTGTTCAAGCCGGGCGTGGGCGAGCCGGGGGACGACGAGTAGCGGCACCATCTGCACGAAGCGGCCCGGCATCTTCCCATGGATGCCGGGCCGCTTTACATTGCTCTATTGCACATCGTGCGTGGTGCAAATAGACTGCCAAGATGGACAAGCCGCTGACCAGGACCCCCGGATTTCGGGGACTCCGCAACCAGGACACCTCCGCTGCCCGTGCGGGTGCGTTGCGCAAGGCGCGTGAGAGGAGGCTCGCCGAAGCGCTCGCTATCGTCAAGCTCGCCGGATTCATCGTGACCCCGCCAGCCGTCCTCACGCTTGACCTCATTCCTACCCGTCGGGGTGTCAAGGTCCCCGGCGAGGCGCTCGATGAGTAGGGGGAAGGGTTCGCCCGCGCGCAAGGATCGGCCCGGACGCGAGCACATCACGAAAGAAATGGCCGACGCGGAGATCGCCCGACAGGAAGCTCGCGAAGCAGCCGGAAGTGAGGTCGGGTTCGACGATCAGTTCGCCTCACTGGTTGAACGGGATGATCCGGATGACTATACATATGAGCAGGTATTCGGCCTTAGCAGGGCGCCGATTGCCGACACCATTTCGATAAGCGCACCGCCGGCCGACAGCCCGACCGACGACACCGAGGGGAAGACTCAGGTACTGCTCCGCAAGGCGTCCGGCATGATGACCCGCGGCGTGGACTGGCTGTATGAAGGCCGCATCCCGCTCGGCATGATGACAATGCTGGCCGGTCGGGAGGGCATCGGGAAATCGACCGTCGCCCTTGACATCGCGGCCCGGCTGACCCGCGGTGAGTTGGATGGCATTTACTACGGCAAGCCAAAATCGGTTGTCGTCTGCGCTACGGAGGACAGCTGGGAGCACACCATCAAGCCCCGGCTGGAGGCCCTCGGTGCCGACCTGGACAGGATCTACGCCATATCGATCGGCGAGGAGGACGGTACCGAGCGTTCGCTGTCCTTCCCCCGGGACACCCGGCGCATCGAAGCCGCCCTGGAGAAGGACCCGGAGATCGCCCTGGCGGTCATCGATCCCGTGGTGGCCGTAGTCGACGGCAAGGTGGACACCCACAAGCAGGCCGAGGTGCAGCAGGCACTAGAGCCCATCATCAAGGTGTGTGCCAGGCGCGAGCGGTCGATTCTGGGGCTCATCCACGTCAACAAGTCTGGCGGCAATGACCCACTCAACAGCATCATGGGCAGCAAGGCGTTCGCCACGCTGCCCCGTTCGGTGCTGTTCTGCTCCGAGGTCAAGGAGGACGACGGGAGCAGCACCTACCTGATGTCGCACGAGAAGTGCAATGTCGGACCGAAGGTTGCCACCCTCCAATACAGCCTGGAGACCGTCCACATCCCGTTGGATGAGTCGGAGCAGCGAGAGGGGCGCAAGCCCTACGTTGTGACCTCGCGGGTCATATGGGGCGGGGAGGACTCGCGTACGGCCGGCGACATCATGGCCGAGGCGCAAGCTGCTGCGAAGCCGGGCGGCCGGCTGGCCACCGAGATCGCAACCTTCCTTCGTGAGGCGAATGATCAGATCCCGCTGAAGGAGATCCATGCGAACTTTCCGGAGGTCACGCTCGGGAACGTCAAGACGACATTGTCAAGACTGAAGAGTCGCGGGTTCGTCAAGGACGTCGGTGACGCTGTGTGGCGATACACCGGCAAGGGCGCGTGACCGAGTTTCAGTTCGGGAGTTACAGGTTCTCTGGAGACTTTGTAACTGTAATTGTGTGTAACTCTGTAACTCAGTTACAGGAATTACAGAAGTTACAAGTTACGACTAACGGGGGAGCCTGTAACCGCTCGGCTGTAACGCCCCCGCTGACCAGCACCAAGTCACCCTCAACTTCACCGGAGAGTCACCGCATGGAGAGTTTCATTTCCCAGGCTTACCCCCTGTTCGGGCGCTACGGAGGGCACGGAGATGCGTCGTTCAGGTACTTCGCTGTCGTGGCGTGGTACATGGACTCAGATCATGAGGAATTCGACACCCCGAGGCCTGTGGTTGTTTTCCTGCACCCTGTCGACGGCACATGGCGCGAGGGGTCCGGCGATCCTCAAATCCTGGTCCCCTTCGATGATGTGATCATCGAATACACCACTGCGGATCCCGGCATCGAACTCAAGGAAGCAAAGTCCCCGACCTTTCCCAAAAGTGCCGGGTAAAGTACCCCTGGCGGCAACGAGCCGCCCTGCCGATGAGGAGTCGCCCATGACCCAGCCCATCCCGCCCGCACCCGGACTGCCCCCGATCAACTTCCAGGTGCACATCGCCCCGCCCGGGCCCGACGGCAAGGCGCATCCCGTGCTCGTCGTCCAGTCCGGCGCGATGCAGATCATGTGCCAGATGGACTCGGCCGGCGCCCGGCAGATCGGCGGCGCCATCGCCGAAGGCCTGATGCGGGCCGCCGACGAAGCCGACCGGCAGTCGAGCGGCATCGTGATCCCGACGCCCGGGTTCGTCATCCCCCAGCCGTCCAGCGGGGCACGCCCGCGGCCGTCCAACGGGTCGGGAGGCCTCTGATGCCCGACCTGACCCCGACCCCGTTCCATGAGATCGTCGTCGAGTTCGACCTGGTGACCGGCAAGGCCATCGTCATCGGCTCGCCGCCCGAGGTGACCGTATGGTCGCCGGAGTTGGTCGGCATGTTGCGGGCAACCGCCGGCGACGACGGATGGGCCCGGATCGAGGACGGCCCGGACGGCACCGACATCGTGCTCGGCCTCGAGGGCGGTCCGGTTCGCTACCGGCTCACCGGCGAGCGCGACGAGTTCCAGTCGGGTCTGATCGCAGTCCTGCTCCAACCGGAGGTGGCCCGGTGATCGTCTCCCCTGCCGACCTCCGCCCCGGTGATGCGGTTTTCGGCCCGATCGGTGGCTGGGTCGGCAATACCATCGTCCGGCCCGGCCAGCTCGCCCTCGCCCCGTGGCGCTCGCTGCTCTCGTGGCGTACCTGGTGGCGCATCAACCATGTGGCCATGGTCGTCGAGACCAATCCCGTCGTGATGATCGGGCAGGCCATGCCGAAGGGCTTCGAGATCGTTCCGCTCCGCGACGACCAGTGGTCCGCCGACTACGTGTTCATCCGGCCGCGGTACTGGAATGGAGGGCCCGGGTCCGGGCCGCTCCCGAACGCCGCGGCGTCAGGGGCGGCCGAGACCTTGCGCAAGTTGTGGGAGCGCAAGGTGGGTTACGGGTTTGCTGCCTACCCACGGCTCGCCGCCCATCGGCTCGACATCCCGGTGCCGCGACTTGATCGGCACGTCCAGCGCACCGACGCCAAGGGTGTACCCCTTGAGGCGATCTGCTCTCAGGCGATCGACTGGGCGCTGACCCGGGCCGGCGGACTGGACGGCAACGGCCACGTGTTCAACGACGGCCGCAAGCCGTTCGACGTGGTGCCGTCCGAGCTGTATCTCCGGCTGCTGGCCCTGGCCCCGGCTGAGGTGTGCCGTCCTGGTGTCGCATCGGTCTCGCGGGGCCTGTCGATGGGGGCGTTCAGTGAATACGGCGAGCTGCCCGGACGGGACGCCTACAGCCCGCAAGAGATCCGCTGGACGTACGGCGAGTTCCTGTGATCAGGCGATTCGCTGCATGGCTGGACTACTGGGTTCCATGGCTCGCCTACCGGATCCGCCCCTACGACATGATCGCCGACCGCCGCCGCTGGTTCTGGCAGAAGCGGACCCGTTGCCAGTTCCGGGGCGGTAGACCGTGGGAGCGGCCCTGATCTACGCTTCACCGCAAGACGCCCGGCATCCCCAGGAGGACGACATGGCGACCATCACCCCGGTCAACCTGACCCCGGTGCGCGGCACGACCGGTGGCACCGCGGTGGGTCAGGCTGTCGCCACGTTCACCCCGTCCGGCGGCGGCGACAACATCCTGCTCAACGGCACGTGGCTGGTGCTGGAGTTCACCACGGCGGGCACCGCGCTGACCGTCACCCTGGACTCGGTGCTCCAGTCGTCCTACGGCACCGACGTGAACCCGGTGATCACGATGACGACCACCGACCACCAGAAACTGCTGCTCTACATCCCGGACTTCCGGTTCGTGCAACCGTCCGGCTCGTCGGTGCCGGGGTCGCTGGCCCTGACCTACTCGGCGGTCACCAACCTCACCGGGCGCGCCTGCCTCATCTCGTAACCCGCTGAGACGGCCGTACAGCCAAGATCTACATATGGGGGCTACCCCCCACCACGAAATAGCCCGCCCGCCCGCTCACGGAGACGTGAGCTAGGCGGGCGGGCCTCTTTGTGTCACGCTCCACCCATGTTCGCGAAACCCTCCGCTCCGCGCCCACGCCCGGTCATCGTCGACGAAGCCGTGCCGCCGCCCGACGAACGTGATCAGATCAAAGTCAACCGGTCGATGGTGGCCAAGGTCGGCAAGGTTCGCGGAGCCAACCGTCGCGCGGGCAAGAGCTGACGTGGGATCATCCGGTCATGCCTGACGCCCGCCTCGGCCACGGAACCCCGATCGACCTCGACAAGCTGCGTAGTCTGCCCGTTGGCCGCATCCACCGCGATCGGGTCACCGAAGGTCGTGCCTATCGGGAGACCGGGCATCCGTCTGGATCGACTGCCGCGACGGGCCAGTCCGGATGAGACCGCGCCGTACCGCCACATGGCCCCGGGAGTACGCCCGCAACCGGGCACGCGTCCTGGCCGTCTCCAACGTGTGCGTACTCTGCGGCCACGGTGGCGCCAAGACGGCCGATCACATCGTGTCGTGGAAGCACTGGCCGAAGGACTCCGACGGGCGGCTGCTGCCCGGCTTCAACTCGATGGGCAACCTGCAGCCCGCCCACGGCACCATGGGATCCGGCCCGGACCGGGAGCACAACCGCTGCCCGGTCTGCAGTAAGCTCTGCAACCAGTCCAAGGGCGCGGGTTCGGCCCGCAATGCACTGGGCCGCCGCGGCAAGGGGCGGCTCGACCACTTCCCGGAGGCCGCGGGCCGTCCGGCATCCCGGGACTGGGGATTGAGCTGATCCGTTTCGGTTGGCGCGAAAAGTACCGCTGTACGCTCGGCCGTGTCGGCACTTTTCGATAGGCTCCCGTCACTGCGTCACCACATGGCGCAACGCCACTGTCGACAGGAGTGCACATGCCGAAGAACATCAAGGTTGCCCGCTGCGCCACCGGGGCCTGCCTGCAGCGCGAGGTCAACCCGGACGGATCCGTCACCCTCCGCTCCACCACGGGCATCGGCGGCGAACTCACCCTCACTGCCGAGGAGTGGAACGTCGCCGTCCAGCAGGTCGCCGAGCGGCCGGGCGAGTGGGCTGCCGAGACCCGCGCCGGCCGCGTCACCGCGGGCGTCGCCCCGCTCATGTCCGCCGTCTGACGTACGCTGACCGACGCACTGACTAGGTGCGAGACCGAACGGCCCGGGTGCCCGCCCGGGCCGTTTCGCGCATTCGGCCGCCGCGATCAGCCACTTCACACATGGACATGTGATGATCGGTCATGGCGACCGAGAGGAGTGGCTCATGAGCTTCGCACCGCAGTCCCTGCTGGACGCCCGTGCTGTCTTCCGGGCGGAAACCAGCCTGACCCCGGTGGAGCTGGGCATCGTCGGCGATGCGGCCCATGCCGACGGCGGCGACAGCTACCACCTGGGCAAGGATCAACTCCGGGCGTCGGCCAGCTATAGCAAGACCGAGTCGTCCCGCGACCGGAATCCGACCGATGCGGCCAGCGCCATGGACATCGGCTACTTCGCGGTGACCCGCGGCGGCAAGACGCACACGCTGCGCACGTTCTCGGCGTGGCTGGTCGGTGAGTGCGAGGCCAACACCCCGGACACGTTGTGGATCCGAGAGGTCATCTACTCGCCGGACGGCAGGACGGTGAAGCGCTGGGACCGGCTGGGCCGCCGCAGCAGCGGGGACAACTCGCACCTGTCGCACACGCACGTCTCCGGGTTCCGTGACTCGGAGAAAGCCGACCGGGCGGCCATCTTCCGCCGGTACTTCGCAACGATCAAGGGGACGCTCATGGCGCTCACACCCGCAGACGGCAAGGTCGTCTGGCAGACCGACATCATCCCGAATCCGGCCCAGCGCCCGGACAGTGCGACCAACGAGGCGACCACGGCGTTCTTCGCCGTCGGGGACATCTGGCGGCTCGCCTACAACAGCCGGGACGCCATGGCCTCGCTGGCGTCGGCGGTGTCGGCCATGTCGTCCAGCCTGGCCAGCACCAAGGCCATGGTCGCCGACCTGACCAGCAAGGTGACCCAGCTCAGCCAGCAGTTGGCCGCCCACGAGAAGTCGAGCCTCGACCGCAGCCAGGCGGAGATCGGCGGCACCATGCAGGGCCTCAGCGAGGTCCGGACGCTGCTCGATGCGCTCAAGGCGGCCGGCGCCGACCCTGTCACCGTGTCCGAGCTGGAGACCGCGTTCCGCAACGTGCTCCGCGACGGCACCGGGTCGTGATCTGGACGGCGGCCCGGCGTGCATGGTTGCGCCGGGCCTTCCGTGTCATCAGGTGGTCACGCTTCGCCGGCTACGTGTTTCTGGCGCTGAGCGGCACCGCATCCATCTGGTGGCCACCCGCATCGATCGCCGGCGCCGTGGAGATGCGGCTGGTGGCCGTGGTGTGGTCGCTGCTGATAGTCGTCTCGGCGGCGGTGTGCGCGTACGGCTCGGCGGCCAACCACTGGCTGGGCGAATACGTCGGACTGGTGCCGCTGGCGTGCGTGGCCCTGGCGTTCGGTCTGGCCGCGTTGGGCCGGGGGCAGGTCGGCTGGGCGGGCGGTCTGTTTCTCGTGGCGTTCTTCTGGGTGCTGGTGAGCCGCTGGCAGGAGGTGGCTCTGCTGCGGATCGAGGCGCTGAAGGCGACACGGGAGACTGGACATGGAGATCACGTCTGAGCTGATCACGTTCGTTGTCGGCGGTGGGCTGGCGGCCCTGATCACCGCGGCCACGCGCGGATACCGGTCGGTCCGGGCCGGTGCACGAGCCAGCACCCGCGAAGTGGTCAAGGATCTGGCCGCGGCCCGTGACGCCGCCGAGGACCGGGAGGCGCGGGTGCGTCGGGACCGCGACTACTGGCGGTCGGTGGCCGGAGACTACGGCTACCAGCTTCGCTCGGCCGGACTCGTACCGGATCCGGAGAAGCCTCGGCAGCCGAGTGAGGTGGAGGCGGAGCGGCCCCGGCGCCGGCGCAACGGCGGCGAGCCGACCACTGGTGAGATCAGGCGGGTCCGCGACGAGCAATGACAACGGCCCGGGGGTCTCCGGAGGTGCTGCCGACACCACCCCGGACCCACCGGGCCGTTTCACGCGCGGACGTTGTGAGCGAACGGCGCTGCCAGCGAAAGTATCACGGTCCCCCGGTGCGGACCAGCCACGACAGCAGCCAGAGCAGCACGGCGATGATCGCTAGGTCCCGCACGATGGCCACCGCGGCCCCGGCCCGGGCCATCCGGCCGGCTCCCGGCCCGCGGCCGGCATGCGACACGATCGGCTGCTCCCCGCTGTGCCAGTGCCGTCCGGACCGGCGCGGCGGTGAGACGGGGATCGGTTCGGTGCGATCGGGGTTCATCATGAGGCGGCCCATCTCACGATGAGCCCGCCGAGGTAGAACAGGCCGACCAGCGAGGTCATGATGACGAAGATGTCCCGGAGGATGGCCATCCGGAGCGCGCGGGCCCGAAGGTCGTCCATGTGCGGGTCGGGCTGTACGAACACGCGGGGTACGAGCATGTCCTGGTAGCGGGGCTCCGGCGGGGACGGTCGCTCGCCCCTGATCGGTGCGATGGGTTGCCGTGGGTCGGTCTCGTCGATGGGCGGCAGGAAGCCGGGTTCGCGGAGCCGGGAGTGCCGTCCGTTGTCGCGGGTCTGCTCGGCCCGAGTGAACGGCGGGTAGTCGTGACGGTTGGAGCGTTGGTCACTCATGGCTCTGACCCTACTCCCGGTGACATTCGGTGAGTGGGCATCGATCGGCCTCCCGATCTGAGTCACAGAACGTGATGCAGAGCAAGATCAGTAACAGTCTGTGGGCGATCCCCCGAAAAGTGACGCACGGTAACCCTGACTAAAAGTGACACCCGGACCGGTCTAATCGGACATCACGTAGCGTGCATCCCATCTGACCTGCACAAACGTCCGAAAACATCTTTGAGATCGGACTCAGGAGGGTCGCAGAAAGTTATCCAAAAAACTTTGGAAAAAGTCTTGACGGGAGAGAGAATTCGGAAGCG
>JACCDR011119461.1_pt1 | contig 22494 bp, 50 predicted proteins | sample 7446431 | NCBI WGS metagenome assembly JACCDR01 (sample SAMN15323443, study PRJNA562643) | freshwater metagenome | isolation source: river surface water | place: USA:Blue River Watershed | collected 2017-08-17 | reverse complement strand
TCCGTTGTCTTATTGGGAAGTTTAACTTTTAGGAGGGGATGCTGTTGCAGATACAGGACGAGTTGATTTGCGCATTGTGGGTAAGTCATCACATGGCCTTTTTGCATGGCGATCCTTGGCTATTGTAACCACAGCGGTAGGCGTGTTTTCTTTCAGTTTTTACGATCCACTTCTCGCCACACTTCGGGCACTGCTGATTACCGGACTTGTACATGTCTTTGGTGACTGGAGGTAGGAAAACGATCTCCTCAATCTCCTGATCGTCAATCTTCGTTGTCTTCGTCATGGTTCGTTGATCCAGTCGTTGAATTTCTGCTCATCAAACACATAGTCAATTTCAACTTCAACGACCACGGCTCCACCTTTGATTGAAAACTTGCCTTCCTTATGCATAGAATTCAATGCGTGTTGCGGGTTGTCGTATAGAACCGCTTGCTCAATGTCCCAGGTGGAATAGCCATTGTCGTCATAGCGGCTGGAGAGGCTGTCGCCCGGCTCACGCTTAAATGCGTCATCGGACGCCTTGATGGCGTACTTCATTTCATCACCACTTCTACTTCAATGATTTCTTCCAAAAGAACTTCTGCTCTGGTAAGTTCCTGCTCGGCCTCATGCCAGAACTGCTTACCATCGCAATTAGGCTTGCCTGCGGCAAGCCACTTGTAATATGCTCTCGTCTGAATTGCTTTGTGTTCTGTCTTTGTGTGTTTCTTAGGATGCGACATCTCTACCCCTGTTACGTTTGAAAAACGGCTGCGTGATCCGGGCGGCTTTAAGGTTTAACAGCAGATTTTCAGAAACGTAATAGGTGAGAGGCAATCCGCCTTCGGCAAAGTCACCAAACCAGACTTCAACCTCAGTGGTCGTGGACGGCTTCTTGCCAGAGAGGGTGACAGTCTTACGCCCAGGACGCACGATGCCAATGAGGTTCGTGTCCTCGCCGACAACCACGAAATCACCCGTCTCAAAATTCTGCTGTTCCATTCTAACTCCCTCCATGTGAGTTAGCCAGTATACCAGATTTTACTTCCAAAATCAACGGCACCTGAAGACTTTACGCCTAATGAACAAACCTATAGCCTTGAAGAACTTGCTGCAAGAATCAGGTTCAATCAGCAATTTGTCAAGTTTAAAATTTTCCTCTTTCATGATCTGTGTGTCAAATTGCTGACACCAGCCGGAGAGACAACCAGTATACACCGTCTTGCCAGCAAAGAACCGCTCAACTGCGGTGTGTGTATTGTGGACGTAAGGATGCTCATAAACGCAAGTTAGCCAGTTGTTGCCTCCGTGGTAACGATGCCCTGCTCGCAAGAGGATCGTGAACAGAGACATTAACATTTTATCATTGCGCCAGAGTTTTGCTGGTTTGATGCAGCACACGCCACGAATGTTCGTGTCATAGAACTGTGTGCGCCACACCATGTTCAGCGACGACTCAACCTCATCAAAGAACTGCTGGAGTCGCTGACGGTTGAAAGCGTAGAAGAACCGCTTTTCGTCATTGCGCCAGTGATTGAAGTGGTAGTGGAAGCTGTCTCGACAGCCATACCATTCCACGAAGAACGGGCGGGCTGGTTCGTATTGCTTCTCCCTGCCCCAACGAACCAGCCCGAAATTGCCTTCGTAGATTGTATACTGACCTTTAGGGATCTGAACAACACCCACGGCAAGCACCTCTTGGAGTCAATTTCCTAAACTCCAAGGATACCACATCTGTTCAGTAGATCAATTGGTACTACGGTGCATGGCGTCGTGAACTTTGTCTACACGATGCCAGATGCCCACGACGCCGCCCTCACGGAACTTCTTCGCCATCTCTTCGTTCGGAGCGACGGCGGGGCCGACGCTGGCGTGAGCTACCAGTTCAGCGCCGTTGGCGGCAATCAATTCCACGCCATTGCCGGGCCAGACAACGAATGCGTCGGCGTTTTGGTTCTTGTACCAACGACCGATGGAGTTGGTGAGGGTGGGGCGACCGAACTTGCGACAGAAGCCGTTGGGCGGGACGATGATCGTTTCGGTGAGGGGTTGGTGGATGAGCTTCAGGTCGGTGATGATGCCAGATTTGCCTTTGAGCAGTTTGAAGTCTTCATCCCGAATAACGATCCCGCCGTAGTCCTCGTCGATGAGTTGGTCGGACAGGATCGCTTCTTCGGGAGAAGGCCAGGGATTGATCTCCACGTCTCCGAACTGTTCGTCTGCCCACAGTCTGCCACGTCCAGGGCGACCTTTGCGGGCAGCATACTCTCTGTGCAGATAGGCGGGGAAGTCGCTGGGCAACTTCTCCCCCATCCTATCGGGCCGGTAGACGTGGCGATCAACCCACCAGATTAACATTTAAGTGTCACCTTTCGCATTGTTGCAGGAACACCCGAATGTGAGGGTTCTCCACCCCCAACTTGAAGAACATCCGCTCCACACTCCTTGCGACTTTCGTGATCTCGTCGCCAGGGACGATGACCGTGCGCTTCTTGGGACACGCCTCTTCGCCGATGTGCAGCCCCACCACGCCCTTATCCATCAGAAGGTGCGTGCGATCCTTCTCAGGGAACCAGGGGAAGTAGGTGGTCATCTTACGCTCGCAAGCGATCTCGATGGTTTCCCACTCCCTCGTTACCTCTTCGCCCCGTGGTCCCGCTTCGTAAAGCAAGCGGGGCAGGGGCTTGCCGCAGAAGGTGCGATCCAGACAGCGCACCTTCTGCTGGTAGGGTATCTCGGTATCGGGCGTGTATCTCGTCACCGTGTCGGGCACGATCTGCTCCGTATACAGTTCACGGAGCGGGATGCCGACGACGACACGGGAGTAGGGCTGTTTGGGGTTCATGACTCCTCCGGGTAGGTGACGAGCGGGGAGTCCATGACGAGCAACTCGACTTCCTTCTTCGGTTCCTCGCCCTTCTTCTGGCGGGGCTTGCGGACCGTCTTCGGGAGCGCTTCGTAAATCTCAAACAGCGTCTCCTTGAACTGCTTGCCGTGGGCGTGGCTCATGCTGTTCAGGGGGAAGTGGAGGTAGTCCCTGCCGCTGACGATCCGCTCCCGCACCTGTTCCACGGTGGGCGGTTCGTCGCCGGGGCGGACGTATTCGGGACGACGGAGGCGGCGCTGCACCTGTTTGTCCACCTTCGCTTCCATCAGGTCTTTCAGGTCGGTGAACTTCTTCCGCAACTTCGGCGGCAAGTCGTTGGGGTCGATGTTCTTCAACACCGTCTGGTAGGTGTTCCACATCAGCCCGTGCGTGTGGGTGAAGGGGCCGCAGACGACGCCCAGGAAGGCGTCACGAAACACTTGCTTCAGGGGCTTCTTCGCTGCACGAAAGGTCATGGCTCACTCCTAGTTGACTTAGTCCTCCTTTAGTGTAAACTTTAACTATGAGCCTAACCACCAAGGAATACTACGAAGTGAAATCCTTTCTCAACGATTTCTCTGATCGGTGGCCTGAAACCTACAACGAACTGTGGCACAAGTTCAAGAACGACGACTGTGCCTTCAGGATCGCTGTGCTTTGGCAATACCTCAAGTGGGCCAAGCCCGACGAAGAGGACCGTTTTGCCATTGCCGATTTCATCAAGAAACTACAGCAAGGCGACACTTCAGAAAGCCTTCCCCCTGTCCAGCATGGGCGAACGAAATTTAAAGTTGATATCAATGAGATTGACTGCAATGGGCAACTTTAGTAAATCGGGCCGCTGGGACTCGAACCCAGAACCAAGGGATTATGAGTCCCACGCTCTAACCAATTGAGCTACGGCCCGGTCGGTTATTTGCCGTAATGAATTCTGCGGTCGGTGAAGTTGGCCTGCACCCACTCCTTGAACATTTGGCTGTCCACGGTGCGCCAGCCGTGATTGTTGGTGTAGGTGCTGAGTTCGCTGAAGGGAATGGAGCCGGGGCCGGTGGTGTCCCGCTTGCTGTCCAGAAAGTCTTGAACAGTCCTGCGGAGAGCGGCGATACGAGCAGAACCCATATATGATCTCATCGCTTACTCCTTGATAACGATGGGATTGTTATACACGAAATGGTTTTGAAAGTCAATAGAAAAAAAGAAGGAAACAGCAACCCGCACTTTATTCAGGGTATATCCGTGCAGACCGCCACGGGTCTTTCCACAAGATTGCTGTTTCCTATAGGGAAGGGATCAAGCGAGCGGGTTCGGATGGATCTCAACGAACCCAGCGTTGCGTAATGCGGTTACGGCGTCGGCGAAGGTGCCGTTGTATTGGTACTGACTTTCACCCGTTTCATGAAAGCCACGGGGCAGATCCAAGTCGTGCCTGTCAAAACCTCTGTCATCCAGGCATTGTTCGGCGTCCCAATATTCTTTGGTGACTAGGCCGAAGTAAGGTGTGTCTTCGTCGTTGAACACAAGAAAGTAGTTCATCAGAGTTTCCCGTCAGATACGTCCTCGATGTCCACTTTAACTTTCTTGGGTTTAAGTTTTTTCTTCTTCTTAGCCGGGTAGTGAGACAGGCTGTTATTATTGAAATCAGGAAAGCCTGCCAACAGGCTTTCCGATGATGGTCGTGGAATCAGCCCCTTGTTGCTGTCAATAGCCTGCAAGCGAAAGCGTAATTCCAAGATTTTATCTGTGCTAATCATTTGACTTCGATCTCGTTGACGATCCTTGTGTAAGCCAGAGAGTTGTCAGTGAGTAGACCGACTAGAGAGTGTTGCGCCAGTTGTTTGAAGTAGTAACGCTCAGTGACCCCTTTGAGGGTGTAGACGCCATCTTCGCTGGCTAGAACCTGAAGCTGTCGCACTGTGCGGACCTTCAGGCTCAGTGTCTCCGTCAGTTGCTCACCCGTCATCACTTACTCCGGTTTAACTTACAACCATGTTATCTATGTAAGGCTCGCCTTCTTCATGCTTCTTCAGACACTCTTCCGAACAGAAAAAGTCCTCGTTATGAGGGTAATGCTCGTTCGGGTAGAGCCACCAGTTACAGCGAACGCAATTGGCGGGGGCGGGATTGAGCCGCATTACAATCGTATTTTCCATCTGAGTCGTCCTCCTAGTCTATCAGCCTGCGTGGGCATGTCAAGGGTATTCTGATTTGTCGTATGCTTCAAGAACATACGCTATTAGCGTCGGCTCTTTCAGCCTCTTCATTTGCTCAACTTCCTTAATTGTAGAAAGCAAAATGTATCGTGTCTCACAAGCATCTCTGTTGCTTTTCATGTGGTCTTCGCAACAGATTGTATAGCAATGCTTGGGCATACTCCCCATTGGGCCAACTGTAACTTCCAAACACAAGTAATCCCGCAGGGTTTTGATATCCCTAACACGAAACCTTTCACTATTTGTTCTCTTGTATATATCACCCAGGCTTTCTGGTTTCATTGAGTCTGTATCTCGCTGTAAACAGTTGCAACGCCTTTTCCTGGCTGATGTCGTTTATCAGTTCCAGTTCCTCAGCGGTTGAAAGCAAGATGAACTGTTTCCTTTCAGCATTCAATTGGCAACTTATCCCGTTATCAATGTTAACTGCAAACATCCATTCCTTGTCTTCTCTGGAAACTATAATTAAATCTTGCAAGTTACCAAGATTGCGGACCCGGAACTTCCTGTACTTTATCTCTTCCTGTATGGCGTTCAGAGAAGAAGGTTTTGGAGGCATCGGTCTTTCACCTTCTGCATTAGTTCGGCAAGGTCGGTAGCGAAGTAAACCGTGCCGACTTCAGACGTAGACCGCCACGCCGATAACAAGTGCCTGCCTTTGAAGAAACTCCACTCCTCATTCAGTGCGTGCTTGTAAATCAGTCCTCCGAAAATTCCTTGGATACACCTGACTTCTTCGTCAGACCACAGGCCGAAGAACACTCCCATGAAAGTTGCATTGTCATGGAATTTGATTTGTTTCATCTTACTTGGGGCGATGCCGTTGTCCCACTGCTTGTTACATCTTGTGCAGCGGTAGTAAGTGCGTCTGGATTTGCAGGCGTAATGGACGTGACCATCTACTCTGCAATGAACACACTTGGAAGGAATTTTAATTTTTTTGAGAACCATCGTGTTCATAGCTCCGTCCCGATCAAGGAGATTTCCACCTTGTATCGCTTTAGCTTTATCTTCTTCTCTTTTTTGCCCTTCACTTTTGGCTTGGCGGGCTTCTTAGTGGGCTTCGGCAGCTTTGGAGGTTGCTCTGCTTTGCCCAGCGAGCTTTGGTGAGCCTCTTTCAAGAGCTTCACCCACAGCGCCTCTTGTTCAGGCGTTGTGTTATCTGGTACGGTATACCCAACCGCAAACGGACTGCGGTTGGGACTTTTCCATTCGTGGGAGTTAACATTTAAGAAGGGAGGATTCTTCTTCTCTCTGCGGCGCTTGGCTTGAAATGCTTTACGCCTTCGCTTGGATTTGTTTCCCATGCTACCTCATGCGGTCACAAGATCAACGGCTGGATTTTCTCTTGGCGAATCCCAAGAACCTTGTGCGTGCCACCGCAGCGCTCGTTGGGATACATCATCGCTATCTTCTCAATTCTACTCTTTAGCAGCGCCCACGCAAGGTGGTTGTTCATCTCTTTACTAAAGAAAATCGCCACACTCAGATGGGCCGGGAAGGTATACTTCTCCAGAATGTCGGTATCTGGAACCAGCCTGCCGGTGAAGGTGCGCTTGGTGTCCAGATTGACATAGTCGTAGTTGCCGTTATGCCCGTAGCCTTTGGTCGGCCAGGGACAGGCGGGCATCTTCCGACCGGCGTAGTCAGTGACGAACTGGTGCCAGCGCAGATACGGGTTGTGATACTTCGTCTTCTCTTTGTCGAATTCCAGAACGACTTCAATCTGCTGATTCTGGTTGATCTTCAACTCTTGGAAGAACTGCTTGGCCCACCACTGCATGTTGCCATCAGCCATAATGCCAGTGCTGTAGGCGCACATGCTGAAGGCGAAGTGTTCGGTGACTGGCTTGTCTGTGTCAACGATAACGGCGTAGGAGTCGGGCGGGAACTCCATGTATTCGTATTGGCCTTTGCGTGATTGTGGCATTCGGTAACTCAAAAAAGTTGCCCTTCGCTGTCAATCATGCCGTGGTAGTCGCACCACGGACAGATTGCGTGCTGACTGAGGCCATCATGCCTTGTGTATCGCCACCGTTCGGGGGGCGAATGCCATCCGGTCTTGCAGAATAGCCAGCGGATGAAAGCCGGCTGTGTTCTGCAAGACCGGAGGAAGCGAAGCAGGGCAATCACGATCAACAAGAGACAGATGGCGGTGACGAGAATGAACCGTGCCATGTGACTTCCCTGTCGGCGGCGATTTAATTTTTAACGACGATGGGCTGGTCGGCGTCAAAGGGCGTGATCTCAACCTCTACACCGTAGCTAATCGTGACCCCTCTGACGATCACGCTCCGGGGTTGGGAGCGCCCGTGGATGAACGCTTCTTTGAGCGCATCACGGAAGCCGGGGATATGAGCGAAGCGACCATTGAGCGGAGGGCGTGGGGTGGCAGCATCCAGCGGAGGCAACAGGTCCGGTATGACCAGATCGTGCATGTCTGGGTCGATCAACCTGAAGTTGATATGCCGGTGGCGAGATTCGCCAATCAGCAATTCATCCACGATGCGATCTACGTCGAGGTCATCCATTGCCTTCTCCCGGCTCCAGCCCTTGCATTCGGCAGACCCGCCAAAGATCAGCCATGTCCAGCGGCTTGACGAAGTGGTAGTTCATCCCAGCTTCCATCGTTTTTTCTATGTCTGTCTGATCTCCGTATCCAGTGAGGGCGTAGATTTTTGTACTGGCGAGAGTATCGTGTTGTCGCATTTCCTTTGCGGCGTCCCAACCGTTAAGATCCGGCAAACCAATGTCAAGCAGGATCATATCAGGCCGAAACGAGAGTGCTTCTTGTATAGACGACCTACCAGAATATGCAGCCTTGGTGTCATGTCCCTTTTTCTTAAGACACAGCACCATGAGATTGCACCCATCACGGTTGTCGTCCACAACCAGGATTTTCAACACGGCACGGCTCCTGAAAGACTCTCATGGGTTTTCTCCTTTTAAATTTTTTGACCACTCCTTTCTTTTGCCAAGATTTGTCTCACACGCTCTCTTGATATGCCGAAGGCTTCACCCACCAGTTCGGCGTTCTGCAACTCGTCATGCGCTTCTACGATCTGCTCGTTCCGGCTTTTCATCCTATTGCGGTGATGGCTCGTATCCACCGATTGAGCCAACAAGGCGTTGTAAACCGTCGAGACTGCCCTGCCGACCTTCTCAGCAATTTCGTAGACCGTCATCCGCCGCTCGACGTAAGCGGTGACGAATTCCTGGGGAATGGTAGCTTTCATTCTCCTCTCATCCTTGGGCGAATTTGAACTGGCCCAGATAGTGCCTCAGTTCATCCAGTTCCTTCGCACGACAAACTGCGATGTGAGCCGTGAAGGGAACACGTCGGGCCAACGCCTCACCAGACTGAGGGGCGTACTGTCTTTGGAGTTGTTGGGCTAGGTTGTTGAGAGCGGCTTTGCTCAGGGGGACGTTGTTCACTTCATGGCAAAACCAGTTTCTCTCTTGCTCATCCTTGACGAAGAAGATGTCCCGTTCCCACGGTATCGGTGATCCGTCTTCGTAGCAGAGAAACAACTTGTTCTCTGCGGTGAGTTCCGGCAGCTTACAGTATAGGCAAATCGTCTGGCTCATTTTGCCCGTCTCCACTATACCACATGTTCAGATGTATGTCAAGACTGGTTGGTAGTTGACTCACAAGAGCCGCAAATGACCAGTCAGTTTGTCTATTTTTTCAACAATATCCGGCCCAATGGCAATGCACGTCTTCGTCGGCTTTCCGTGAAACTCCGTCATACCTGAATCCGTGATAATGTGAGCCGTCAGTCCGGCTTCCCTCGCCTTCCTGTACAAATCCAAAAGCCCTTCCTCATCCGCCACTCCGACACAGATTTTTTTCTGGCCGGAGTGGACCCATGCCGTTTCGACGTTGCGAGGGGATCGATGGTTCCAGATAATGTCTTGCAAAAACCCGGAAGCAGCGTGCGCACCTTGCGCTACCATTTTCCCCTTACGCATGTTCAGGTCTGTGCGCATTACAATCACCATTTTTATATCGGTCATAGTCTCCCTATGGGATTGGTGCGAACGAACGAGTAGCCCATGCGTTCCAGTTCTTCTCTCGCTTCCGGCGTCTTGTCCAGCCAGATCAGGAACCTCAGAACCTCGCCCGTCGTCTTGCCGCTCTCTCTGGCATCGAAGTTGGCAGTGGTTGGCTTGAACCCGTGATTCTCCACCAGCCGATGACCCAACTTCAACAGGAGTTGCTTCATGTCACCCATGCTTGTTGTCCCCGTTTGTTCTTGCGAATTTACTTCAATCCTGTCTCTTTCTTTTTTTAGGATTTTTCCACCAATCAGGATTATTCATCCAGTGATTATCGTCTTCAGTTTTATTTTCATCTTCGTCCTCGTCTACTTCTTCTACTTCCTCCAAAAACTCAGCGACCGGAGGAACCTCATTGCCTCTTCGCTTATACAGCGAGAAGTAGAACGCCTGGACGATGCGATCCATGAAAAGATATGTCAGAAGACCTGTAAAGAACGCTCCTATCGCCATGCCGCCGAATAAGAATAAAAAGATTTGCGATGTGGCAGGCGGCTCTAGCCCGAAGGTGATGACGAACATCAGAAAGACGCCGAGCAGCAGGCCGAGGATGAAATTTAATGTTTTCATTGCTGCTCTCCACATACGGTTAGGATTTCTACACCCTTTTGAGTTACAAGGACCGTATGTTCAAATTGTGCTGATAGCTTACCATCTTTAGTTACTGCTGTCCATCCATCTGCCTCGTTGATGACCGCCTCAGCTACGCCGATATTGATCATCGGCTCAATCGTGAAGGTCATTCCTTTTCTCATCTTTTGCCCGCTGTCCTTCGGGGCGGCATGGCAGATTTGCGGTTCTTCGTGGAATCTGACGCCCACACCATGACCGCAGAACTGGTATACAACGCCGTAGCCCTGGCTCTTGGCGTACTGGCTAATGGCATAGCCGATGTTGCCAAAGTAATTCCCCGGCTTTACTTGCTGAATGCCGACTTCTAAACACTTCCTCGTCACTTCCAGCAACTTGCTCGCTTCTTCCGATATCGCCCCAACGCTATACATCCTGCTCGTATCGCCGTAATAGCCATTTAGAATGGTGGTAACGTCAATATTCAGGATGTCACCATTCTGTAACACTTGTTTGAACGAAGGAATACCGTGGCAAATTACCTCGTTGACCGAGATGCACGTTGCCGCCGGATAACCTTTGTACCCCAAAGGTGCAGGCTTTGCTCCGTGGTCAATTATAAAGTTTTCAAGTAATTGGTTCAATTCGCCGGTCGTAATGCCGGGCTTAATGAACGGTTCAATGTAGGCCAAAGCAGATGCGGCAAGCCGACAACTCTTGCGGATGCCCTCCACCTGCTTGTAGTTTTTAACTATGATCATCTTTTTTTCCAAACATCAACAGAGGGTATCCGAACAACACCAATACTATGTAAGCCAAATAAATCACGCTGTTGAATGGAAACGGCACAAGGTATGTTGCACCCGCATATACCAGTGCTGATCCCACCAATAACAAGAACGCCAAAATCAGTACATGAATCATGGTTTCCAACTGCTGAGATCACGTCCAGTCAATTTTTCCAAACGCTCAATGCTTGGTTTGTAAAAATTTAAAAGGTATTCCCTGTCTTCAGGCTTGAACTTCGGATTCCTGCCGCTCCAATTTTCATTTTGTTTGTGCTTGTAGTAACGTGGCAAGAAATCCACGTTTTTCAAGCCTAGCCAAGTATAGAGATCCTTCAGGAACTTTTCTGGTTCCTTGGCTAAGTCCTCATACCACATTACCTTAATTTGTTCTTCTGGGAATGCCGCATACCACCTTCGTAGATGCTTGAAGTAAAGCCCTCTATCCTTCATGGAAATCCAACCAACGCCATGTGGATATTCTTTATCAAACGCAACACGGAAAGGCGTACCAAGCGGGATCTTCGCTTCCATCCACATTGCGATCTTCCAGTGACTAAATGCACGGTCGGCTGGGTTTCGCAATATTACCCACAACTTAGCCTTTGGACATAATGCCCTCACTAACTGCGGTGCATGAGGCACAGAGAAATACGCAGGGGTCACTTCGCCCGTTAGCTTCTCACGGGGCAATTTTTGGAATTTGGTAAAGTAGTGTTCTGGCGTGGATTGCAAGTGATCAAAGTAATGCAGTTCCTTTTGCCACGGCATTCTGATTTCTGGGTGGGCCTGCAACTGGTGCCACACCCAGGTTGTAGCCGCCTTCATCACACCAATGCCTAAAAAATCAGGTTTTCGATATCGCATTCTGTAATCTAGTAGCTAAAGATACAATCCATCAACCACCTTCCAAACTCTTCTGATACACGCCGCCTTCTAGATTTAAATTTTTCATCTACAACCTTGCGACATATGGCTTTTATCTCATTGACCTTGTCTTGAGAGATGACGCCTTTGAACTTTTCACGCCAATACATCTCAATGGTGCGCCTCAGCGCTTCGTTACGAAGCATGCGCCCGTCTGGGTCATGAATCCACCCGCACCTTCCACACTCCCACTTGGGAACGTGACACTCTACGTTCAGGCACTCGTCACCGATGTAATAAGGAAAGGTTTCTCTTGACTCCAGACGCAACATAACTACATCGCAATCTGGGCATATTCTTTTATCGCCGTTCATTTTGGCATACTCAAGTATGGGAAGTCCGAATTCATACATGTCGTCTCTCGATCAACACGACCGGCACCCGCAACAACAAGTGTGCCCCGATCACGGCGAGGGCGCACAGAACGCCCGCATATTCAAACACGGCAAGGAAGAGGCAAAGAGACGGAAAGATCGTCCAGAAGTTGCATACTTGAACGCTGCCGCTGCTTGGACTAAAGAAGAAGCAAACGAACATCGTCAATAGCAAGGCCCGGCTCACCATGTTTTCGCTGAATACGCCAAGGAACAAATAAGCCCCTGCGACAATCAGGCCAAGCAGTCCGAACCCGATGGCAACCTCCCAGAGCTTCGGCATCTTGACATTATCGCCGTTCTCCTGCACTTGGCCTTGATCGCACATCATCAGTGTGCCAATCGCTTTGACGCCGTAGAGTGCAGATACAGAGACGGCAATGTAGTCATAGATTTGCCAGCTTTCCGTCGTTCCATTGCCAGCAAGCCACTCATGCAAATTGAGCGTCTTGCCGCTGAGATACTTGAAGGCACAAAACCCTAGAGCGCTGAGAGCGGTAGAGTAAGCCAGAATGAGGAAGTCCTTATCGGGCAGCGGGTCTTCCACTTTATGCAACAGCAGCAAAATAGAGTTTGCCATTAGGTGTGTGAAGATCGCCGGCAATATCCCAAACTTCAAAAACACGAAAGCATAGATGAAGCCAGTGAGAAACGTCGGGATGACCGCTTGCCAATTATTTTCATTTTTCAAATGCGAACGAATAATTATCCACAATACGTTGCCGCTAATAAGCAGCGTACAGAAAACTATAGGGTTAGGCGATAGATAGGCGGGCAATACCCCCAGGAAGAGCCATCGTGCAAAAAATTCTTCAAGCAGAACGAGGCCGAAGAAATTCAAAAAGTTAAATCTGTCTTTGAGGATTTCCACAGTATCAACGAAAAGATTCATTCCAGTTTTTTTGGAAAGAATTAAAGTTGATCCTAGAAATACTATTGCACTTAGAAGAGAGGCAACCGTTATCAAGCCAAATGGAGTCACATTGACTGGTGCAATCTGCTCAAATTCGGCAAACCCATTTAGGGTGAATCCGAATACTGCCAGTAGCACGGAGCAGAAAAAAATGCTCCATACAGAAACAGGATGCGTCTCAGGCAACTTCATGACTCTGCCCCCAAGGTGAGACTATGCTAAATGATTTTGAATATTTAAATGATGAAGAATCGTCTGACTTCTACGAGAACGAGGATGATTCGTCTGATGAAATGGACGACGAAGACGAACACCCAAAGTTCGGAATTACTGACTTTGATTCAAGTGATAGTAGTAGTTTCGATTCCTCTTCTTATGACGAAGAGGAAGAGTTCGATGATGACGACGACTTCGATGACGACGAGGACGACGACGGGTATTGACGAGCCGCTTTGCCCCCATTGTATCCGATTTTGTCCATGATTGCTGATAAACTATCAACAAAGAATTCTATCTCATGCTCCTCCATAACATCCTGCACAACAGGGTTGTTGGAGAACACGCTTCGACTAAGCTCAAGAGATTTAAAAATAAATTCCCAATCTTTCTCAGTCAGTCGAAGATTTCCACTGTCATTTTGCATTTCCCCTTCTTTCCTTTAATCGCTTCTAGGTTGAAGAGATAGAAGGAAGTTGCATCGGCAAGGTCGCCGTTGAACGGGATTTCTTCTATCTTCACAACTGCTCTACGAGGCTTCCAAGGCTCAATAGAATAGTAGTGCGTCGTAGAAGAAATATGATGCGTTGCTTCAAATTCTGTCTCAGGACTAAAGCATACTACCTCCTCGCCCATGAATTCGTGGTCTTCCAGCCCGAATTCATAGACACAGTTCATGCATGTCCAATCCTTACCAAAGGCACGCAAGTAACCAGGGTTCCGGTCACAAAACTGACAGCGTAGGTGCATCATGTTTCTGCTGCTTCTGATATCCAACATATTCTACCATAATTAAATGAACAATCAATCTAAATACAGCATGGCACTTAGATGGATTGAAGGTTTTGATTCGTATGTAACATCTGGAAACACAATGAGTACGGCTCTCCAGATGAAATACCCCTCAGCTACAACCGGCATTGGTAGCACTACTGGTCGGTTCAGTGGCGTTGCTTTAAGTATTTCTGGTGGTGAATCCTTCTCGCTGCCTCTTGGCACCAGCCAATCTACTTTGGTTGCTGGCTTTGCTTTCAACAGAGCCACCACCAGTGGCGATCAAGAACTCTATTACTTCATGGATAGCGCAACAGCCCAGGTTGCCGTTGCGATCAATATTCTTGGACAAATTTATTTCAAACGTGGAGCAGGCGGAAGCACAATTGCCTCAAGTAGCACGCAATTGTCAATGAATACTTGGTATTATCTAGAATTTAAAATTACCTTCCACAATACAACCGGGGCAATTGAATTTCGTATCAACGAGAATGTAGATGTGAATTCTTCCCCTCTCAACACAAGAGTTTCAAGCAATAACTCAGCCAATGGCTTCACGTTTGCTGCGAACTTCTACGGTCACTATACTGATGACTTCTATATGCTTGATACAAGTGGAAGTGCTAATAATGACTTTTTAGGTGACGTTCAGGTTCAAAGCCTTCTGCCGTCCGGCGCTGGGGCGCACACCGATTTCACCCCAAGCACCGGCTCTAATTGGCAGAACGTAGATGAAGTGCCATCGGACGGTGACACCACCTACAATGAAAGCACGACGACTAACCACATTGACACTTACGCTTTCGGCAATCTGTCGGCCAGCAGTGCAACCGTATTGGGCGTCATGGTCAATTATACTGCTCGCAAGACGCAAGCCGGCAGTCGCAACTTCGCTCCTGTCGTCCGTACTAACAGCACGGACTTCGTAGGTGACGAAGTATCAGCAACAGCTAGTTATAAGACGAATTATCAGTTGTATGAAGAGAACCCTGACACGACCGATCCTTGGACTGTCAGCGAAGTGAATGCTGCTGAATTCGGTATCAAACTAACAAGCTAACGCTGCCACGTTGATGTAAGCGTTTTCACGCCATCGTTGGAGTTTGTCAGAGATGCTTTCGGCGGCTTCGTCTCCACCATCCGGTGAATAGCCACCTATCCTGACCCAATCCTGATAGTCATACAGACGCTCATCCACGACCGTGAAAAGCCTCTTCTCTAAAGCCTCCTGTGCTTCTCTCAGAGTGATCTCAGGGTCCATCGGCACTTCCCACCGAAGGATCATGTAGAGCGCTTCATTTGTCATTTTTAATAGATCGTCGCACATGTTCTCAATTACATCCTTTTCAACGCCATGCTCGTTCCGGCGTTCCAGTTCATCCATGTCAAACGCCCAAGGCGTATTGACCATGATGAGCTTCCAATCGTATCCGTAATGGAAAGCCAGACGGATATAAGGTGCGACATGATAAGGTTTGAGATTACAGTTGTCCAAGACGAGCAGAGGCTTATCTTGCCTCATCGCTTGTGCAACCAGTTCTTGATTTCTGTGATGTGCTTTTGCCGCTTTGTTTTCTTCCCAATAGTAGACGTTGTTGACCGTCATCAATTCGTCATTAGAAAAGACCAAAGCACCTTCTTGTTCTCGCATCTGATTGGCGAGAAAGGACTTCCCTGAACCGGGAAGTCCTCGTAGCACTCGTAGCTGTTTCATTTGCTCGTTCCCGTCTCCCGCATCAGAGTGGTGAGCGGATTCAGTAGCGTGTCATCGCCTTCAAATTTAAACTTGGCAACCATCCCTGATGCGAATTGCATGTGTCCGTCCGGCCCACTCTCGCCGATCCAGCATTCGCCATGCTTGCCGTGTTCCAACACCGTGTCCTTCGGCTTGCCCATCAACTCATAGATCGGGAAAAACCGCCAGTCGTAGATGTACTTGATGGCACTGCGGACTTGCCATGCAATGTCCTTGTCGGCGTCACCGATGGCTTCCAGCAGTTGTTCACTCTCTTCGCAGTAGAGCTTTTTGAAAGACACCGGGGCGTTCAACATCTCCTTGAGGTTGTCGATGCGGTCATGCATTTTGATGACCTTGCCTGCGAAACTGATCGTCTTCAGCCTCGCCCAATCCAACTTCTTGCGCTCACGGCGAGGCAAGCCGCTGGCCTTGCTGGTATTAGTCAGTTCGTCAATCAACGCCAGCGTGTCCTTGTCCGACGCCTCGATGATTTGCTCATCGGTAACGTCGGTGTCTTCTTTGAAATCGTGGCCTAGCGAAGCGCAGACCCACGGCAGACGAGCCTGGGGGTAACTGCTGATAGCCATAGCGAGTCGGAACGGATGCGTCCAATAGGGCATTCCTGTATATTTACGGACCTGCCCGTTGTGCCCCTTCATGCAGAGCGTCATCATGCGAGTGACTTTGTCGATGTGTTCTGGGATCGCCCAGAACGGCCACAGACGATACTGCACGATGATCTCGTTCGGCGGGGTGGGAGCCACTTGCCCACTCATTTCTTTTCCTTCCATCTAATCAGTTCCTTTAACACAGAAGTCGGAACGTAACGAGCCACAACTTCCTCCCAACCCATCGGGCCGACCAGTCCCTTGACCATGCTGGAACTGATTGCCGCCAGTTTCTTCGGCGGCATGAGGAACACCGTCTCAATCTCCGGGTCAATGTCCTCGTTCACGTCTCGCAGGGTTTGTTCGTATTCAAAGTCTTTCGTGCTGCGAATGCCACGAATTATAAAGTTGTATCCCATCTCCTTAGCGTATCGCACCAGATAGCCGTCAAACGACGAGACTACCACAGGTAGCCCCGTCGTTGATTTGGTTATCATCTCGTAACGCTTGGGAAGGGTAAAGGTGGGGGCTTTGTCGGGATTGACACCGATGGCGATATGGACGACATCGAACAACTTGCACGCCGTCTCAATGACCCACATGTGGCCGTTGGTGAGCGGATCACCAGTCAGGGCGTAGATTGCTTTGCGCCCACCGCTCTGCTTCTGCACGTCTTCTGTCGCCATCCCGCCATCCTTCGTCATAAGCAAGTCTGTAACCTTTCGTCCAATCCATTGTAAGCGATCTTGTCAGAAAATTCCAGCCTTTTTCTGCGTCTAAACCAGAAAGGCCGTCTTCATAGCCTTGTTCTCTGAAAACGGCCAAGTCTCTTCTGTGTTTCATACCTTTTGCTTGAAGTTTGGCATCTTTTGCGCTCCGCATTGCGCACAAGAGCGACCTATTCTGATTGCGGAAACTTCCGTGGCACAGTTGTAACACTCATGCCAGTTGCCGAACGCTAGTGGACTCTTCAACTGGTCATCAAAGATTTCCAGATAAGTTGCGGTCAAGATAAAGCCTCCCCGGTTGATGCCGGGGATATAGCGTCCGACTTTTAACATTTTGCAAAGCAGTTCGTGACGCTGTTTGTCAGTCTTCCAAGCATCAGCGAAAAACTGACGAGCAACAGTTTCGTCAGTTTCGCTGAGAGTCACGGTGTTGCTGCCGTTGATCCGAACAGAAATCATGACTACTCCCTGTTCTCGATGAATTCGCCAATGCGCTCTACCAACTTGTTAGTATCATTAGCATGTTGGTAGAGATATCCCGCCCTTTGCTCGGCAGGCTTACACATCTGAGTCATGATTTCTGATTGGTTGAGAAGTACCTGCCGGAGCGCCAGCAGGTACAAATCAGCCTCTCGTAACCGCAGCTTTTTTAAGTTTTTGAGTAGTTCCTCAAGCGGCATCTTTCTTCTCTTGCTTTCGATAAAGCATGTGCCCACGGGGTTCCAGCTTCTCGTAAGACTTCGGGAAGAACCGCTTGAAGAGGTTCAGGGACCACTTGCAAGCACCCTTCTCATCTCTGCCGATTGCGTGGGCAAACTCATGCAAGAATGCCACGACCGAATAGCGTCCGTCGCTCGTCGCTTCCATCATAATCACAGCAGGAACGCTGTGAGGGAAGCAGCACGGCCCGACAGGGAACTTGTCCACGAACACCAGTTTCGGCTCTGGAATCTCGTAAATCTTCGCCAGATCAGTATTGAGTAAGTTGTACTTGTACTGCATCTCTGGCTTCGTGCCACGCCAGGGGTTAGAGTCACGAAACTTCTTGATCGCCTCGTAGACTCCCTTTTTATACTTTAATTCGTCGTCGATGCACTCTTCCACCGTTGCAGGGTATTCTCGGCGTGGATCATGAGGTGCGCTATCCACACGCACCATCTCCACCAGAATGACCTTCACCTTATCCAACCAGTTGCCGCCCGGCTTCTTCTCGGTCGCCTTCTCGTCAGCCTTCACGACCTTTTCATTCTCGCTCATAGAGCCTTATCCCTTTTGCTTGTTGTGTCATCAGTTTTTTCATGGCTGGGTCGCCGCTCATCACCTGCGCCGAATCCAACAGGTCTAGGATTTTGAATGTTACTTCAGCGTCATTGCCCAGCGCCCACTTCACTACTTCATTACCATCAACCAGTAAGTTTGTAGGTTTAACTTCGTAAAGCAGTGTAACAAATAACACTACTTGGCTCAAGTCCACTTCTATGTCGGCGATGTTGATGAACGGTGCCAGCCACGATGGCTTGGGCTTTGCTGTCTTGGCAGAATACTTGACATTCTGCGAAAGCTCCCTCGCCTTCGTCAAATCAAAGCGTAGGTTCAGGTAGTCGAAATACACCCTCATAGGTTTTCCCTCTCTGTCTATGAGGGGTGATTGATTCTTTACTCCCACTCGCCAGGATACCGCTTCCTGGGAATGCATACGGGCTGTTCATGCCTGACGCTGACATGAGGCTTTTGAAACTTCTCAAAGCCCTGCAAACACTTCTTCCTTCGCTCATCCAAGTAAGCGGCCTGATGCTGGTGTTGTTTCCAGTCGCCCCAAGGACACCGTTTACACCCACCCTGACAACATTCAGGAGGCGCACTCCAGAACTTGTATTTCTCTGTTAGATACCATCCCAGAAGGATTGTTCCCCAGATGGGGAAAGTAATAAATAAAAGTAAAAGACATCCAATGATGGCGAGAACGAGCTTCAGGGTCTTCATGACAACAACAACCTTATGTAGAGTTGAGTGTTCTTGTTGACTGGCTTTTCAAGAGGAGCCGGTCCAACATATGCCCCCAGATGGACTGTGCGCCAAGTATCATCATAACGAATAGCCAAGTCTTTCAACTCTTCACGCAAGCCGGGGTCAAGCCCCTCAACGATTTCACGCACCTCATCGGCATCGTCCATGCGTAGCATTTCATAGAACAGATGCCGATGCGTTATGGCACCCTTATTATACATGTCCAACCACCAACTCATTTTGCTGCTGCCCTTTCCTCAAGATATAAGTGATCTGGGTTCACACACAAGTCATTGAGACAGGTATGCAATACCTTTGCACCTTCGGTGATCTCACCATACGTTAACTCAAAGGCTACTCTGTGCGCCAGTTGAGGCATTTTGTTTCTGCTGAAGTAGCCCCAGCCATTATGGGAATAGGCTGTCCACAGCCAACAATCACCACTCTTATCTACCTTTTCCCAGAAACGATCTTCTACCGTCTTCTTCGGTTTCTTGGATGCTTCGGCAATCTCCTGGCACGTCTTGCACTTCCTTACACCGGACTCCATCAGGATCAGGTTTTCGCCTGATAGATCATGGCCCTTGCGACAAGTGCGAGGACGACGGGGCATCTTCTGAGGAGGTATGTAAGTAGGATCATGCCAGCCAAGATTATAGACAACCGTGTAGATCGTCTGTCGGCTGGTGTTAAACTTTAAAGCCAACTCCATCAAGCCATACTCGCCCGTGTGCGACATCTTCCTGATTTCTTGCACCTGTTCGTAGTTCAACTTGGCGTTGGATTTACCCAACTTGGACTTATCCACTATCTCCAGATGTTCCGGCTTCAAGCAGTCAGTTGTCTCGCATGTGCGCACAACTTCTTTGCCTCTTGCTATCGGCCCGACGAAGATTTCATAGACTGCTCTGGGGAGAGTCTTTAGACCGCTGGAGATAGAAACGCACTTGGGAGCCTTACCCTTCCATGTCCAGCAGTCACCCTGATCCATCTGCGCAATTAACTTTTTCTTTTCATCCAGAGTTGGGTTCTGGGACTTCTTGACGTTCTGTAGGTATAAGTGCTTTGCCGCCACGCATAGCGGGTTCTGGCAAGTCCTACCGACATGCGAGTGCGCAGGCAACTCGCCGTATGACAACTCGTAGGCTACACGGTGGGCAATGAGTCGCCCGCCAAGAGCCGCAAAGACACCATAGACAGGCTCTTGATTCGTTGCACCTGTCCAGATTAGGCAATCTCCCTCTTGCTTCGTGTTTGCCCAAAAACGGTTTGCATCTAACATTTTAGCCTTCAATCAATTGCTTGTATTTGCCTTTGTCGAACTTCTCCACAAACGACTCCGCAGGCAGAGAAAGATCAACATAATCCAGAAAGCCTTCGTCTTCCGACTTGTTCTTATCGTAGAACAAGACAGCCCGGCCCAAGACAAGGACTCTGGGGTGGAATCCCTGCATTGCCAGTTGCGTTGTCATGTGATTGGCGATGGGGCAAGCGCATTCGTCTTTCTGCTTGCCTTTGATTTGCCACTTGGCGAGAGTAGCGGCGATCTCATCAGGGCTAGAGCCAAGGTCTTTGATGATGGTCGCTGCCGCTGGTTTGAGTTTCATGGTGCCTCAAAGATCGTTGTGATGGCAAATCTTGCATTCAGAATACATGAAGCCGCCAAGGTAGGCGTTCTTGCCATCGGGGAACAAGTGGTCGCAGCCTTTATAAATTTCAGCAATTTCTTTGTTCAGGGCGCTCATTCGGTGTTTGTGTTTGATCTTCTCGACTCGCTGTTCCTCGTACAACTCCTTGAGCCTGTCCATTGTTTCCTTGTTCATTTACATCTCCAAAACATGAATTGTGGACGAAGATGGCCGAAGTCACCACCGTCCTTCCGTGACGCTCCAAATATCGCCTCTGTGACATGGTGCGGGGAGCGCCGTGAGAGCAGTTGTATTGGGTGTATTCTTGGCGCAATTTCGGATGCTTGAGAAGCAAGTTCTCAGAGGTATCCAAGATGCCATCCAGCGGTCCGCCAAGACAAAGGAACTTGGTTTTCACGGGAAAATCTCGTAGAGGGAATTCACCTGAAGGAAGAACATCTGCTGTGCAGGCGTCATCCTCAACCACGCCATTGCGACAGACGAAAACGCTTCATCTTCTGTCTTGAAGGAGGCATAAGTCGTGCCATCGTGCGAAGTCAAATAGTCAGATTTAATATGCCTGATCAGATGATGAGGGATGTAGGAAGTATACTTGACTTCTTCCTGTCTCCTCAGACCACACCACATGAACTGATTCTCCCGCTTGTGCTGCGGAGTGCGATCATGCTTTTCCAAAAACTTTAAACAGTCGTCCTTGTTTCCTTTGTAAGCGATCCTGGCGCACTTGCCATCAATCCATTGCTCTCCGTCATCTGAGATGTAACACAGGCTGACGGCGGTGTCGGACGAATAATAACCCTTCTTCCTATCAACTTTGAATACCAACAATTTATCACCAATCTTCAAAGGGCGTTTGAAGTTGGGATGAGTACCTTTTACTTCCTTGGTAACTTGTACTATATCGCCCGGACGGAAGTATGCCATTGCTTGCTCCAATAAAGGAAAAGCCTCCATGTTGTATAGTAACATGAAGGCTTGAATAAGTTAATATAGCAATGCTATTACTTGTTCAGTTTGGATTTGTGAACACCCTTGACAAGTCCGGTAGATGCCGGGGTCTTGCAGCAGGTATCACAGCAGCCGGCACACACCTTGATAGCATTCAAGATGGCCGAACGGCACTCACAACAAGCGGCCTTGGAACCGTCGTCTTCACAACAGGATTCCTGGCAACAACAAGCATCTAGTGCTTGAGCGAGAAAAACGATGCACTGACAGCAATCCATCTCGCAGCAACCAAAATCACTCATTTTTAACTCCTAAAACTTAGGTCAAAATTGTAAAGTATCTATCTTACAGTCCTTCCAAAAGGCTGTAAGAAAAGTCAACAATCTTCGGTAAATTCTGCAATACCTTCTCGTTGAAGGGCAGCGACCGATACTCAAAGCGTCCTTTTTCCTTCCGCTCAAAGAAGCCAGGGAGCCGATACTTCAAAGGCTCAGGCAACTTGAACTGCGGTAGGATCTCGTCGTCCATCCTCTGAACGATGTGCCGGATGACCGGATTCGTGACTCGACTGCACTGGACTTCCAACTTGACTTTCTCTTCGCCACGATCAGCGAAAAGATTTAGGCAAGTCTCCACGCCCTGTACCTGAAGCGGCAGTTTGACGCTCTCATACTTCCGCTTGTTGATCTCTTTGGCGTCCTTCTCGATGGACCCATAGTGAACGTGCAGGCCACAAGACACCTTCTGCGCCTTCACCTTGCCGTCAACCACGATAGCGTCAGAGTAACTGACTAGGTCGTGATCGTAGAGGTTTTCGGCCTTGGAGACGGTCTTCGTGCCCCGCTTCTTCACGATGGCTGAGTAGAACTTGGCGTCAATCTTGTCCCAGCCTTCGGTGATATCCACTTTTAACTTTTTCTTTTCCGCCAGGAAGCAAATCCTGTAATACTCCTTCAGGAAGTTGCCCATCGTCTCTTCACGGCTCTTGCCGGGCAAGCCACGAATCTCGCCCAACAGTGGGAACTCATCGTGCGGCAAGTCGTGTTCGCTCGCAAGGACAAGTTCGCCCTTTTCGTTACGAACGAAGAACTCAGCCTCAAGGCCGATAGAATTCTCAATCATGGCTTTCCTCGGAAAGAT
>JACCDR011212468.1_pt1 | contig 22498 bp, 36 predicted proteins | sample 7446431 | NCBI WGS metagenome assembly JACCDR01 (sample SAMN15323443, study PRJNA562643) | freshwater metagenome | isolation source: river surface water | place: USA:Blue River Watershed | collected 2017-08-17 | reverse complement strand
GGCTAACGGTTGCGCTGTAGAACGTCTGCGCGTTGTCAAACCGAGAGGCGGTCAGCGTGACGGGGCCGGGTGTGACCGTTGCCGAGTAGAACGCCTGCGAGTTTGTGAACAGGTCAGGCAGCAGCGTCTGCGTTCCACCCGCTTGGTTCAGGGTGTGCGTGTAGAACGTCTGCGCGTTCGTGAACAGGGACGGGGCAAGAGCCACCGCACCAGCCGTCACCGTTGCGCTGTAGAAAGTTTCCGAGTTGGTGAAGAGAGACGGGGAGAGCGTTTGCCCGCCGCCTCCCGACATGCTCGCGGTGTCGCCGTTGGTTGCAACAGCCAAGTCGCGCCAATGCCGGGTGCCGTCCGCGAAACCGAACATGCCGCACCAGCCCGCAGCCGTCACGCGGTCGGCGCTGGTGTCGGTCGTCGTCAGCGTCCAGCTTCCGGGCTCGCCCGAGCCATCGGCCCAAATCTTGGCTTCAAGCGTGACAGTCGCGCCCGTGCCGCTGACCCGAAACCTGATCCAGTAATAGACCGCCGAGCCACTCAGGCCAAGGCCAGAGGTAATCGCGTTTTGAAACGATGCGCCTGCCTTGTACCGACCAATGCGGAGGTCGTTGGCAAAGATGCCGCAGGTATAGCCCGTCTCCGACCCGGCAGAGCCAGAGCCCCGAACGACAACACCGCCGCGCAAGTCCGAACCGCTGCCCGCCGTGGACTTGAAGCGGGAGAGGATTTCGACTTCTGCCCGGTTGCCGTCCGAGTCCACCGCGTCCATGGACACGGCGGAGCGAGACAACGAAGTCTCGACCTGGCGGACAGCTATGTCCGTGTCACTTACCCGATCCCACTCCCCAGCGGCGTAGTTCCACCGGCCCGTAAAGCCGGTCGGGATGGTTGAGCCGGTGCCGTAACTCTCAAAGTCATCGGCGTAATTCGCCACGGCTCGGCCTTACAGGGCGAAGATGCCCGAAGCGTTCCAGGTAATCGAAATGTCGCCGCCGTTGGGGGTCACAGGCAGGTTCGTCACGCTCGTGTCGATGTAGGCCACCAGCGGAGAAGTAGAGGCGGTGCCGGTGTCAACATAGATCACCAGAGCCTCGCAGGTCGAACCGCTGACAGCCGTGAACGTCACATCAGCACCGTCGAACACGCCGTTGGTAAGCGTCTTGCTGCCGATGGTTTGCGGAGTGCCGACGACCCCGGTAACGCTGCTGTAGAACTGGTGCGCGGCGCTGTAGGTGTAGGTGCCCGTGTCCACCAGAGCAACCTTGACGGTGCCGCTGCTGAGGTTGGTGTTAGCCGCGCTTTGCAGAATGGCTTCTTTGTACTTCGGGTAAATCGCGTTAGCCATTTAGAAGGCTCCTTTGGGGATCACGTCAAGAGTGAGAGAACGGATGCCCCATTTCGGGCCGCCGTTGCTAGAGATACGAACGCCGAGGAAGCGACCCGAGGCGAACGAATCCGCCTTGAAGGTGCTTCCCACGGTGTAGTTAACCGGGGCGCTCCATGTGGGCGATGCTTCAGCGTCCATCGCGCCGCCGACTTCGATTTGCACCACCGTGCCCGTGGGGGCGTCGATGCGGGGGTAAACCGCACGGATGACCTTCACCTTCTCGGGCGCGTCAAACGCCAAGCCGGTGCGCTCGAGCGTGGCCTGAATGGCCGTGCCTGCGAAGGACGAGCCTGCATCAGCCATGTAGATTGCCGGGGCGCTGGAGGCGATCAAGAGGCGGGGGGATGCCGGGGTGAATTCGTCTTGATTCCAGAGGGTCGAGTCGTCGGCCCAAGTCTCAGCGTCCGAAGCCCACGAGGTAGACACCGAGTAATCGAGCAGGCCAGCCGAGGCGTGGTAGGCGTTGGGCAATTCGCGAACGCCGAACGTGTTCGAGTCCCAGTTCCACACCAGGGCGCGGGTGCAAGTCGTCTCGCCGACCTCGGGGTAGCAAATCCAGACCTCGGAAGATGCAGGATTGGCGGCCACGAAGCACAGGCCATAGGCGGTGCTGTCGATCTGCGAAGAGAACAGCCAATCGCGCACACGGTCGCTCACGATGGATTGCGGTTCGTTAACCCCGTCCACCAAGACCACATCACCGTTAGCCAAGACCACATGACCCTTGGGGGTCACTGCGCCGCAGCCCTTCGCCAACATGCCGAACGAGCCAGGAACGCGGCGGAACTCGAACACCTGAGTGCCACCGACGAAGCGCATGGCATAGATCGAGCGTTCCTTGTAGATCAGGTTCGCATCACCGAGAACGAGTTGATCGACGATGAGGTCGGGCGTCTCTGCAATGTCCAGTTCACCAGCCAACTTGGTGGCGTCGGTTTCGTCCCAAGAGCCGGGAACCGCGCCGGGGTCTGCGGCATCGCTCCACTTCACCGTGTGCGGATAGTTCGTGCCGCTCTTGCTGATGTTGACCGCGACCGCAAAGTTCTTGAACGCGGCCAGGCTCTTGCAGCGCCAATTCGTGTTCCAGCCGGTCAGGCTTGCGAGAGTGCCGGTGCCTGCCCAGTAGGTCGGAACATCCACCCCGTTATTCAGCAAGAGAACGCCACCGAGAACAGCAGAGCCCCAGCGGTCGGAGGTCGTGCCAGTCGGTGCCGTGCCGGTGATGTTCGTTCGGGTCGTGCCGTCATCTGCGAACACCGCAGAGGTGCCGCAGTGAACCCAGAAACGCTTTGCCGTGGTCTGGTACGGAGCCACATGCAGAGGCGTAACGCTCGGCGTCGTGAAGATCAGCGAATGACCACGCACACGCTCGGCAGAACCGCCGACAAAGCGCACGTTTTCACAGGCGCTCCAAGCGTTCACGGGCAACTCTTGCGGGGGCAAGTCGGCAACGAAGCCGTACTGCCCAGCAAGAGGGACGGTGACCATCATCAGAGAGACGCCTTCAGCGTTCCATCAGCCGCCTTGGTGACTTTCAGGCGACCGATGGCAGCAAAAGCCGCCTCAAAGTCGCTGGAGTCAATCACAGGCGTCCACGAGTCATCCACGGGCGGGAAGGTCTTCACCAGCCAAGCATTCAGCTTCGGAAGGATGTATTCAGTCAGCCAACGAACCACATCGCCCCCGTAGTCACGATTGATGCGCAGGTCGAACGAGTCGTCGAGCGTTTCGACCTTCTGCGAGCCACCTTGCGGCGTGTAGACAAGGTGAACGGTCTGCGCGCCCATGCCCACAACTTCGTGGCACTTGATGCCCCACAAAACGCCCCGGTCAATGCGCTGAAAGTCGTTGGCGTCCAGCACCAACGGGAAGCCGGTCTTTTGGATGCTCATTTGCTTGCTTGCTCCAGTTGCCAGCCCGAAACCCGCTTGAGGTCGTGCCAAGCGTCGATCCCGCCGGCCTCAGCAGCAGCGGCGACCAGCTCGAAGCAGAACCACGAAGAGTCGTCGCGCCAATCGCGGTCAGAGGTCGCCCAACCGATGATCGAGCGCCAGTCATAGGGCTTGCCCAACTGCTGATGCAGGAAGGCCATTGCCGCCGCTTCGTCAGCCACGGGAAGGTTGATGACCTTGAAGGCCGACGCATGGGCCAGCACATCGGACAACTTGCGGCGACGAACGCCACCAGCCTTGAACGTCGCGTCGATCACTTCCCCATTCGGCAGAAGAACGGCAGCGTGCGACCAGTTCTCCCAAAGTCGGGCGCGGATCAGCAGCGAACTCAGCGAGTTCGCACGAACAAGGACAGCGCGCATCAGAGGGCCTTGGCTTGAATGAAAAGGTCGTCCAACTGCGCGGCGTTCATGTCCAACGCAGCGCCCAGCAAGGCCACGAACGGGTTATTCCGTTGAACCTCGTTGCTGTATTCCCACTCGATGCGGGCGGCGGTCTTTTGCGGGTCGGGCAGGTTGTTGATTGCCGAATCAACCTGGCTCAAAACACCTTGAGCCAACAGAGCCATGCGAGCCTGGCGCATGGTCACGGAGGCGGGGACGTTGGAAGGCGTGCCGGGGTTGCCAAACTCGATGACGCCGGGGGCAATTTGGTTCATGGCGGCCCCTTAGATCAGCGAGTAGCCGATGGCTACGCCGTCTGTCTCAGTGAGAGAAGACGCAACCTGCACAACTAACGATGAGTTGAACCGAATTGGCTCTGATGCATTGGCTCCAGAGATAGCCTGACCAGCAACCCACAAGCCACTGCCGCTGGCTGTAACTGCCGATGAGGTCGCATCAAACACAGTCACTCCGTCAACAATCACAACAATGCGAACGGTTCGGCTGGTGGCGTTTTTGGAGTAGACGCTAAGAAATGGCACCCTCCCGCCATGGCTGATGGTCAGAAGAGTTTTTAGGACTCCTGCCGTAAGCGATCCGGAGAGCACCTCTCGCCCGATGTTTGTTGATGCGTTTGCAGTCAAGTTCGTTAGGCTAACCCCGCCCGACGAACAGAAGTTGATGATGGAGCGAGTAGCCGCGCCACCGCTGAACTGAGAGAGCGTGGACATTTAGACGAGCCTCCAGCCCAAAGATGCGTTGATGTAGCGAAGTTGGACGGTGACGCCGGAGTTATCCACCGTCAGGTTCTCAGCCAGGCCCATGATGTTGTTGCCGTTGCGTGCAATCACGTTGTCAGTGCGGCCATTGCCAACCGTGAGCCACACCGTGTCGCCAGCAGCGGGCGAGGCGGGCAGGGTCACAGTCACAGCCGAGGCGTTGGTGCAGACGATGTGCTGCCCCGCCGTTGCAGTGATTGAGGCGGCAGAGTCAACAGACAGAACCAAAGCCGTCTGAGCGTTCACCGAAGCAATAGCGGCTTGCACGAATGCCGTGGAGGCTGCTTGCGTGGTGCTGGTGCCGTTCGTTGCCGTTGGCACAGTCGGCGTGCCGGTGAGGGCAGGCGAGGCCAACGGGGCGTAACTGGCAAAGGTGCCGGTCAGGGTGTTCAGTTGCGTCTGAACGCCCGAGGTCACGCCAGCAAGGTAGTTCAGTTCCGTATGCGTCGGGGTCACTGCCCCGGTGACGTTGGGAAACGAGGCCTTAACCGTGGCCTTGATGTGGCGAAGGTTGTCGTCGCCCTCTGCCTTGGGGTCGCTTGCGGTCGGCTTGGTCGTGTCAAACGAGCCGATGAAAGCGGCGGTATCAACTGCCATGGGTTACCTCACAGCGGCGACAAGCTGACCGGCGAAGCGGTCGCGCATATCGCTGCGTTGGATGGAATCGAGAACCTGCTGTGCCTTGGTGTCGTAGAAAGCCGCGTTCGTGGCGTCTTCTGCGTAGGCGTGCAACTCAGCCAAAGAGGCGAAGAGGTATGCGTCGGGGTGCGTCTCACTCAGCCAGTTCGTGGAGTTCGTGGCAAGGGCGGGCAGCTTGCGGAAGTAGGTGCCGCGCACATCACCGGAGCCGTCGAACAGCAGCCCGTCAGCGGTGATGGCAACGCAGGTCGGCGTGCCGCTGGTGCGGTTGCGCTGAATCACTCGCTCCAGCGTTTGCGGCTGGATGGTGACTTGCGGGTAGACGCTCGGCCAAATGTGCTTCAGGGCCGCAAAGTCGGTCGGGAAGGCCAACAGGTTGTTGGCGTCAATCGTTCCGCTGATGCTGTCCTCTTGCTCCTTGACGCGGAGGAAGCGATTCATGCGGCTTTCTGCCAACTCCACGAAAGTGGGAGCCACTGCGGCCAGGTCGGTGCGCTTGGAGAACGAGGCCAAGCGGGTCAAAAGCTCGGCGTAGTTCATGGCAGCAGGAAGCGGTCATAGGTGACGAAGGCGGGGTTCTCCTTCAGCCACAGGGCGCAGCGTTTGGCGTCAAACCCGCCGTCTTGGCGCATGAACTTGGCAACCACGGACATGGGGATGGTGCCGACCTTCTGCATCCCATCGCCCCAGCGTTTGCCTTGGTTGAAGGCGCGTTCTTCGGCTGCGGCTTTCAGCAGAGGCTCTACGTCCTCGGTCTTTTGAATGACCACCTTGTTCTCCGTCCGATGCACCGTGGTCTGAATGCCGGTGTACGGATCGAACTCTGTGAGCTTGAATGTGGACATACAAAAAAGCCCGCCCAGGTTTCCCCGGACGGGCAGAGGTCAGGTTGTGGGAGGCTTAGGCGGTGCGGTCGGCGACCTTGCCTTGGGCCTTCTCGGAGGTCACGACAGCCAAGACCTCAGCCGACACCATTTCCTTATCGGTGTGGCCGGTCTTCGCCAGCGGCTCGGTTTTGAAGTCCTGATAGAACGCCACGCCGTAGTGCTCGGGGTTCAGGATCAGCACCGTGTTGGCCGAAGCGGTGGCCTGCACGTAGTTGGGGACGATGGTCAGTTCACCGAAGTCGGAAACGTACACATCGGCACCGCCAACGATGCGGCCTTGCTCTGCCTTGCCCTTGCCCACGTTGTAGCGGTTCGTGGCGATACCGGCGAAGGTCGAGAACGTGGCCTTGTGCGAGGGCGTCAGCGACACCAGCGAGGGCATTTCGCCGCTGTTGGTGTAGATGCTCTGCATCACGGTCTTGATGTTGGCTTCAGCGAAAGCCGCGTTCGTGCCAGCGGTCGGGCCCGTGGTGGCAGCGCCCGAGGTGTGCGAAGGGGTCGAGCCGCCGACACCGTGGACGGTGTTGGTGTAGACCATCGCGCCGATGCCAGCCGACTTGCGAGCCGTGGTGCTGTTGCCAGCCACCGCAGCGTTGTTGCTGATGAGCATGGCTTCAATGTCGCGCTTCAGTTCCGGAATCGCCTTCATGGCAATTTGGTACTTCATTTCGTCGCTGCGACCGGCGCTGTTGGCCTTGCGCTGGCTCGAAGTGACCACGGCAACTTTGTCGAACAGTTGGGCGTAGTTGCCCACTCGCTCGGTGGCGGTCAGGGCGGTGCCGGTGCGGTCGTCACCTTCGATGACCGCGTTGTCCTTGTTCGGCGTGGCGAGGGTGTCGCGCTGCCACTCGTGGAACTTGGCAGTGGCTTTGAAGCGGCGACCAGCGGACATGACCGGGGTCTTTTCCGGCGAGACCATGTAGATTTTGTCTTGCAGGTCTTCGCGGTTGCCGATGGCGTCGTAGGTGTCAAAGGTGTTTGCGGGTTGAGCCATGATGGGCTCCTTTCAATTACAAAAAGTTGATGAGTTCCGAAGCGCGGCCCGTCTTCTTCAGGCGCTCCGCTGCGGACTGGTTTTCTTTGCGAGGTGCCGGGGCCTGGGGCTTGATGACCTTGGGCGCTTCGGCAACCTTCTTCATTGCTTCGGGCTTCTTGGCCTGGAGCTGTCGCCAGGCCATCGCATCGCGCAGTGCAAGCACTAGGCGGTGGTCGGTGACGTTCTCCAGCTCGGCATCGGTGAAGCCGTAAGCCTTCGTGTTCTCACGGATCGCTTGCGCCATCTGCGGCGTGAAGTCAGGGACGGCCTTCTTCAACTCTTGTGCGGCTTGCTCCAAGGCTCGCTGACGCTGCTGGGCGGTCAGTGCCTGTGCCTGCTGCTGAGTCTCAAAAACCTCGCGCTGCTTCGCCTCTCGCTGCTGGATCAGACGGGTGTGCGCCGCCTGCAAGCGAATGGCCTGCTGCGGGTCTTGGTCTGCTAGAGCGTTGAAGTCGATGGCTTCGATCTGTTCAATCTGTCGCTGGACTTCGCGCAGTTCCACGACCTTCGTGGCGCTGACTGCGACGAACTCCGCTTGCTGTTGCGCGGCCTTGGCGGTTTCCTCGGCCTGCTTGCGGATTTCAGCGATGGATTGAGTCTTGCGGGTGTAGTCGGCCTTCAGGTCGTCGGCCATCTTCTTGACGCCCTCGGCAAGCTCTGGGGGCGTTCCCTGCGGGAGTTCCCATTTCTTGCCGTCGAACTCCACCACCAAGGAGGCGGCTGGTTCTTGGTCTTCGGATGCTTCTTCAACCTGCGCTGATTCCTCAGCACTGCCTGCCTCTAGCTCCTCCGTGCTTTCAGCCTCGCCGGTTTCGGTGGCCTCGTTCACGGGGGAATCGTCAAGCGCAGACAGCAGCGCAGACACTTCCGGTTTCGGATCGGTGTCCATACACACTCACAAAAAAAGGCGCCTAGTTAGGGCGCAAAAAAGCCCGCCGAGGTTTCCCATGGCGGGCCGCTTACCCCCGAGGGGATTCGCTTAGGCGTTGCGCTTGCGCTCGATGCGCGCCAGTCGCTTGCCGTATTGCTCTCGGTACACGACAGCCTGCATTTGCATCTGTGCCGCTTCCCAATAGGTCACGCCTTCAACGCTCGGCGGGTCGTACTTCCCGGCTTCGGCGTCTTTGCGTGCCTTGCTTTCAATCGAACGGATCAGGGCATCGCCGCACACCTTGCGGGCGGTTCCTTGATCGAATTGCAGCGGGTTCATGCGCGACGAAGAGCGCGACCCATGCGGGCCAACTTGCTTTCCTCGTGGCGCTTCAAGTTCTCTCGTGCCAGGTTGCCGGTTTCAACGAAACCAACCAGCAAGCGGCGGAACTTCTTGGAGGTCTTGAGCAACTGCCACAGAGCCTCTTTGCCTTCCTTGTCGCGGGCAGGGCATTGCTCCCACTGGCTCACGACTTCGGACTCGATAGCGTCGAGGGCCTCTTGCAGCACCTCGTTATCGAGGAGCCTGCGGGCTTCGTCGCCACGGTGCATCTCTTGCTCGGGGGTCAGGCGATCAGTAACCACAGTTCCTCTTCCTCGCGCTCGGCTTCCCACTGTTCCTGATGCTTTGCCAGGATCGCAGCGAGCCGTTGTGCGTTTTTGATGTTGTTGGCAATCGACTGATAGCGCGCTTCTGCAAAGAACGCTTCCCAATCGAACGCCGGGGCCTGCTTAATCAGTGGCTTGATGACCTCTTGAATCTCCTCTTTGGAGACATCGGCCACAACGCCCTGAATGATGATTCGTGCGACCTTCTTGGCCGTCTTTTCCTTCTTCTTGCTTTCGACCGGGTGCAGCCACCACAGGCGCTTAGACGGGGTGAAGTCCACAGACTTCCCGCCACCACCGCCACCGCCAGCCGATTGCGGCTGATACAGCGTGCCAACCAAAGAGCCTGAGCCGGTCAGCAGTGCGGAGAGGTCAGCGAATCCGCCCCCTGCAATGCCTTCTAGCGTGCCTGTGAGCGATCCAGACCCCGACAAGCGGGCGAACATCTCACCCGGCGTTACAGGCTCTCCAGAGCCCTCCCAAACGCCATCCCAGCGACCATCCCAAACGCCGCGCCAGGTCATCAGCTCACATCGATAGCGTCGATGCTCCGGTTTCCACCCGTCACCGTGCCGCTAATGCGCGTCTTGGTGCCGTCTTGGCTCTTGAATGCGATGCTGGACGACTCCAAGCCCGTGGCATCCCCTGCGGCGTGAGCCAACAGCAGGCGAATCGCAGACTTGAGCGACAACCCGCCCTCTACCGGAGCCTCCAAAACAGCCCCGGTCACATCGTCTTGGGACAGTGCGTTCACACGAATCACCGAGGCAGCGCGGGCGCGGGCTTTGGGCAATGCTTGGGGCATCGAGCCTGCGCCGTTGATCGTTGCCGGGGCGTTTACCAGCCGGGTTGCCTTGGCGAAGGGGACGGAGCCAACACCGACAGCGGAAGTGCTGTTAGCGCGGCCAAACGCTTCAATTCCAGCCTCGGTGCTGCCCGCCCCTTGCGTGACCATCGCGCCAGCGGCTGGCCCGTAGGTGTGCGAAAAGAAGAAGGCAGCAGCGGGCATTACAGGTCGTCGTCCACCGTGAACACAACCAGCCAAGCGAAAGAGCCAACAGTCGTGCTGGTGATTTGCTTGACCGTCAAACCCTCACCCGGGCGAAGTCGCAATTCTTTGATCTCGTTGCCTTCTGGCTGCAAGTTGGTCGCCTGCATCAGGTAGTTGGCGATTGCCGTATTCGCTGCGGTCAGTTCGTCGTTCTGCGTCGTGACGGGGTACAGCAACGCACCCTCGGTCACGGTTGCGCCAGTGGCAACGGTGATGCCCGCAGGCAGGGTGTCGTCCGTGTCGCAGGAAACCGGGGTAATTGCCGTGCCTGCGCTCTGTGCCGTGCTGCGCTTCACATCGAAGCGAACAGCAACACCCGTGACAGCGGCAAGGCTCAGGTTGACATGGAAGATTTTGCGAATCGCAACCATCTTCCCGGAGCCAGAGCCATTGAATAGAGCAATGTGGTGCTTGTTCGCAGCAAAGGCCACGGCATCAGCGATGGCGTAGAAGGTCGGGAGGCCCGTCTGGTAGACAGCCTGCTCATGAACCGTCTGTCCAAGGATGGTCTTGGTGCGGGTGCGAAGCTGCTTGCCGGTCGAGTCCGGCGCAAGTTGAATGAATGATTCAGGCATGCTCAGTCCTCAGCCATCACCAGCGTGCCAGCCGGGAAACGCGGGGTAATCAGGTTGCTCACGTTCAGGGAGGCAGTCAGAGCCCCCTTGTAGAGAATCTGCCCCGTCGCCACCACACTGACGCTTGCATGGGTGATGGTGTCACTCCCGCCCGTGCATTCCGGGAAGGTGATTTCTGCCGTGTTCTTGAAGGCGTTCCCGGAAGCATTGGCTGCGTAGGGGTTTGTGCCGTCGCAAATCGTCCAGCCCGCAGCGTCACGGCTCACCGAAACGGCGGCATAACCCGTGTAAGTCGGCGCGGAAGTCGTGGCGGTGCCAGCCTCGCCCGGGTCGGCGGTGTGCAAGTTCACTTGCAGGTTGGAGCCGTAGGAGGGCAGAGCCGTCGCTTGGGCAACGAACTTGACCCAATCGTTCTCGGTGGCGTTTGACTTGCTCATTTATTCGATCCCGGTTGCGCGGCCTTGTTCGTCGCGCTTGATGGTCTTGGGGCGGTTCAGGTTGTCGGCCAACTTGCCAAGGCTTGCGGCCATCGCCATTTCTTTATCTTGCTGTCCACCCTCACGAGCAATCTGTAGCTTCATTTGCTCGGTGTATTCAACGCGCCATTTCTCGAAGCCAAGGCGCAACTGCTCGCGCTCAGTCTCGAAGGCTTGGCGTTGGGCTTCGAGTTGGGCTTGCTGCTGAAGCTCCAAGGTCTTTTGCCGCGCTTCCCACTCTTGGCGGTTGGCGTCGATTTCCTTTTGCATGGTCATCTCGGCTTGGAACTTGTGCGCCGAGTCCTGCAAGTCCATGGCTTTCAGTTCCTTGGCCTGCTGCGCTTGGAACTGGAGCTTCTGAGCCTCTGCCTGCGCCTTGATCTGGTCAGGGCTTGGCTGGGGCTGAGGCGGCGGCATCTGCTGCGGGTCTGTCCAGAACTCGGCGGGGTTCTTGAACCCGGCGTTCTCAGCAATGCGCGCTTGCAGGTTGTAAACGTTTGCCTCGGTGACGACGCGACCACCCAGCGGGGAATTGATGAGGGCCAGTTGAACCTGGCTGATCTGCTGCAAGTAAGCAGCCTGCTGCATCTTGTCGCCGGTGCCGATGCCCACGTTAATGGACAGGTCGTAGCCGTCGCGCCATTCCTGCGGGTCGTACTGAACGAACTTCCCATTCAGGCGGAATGACAGCTTCTCCATGCCGTAATCCGTCAGCGTCTTGAAGATGCCACGGAACATCGGAGCAACGAGAGCCTCGGCCATGATGCGCGCCATGAGCTTCATGCGCTTCTGGCTGGCGTCCATGATGCGATTAACACCAGTGGCGGTCTTGTTCAGGCTGTCACCATCAAGGCCTTGGCTGTATCGCGTGTACCCGGTGCGGTTCTCTTTCTTGCTTTCGAGCAACTCCACCATGGGCATTGCTTCGACACCCTGCCAGCGTTCCACATAGGGGCGAATGGCACCCTGCACCTGTTCACGCAGCACACCACCCGGGCGGCGGTTCAGCAGGTCGTCGATGTTGGCAAGCGGCGAGCCCTGCGAGTCCGTCAGAACCACCGTTTCTTGGTTGTTCGCAAGGTCGAGGTTATCGAGTTGGGCGCGCCAAATGTCGGTCGAGATGCGCTGGAAGTCTTCAACCAGGTCAGCGACCGAGAACCCGTCAAAGCGATGGGTCAGGATGTACGGAGTCCATGCCGCGATGGGCACATGCGAGAACTCGACGTTGCTCAGAATCTTCTTGCCGAGGCGGAAGATTTGCCGACGCTCTGCGATGCCGTCGCCGTCGAAGTCGGTGAGAACGTATTCCTCACGCAGCCAGCCACGAATGCGGCTTTCGTCCAACTCTTGCGAGTCGTCGCGCCACCAGCCATAGCGGCCACCCTGCAACGAGTCGCGCAACTCCCGATCCTGCGTGGTGGCTTCGTCTGCGGCGGCTTTCACATCGTCTGCCGACACATCAAAGCCCATCTGACGCAGTTCGCTCAGGGTCTTTTCACAGACATGGGCGACGTATGGGCAGTCAGCCAGCAACACCGAGTTATGGCGGCGGCTGATGTGCAGTTCGTCAGGGGGAATGTTGGAGATGCAGACCTTGCCCTTTTTCTCTACGGTCTTGATCTTGACCATGGAGAAGACTTTGGGCGGCTCCACACCCCATTGGGCGGCTTCTTGGATCGCTTCAGGCGTGGGCTCGGCCTCTTCCTTGCCGATCACTTCCGCCTTGGGGTTGCTTGCCAAGAACGCGGCAAGCTGAAGCTCGTTCACGTCACGGTAAGTCGTGAAGCTCGGCGTGTCCTTGCTGTCCCAGTACCACTTGACCCCGCCCGTCTTCATGAGCAGGGCGTCTTTGGCGGCGGTGTAGAGGATCAGGAAGCCGTTGTTCTGCTTGTAGAAGACGTGGTTGCAGGCGTTCGTGGCTTGCTCTGCGCCTTCCACATCCTCAGGGCCGACAGGATCGAACACCACGGCCTTATCGGTCGAGGCGAACACTTCGATGAGGTCGGGCAGCATCCCCTCTACAGCATCGAAAACGTCCGAGGCGACGACAGATGAGCGACCGTCAACCTCGGTGCCGTAGGGCTCGCGCATGTACGCACGCAGGCCCTGCTCACGTTCAGCTGCAATCGTGCCGCTGACATGATGGTATGCGGCGGCGGCTTCGGCTTCTAGGAAGCGTAGAAGCTCGTTTTCGTCCATCTTGGTCATGCGTTGCGTCGGTTGGTGTATTGAATGGCTTGGGTCTTCGTCTGCGGGGGCTGGTGAGCGATTGCCATCAAGCCGAAGGCGTCTGCGGAGTGACTGGCCCAATCGTGTTCAGGGCCAAGACCAATGCCGCGCACTTCGTCGCGCTTCTCGTGATACCAGCCGAGCGCATCGCGCCCAGCCTCTGTCGTGTCTTCGTTGAACCACATGGCAGGGAACAGACGGCGCGCTTCTTCAATGCGCGACATTGCTGCGCCCTTGCCTTGGTTCGGGATCACCGTCACCACATACCCAGCAGCACGAAGCGCCGAGGCGTAGGAGACGTCAATCACCTTGTCTTGCGTGTCACCGTCATGCGGCAACCAAATCTGCGCCTTGTCGGGCGTGTAGCCGCGCTGTCGCAGCCATGCCAAATGCGAGCCAATCGGCTGGCCTTGGACTTCGTAGTGATCCAGAACCCGGATTTCTCGCCCAATGAACTGAGCAGCCCAAAAGACGAAGTTGTCGGCCTTTGCGCCTGTGCCGCCAATGTCGGCAAATAGGCGAATCACCATCAGCGGATCAGCGGCAACCCGTCCAATCCGGCCTTCGTTCTTTGCGCCTGCCAGGTGCTTGGCGAAGTAAGCGCCAGAGATGGCAGTAGCAAACCCGCCTTCCCAGATGTGGTCGTACTGGTCGGGCTGTTCTTGCAGGCAGCGGAGGCGTTCACGCTCCAGCTTCGCCGGGAACCGTGGGTTATCGCTCCAGTTCAGCACCACGCCTTTAATCAGCGGGTCTTTGCTTTGAGCGAATCGGCGTTCAACTGGCGCGGTCTTGCGCTTGGGGTTCCAAGTCACCCACAACTCAGCGTTCCAGTCCTCGCCTTCTTCCCGAAGCGTAGGAATGACCACATCCCACGCCGCATCGGTCACGGGCTCGGCTTCGTCCACCCACAGGATAAGGATTCGACCTTTGGACTTGATCGAGCCAATGTTTCGATCCAAGCCAACGAACGTGAACCAAATGGAACCATCGCGGCTCTTGATGTACTTGTCGCCAATCTCGTAATAGGCGGCAAGGTCTGGCTCTTCCTCAATCGCCCGCTTCACTTCCTCTAGGGACGAGTCCTCTAGGGAGTTCATGAACTGGCGACCGCAGACCACTTGCCCCTTGATCCCGGACAGGCCATAAGCCATGCCCCGGGCGGCGGTCATCTTGGCAAAGCTGCGGGTCTTTGCAGAACCCCGGCCACCCTTAGCCCAGCGAACGTCAGCAGAGCCGACGAATACGGGCTTGAGCTTGGGCGGCAGAGCGATTCGTAGGGCGCTCACTCCAGGCTAACAATCTCGATGCGCGTGATTTGGCGCATGGGCTGCTGTTCGTCGCCAACGTGCTCGACACGCCCCATCTTGGGAGATGCGAACTCCGCCAACTTGGCGAGCAGGTCGAGAGCCTTTGCCGGGTCGGGCTTGCCGTGTTCCGTGCCGTCACCCTCTGCGACCTGAGACAGCCAGCGGCCCACGTTGGCGCTGTTGTCTTCGAGGAGCTTGCGAACAGTCTCACGGAACTCCGTGGTGGCCTTGTTAGGCGTGCCCTTGGGGCGACCATTGGGGTTGTTGGTCTTGCCCTTCTGTTTCTGGCTGTTGTTTTCAGACATAAGGCAATGCGACTCCCTTGCGGGTCGGTCGCTCCTTGAGGGTTAGCCCGCCTTCGGTCTTACCTCGTTGGGGGAGGCAGGCGGGAAGCCGTTCACTGCGGGCGCTGTGGCCTTCTCTTGCCGCCAAGTACCTCGGGCAGTGCGAGGCTAGGGAGATGGGCCATCGGCCCGCCGTGGCGGCTCACGGCTTCGTGGACTGTTAAAACAGCATTGGCTGCGCGATGCTTCGCGTCAGCGCCATCAGTCCGGTCTGTAAGTCGGTTGCGCCAATGCTTACCCAGCGTTGATCCAGCGCAGGCGACGAACGGAGTTCGTTCACAAGTTCAGCCAACTCCGCGCCCTTGGACTTGACCTTGTTCATAAGGTCAATCTCGGCTTGGGACAAATCGCGGTAACCCTTGATTTGGCGGTGCTGGTTGTCCATGCGCGTCCTTACATAAGGTGCCCACGAGCAAGTCGGCGGCGGTCGAGGGGGGATGACTGCTGGGGGTGTGCCGACGCTCGGGGCGAAAGGGGGCAGGCGTTTCACCTGCTCGGGGACTAAGCGCGCTCCCTATGCGCCTCGTTCGGGGACGGCTCCGCTAACGCAGTCGCAGGACAGGCCTGCTTAGGCATCACGGATGCCGCCCAATTAGCAGCAATATCGCCGGTAGTGGGCGAATGGTAAAGCCTCACAAATGAGGGTCAACCGCCCTTAGGCTTCACAGCCTTCTCTCTGCGCCTCTGTAGCTTTGCGGCTAGCTCTTGAATCTTGGGCCAATCGTCATCGTGGGCGTAAACCTCCCGGCGCTTTAGGCCCATCTCTGCGCGCTCTTGGCGCAGCTTCTCTACTCGCTCGCTTGTGGTCTTGGGCATATCAGCCCTTGTAGCGGGAGAACACGCCGGAGCCGCCGCACATGAAGCACTCGCCGCCCTTGCGGTGCGTGAACTGAGCAATGCGGCCTTCGCCCATGCACTTCGGGCAGCGGTTGGCGATGCGCTCGGCGCGGCGGTCTTCGTCGGCCGCCTTGGAGGCAGCTTCGGCGGCAGAGATGCGGGCCAGTTCCGCTTCGTTGGCAGCGATGACAGCCGGGTCGGTGACGAACAGGGTGTCGAGGTAATCAAAGTTCATTTTGCTGCTCCGGTTGGTGTGTTGCGATGGGTGAACTATGCCTAGCGTTTCCGGAAACGTCAACACCTTTTTGCAACTTTTTTTAGGACTGGTTCCGCAAGTGCCGCTTGATGAGTTCGCCCACTCGTGTGGTCTTGCGCTCAAACTCAGAGATGAGCAGGTAGCCGAACTGCTGCCCCGCCTCGCTCTTGCTCAAGCGTGGGAGCGTGCGGCCTGAGCCGTGGCAGTGCTTGCACACCTCTACAGGCGTTCCCGTGCCGCCACTGAAGCCGCGACCGTTGCACGAGTGGCAGAGAGGATCGAGCCAGTAGCCAAGCGCACGGACTGCAACCTCGGGCGCGTCGTCGCCTCGATACCGAAGCAAGCCAGCATGGCGCTTGGCGCTGTTGATTGCAAAGCGACGAACTGCAAGCGTTGCGCTGTGGAGGCTCTTGAGCTTGCCCGCGACTAGGGCCGCATCGGTTTGGCTGGCCTCGGGCTGGCTGGCAATGCGCCGAATGTCGCCCTTTGCTGCGTCGTGTTCGGTGCGGAGTCGGTACAGGATCGTTCCCAGACCATCCCGTACCCATCCCGCAGCAATGATGACGCTGATGGCGTCCATGTGCGGCGTGACTTCCAGGTGACTGGAGCCAATGGCTCGGGCGTATCGTTCCTCGGTCGTAATGGGTTCGCTCATGGTTACCTCAGCTTGCGTGTGGTTAGTGGTTCCAGCGGTAGACAAAGCCCGTTGATCCGCCTCGGGCGTGCTGCTTGGTGGACTTGTCTTTCTGAACGAGCCCTTCGGCCTCAAGAGCCTTCAGCCAGCCCCTAACGCCTTCGTGGTTGTGGCCGGTTAGTTCTGCCAACTCGGAGACAGTGCGCGGGCTCTTGGTCAGCAGGAAAGTGATTGCCGCGTAGCGTTCTCGGTATGCGTTGCTGTCGCTCATAGGCTCACGGCTCCAAGTTGCGCGCCACTGTTGGGGCTGCGTGGGTAGTTCTCCAATGCCTTGGCCTTGGCTCGGTAAAGGTCACGGATGGCCTTGAGTTCGTCCACCGTCCACTTGCGCGGGGTTTGTTCTGCCTCTAGGGCTTCGACGGCTGCGAGGCCGATTCGCTCAATGAGTCCGCGTCGGTAGTCAACTGCGCGGCCTGCCCCGTAACGGTTGCATTGCTTGGTCTGTCCGTGGGCGTTGGACTCTGTAAACCGTAGATGCGGAGCACTTCCAACGCTTCTGTAGTGACCGGCGTCGAATCCGCCGCCAACTGAATCAACTCCAAGAGGCTTCCCGCAGCAGATGCAGGGCTTGCCGTTGTCGCGCAGTCGAATGAACTTGTTGAATGCAACTTGCGCCTCCTTGATCCAGTCACTTCGAGTCTTGAGCGTTTCCCGCTTGGCCTTGTCCTTGGCCTTTTCTTCGCGGGCTTCCTTGGCTTGCTTCTTGGCTAGTTGCTTCTTCCCCCACTCAAGAGCGCAGGGGATGCTGCAAGTGGTTTGAAGCGGTCGGGCGGGGGTGAACTTCTCCCGGCAGACCTTGCAGGTTTTGGGCTTCACTGCGTAGCCCGCCCTTCTGCGCGTGCCGTGCTTTCCAGACTGCGCCAAACTTCAATGCGAGCCTGTGCCGCAACCATCAGCCACCGCAGGCGCTCCTCTGCTTCCACGGCTTCCTGAATTGCCTTCAGGTGCGCCTCATAGCTCGGGTGTGCGTATGCCTCGCGCTCTTGGGCGGCAAAGGCTAGGGCGACGTTCTCGGCCATCAGTTGCGCCTTGAGGGTCTTGCGGTACTCCTCGCAATACACCCGGTGCGCCTTGGCCTCTGCAAGGTGCGTTGCGTTGTCGCGGATGAAGTCCACGGCCTTCTGCGGGTCGATTGCCTCAGTCATGACAGCGCCCACATCAGCAGAACCCACACTGCCAGGCAGGCAGCAATGGCCCAGCGCATGGCGCTGAAATCGGTGTCTTTCATCATGCGGCCTCCAACTCTTCCAACGGCTTGAGGGTGATGCCCTGCGGTGCGTCCAGTGCCTCACGGATGGCACGAGCCCACACCAGGCGCGGGACTGACTGACGGAAAGCGGCTACGTAGCTCTCTGCTTCGATCAGTGCGGCTCGGTCGCCTGCGTCGAAGCCATAAACGCCCGAGTCCTTGTGGCGCTGTGCGGCCTTGTGCAGAGCCCAAGCGGCGCGTGTAAAGGTCTTGTTCGCTTCGCTGACTGCCTCAGGGTCTAGGTACGGGTGCTTTTTGGCATCGCTGACGATGCGGCACATGCGGAGCGAGATTTCGAGCAGGCTTGACCAGTGGCCCATGTCGTCATCAGTGCCGGTGTGAGCCAGCAGCGATTGCAGGGCGATTGCTTCCTTTAGGGCTTGGTCGCGCTTTGATTCTTCGGACTGAGCCCAGCCGGGCATGGGGATGAGTGGGCGGCGCTTCATGGCTTGGCCCCGTTGGCTGCGGCAATGACAGCGCGGGCAAAGGCGCGGTGATTGAACTTGGCGAAAATACCAAACCCATCCCAACATTCGAGTCGGTCGCAAATCTTGTCTAAGTCGTCATCCGTCAGCGGCGCAGGTGTCGGGGATTGATTGACAGGTGCGGCGGCGATCCAATCCTCCAAGTCCTTGCGCTCTGCGTCACTGATCCATCCCATTGCGATGGCGCCGGGCAGCACGCGGAAAAGCGTGCGCTGAACGTAGGCAGGCGCGGCCTTGGCCTCGGCTTCGTGGGCGGCTAGGGCTGCGCGGGCGTAGGCGTGCATCTGGTCTTTGGTATATGCGCCCGATGGAACGCCACCGAAATACTCTCGTGGCCAGTAGGGCTCCGGCAGCGGCGGCAGCGACTCGGCCAACTTCTCGGCGCTCATGCGACCTCCCGGAACTCATCACACCGACCCTTCGCAGGCGGGCACTTCGTCACCTTCACGCCTTCAGGCCAAACCACTTGCACCACGGGCTCGGGCTTGGGCTCTTGATAGGTCGTGCCCTTGATGGACTCGGCCAGTTGGTTGACCCGGGCGATTTCGCGGGCAACGCCAAACGCCAGCTTGGGCTTGGGTTTGTTCTCCGCTGCCATTGCTTTCAGCATTGCGCGTTCATCGGCGCGGCGGCGGTGTTCTTCGTTGATTGCTTCGATATCGGTCATGCTGCGGGCCTCCAAGAAAAGACGGAGCTATTGCGGGCGGCGTCGGGCCAGGTTTCCCCTGCAATCACGCGCCATGCCGTGCTTTTGGCGATGCCGTAACGCTCTGCGATCTGCTTTTGCGTTTCGCCTGCCTGATAGGCGGCGCGGATTTCCCGGGCTTCCGCAGGGCCGAGCTTGCAAAGCCCGCGAGCTTTTGCAGACTTGCGCAGCGACTCCTTGCCCATCTCGGTGAACTTGCGGCCTGGTGAGTGCTTGCGGGAAATCTGGCTGCGGTTGCGCTCCTTCAGGCACGAGGGGGAAATGCAGCCGATGCGGCCACAGGTCGCCACCGCAGCAAACCCGGGCTTGATGGGGCGGCCAAGCACATGCGCCAACACCACACGAGCGCAAGTTGTCGGAACGCTGTTGACGTTGATGGTTGGGTGCCCGCCCTTCGTGGTTCCACCCGGCCACATCCAATGCTTGCCGTCCACTTCGGCGCGCTGCTGGACGCGCTCAAACGGCGTGTAGGGCGACTTAACCGGCATGAGCCACCTCCGCATCGCAGGGCTCGCCCGAGAACGGCACATAGCAAACAGCCTGGCGGCGGGGCGTGGTGGCGAACTGCTGCGCGCCTTTGACGAACCAGCAATATTGCTTGCGGTGCTGCGTCTCGCCGTTGCGCTGCTTGTGCAACTCAAGCAGGGCGTCGGGTTCGTCGCTGGGTTCGTCCATCTCATCGCGTCGGGCCGACCAGACAGAGAACACGTTGTCTGCGCCGTCCGTGATCTTGGAAGAGCCTGCAACGTCCAGCTTGCCGGGTGCCTTGCTTTCGTTCTCGGCCTTGCGCGGGTGAGCGACCAAGTGCAAATGCACCTTGTGCTGACGGGCGAAGTTCGCCATGCGTTGCACTGCCATCTTTTGCGCCGACATAGAGCCGGGGCCGTCCTCTGGCACGTCCGTCATCATCAAAGAGTCAATGACGAAGTGCGAGGCACCGTGGCGGCGGTTCGCGTACAGGAACACCGACAAAAGGCGTTCAATCGTTGCCTCGCCAACCCGGTCGAACAACCACAGCCGGTCGTCCATCCAGCGCCCGATTGCGTCGATGTAAGCGGGCGTCGGTCGGTCAAGCCCTGCTGCCTGCTTCACCATCCGCTTGAGTTGGCTTTCTGGGGTCATCTCGCCAGAGAACACCACCACGGATTCACCGTCCAGCATCAGCCCCAACAAGACCTGAGCAAGCATCAAGCTCTTGCCGTGGCCGTTAAAGCCCGTCCAGACGCTCAGTTCTCCCTTGCGGAACTCAAACCACGGCAGTTCCCGATCCAAGCGCATGGCAGGAGCAACGCGGGCACCGTGGGCGGGGTAGAACAGGGCCTTCACACCCGAAATGAAGTCAGCGGCGCTCTTCAGTTCTTCGGGGCTCTGGTGCTTGGCAAGGCGAATCGCTTCGTCAAAGTCCGCAGCCTCTGCACCATCCATCAGCCATTGGTTCGCGTCCTTGGCTCCAAACTTGGCGATGCGGCACCGTTCAATGCCCAAACGCTTGATGACCTCGGCGCGGCCTTTGTGGCCCGCTTCGTCGTCGTCAAAGCAAATGACCACATCGCTGAAACGCTCCAATCGCGTCCAGTCGTTGTCAATCCACTGGTGATTGCCTGCCCCTGCGTTCACCGACAGCGCGGGAATGCCGCACTGGTGCAGGGTCATCGCGTCGATTTCGCCCTCGCAGATGGCGACCATGCGCGCCTTGGGGTCGATAAGGTGCCAGCCGAACAAGCAAGGCTCTGCGCCGCCCTCTTGCCGCATGTCCTTTTTCTCGGCCACGTTGCGAGCCTTGGCGTTCACCAACTCACCGTCGCGGAGGTACGGAAAGATCGCGTAAGCCTTGCCGTCGCGGACTTGCTCACCGATGCGGAATGCGGCGATGGTTTGTTCCGTCAGGCCACGGCTTCCAAGCCACTCCTTGACCGGGCCAGCGGGTGCCTTGCACTGCGGCTTGGCGGGGCGCTTCCACTCCTTCGGCGCACGCTCGGGCATCGTGTCGCGGATGCCGAGGTAAGCCTTGGCCTCTTCCATGGCCTGCCCGATGGATTGGCTACGGCACGCTGCCCACAGGTCGAGCAGGTCGCCCTTTTCCCCCGTCGAAAAATCAGCCCACACCCCGGCTTTTGCGCCGCTGATGCGAACGGACAGCGACTGTCCAGCCTCGCCGCTGACGCTGCCCGCCTTCCACTCCCCGGAGGCTTTCTTGCCCCCCGGCAGCAGGTAAGCGGCAACGTCCGCAGCCCGTGCCGACAAGGCGTCGGCAAGCTCTTTTGCGTTCACGAGTTCCCCCTCGTTCCGTTGTGAAATTCGCTGGCATTCCCGTGCCAGCAGCGGTTGTTGTGGGCGTCCTCCACGGACTCAAACCCGGCGTCTTGCCACCACGAGGCGCGGCGGTGTTGGGCGAAGTACTCCGGCGTTCCGGGCTTCGCTTGGGCCTGCACCTCGGCGAAGGCTTCCCAGCGGCGTTGGTTCAGCCAAACCAGCGGGGCAGGGACGAACTGCCCGCCGTCTTTCCGCCACTCCTCCGATGCCTTCGCGGCACGGAGTCCGGCCATCACCTGATCCGCCACCTCATCGCAGCCACGGGTGCGCCACTTGTCCCGGCATTGGTCGGGCGCAGCTTTGCGACCAGCGGGGTATTCCCGCCAAAAGTCGTCAAAGGTCGGCTTCGGAGGTTCGTCCTCCTCTCCCCCCGTGGGGGGTAGGGGGGTATTACCTTCCTTTCCCTTCCCTTCCCTTCCTCCCTGCGCGTCGTCGTCGCGTGCTGACGCGTCGTGACGCGTGGCAACGCGTGGTTTACGCGTGCTCTTTTTGCCCTGTTCTTCGGGGTCAGGCAGGGTGCTGGCGCTCTCGCGTGGGTTGATGTGCTGATGCTTGGTGAAGCAAGGGATGTAGGCCAAGCCTTCCCCGTACAGAACCACCAAGCCAGCATCCACAAGCTCTTGGCACAGCGCGAAAATGTCGCAGTCGTCGGCGGGGAAATAGCGCAGCTTGAACGTGCGCGGCTTCCACACCATCCGGCCTTCCTTGTCGGCCTCGCACCAAGTCGCTTGGTACAGCAGGCGGGCAAGAGGCGACAGAGAAACAATGTCCTCGCTGGTGAAGAACTCGGGTTTGATCGTGCGAATGCGAGCCATCAGCGGGGGGTCTGTTCGTTCTGTTCGTAGTCCATGACCCAGCGGGCATGGGAGATAGAGCGCAGGCGCAGTGCCAGCCAAATCAGGCGGGCCAAGCGCATCAAGCAGCCCTCCGGCCTGCGGCGATCTCTTCCAGCACCGTCAAGCCCGAGCAGTGGGCGAGGTACTGAGAAATGCAGGTATTGCCCAAGATCGCCTCCACAGCGGCGATGCGGTCGGCAGGCAGGTCGCGCTTCGACTCGTTCACGCTGAAGTAATCCGACACATGCGAGGGATAGAGCCCCGACAACTCGGCCAAGGTGCGGCGGGTCATGCCCTTGATCTGGCGCAGCTTCCAAGCCATGCGGCAGGCGTGGCGGTAGTCGGTCAGGCCGTCGATTGCCTGCGGTGGCAGGGTGAGCTTTTGGGCTTGCACCACACCACCGATGAGGGGCAGGGGATAGGAAGAATTCACAGCGAACCTCCTTGGATTACCAATTGGCTGAGGCGTAAAAAAGAGGGGCCATGAGTCACAGCCCCCGAACCTCAGACCAGCTCGACCGCTTTGCGGCGGGGCTTGGCTTTG
>JACCDR011744424.1_pt1 | contig 22502 bp, 33 predicted proteins | sample 7446431 | NCBI WGS metagenome assembly JACCDR01 (sample SAMN15323443, study PRJNA562643) | freshwater metagenome | isolation source: river surface water | place: USA:Blue River Watershed | collected 2017-08-17 | reverse complement strand
TCGCAACCAGTTGCTAGGCCGCTGGCGATGTTTCCTGCCATGCGGAGGATCTGCGACCGGTCCTTCAGTAACTTCTTGGGGATTGCTGTATTAGGGTCTGCTACCATACATTCACTCATTCTGGTCTCCTTGGAAGCGATTGCCAATGGGTTGGCGTTTCGTACATATAGTCGGCAATGAATCCGGTGAAGTTGAGATCCCTGTCGTAATGCGCTATGGCTATGTGGTAGACGTCCTTTGCCCAGACAAGGACTGGCAGGGAACAGTAGTATCCGTTGATCCTCCCTGGGAGAGCCTCGGTTACCGGAATCCAATTGGATTGTGGGTAGATGGCACTGGCAATCTCCCGCCGTCTGTCTGTGGAGTAGTGCTGGAACATGTATCCACAGGTGCAGGGGGTATCCCAGCATTTGGGGCAATCAGATAGTGCCATTGTATCTCCTTGAATCAACAACGGGATCAAAGACGATGAAGCCGCCTGTTTCTTTCGATTGATTGTATGCTCTTTGGTAATCAGCGAAGAGGTCGTCCATCGTGATTCTTGGGCCGACAAGGCGTGCTGGGTACTTGAGAGGCATATAGTAGGTTCCCCAAGTGAACGTGGTACTAGTTTGGGTGGTTGCCATCACTGCACCGCCCTCTGCATAGCTTGGATCATGTAATTAAAAGCGACTGCGGACGTACCAGTCCCCCTACCCATGCGGGCATAGTTTTGCCCGTAACCGCTGTATGGTAGGCCTACAGTGCCCGATAAGATACCCCTACAGTAGAGGGAATCGATGTACGTGTAGTGGTGCTTGGGACCAACAAGCCTGGCTTGATATTTACGTTCTTCACTGGTTAGACCATCGTCGATATAGAAATCCATATCTTTCTCCTTTCTTGTATTTATAGTAATCCCTAATTGAAACAGTGTCAATAGGAAATGCAAAAGAAAAGGGAGCCTTTTGGGCTCCCTTAGGTTATTCCTTAGCCGGTTTCTTGGCCGGGGCTTCGGGAGGGCCAACCAGGTCGTTCAGGATTGCATCCAGCTCGTCCTTGGTCTGGGCCGTGTAGTTCAGACTGACAGGATTGGGGCGCTTGGGATGCGTGAACAAGCCGGGAAGGCTCTGGGTGAAGCCTCGATCAGCGATGGCTTTCAGGAAATCGTCAGGGGACAGGTGCATAGGTAACTCCTTGTACTGCAAATAATAGCATGAAAATCACTGGATGTCTACGAAGAGGGCCGGGCGTTTGATCTTGTCCCCTCTCCGCTTCTTCCTCATATACACATAGTACTCAGGGAAGTGGAGTGGTAAGAAATTAGTGGCTTCGAATGGGATGATTCCACTATGGTAAGCTTTCCTCAGATTCAGCCAGTTGAACTCCCCAATCTGATCTTTCTTAGAAAGAAGGAGATCGAGCTTGGCCCGACGCTTCTGATTAGACCTCTCCATCCTAGCCTTCTCTGTTTCTGTTCCAGGATGTCCTCGCACAAAGACATAGTACTCAGGAAAGTGCAGACGTACTAACTTCGTAGCACAGAAGTTCACCAGTCCGGTTTCCTCGGCTTTCCTTAGGTTAGTCCATGAGAACTCACCGATTTGGTCTTTGATAGACAGGAGGTAGTCCATCTTCTTTCGCATCTCTGCCCTTCTAGCTTCCAGAGCCTCTTCCCTGGTCTTGATACCAAGGCGTTCTCGTCTGCGTTGTAGATAGGTCTTCTGCTTTCTCAGAACCTTTTCTGGATTACCAGCCCGCCATTTATCCGTAGACCAATCAACGTATTCCTTATTCTTTTTATAGTATTCTGATCGGTAGAGGCTGAGGCAGGATTTGCACGAAGACTCATACCGACCAGCCGCCCGAAGAAAGAGGAACTCAGCGATTGGCTTATCGATCCTACACCTGAAGCATACCTTGGATACAGTAACGCCGTCCACTACAGTTTCCTGAACACGCCAACTCCTACCTGGGCGGCGAGAAGTGCGGTTCTCCCTGATCCACTTGATCGGATCAGGGGAGGCTTTGCAAGCGGCGTAGGCGGCCTCGGCATCCTCCCTATTGAAGTAGGACCCGATGTGGACATCCTTCTTGTCAATCCTAATCTTGGCGAGAAATCTGTCGTGTGTGACATCATAGCGGACTAGGCTCATACCAGCCTCCCCTCAACCCTCCGGTCTGGGACAATCAGAAGTGAGGAGATGAGAAAACGCCCGAGATCACAGTCAAGAGTGCGCACCATAGCCCGAGACATGTATGATTTAACAGAAGAGTAGTCCTTGATGTCCAGAACATTAGGATAAGTTGGGTAAGGATCAACCGGCTTCATGTCGATAGCCCAGTCGCCTAGCTCCTCAACTTGGACTACCTTCCCTGCTATCTTCAAGGAACGTATCCTGTAAAAAGCGGGCGCTTTGTAAGAGAGCACAACCTCAGCCGTTTGTTCCATACTTCGCCTCAATCTCTTCAGGAGTTGCATAGTGCCAGTGCATTCCGGCACAGCGGCGGTTTGGGCTGTCTTCCTTGCAGACAAGGTAGATGGCCGTCTGGGACACGTCGTAGGCCTTTGCGGCCTGCCTGATGGACCCAAAGATCTCTCCGGTCTCCTCACACACCACAGGGCGGATGTGGAGGGTACCATTGCGCAGGGCCACGAGAATCCTAGTTCTGCGAACCCGTTCGTAGTAAGAGGCATCCTTCACCACAGGAACCTTCTCTTTCTTCACATGACCTTCCCAGCGCCGAGCTGAGCCTTTCCGGCCACCGGCACGGCGAACCTCGCGTTCTTCTTCGGTCATTTCTTGCCAAGTCTTAGACGCCATCATTTTCTCCGTTGTTTGCTTTTTCAAGATCGGCCATCTCTTCCAGAATACCGTACCGGTAGTGGAACATAACCACGGCGTCAAACGCCTCGATCATCTGCTCACGGGTGGGCCAGTTCGCGGTTTCACCCTTCATTTCCACGGTCACCTTGAGGTTGTCCTGCTCAATCGTCAGATTGTTCATCGTTTCCCTCTACTGTAATAGCCACGGCTAGGATAGCGTTTGCGCGCCCCGTTACCGTATTTGGTAACGGTCAGGGTAGTCCACGTAGGGAGATACGGAGGATAATCGGTAAATCCAAGCCATTCACAATAGCCAGTCATCGTTTATCCCCTTCGCCTCGGATGACGCCACGGTTCTTCCTGTCAGTCAGCTTCTTGAGGTTCGCCTCGGCGATCTCATCCATGGTGAACCCAAGACGCAGGGCAAGCTGGCTGGTGTACCACAACACGTCAGACAACTCCAACTTCAGACCTTCCAATGATTCGGCCACAGTAGAGTCACCACGGTAGATCCTCTTGAGCTTCCCGGCCACTTCGCCTGCCTCTTCGAGGAGTCCGAACGCGGCCTCGTTGATATGGTCCATCAGACCACCCTCATTGGGGAAGGCGAACTTCTCAGCCGCACTTTGGTAGTCATTCATTTCCATTGGGAACTTTCTCCTTTTCCATACAGAAGGTACTCTGGATGTAGAAATCCATGTAGTCGTATTTCTGGGCCTTTTCGCGGATGTTCCAAGCTCTGGCCATGATTCCACCCCAGTACCGCATGGAGCACTGGAGGATCTTTCCATCGCTGAACACAGGAACACCGAACTCCCCGCCTTGGTGGTATTGCCCACTAAAGGCGTAGCCCCTACGGACGATCAGGTCAACCAAGGCCTCTTCATGTTCTGGTCCACCAGAATTACTGAAATCATCCAAGTCCATAGACCATCGTTGCCATTTAACAACTTTCATCTCTCCTCCTCTTATTACTAATTGTAAAGCGAGGAGGGAGTTTCGTCAATAGCTATTATGTAGCGCCAGGAGGTAAAACCAGATAACCTATGTTCTGGTTGTACATAAAGTACTTTCTACCATAGTGTCTTGGCTTATCTATGAGATTCCATGCCTCAGCCATATACTCGGACCACATGAGCTCGTCCAATTGTAAGACCCTGCCATCATCAAATACCGGCACCCCATTGGTACCGAACATGTGCCAATCACTGCCGAAACGATAGCCTTTGTCTTCGATTTCAAGAAGCAACGAAACACGATGCCAGTGCTTACCCATCTTTAGTCCGCTTGCCTCTAGGTCTGTCCACCGTTGCCATCTAACAATACGAGGCGGCGACTCCGGTTCCTCATACTCATCTATATGGTTACTCATTGTTGCTATCCACAAATCCGATCAGAGGCTCTTTCTCGCTTCTGCCTTCTCTGGTAACACTAACGTCATCGTCATCATCCTTGATCATAGTGATCTCGATGCCAATCAGAGACAAGACCGCCTCCATAGGAATCAGCCGCGCCTCGGCCATTTTCCTGATTTCCCTCAATTCTTTCCAGTTCTTACCATTGACCATTACTTTCTCCTCACCTTCTCAATAGACGGCCAATTGTATTTCTTGTCAACAGGCCATCGGTAGTCACACACATCCCAAGGATTCACCGTCTGCCACACTTTAGTAGGCAGAAGGACTTCGTCCTCGAAAGGTTCCCGCTCCAGCCGCCGCCTTTTGGTGTGTGTCAGGCGCTGGCCCTCGCGGTTTTTCCCTGCTCGGAACCAAATCTGTCTTCTATAGGACCTGCTCATGACCGTGCTACCATTTGCCATAGAACTTTCTGATCTCTGTAAAGGACCATAACACCTCACCAGACTTCATCCCTAGTGCCTTACGTAGATCATAGTCTTTCCATGGTATAGAGTGAACTAATTCCTCGTACAGGGGCTCCCCCAGGAGAGCTACACCCTCCAAGAAGGGCCGGAACACCTGGTTAAGCACCTCCTGGTATTTATCCTGATAGGCTTCGATTGATAGTTTTGGAATACCTGCTGTAGCGATTAGCATCCTACGTACTAAGTCCATGTGGAGGGAGATAACTTGGGGAGAATATCCCAATTCCTTAGCCATCTTGGCTTGGTTATGGTTCTTATGGCTCTTCATGTACTTGAAGATGCGGAACACTTTCTCATGAGCATTGCGGTCCCTGGTGCGGGCCGAGGCTTCCCCGCCCTTCTTGCCCCGTTCAGCCTGCTTGATGCTGAACTCTTCTGCCCTCTTCTGGGTAAGGATTGATTTGTTGTGAGACAGACTCTTGCCACAGCGGGATTCATAATAGTCGGCTACGCTCTTAGCAATCCCCATAACCTCGCGGTGCGACATTGGTTTGTCAAATCTTTGATTTAGCATAGCGGCATGTGCTTCAAGAGTCTCCCTGTCTCTGGGGAGCCTCTTCTTCTGCTGGTTGCGGGCAAATCGACTGAGCTTCTCAAAAACTTCACAGTTGCGGCTTCCAGAGTTAGAGGCGTCCTTCGTCTTGTAAAGGGGTTCCTCCATGTCCAAGGACGAGGCAAGTTCGTCAAGGAGGTAAGTTTCCCCATAGTAGGTGACGTCCCAGACATCTGTTCTCAGTGGGTTCTTGGTGAGGTCAGCAGAATATGCGATGTCCCCGTGAAGCTTCTCCCGTAGTTTGTAGTAAACCGCTTCGCAATAACGAGTAACCTTGTTGGATTCACCACTGAACCCGACCGGCTCTGTCAGTTGATAAACAAGATGACAGTGGCCGTTTTCGGGGTTTTTGGCGATCCAGGTGGGTCTGGGGCAGTCCAGGTCATTCCAGTCAAAGAATGCTGTATTCCTGTCGATGTCGTAGATGAGGTATGCTTTCTTACGGGGGTGGTTGAGCTGGATCATCTTCTTGTCAATCTGATTGACCTTGAGGTCCAGTCTGTTCTGTTCGTAGGTGTTACATCCCCTCACTTTTGGGGGGAGGCTATTGACGAAACGCTCTTTATCGAATACCTTAATCATATCCTTTCTCTTTAACGGAGCGTTTCTTTGTCAGAGGGCGCTCCGTTTTTTATTTCGGTCTTGCTCAGAATAGCAGATCAGTCACTAATTAGCAAGTCCTCCTTACCATTCACAACAATCTTTCCAAAATCCATTGACACTAAGCCAACCCCATGGTAATCTCCATGTCAAGGAGATCACAATGATCCGTTGTGCTAAAGAGATTCGCCTCCAGTCCCTGTGGACCCACATGGAGTCCCTCGACTTGAAACTTTCCCCTGATGACGAGATTGCCTTCTGGGCGGCGGCCTGTGCGGAAGCCGCTGAGCGCCAGCCTCGCCCCAACTCTCGCTACGTTGATATGGAACTCATGTTCTATGATCCCGATGCCTGGGTTGTCCTTTCTGATAAGACCCTGGTCCGCTTCCGCACCACGGTCGGCCCTCGCCTCTTTGACCGCGTACTCGGAGACTGGCCTTTCGACAAGATCGATGTCTGGGCCATCCCAGAGGATGTCAAAGAACTCAACGAGAAGTACAAGGTGACCGGGGTGTCACTCTTTGTCTGGCGGCATTGATGGCAAGGGCCGTAAAACGCCATTGGCTCTATTCTGGTGAGTTCCGCGAGGTTCCCGGGTATCCCGGGGTCTTTGCCTCAAAGGACGGCCAAATCCGCAAGTTTAGCGGTAAGCGGGGCATTCAGTTACCAAACGACACACCTACCATCCATTTTGACAAGAAAGGGCGTAGAAAGTTCGCCCATAACAGAATGCCTGTGTATGTGTGTCGTATGGTGGCTCTAGCATGGCTCCCGCCCCCAGAGAACCCAGAATGGACCTACGTCCGTCACAAAGATGGCGACCATCACAATGACCACGTAGACAACTTGGAATGGATGGACCCGGCTGACTACCGGAAATGCAAACGCCCTAAGGTGGAGTACCAGTACGACTCTACTAGAAGCGTGGAAAAGAACAAGGACAAAGCACTGTTGATGCGCAGGCTGTATGATGCAGGATTCACTGCCTCCCAGATAGCTGAGCGTCTTGGTGTTAGTTCTACGACCGTAAGGAACGCCGCCATTGAGAGAACATGGTCCTCGGTATGGGGACGCGGGTGGCATATTGATATAGAGGAATGGGATGACCTTGATTAAGCTCGCAATGCTCCTTGGCTTTCTTTCATCAGACCCTGAATTGGTTATGAACCACGACTCAGAGAAGATTATCCAGTCTGTGCTGGTGTCTTCTGAGTCCTTCGACATCCCCCCGAACCTCCTCCTTTCTTGGGTATACCAGGAAAGCCGGTTTGATCCTAAAGCTGTCGGCGACAATGGGCACTCCACGGACCATGGTCTTGCAATGATGAACTCTCGGTACGCACGGAGTCACGCAGATGATTACTATGCGTCTACCGGTATCAGGCTCTCGCAGGAGGAGATCTACTCCTATAACGTCGTTCTTGGTGCTTACCTTCTCTCCACCAAGAAGAGTCGGTTCAAGGAGTGGCCAAAGGCGCTGATGGCCTATAACGGCGGGGATTCGCGTGTGCAGAAGAACAATCCTCCGAAGAAATCGCAGAATTATTCGAAATCTATACTTGCCAAAGCTTCCGGTTGGTTATATGATAAAGAAGTGATGCCACTCTTCATCTGTTCGCTGTTCAAGAAGCAAGGGGGCATCCCTTTGACACCAAACGAAGCTTATGCTAAGATTCAAATGGCTCAAAGGTTTGTTTTGTAAATCGTAGGTGGTAGAGAACAAGCGGACTGCCCGGCCTCATAAGCCGTGGTACGCTGGGAGCGTTACCCAGACCACCCAACACTAGCCCCTGATCAGGGATCGAAAGCGCACCAAGCCTCTCAACGATGCTTACTATGGTGTCCGAATCGTCGGTCGGCACGGCCCAGAACTTGGCAGGTTCTGGTAAACCGGAGGCACTATTAGCCAAGATAGCCCCTTGATCGGGCTGGTAAGAGTCCAGTGGCGGCGGGAATAGACCGCAAACCGGGCGGTGCTGAAGGTAAGCGCCCTCCTTTGCACGGAGGAGCCATCGGGTTCAAGCCCCGAACTGTCCAATTGACAACCGCATCTCCTTCATGTACAATGATTTACATGAGGGGTCATACGTGGCTAAGCCAGAAGAGTTTCTACCATTAGATGTTACAGACCTAGACTTGTCTCTTTCTCAGATCAAGTTCGTTAGAGCTATGATCGAGAACGACTACGACGAAGGGTCTGCTGTCATTGCCGCAAACATCATGCCAAAGGGCACCCCAGGTCCCATTGCACGGATGGAGGGCCTCAAGTGGGCTAACAAGCCTCAGATTCGTCAGGCTATTCAGCGCTACTCAGCCATGGTCATTGACCCGTCCCGCGACCAACTCCACATCCGTCTTGTTGACACCCTCCGAATCCGTGCTTTCTACGATCCCCTTGTCTTCTTCTACGAAGATGGTACAGCCAAACCCCTCAACGAGATTCCCAAGGAATACAGAATCTGCATCGACGGAATCACCGAGGACTTCAAAGGTAAGGACGCCCAAGTCCGCGTCGTCACCTACAAACTAGCTGACAAGACTGCCGCCCAGAAACAACTCCAAGAACTCCTCAAGAAGGGAGAGTCCGCTGACGAGGAAGAAATCCCCACTGATGCTAAGTCTCGTCTGGATAAGATCTTCGCCAGCGTAGCCAAAGCCTCCGCTGAGGCAGGTGCCGCCGCCGCTCTCAAGGGCCGCAAGGATGCTCTCGAAGAGCAGAACACTCTGGATGAGAATGGAGAACCTGTGATCATCCGTCCCGGTTACCGTAACGTTGGTGGAAGTGAGCGTACCGCCATAAAGGAAGTCTATGCAAAATATGAAGCGCAAGGCATTGACCCGGCCACCGGTCAGCCTAGAGCATAGTTACTACACCCCCGAGCACCTTGCTCTCATCAAAGAACAGCCTCACATCCTAGGCCACATCGCTGGCCGGGAGAAGCTGACTGAACGCCATAGTCAGTGGATTAAGCATATCTGGACCGGTAGTAGGCGTCCTGCCCTGATTGCCCACCGTGGTAGCTTCAAGTCTACCGCCATTGGCGTTATCGGCTCCGTGTGGCACCTCCTATTCCATCCAGAAGATCGTATCTTCATTGTCCGTAAGACCTTCCAGGATGCCTGTGATACGGTGTCCACTATCGCTAAAGTCATGGCCCAGCAGGAGATACGAGAATTATTCCTCTATGCCCATGGAGAATACCCAGAGTTCACCATGAACCGGGAAGGTAAGGTATCGTTCACCTTCAAGAAGTCCAAGACCCCCGAGCCATCCGTCATGGCCTTCGGTATCAACTCTCCCTTCACTGGTCGCCACGCTGACTTCATCCTATGCGACGACATCTCGACCCTCAATGACCGGCTCTCGAAGGCAGAGCGTGAGTACACCAAACAGGTCTGGATGGAAATCTCCACCAACATCATCGACCGTGGTAAGACCTGTGCCTACATCGGTACCCCATGGCATCCAGATGGGGTCGAATCCCTTGTCCTCTTTAATGAAGACGGTAAACTCAGGAACGGTGTTCTCTCCTGCGATGTGTACCAGAGTGGTCTGATCTCCCACAACGAACTCATGGACATCAAAGCATCCACCATCCCGTCCCTTTTCGCCGCTAACTACGAGCTGAAGTTCGTAGCCGCAGAAGACGCCATGTTCGCTAATCCCACATGGGGTAAGTGGAATAAGGAGCTTGTGACAGGGGTTCGGTGCCACGTTGACGCCGCATACGGGGCCGGAGACAGCAACGCCCTGACCATCATTGGAAACCTGCCAAACGGCAAGCTCATGGCTGTTGGATTTGAGTTCAGCGGGCACATCAAGGACTGGATCGATACCATTGCAGAACGGATGGCCTTTTACAACGCCAGAAAGATCTACGTAGAAAAGCAGTCCGACCGTGGTATGACCGCAGGGCTTTTGAGGCACGCGGGGCTTACTGTAGTTGAGTACGACGAGAACACTAACAAGCAGAACAAGATTGGTGCTTATCTAGGCGAAGCGTGGCCCCGTATGATATGGGCTGACGATACTGACAAAAAGTACATGGTCCAGATCACTGAATGGACATCTCTCACGAAGGAACATGACGATTGCCCAGACAGCGCGAGTAGTTTAGTTAGAGCATGTTTCAGTGTCAAGGGAGCGAATAGCCAGCGTTGGCAGTGGTAGGTAACTCTTGATTTCTGCTACATTTACGTTTAGAATACTGTTCTAATGGGAGGGCCAACCAATATGGCTACTTTTGTATACGAAGAAACCCAGGCCCTGCCGCCCCCCATGCGTCTGGATGGCTGGGCTAATATTAAGACCGGCCTTGGCACTTCCAGGGACAAACGCTCGTACATGTCTTTCGGCGGCTCAGGTGCCGCCTACTACACCAAAGACGACTTTATCGCTATGTACCTCGGCGACGGTCTGGTGAAGCGCATTGTGGATATGGTCCCTGAGGATATGACTCGTCAGTGGGGTCACTTCGACGGAGATCCCAAGGACGAATACGAGGACGGTCTCCTGAGCTTTCACATGAACCGCCTTCAGGCTCCTGACAAGTTTAAGCAAGCCAAGAAGTGGGCTCGTTTGACTGGGGGTGCCCTCCTCTATATCCAGGTAGTTGGGGCCGGTAATCCCAAGACCCCCCTCAAGGGCCAGATCCCTTCGTCTGCCAACATTGAGTCCCTCAAGGTCTTTGATCTCGGCGACATCATGACCTCTGAGTTTACCTGGGAGATGAACCCAAGCAGTCCAGACTTTGGTAAGGTTAAGCTCTACAAAGTCCGTGTCCGTGTCGGTGACCAGGTGACTTACCAGGAACTCCACGCCTCTCGCTGTATTCCGTTCTTCGGAGAGCCCCTCCCACCCTCTACTAAGGAAGTGGCTTCCATCATTGAGGCTCGTTACTGGGGCGTCTCCATGCTTCGCTTCCTCTTTGATGACCTTGCCGACTTCCGTGCCGCCTTCGGCCATACGTCTACCATTCTCAATGAGTTCATCATCGGTAAGTACAAGTTCAGTGACCTGGACGAAATGCTTGCTATCGACAACGGTACCCGCCTCAAGACTCGTATGGAGGCCATCGACCTCACCAAGAGCACGATCAAGTCTGTCATGCTAGGGACTGACGAAGACTACCAGCGAGATACTGCCGCCCTGGGTGGACTCTCGGACATCCTCGACCGTTTCATGATGCTCGTCTCTTCTTCTACGGGCATTCCGGTCACCAAGCTCTTTGGCCGCTCTGCCGCTGGTATGAACTCCACTGGTGAAGGCGACATGGTGAACTACTACGATATGGTCCGCTCGTCTCAGAACGAACTGTCCATGTATCTTGAGCAGTTTGGTCACATCCTCGCTGATTGGCTTGGCGTGGAGGAGAGTACCAATCTCACTTGGGAATGGAACCCTCTTCAACAGCAGACCAAGGAACAGGAGCAGAATGCTGAGCGTATCGAGGCAGAAACCCTGCGCACCAAGGCCGACGCTCTGGCTCGTATGGTCGATGCCATGGTTCTGTCCCCTGAAGAAGTGCGTGTTCTCCTCTTTGGAGAAGAACTGGCTGAGATGGAAGAGACCGAAGGCGAGATGCCTCCTGAACCCCTGGATTCGCCCATCAATAAGGAAACCACGCTCAAGCCTGAGCCCGTTCCTGTCGTGATGGGGCCTAATGCCGCCGCTAACCCTAACAAGAATGGTGGAACGCCGCGCAAGGCAAAGGGCATTGATAAGAACTCCAAGAGTGGGGGGCCTAATGGCACTTTCACAGCCTAATTTGATGGTGTCAGACTTGGTGGCCCATCGGATAGTGAATATGCCCTTAGCCGCTAGGAAGCGGTTTACAGGCAAGGTCCGTGTGGCCAACTATCCATTCAAGATTGAGGCCCTCATGTCTGCCGCTGTTAAGTCTGTGTTTGCTCGGGTGAAGTACGAACACTGGGTTCCTTCGTCGGTCAAGAACGATGACGTGTACTCCGTGTTCTACGAGGCTATCAAGGCTGTAGCGGCCCTCCTTGAAACCGGTTCCCCTTTGAACTGGCCCGGTGTGGCGACCACGATTAGTACGGCCATCTCCTATCTCAGGGAGATGAAGAAGAACGAGGCGTCTAAGTACATGAAGGCGCTCTTTGGACAGCAGACCATCCCGTACTCAGATGATTGGTGGGCTGAGGTTGAGACCTCCCTTCGTACTGAACTCACTCTGCGTCTCCGTGGCTCCATCGCACAATACAACGACAAACTGGCTAATTTCATTAGAACTGCCGCTCAGAAGGGCTTTAGCTACGAACAGACTGTAGCTGGGATCAAGGACATCTCCAAGGACATCTCGGACACCAGAGCGGCATTCCTGGCTAGGGATCTCACCGGTACTATCAATTCTATGGCTTCTCAAAAGATGCACGTAAGTGTATTTGGAATCAATACTTACATCTGGGTAACAGCCGCAGATGAAAGAGTTCGTGGAACCCCAGGAGGTCCCTATGCGTCGGCAATACCATCCCACTACGTCATGGAACGCGTTCTATGTCGCTGGGATAATCCTCTCGTCTATTCTCTTGATGGGGGCGCTACCTGGGTCCCACGTCGCCCAGACATGCCAATGGCCCACGCGGGATATGCCTGGTCCTGCCGTTGTGTGCCGGAGGCTTTCCTTCCTGGAGTGGTCACCGCTACAAAAGCTCGACTCGAACAAAAACGGTAGGAGGGGGTTGAGTTATCGCTAAGTTGTTGTTACACTGTTACTTATTGGTTGAGGTACTGAATGGAAAGTAATATCCTGCATTTGGACAGCTACACCGGTCCCCAGTGGATGACTACTTCCTTCAAGGAAACCCCAGACGGGGCCTTGGAGGGCCGCGCCATCGTTACCTCTACGGGCATCTTTTCTTATTTCAAGAAGGACGGGACCATCAGCAGGGAGCTTCGCCTTCCTGAAGAGGTCTTTGCAGAACCCTTTCTGGAATCTCTGAAAGGAATGCCCATCACCTTGGACCACCGCCCCGCTGTGGTCACCAAGGAAACCGCCCCTCAGTTCGCTGTGGGTCGGGCCGGTGATGACCCTTCCAATCCCAAGGACGGGAACACCGACAACTACCACGTGGCTATCACCCTCAGGGTGGATCGAAAGGACGGAGTGGATGCAGTCAAGAAAGGCAAGCAGGCGCTCTCTGTTGGATATCGATGCGATTTTGATCCCACTCCTGGTGTTTGGTGTGGTCAGCCTTACGATGGTATTCAGCGTAATCTGCGTGCTAATCATGTCTCCCTAGTTAGCAGGGGACGGCAAGGTGACGCCGCTAAGATCAGGCTCGATAGCGAAGACGAAGATCTTCGTATTTATTTGGACTCTCTGTCCTCTCAAGAGGACAAAACCACTCTGGAGGTGGATAAGATGGCTGACGACAAAATGAAGTCCGTCAAGCTGGACGGAGCTGAGTATCAGGCAGAACCCGAGGTTCTCAAGGCTCTCCACGCCGCTACGGTGCGTGCGGATGGTCTTGATGCGGAACTCGGTGAGCAGAAGGTTAAACTGGATGCCGCTATTGCCGAATCGACTAAGCTCAGCGCAGAACGCGACGCCGCTAAGGAACGGGCTGACAAGGCTGAAGCCGCCCTTGAAGACCTGAAGAAGAGCACCATTTCGCGTGCAGACGCCATGGCTCAGGCCAAGGTTCGGCTGGACATGGAAGCCTTCGCTGGTGAACTTGGCATCAAGGTTGACGCCCAGGATGACCTCACTCTGATGAAGGAAATCCTGACCAAGAAGGAAGTGAAGCTTGACGGCAAGGACGAGATCTACGTCAAGGTCCGCTACGACATTCTCCGCGAGGAGAAGCGCAACGACGCCGCTGATGATGCCGCCGCTCGGCTGGCTAACGGCGACAAGAAAGACGAGAAGCTGGATGCCGCTGATCCCAAGGCCAAGCGCCTTGCCATGATTGAGCGGATGCAGAACGCTTACAAAGGGGGCAAGTAATGGCTCAGTACGGCAATCAGTATGAGGTTCGCCCCGGTACCGTTTATGGTTTCGGGAAGGAAATTGTTGAATCCAAGTTGGCGGCTGTCGATTTCGAATGGGGTCACCCGATCTTCTACAAGACCGGCGATGACGCGAAGGCTTACGCCCCCGATTCGACCGACGCCACTCGCAAGTTCGCAGGTGTGTTTCCTCTGAAGCAGATCTCGTTCAAGGCTTCGGCTGGTGTTCTCCCCACCGGAGAGCAGATCGACGTTCTCCGTGAAGGGGAAATCTGGGTGCAGGTCATCACTGGTGAGACCGGAATCGCCAACAAGCCTGCTTATGTTGACAACGTTACCGGTTCCGGTACTTACAAGCAGTTCTCGGCTGTTTCCACCTCGAAGTACGCCACTGGCGGCATCTTCAAGACCAACCCGATGGTTGTGGAAGGCAAGACCGTGGCCGTGCTCGAACTGCGCGGATTGGCTTAATAGGAGGCTGATGTGAACAACGATCTTTACCACTTGGACGCGGATGAGGCCGTCTACTTCAAGCGCCAGCTTGAGGTGATCCTCTCCCGGACCTACGATGAGGTTCTCGCTGACCTCCCCTACGCGAAGCTCTTCCCCATCACTTCGGAAGTCGATCCCATCGCTACCGAAGCCACTTGGCGGAGCTACAAGAGCTACGGCTTTGCCAAGCTCATCAGCGACTACGCCACCGACTTCCCCCGTGTTGACCTGGCTGGTAGCGAACAGTCTATCAAGATCAAGTCTTACGGTGTGTCGTGGGGCTACAACATCATGGAGATTCGCCGGGCCGCTAAGACTGGCTTCAATCTGACCGACCGCAAGGCCAAGGCCGCTCGCCGGGCTCTTGAAGAGAAGATGAATCGGCTGGCCTTCCTCGGTGATTCGGACGCTGGTATCCAGGGCTTCATCAACTACCCTGGTATCACCGAATACACGGTTCCCGCAACCGGTACCGGTGCCACCAAGACCTGGAGCACCAAGACCGCTGACCAGATCCTCGTGGACCTCTTTGGCATCATCAACGCCATTGTCATCCCCACCTTCGGTAAGGAAATGCCCAACCGCATTCTCCTCCCGCTGACCAACCTTACCCTCATCAAGACCCTGCGCCTCGGTACCTACAACGACACCACGGTCTACGAGTTCTTCAAGAAACAGTACCCCGAGGTCGAACTCGTGGCTGTTCGTGAGCTGGTTGGTGCCGGTGCCGGTGGTACTAACCGGATGATGGCCTACAACGCCAGCCCCGACAAGATCCGGTTCGAAGTTCCCATGGCCTTTGAGCAGTTCCCCGAACAGCAGGTTGGCCTTGAGTTCGTCGTTCCCGCTTGGGCTCGGGTAGCGGGAATCATCATGCCCTACGTCGCCGCTACGGCCTACGCTGACGGTATTTAGTTTCCGTACCCACAGTAAGATCCAGGATCTTACAAGGGGTACTTGATTTTTAATCCCCCATGTGGTACATTGAACATCACATGGGGGATTTTTATGCCAGTGTACCCGGCGATACGTGGATTAGTGGTTGTGGCGACAGTATATAGGATATACCACAAAGAAAGTGGTAGATCTTACGTAGGCTCCACATTCGATATCAGGAGCAGAGCTAACTCACACTTCTTGGAGTCAACGTGGAATAACCCTAGATTCGAGGGGTATCCATTATATATAGACATGAAGAAGCTGGGGCCGGATGCCTTTGCTATGGAGGTGCTGGAGACTTTCTTATCTTCTGATAAGAAAGCGGATAGGTCAAAACTTCTAGAACTGGAGGTGAAGTGGACCAACCACTTTAAGGCGCACACTGAGGGGTATAACTTCAAGATAGGCATGGCCTTCCCAGAGTATGCTCCAGGAACTACGCACGCCGCTACTCGGTGGGCTATGCACGTTCCAGGGCATAGACTATCAGAGTCCCACAGGCGACGCCTAAAAGAAATGATGTCGGGGCCAGACAACCCTAACCTAGGACGCAAGCAGTCCATAGAGTGGATTAGGAATAACACAAAGGCCGTTGCTGAGGCCAAGGGTGGGCTGGTTTACGACACCCCGCTTGCCCCGGAAGAAGTGGCCCCTCCTGTCAAACACGGTACCCCCAAAGTTCCGAAAGGTAGGGACCTGTCCAATCCCAAGTCTAGGGATACTGCCGGGGAAAAGAACGCCTTCTACGGAAAGAGGCATTCCCCAGAATCCATTGAAAAGCAAAGACAGGCTAAGCTCAATCTCCCTCCTGAGGTAAAGGAGGCTATGAGGAAGGCCCACTCCGAGAGGATGAAAGGCATGAATGCTGGCTCCGCAAACGTTCGAGCTAGGGCCGTTAGGTGCGTGGAGACCGGTTTTGTTTACGGGTCAATCACTGAAGCCGGGGTGGCCATTGGTGCAGGCAAGAAGAACAACATCAGTAAGGCCCTCAAGGAAGGATGTACCTGTGGTGGATACCACTGGGAATACGCCGACTCTCCAAAAACACTGGGGTAAGTCCTTGCAGTATGGTAGTTTATGTGCTAGGATATTAGCATCCCTCCCGGTAGGTGTCACAGCCTACCGGATTTTCGAGGGATAGCATAACGGAGGGATCACTATGCTGGTTAACTGGAAGGGTGGAGAGCGACTTCTCCAAATCCCGCTGATCGACGTTTCGAAGCCCGTGACGATGGATTCTGCCATCAATCACGAACAGGTTACGCTCATGCCTGGTTGGAATGAGTTGGCTGAGGGTGTGTGGGACATGGTTCTCCCCCACATTCGTGGCTACTTGGCTGACGGTAGTATCGAATACTACGCCAAGAAGGAAAAGGTCGAGAAGGAAGTCGAGGTCGAGAAAGAGGACGACAAGGGCAAGAAGACCAAGGTCAAGGAGATCGTGTTCGAAGACGTGTTCGTCGAACAGCGCATTGATGATGTTCGGTCGGACAAGGCTCGTGAAATCGTCCGTAGTTGCTTCAACATGAAGAACCTGCGGGCCTGGGCCGAGAACGCCAAGCTCTCCACTGAGATCCGAAATCTCGTGGACATGCAGATCGAGAAGATCGAGAAGTACAACGGGGACGCTCCCGACGAGATGATGAGGTTCTGAGGTAAAAGATGATCAATAGTACCCTGGATGATTTGGTAGCAACCATTTGCCCCGATCTTGAAGCTTCTCCTAGCCGCGATGTCTACCTCGACATCGCCCAGGGTACTACTTCGTCTGAGGCCCTAGGGGACCTCTACAACCTTGCTGTCTGCCTGAAGGCGGCCCACGAGTTCACCATTGATACCACTCGTCCTCTCGGGGATGGTGGTCGCATCACTGCAAAGAACGAGGGTCGCACTTCGGTTCAGTACGAGTTCACCCCCGGAAATAACAAGTCGTCTTCACTTGAACTTACCCAGTACGGCGTCCGCCTCAAGAAGATCTACCGCCAAGCCGGACTGGTTGCGGAGACTACCTAATGTTCAGGAAACAAACCTTCGCCGTTTACCGGCCATCTGCGGCATCAGGTTTCACTGATGCCACTTTCACATTCTCTCACAACATTCAACTTGGCTATGAAGCTACTGGCCACTCTGATAGCATCATGGCAAACCAGAATGCTGAGATCATTCGCGGTGTTGGCTACCACTACGGCACTCTGATGCCGAACCTTACTGTTAAGGATCTGCTCAAGGATGCCGCTGGAAATACTCTCAAGGTCCAGTCCATCGAGCCTTTCCAGAATGGAATGATTCCACACTACGAAATCTATCTAACCGACTCACAGTGGCAGGTGTAGTATGGCAACCACCTACGAAGCCGCAGTCCAAGAGTTTACTGATGACCTCGAAAACACCCTCAGGGACTGGGCTCATCGTGTCTTGGCTGACGTAGGTGAACAGATGATGGAGCATGAGGTCAATGTCATCCAAGAGGCTGGTAACGTTCACACTGGGGATCTCTTGGGCTCTATTGGCTACGCCACATCCTCTAAGCAGGCGTATCACGGAGAGGACCCCAAGTGGGAGATTGATGCCCCCTCTGATCCACTGGAACTGCGCTTTGGCACAAAATGCCCTTACGCCTACTATGTGATTCATGGTGTGCCTGGCTACAGCAAGGGCGGTCCAGGTCCAGCCGGTGGAGCACAGGCTATTAGGGAGTGGGCTCTCGCCAAAGGATTCTCCCCCCAAGAGGCTGGGGCTATTACTGGGCATATCCTCCGAGAAGGAACAGACCGGATCAACGAGGGGAAGCTCGACTTCGAACCGGCTCAGTCCACCCTGCTCCGTGCTGTACAGCGTGCTCGTCGTAGGGAGCCTATGAAGGTCGGTCGCAGGGTTGTTTCTCGTAAGTTCGTTTTGAGAGGTACAGGGGTATGATTGAGCAAGCGATCACTAACTACATAAGTGCTTCTCCTGTCGGCACTAACGTAGATGGTAAGGTGTACTTCTTTCGTGCACCGAAAGATGCTACAATGCCTTGGATCGTCATAGGATCTGCAAAAGGCGAAGCGTTCAATGCGGCTGAAAAACATGAGGCCGATGTTGAACTCTATGTCTACGTGGATGACTTGATGCTTGTACAAGGCAGAACCACAGCTCAGGCTGTGCATGATCTTTTGCAAGACTTTAGGGGTGATATGGACCCCGAGAAGGATTTGTGGATTACCTGCGGACAGGTCCAGACTCTGGATGGTCCAGTGGGTGGATTCAGATTCATAGTACCTGTTAGAATAACTTACAGGTATTGACAGAACGGAATAAAGGAGTACGTAAGGTGCTGAACGGATTGGTCTACTGCTACACTCACAATGACTCAGGCAGACACTACGTTGGGCAAAGTACGTCCAAGTTTCTGAATCGTCGGGTGTGGGCTCACAAGCACATGAAGAGTGGTTGCCAGCACTTTAACGACGCGGTTCAGAAGTATGGGTATGACGCATTCACTTTTCGGATTCTGGAGGATGAGATCCCTACCGCAGAGCAACTTGACGCTATGGAAACCTATTGGATCAAAGAACTTAATTCCTATGGAAAGGGCGGGTTCAACATGACTCTAGGCGGGCAGGGGGCACGCGGGATTAAGCGCTCAGATTCGGCCAAGCAGAAGACTTCAGAATCGTTGAAGAGGGCGTACGCGGAAGGAAGGAAAGAGAAGAAGCATACGGCACACACTAAGGCACTTATCTCTGCGAGGCAGTTCAATCCCGTGTCTTGCTGGGAGCTAGGTATTACGTTTGATACCATGACTGATGCGGCCACGTACCTTGGGTCTAATCGGCACACTATTAATCAGGCTTTCAGGGAAGGGGCGGCCATCAACGGGGTACATGTGGTAACTGTAGAGTATTCCCATGAGGAGGACATTATCTTTCCTGATGTTATGCCTCGTTTTTCTAATGCTTCCCTAGGTAAAGGACGCCTCGGGAGACCCGTTGTGTGCCTCGATACAGGGGAGGTATTCACCGACGCAAAGTCTGCCGCATCTTGGGTTAAGGGCAGACGTGCTGGTCTCCAGAACGCAATTAGATTAGGATCTAGGTACATGGATTACAGTTTTAAATACGCTGACAGCGATCAGCATGACTACAGACAATAAAGGAGTTTACTATGGAGCTTAAAAGGTTAGTCGGGAACGATGGGCGTCTCGTCCAGTGTACCATCGGAACCGCCGCAATTACCACCATCCCCGCCGCTTCGTGGGTGAAGATCAAGGCAAAGATCGCCGATCCCGCTGTGGCTTCAACCACGATCTCGTCTATCGACGGGACTACCCAGCAGATCACCTTCAGTGGCAACACCACCACCGTTGCCGGTAAGTATCTGAAGTTTACCTATCAGGGCATTACCTACACCGCCAAGATCACGACCGGTGGTGCCGGGACCAACGCCACTTGTGCTGGCGCTGGCCTTCCCACCATCGCCGCCACCGCCGCGTTGAACTTCTACTACGACGTGTCCGCCTTCGGCACGCTCTCGGTGGATGACTTCTACTACAACTCGGGCACCGGCTCGATCACCTTGGCTGGTGCTGACTCCTGCTATGCGGTCACCTTCACCACCATGGCCGACTTGACCTCGTGGAGCTTCGACCTCTCGGTTGACGAAGTTGACACCACGGTTCTCGCCGACACGGTTAAGAAGTACCGCAAGGGCAAGGCTGACGCCTCTGGTCAGCTTGAGTTCATGTTCATCAAGGGCGTGTCCGACCTCCCCGGCGGTGTGTCGAACTACTTCATGGACAGCCGGACCATCAACGCCGCTGGTAGCGTTCAGGTTGCTACCAAGATCACCCAGCCCCTCTACGTCCTTGGTTACCTCGACGAGGATACCTCGGTCGCTGGTGGTGGCTACACCATGGCGATCCTGATGCAGATCGAAATGTTCAGCTACTCGCTCCCCATGCAGGACTCGACCGCTGTCAAGGCTTCGCCCAAGTTCCGCCTCGCCGGTAACATCAACCCCGCTATCTACCGGATCTTCATCTAATAGATAACGGTACAAACCAGAAAGGACGCCGCCTCAGGGTTGCGTCCTTTTTCTTTCTGTGATATAGTGTTACGTGAATGTGAACCATTCAGGAGGGATACCTTGGTTCTGAATCTCGTTCTCGAAAATGAATACGTTCCAGAATGGAACAACAACAAGAAGGACGCAAACCCCATTGTTGTGGTCTACAAGACCCCTACGGTGGCTTTGTACAATCAGTTGGTTCCCAAGCCCAAGATCACCATGAGCATTGGCGGGGAATCGGTAAGCACCGGCACTACGGAAGTTGTGTTGGATAACAGCGCCATCGTTCAGGCTATGGTCACTGAGATCAAGAACCTTGACCTCAAGGTCAACGGAGTCGCTGTGTCCATTAAGACCGGGCGAGACCTCTTCGGGGCCAACGTTCCTGCTGGCCTCTCTGGCCTGATCGATGAGATCGGCGTCCACCTCCAGGGCCTCTTGGTCGATAAGGGTGTGAACGCAAAAAACTGACGATTGCCTACCGGCTGTTTCGGGCCGGTCGGCATAAAGCAAAGATCCTCAAGGGACGAGAGAACGTCCCTGTGGATGGATACGAAGATGTGATTGTTCGTGCTTGTGACGTAGCTGGTTACATGAATGAAGAGTTCTACCAAGCAATGTACGGATGGTCGATGGTTAAGAAGTGGGGTTTACCTGTCGCAGGCGGCTGGGCACAGCAACCGAAGACGTTCATGGATGCCATTGATGTGATTGAGAATGCCTACAATCAATGGGAACATGAGCAGATGGAAAAAGACAAGCCTAAGGTAGATAAACCAGATGTTCGACAAGGCAACTAAGGCGGTGACTAATGGCCAATGATGTGAATGCGAAACTAGTAGCCGCCTTTGAACTAGCTATGGACCCTGCTATCAAGCAATTGCGTGAGATGGCGGGGCTCCTTAATCAACAACTAGCACAGACCCAGAAACTCGTCAACACCATGTCCGGTGTCACCTCTGCCGCCAAAGCAGAGAAGGTGGCCGTAGAGGGTTCTACGAAGGCCATTAAGGAAAGCGGTGATGCCGCTGTACAGGCGGGTACCAAGAAGAAGCGTGCCGCTTCCGAAGTAACTGCCGCCATTAACAAAGAAAAACAAGACTCGATCAACGCCAGCAAAGAAAAGATCAAGGCGATGGACCTCGAAATCGCCAAGATCGAGGCCAAGGGTGACAAGGCCAAGAAGGCACACGCGGAGGAGCTGGCTAGGCTGAAGGCTGAGGCCGCCGCTGAGAAGGCCAAGGTCGCCGCCGCTAACGCTGAAGGCAAGGCCGCCTACGCCAAGGGCATGGCCACTCAGGCAGAATCCAAGAAGTTCATGGTCCAGCTTGCGGCTGAAGAACGCGCCGCTAGAGACCGAATGAAGCTGGCAAACCAGAAAGAACTGGCTGACCACAAGGCCATGCTTCAGTCCCGCATCATGGCTGAGCGGGCCTACCACAACCAGCGTATCAGCATCGCCGGTTCCGCTACCAGAATGATCCAACGGCAGATCGCTTCTGCCGCTGTTGGGCTCACTGGTGCCCTGACCATTGGGGCCGTGGGTAAGACTGGTTTCGATTTCAACAAGATGCTTGAGTCGAATCAGATGGCCTTCACCGTCATGCTCAACAGTACTCGGCAGGCTGTGGAACTGACTAATCAACTGAAGAATCTTCAGACCCAGACTGGTATTGGTATTGCTGAAGGTGCCGACTCCGCTAAGCAACTCTTGGCCTACGGGTTCAAGTTCCCCGACCTGATTGAAAACCTCAAGATGCTCAAGACCGTGGCCGGTGCTGTTAACGTACCAATGCAGGACATTGTTTACGTATATGGTACACTTCGTAGTCAGGGCCGTGCATACACCCGCGACCTTATGCAGTTCGCTATGCGCGGTATCCCGATTTTCGAATCTCTTGCTACCACCATGGGAGTCCCTGTTGCTCAGATCAAGGCCCTCACGGAAGAGGGTAAGGTTGGGTACGATCAGGTCAAGAAGGCCATGGAGTTCATGGTGGGCTCCAACGGCCCCTTCGGTGGGATGCTCGAAGCCCGCATGAAGACCATCCAAGGTCAGTTGGATCTCCTCGGGTTCGAATGGCAGTCCTTCACTGGACGCCTCGCTGAGCCCATTATGATCCCCGTTAAAGACGCCATCAGTGAGCTGGTTCTCACGTTCCGCGAACTTAACGGAGCACCCATCTCAGGTAACCTGGGCAAAACTCT
>JACCDR012445876.1_pt1 | contig 22522 bp, 22 predicted proteins | sample 7446431 | NCBI WGS metagenome assembly JACCDR01 (sample SAMN15323443, study PRJNA562643) | freshwater metagenome | isolation source: river surface water | place: USA:Blue River Watershed | collected 2017-08-17 | reverse complement strand
TAATCCCTGAAGAATGTCCTTGGTGATGGTCTTTATTCACCTCAACCAAGAAAATCGGTTAATGAGCCAAGTTAATGTGCTGAATATTGAACTCTGTTTCCTGCGCCGAGTGGGGCGTTAAAGCCCCACTCCTTTTCTCGCTTTCTCGTCTGAGACATGCGAGTCGTGAATAAACTTATTCACATTCATCATAGAAAAAATATCTAAAATCTAGACTCAACAAAACATAAAAAATTTCCGTTTATTATTACAGAAGTGTGTTCTTTTCATTAACAACGGATTGCATGATGCAATCATTTGCCAGGGTTGGCACGACATCAAGGAGGAATTCGGAATGCAAGGAGGATAATTAAATGGGATTAAGAATTGCTACAAACGTAGCTTCTCTCAACGCTCAGAAAAATCTGACGGGGAATGCCCTGAACTTGAATCGCTCATTTGAGCGTTTAAGCTCAGGAAACAGAATTAACCGGGCTGCAGATGATGCCGCAGGTTTGGCGATCAGCGAAAACTTAAGAGGTCTCATCAGGGGCTTCAGACAAGCTGATCGAAATGCCAACGACGGTATTTCTCTGGTGCAAGTGGCTGAGGGAAGTTTGAATGAAGTTTCAAATATGTTGGTTCGTTTGAGAGAGCTGGCTGTTCAAGCCTCTTCTGATACGATCGGCGACACGGAAAGAAAATTTGTCGACGTCGAGTATCAGCAGCTCAAATCAGAGATGCAACGTATTACGGATTCAACAAATTTTAATGGTTATGATTTATTAAGTGGAACTGGTGGAGTCATCGATATTCAAATCGGTGTTCACAATAACCCTTTCCAAGATCGAATTTCATTCAATGCTTCGGCGGCGAATGCGAGTTTAGATGCTCTTGGAATGACTGTCGAAAGCGTGGCGACGAAAGAATCTGCGCAGGCCAGTCTTACGGTTGTGGATGATGCAATGACCTCGGTCAATGCGATCCGAGCGAACTTTGGTGCTCTACAAAACAGATTGCTTTCGACTTCGCAGAACTTGAAAGTCATGGATGAAAACTATTCGGCAGCAAACAGCCGAATCCGTGATGCCGACGTGGCTGCAGAGACGACGGAGATGATGAGAAACAACATCCTCCAGCAAGCAGCGATCTCAGTTCTCAGTCAGACCAATAACTCGGCTCAATTAGCTTTAAAACTTTTGGGTTAATTGCTGAATCTGCAAATGCCTTTATTAGAACCCCGGATTCCAACGGAATTCGGGGTTTACTTTTTTAACTGTCATCAAAGACGAAAAGTGACCTCGTTTAAAGGAAATTAAACTAACAAATCGTTGAGATCAGTCCACAGCTTGGGACTCATGACTTCGGAAGCGATCATGTAGACAGAATAATATCCTTTGCCGCGACCTTTGGTAGCGTTAATCGGAAGAACACCGGTACCGCCAACTTCATGTAACCAGTTGGAGCGAATCGCCAGCGAGTTGCTTACGAGAGCTTTTTTACCCTCTTCTTTTTCTTTTTTTTCCAAACCGGTGAATTCAAAGGGGCTGCAGACCTGAATATTTTTATTCGTCGAAATTTTCTCCATCTGTTGATAGCCAACTTCGACCTGATGCTGAAATTTTTGCTTACTCGGAGGTCTGACCGTAAAAATAAGATCGAGATTTCCACTTAAGAATTGAGCATCGAGATCTTTGAAATCAAGAACATCCAAATAAACGGTGTGAATAGGTAATTTTTCAAAAGAAGCTTGCACAAATTGCTGGGCAATCGCCGACAAACCTTCCAAGGTTCCAATTCTTAATTCGTGAACCTCGATTTCTTGCGCCAGTGATAATATTTCAGTCTCTAATCTACCCAGGCCTTTTGAAAAGATCATGGCTAATTGTTGAGCCGTATCTGTCCAGCCTGACTTTCTTCTCGCTCCGCGATCCAGCAAGATGACATTCAATTCCGATTCAATTTTAGCAATCATACGAGAAAGTTGTGGCTGGCTGATTCCCACGTGCACGGATGCGGCCGATAAATTTTTATGCTGAACAGCTTGAGAGAGAATCGAAAGTTCGTAGGTCAAATGTTGAATCATCGATATCTATCTCTCTTTCTTTTTGATCAGGTTGCGTCCAGCACTGACATCGCTTCGTTGTTTCCATTTATCCATGGCTTTTTTCAAATGAGCATCAGGATCAAATCCGCCCGCTTTTGGAGCTTCATTGCTATCTGTTCGATAGTTTTGTTTCACTTGAAACTTGTGTTCAGCATTGGGATCGCGTTTTTCAATTCTCTCTGCAGCCTGCAGCTTATTCGAGCGATTTGCAGGTTTAGAGCGTCCTTGAGATTTTGCTTGGCCTTTGGCTATTTTATCTTTACCTCGGCCACTTCTTGAAAATTCTTTTTGCTCTTCTTGAGACCGACCTTTGCGACGAGATGTATTCTCTTGGGCTCGAGTTTTTTTGCCTCTTGCTGAAGGAACAGAAGAGCCCTTGGCCGATTTCTTTTCTGCGCGGTTGCGACCACCTCCGCCGCCTCGAGATCTTTCGCGTCCTCGTTCTTCACCAAATTTTCTATTTTCAGTTTTTTGTTCTTCGGTCCAAATAGGTTCAAAATCAACTTGTCCTGCTTCAGGATCCGCTGCCGCTACTTGAATTCGAATTTTATCTCCCAGCGAGAATCTTTTTCCACTGCGAGATCCAACCAACGTCAGAGTCTCTTCATCAAATTCTAATCTTTCTTTTGAAAGATTTTCCATGCGGATCAAGCCATCGACTTCGAATTGGCGGAGCAGCACAAAAACTCCGAATTTTGTGACCGAGCTAATAATTCCGTCAAACTCTTCGCCCAAATACTTTTGCATAAATCGGGCCTTTTTAATCGCCTGGAATTGTCTTTCTGCTTTCACGGATCTTTGCTCTGTCGCTGAAAGCATCGAAGCTGCCGTCTGTAAATCAGCCTCGTCCATTTCCTCATAGGTCGAATTTTCCATGATCTGTGATTTCACCAGCCGGTGAACAATTAAATCGGGATATCGACGAATGGGAGAGGTAAAGTGAGTATAGAATTCAAAGCCCAAGCCAAAGTGACCTAAATTATTCGCGCTGTATTTGGCTTGGCTCATTGAGCGCAGAGCTAAGATATTGAGAATCTCTGCTTCGGGTTTTCCAGAAAATTCTTGAAGAGCTTTAGTGAGACGCTTTTGTAATTTCCCTTGGGTCAAATCAATACGACTGCCGAAGGTATGCATATAATTTTCCAGCATCGAAATGGCATCTTCATTGGGTGGTTCGTGGATACGATAGATTCCAGGAATTTCTTGATCAGAGATAAATTTGGCGACAGCGACGTTAGCTGCCAACATCATCTCTTCGATCAACCGATGGGCAAATAAACGACTGCTACGAATAAAATCAGTGGGGATGCCAGCGCTATCTAAAACGATCTGGGTTTCCGGAATTTCTAAATCCAAAGACCCATCTTTATAGCGTTTGGCCATTAAGATTTTGGCTAGATCAGAAGCACGGAGAATATCTTTTTCAACATGGTTTAATTTTTCAATACGATGGCCATCAATGACCTCTTGAGCTTCACCGTAGGTGACTCGAGCTTTGCTTTCGATGACCGCTTCGTAAAATTTTGAAGAAATCATTTCACCTGTAAAATCCATCTGCATTTCTGCGACTAAAGAAAGACGGGGAAGGTGAGGATTCAGAGAGCACAAGCCATTGCTGAGAATTTCAGGAAGCATAGGCACAACAAAGTTTGGAAAATAAACGCTGGTCCCTCGTGTATAGGCCTCTTCGTCAATCGCGGTGCCTTCCTGCACATAATGGCTCACATCTGCAATCGCGACATATAACAAGAAACCTTGATTATTGGCTTCGACATAAATGGCGTCATCAAAATCTCGAGCAGTCGCCCCATCAATAGTAATGAAATTCAAATGACGAATGTCTTTTCGGCCTTGCATGTCTTTCTCGGAAACATGCTCAGAGAAGCTTTGAGCTTCTTTCATGACTGACGCGGGAAATTCTTGAGGAATGCTATTTTGGAAAAGTACTCTTTTCACATCTGTTAAAGGATCCAGAGCATCGCCGATGACTTCGACCACTCGGCCGCGAAAGCCGTTGGCTTCACCTGGATAACTCGTGATCTCAACAGAGACCAGTTCGCCTTTTTTGGCGTTCATCAATTCACGTGTATCTAATTTGAGATCCTCGCCCCAACCTTTGCCTTCATCGCGAAGAGTGGCGTTGGGTCCATTCAACTGAATGGCGCCAACGACGGAGGTGGTCCCACGTTTTAGAATTTTAATGATGTCACCGCGAAAGCGATCCGAGCCTCGTTCAGGAAAGACTTCGATCATAACCTGATCATTGGTCATTGCGCCGGACATAGATTGTTTGGGGATATAAACATCGGGGTGTTCAGACTGTTCGGGGATAAAAAATCCGAAACCATCTGGGTGCCGCTTAATGCGGCCTTGCAGAAATTTTTTACTCATACTGCTTACAACTTGTACCAGACTTTCTTTCTTTGGCGAGTAAAAGAGGCTGTTTCAGTGGATTTAAAAGCAGCTCATCATTTTTAACGCAATTCATCCTAGACCTTTGTCTGTGTTTTCAGTCATGGCGCATCCAGATCATGGTCGAGTCCAAATTTGGGATTTGATGCAGAGCCTAGAAAAAGTTTTGTTGACCCTGTTGAAGCTCCGTTTAATGGGACAAAAAATATTTTGACCAAACTGTGAAATCCGCATCAGTTATGGCTTTGCGGGTTTTCTTGAAAATAAAATGAAACAGGAAAATGAAGCTAAAAAAGTGTTCACTGTGTCAGTCTGCCAACAGGATCTGAGGACAATCAGCAACACAAAAATGCTGCGAATCCAGGCAGCTTCAATGCCTTGATCCACGTGGGTTTCGAAATACCTATTGATCTCATTAATAGGTCTCATTACGATTTGAAATGAAATTGAAAAGCAAAATTAGGTTTTTAATGTTTAACAACCTTGTTGATTCACGAACGAAAGGACAACAAATGAAAAAGCTTCTTATGATTGCGGCGTTGGCATCTCTGTCATCTCCTGCATTCGCATCAAAAGCTCGCGTAAATGCTCTCGGAAACGCAGACCATTTAGTCGATGCTCAAACGGCCTTTGACAATCCTTCTTACCTCACATTGTTACCAGACTATGTGACAATGGAAGCGGGTCAAACGAACAATACAGCAACGCCTGCCAACTGGGCTGATGTTGCTACAAATGCAGCTGCTCCAACGGCTGAAGGTGGATTCACTCAATCTAGCGGTGACGCTAAATGGGGATTCTACATGGGTCGCAAATCTCCTTTCACTCAGTCAGTGAGAAAAAATTTCGGTTTCTTGGGTCAAGAAAACCCAATCGAACTTCAGTATGCGATGAAAGGTCCGATGGCTTGGGGTGTGGCATTTAACTACTCTTCAGCTGATAAAAAATCGACTTCACAAAAACAATCTGCAATGGGCCTTCGTTTAGGCGCGACAACTGACATGTGGGAAGCTTATGCAGTTGTTGGTCTTGGCAGCACTGCTGACGGCATAGGTGCAGCAGGAACGGCACTTTTGGCTGACAACAACGGCGACGGCGCTTTCAGTGCCGGTGAAACACAAGCCTATGTTGTGGACACAGCAGCTAAATACAAAGGAACGACTGGATTCAAAGTCGGCGGCGCTTACAAAATGGACAGCTTACGCGTTTATGCTAAATACTACATGGACGGCGCAAAAATTGATACTCCAGCGACTGCTGCTCTGAACGGATCAGAATTTACAGCTTCTCAATTAGACGTGGGTGTTTTGGACATCACTAAATTGGATGCTGGAAATTGGTTCTACGGTGTTGGATATCAAATGTTCGAATCTAAGAACAAGCTCACTGCAGGTGAAACAAAAATTACAAATTCATATTTGCCATTCATCGCTGGTCTCGAGTACGACGCAGCTTCTTGGATGACACTTCGTGGATCAGTTTCTCAAAACGTTCTTTTGGGTTCTACAAAAACAGATGACGGCGCAGGAGCGGCAGTTGACCAAGCAAACACTGTCGCCAACAACACGAAAGTGGCTGCTGGTATCGGTTTGAAATTCAACAAATGGGCGATCGATGGTTCATGGGCTGCCGCTACATCTGGCACAGTGAATACGACTGCTTTGATGACAAACCTTGGTTTAACTTACAGTTTCTAATTTAAAGTTTAATAATTGAAAGGAATTACAATAATGAAAAAGGCACTTTTAATCGCAGCATTAACAGTAGCAGTGACTCCGGCGATGGCTTCAAAAGCACGCTTGAGCGCTCTTAACAATGCGGCTTATCTTACTGATATTCAGGATGTATTTGTAAACCCAGCGAGAGCAACTCAGCACGGTGAGTGGTTGACATTCGAAATGGGTCAAACTGCAACAACAAATGCGGCGACGACTGGCACGCACGCTGAAGGCGGTTTTTCTCGCTCAATGGATGCTGCTCGTTGGGGCTTCTACATGGGCCATAACTACACATTCTCTTCAACGCCAAGAAGCTTGATCACTGCTGCCGGCGGTGTGAAAGCAGCTTTGCCAGCAGACAACACAATCAACCTGTTCTACGCTTCAAACGCGGGTGACATGGCTTGGGGTCTTGGTCTGGCTTACTCAAAAACAGACAAGAAAACCACAACTCAAAAACAAGATATGACTGCATTGTCAGCTGGTATCATCATGGGTGCCTGGGATCTTGGCGCAACTTTGGGTCTAGTTAATACTTACAAAGATGAGCAAGCAACTGCCGCAGATGCTCGTAGCTTAAAAGGTAAAATGGCATTGAACATTGATGCGCAATACACAATGGATACAATGATCTACTCTTTAGGTTATGGAATGAACGGTGCTAAAATCGAAAATGGTTCTGGTACTCAGTTGAACGATCAAGAGTACAGCAACTGGTACTTGGGTGCTGAAAAAATGATGAAATCTGAAGGAGCTACATTTTTCTACGGTGCTAAATACACAATGGACACTGAGAAAAACAAAGTTGGTGCAGGAACTAAAACTGAGACTTCTAAATTGCCAGTTTACGCTGGTATCGAAGCAGACGCTGCTTCTTGGTTAGTTCTCCGTGGTTCTGTAAAACAGAACTTCATCCTTGGTCAAACTGACAACGGAACAAACAAAGACACTATCGCTAACGACACAACTGTTGCAGCGGGTGCTGGTTTGAAATTCGGAAAATTGACAGTTGATGGAACTTTGGAAGCTGCTAACTCTGCAACTGCTGCTCTTAACGGCAACAACTTGCTAGCTAACGGTTCAATCACTTACATGTTCTAATTTGATTTAGAAAAGTGAATCTTAAAGGCCTTGTCTTCGGACAGGGCCTTTTTGTTTTTGGAGCATCCGATTCTCGGATCTCTTAACTAGTATAGAGTGGTGTAAAGTCTGGCACTCAATTTGGAGGAGCTCTCCCTCATAAAGGAGATTCCCATGCACTTATTTTTACCTCTCATTCTTTCTGTGAGCCTCGCTGCTTGTATCAAAGTCACCGACAAGGCTTCTGATGCACATTCCTACTTCAGTCCACAGAATCAAGCCAGCGAGCAATTAGAGCCTATTATTCAAGGTGGGGATCCTCATCAGTACAAGGTCCTGATTCCCTATCAGGATCAGGTTCACCTGGTTCGAAGAACTTCTTTGAGCGACGGGGCTGATTTTACGTATTTGAATCCCCGTTCGGATGAAGCGGGTTTTATCGATTCATCGGTCATAGCTGGACAGTCTTATTCTTACGAGCTGGGATATTATAGTGATAATGAATTTCTGGTTATCCATTCTTATATTCTTCGAATTCCGCTTGATCTCGAAGTCCGTGGCAAACTTGTTTTGAATGAAAATTCGAATTGGTCCTATGGTCGTATTTTCTTTCAAAAAGACTCCCTGCTTTTGACGATGGGACATCGACTAGAAATCAAAGCAGATGAAATTATCTCCGAGGGCGGATTAGTGGAAACTTTTCCGTCGGAAGGTTCACAGCCAGGTAAAGGTCGTCATGGTTCGGTTGTCTCCATTCATACACAGAAAGCTCGCGGATTTCTCAAGTTCATTATGAGAGGAGAAAATGGCGCTCAAGGGATCACAGGTCAGCTGTCCCGATGTGAGGAAAACAACGGGCCTCCGGTTTATAATCCAGGTGATGGTTTTGTAGGTCAGGATGGCGGAGATACGGGTTTTTTAAAAATGCAGATCGTCCAGCCACATGAATTACAAATCGAAGTGAATTCAATTGCCGGCTTGGCCGGCCCTGGTGGAGAACCCGGCGGGAAATGCAATCCGTTTATGGCAACAGCAAAGCAAGGACATTCAGGCCGCAGTGGTCAAAAGCAAATTTCCTGCCTCATCGATTTTCAAGGCCAGCACTGTTACTAGCTATTTCTTCTCTACATAATAATCAGGAGCTATGAATTCAGGCTGAAAAGGAAATTTATAGCTCTTGTAGACGGTCAGCGGTGGTTTTCCAGCATTCACATAAGCTTGATCCCACAATTGAGCTAACAAACTGGCTGATCTTGCCATGTGAAGAATAGCGAGGGCTTCGAACTTTGCGACCGTTTCTTTCGCCGGTAATCTCTCAGCTGGCTTTTTCATCTGCATGCCTTTTTCTTCTTTCAGAGTCGAGGGAGCTTTGACCTTGTCTAACTTGTAAACTTCCTGAATATCAGCCTGTGAGAGTGCGGAGAGAGCTCGCATTTTCTCCAAGACTGTTTTTTCATTCAAGAAAGAGACTTTCGCAGAAGCTTTTTTAGTCTTTGCCAGGCTTTGGAGCTCTCGAGCTTTTCTCACAATTTTTGAAATCAAATCATAATCAATGGCACTGACAATAGCGTCCTCATAATAAGCATGGATTCCGCCGTGACCAGAAAGATAGCCATCGTAATCTACGCTCGAATGGAATGGTTGACCGTTATCGCCAACAAAATGTCCCATCAAACCAATATTTACAAAAAACTGATCTGCGCTTTTATTAAAAAGACTGGAATCATCTTGCTCTTCTTTTGAATTCGTCGGCGAAGAAGCTTTCGAAAAATCTTCTTTTAAAGCACTGGCACGGCGGAAAAACTGATCCGCTCTCCACCAATTTGAGCCAAATTCAGTGGGAACTGAATGCAAAGTTCCTTTTTTGACCTGCATCGGTTTGCCGGTGAATTCATCAACAATTTTTTGATAATCCAAAGGAATCTCTAAGGGCTTCATGCCGATAATTTCTGGATCGACATAATGAGTAGGGCTACCGATTTTATTTTGCTCAGCACCCGAATTTTTCCAAAAAGTATCTGGAATATTGCATAGAAATCCCATGATATGAGCTTTGTGAGCGATAACTTGTTTTAAGCCTTCTTCTTGGACCAGAAAACTGGCCGCTTCGCAAATCGAGTGGTGGCCGCGTCCGCCCCAGCCCCAAGTTGTGATGGGTAAAAGAATTGTGACCGTCAATAATTTAAGACTCAATAATCTGAACATTTCTATCTCCTTTGGAGAAATTTTAAATACCTTTCCCTAAGGCTGCCGGAGCCTTACTCTGACCAAAAAATCCAGCCAAAGCAATGATGGTGACGACATAAGGAAAAGCTTGAATCAATTGCAGTGGAATTCCGTAAGTACTCAAGACACCTTGAAGACTGATTTGCAGGGCATCGATCACGGCAAAGAAAAGACATGCATACAAGGTCAAATGCGGCTTCCACTTTCCAAAAATGAGAGCGGCAAGAGCGATAAAGCCACGACCGGCCGTCATATTCGGTGAATAAGAAGAAGCCAAAAGTAAAGACAGAGTCGCGCCACCCATTCCTGCCAAGAGACCTGTGAAAAACAAACTGAGATAACGAATTTTCAAAACACTGTAACCTGCGACGCTCAAAGCTTCTGGCTCCTCGCCGGAGAAGCGCAACATCAGACCTGCTCGGGTTTCTTGGTAAATATACCAAACCAGCAAGGCAACCAAAGCTGCCATCAAAATAGGCTCAAAAGAAAATCTCTGAGAAATATCCAGAGAAGGGGCGGATCCGGTGGAACCATACAGAATTTTTGTAACGAATGGAGCCACACCTAGAGCTAGAATATTAAAAGCGGTCCCGGTGATGATTTGATCTGTTTGTAATTGAAGAACGAAAAAAGCAAATCCTAAAGACATGACTGCAGCAGCTAAGCTTCCGATTAAAAATCCCACCCACGGAGACCCTGTCGCCAGTGCACCCACAGAAGCAAAGAGAGCCCCAAAAATCATAAATCCTTCCAGACCAATTTGGACAACTCCGGATCGTTCGCTGATCAAGCCGCCCATCGATGTAAAAACCAAAGGGGTCGCTCCGCGAAGGACGCTGAAAAGGAAGCTGAGGCTAAAAATGATTGATAAAATCTCCATCATTTTTTCCTCTTTAATTTTGCGAGAATTTTTTCATCAAAGCTCAATGTCGCTACGACGGATAAAATAAGCACAGCCTGAATCACACGTGCAAAATCTCGGGTGATCATTTCAGTCTCAATATCCAGGTCCGCCGCGCCTTTTTGCAGAACGCCGAATAGAAATGCGGTGAAGATAATTCCGATGGGATGATTTCTTGCCAGTAAGGCGACAGCAATTCCTATGAATCCGTAATCAGGAGAGAAGCCCAAACGAAATTTTCCACTGGATCCAAAGATTTCATTCATACTGACTAAAGCGGCAAGAACTCCGGCTAAGCTCATGGCAAATATTTTCCACTGGGTGCTGGAAATCCCCATTAAGCCCGCAGCTTTTTCATTATTTCCACTGGCACGAAGCTCGTATCCCCAAATTGTTTTATATAGAAAGACGTACAAAGCAAAAGCGCTCAGTAAGGCCACAATCAGCGAAAGATTCGCGGGAGAATCGATAAAGTAGCTTTGGACAAAATCAAGGCTCTTCATCATATAAGCTTCGGGAATCATCTTGCTCTCTGGATTCTGGGACTCTTGAGAACGAATCAATTCAAAAATCACGTAATTAGCTACAGCAGCTGCAATAAAATTCATCATCATGGTGACGATGACTTCGTGGCTTTGTCGTTTTGCTTTTAAATACCCTGGAATAAATCCCCAAAGGCCGCCGGCGAATAGGCCAAAAAAGAGAGCACAGAAAAATCCAACGGGCGGAGAAAGATCAGGAAATTGAACGGCGAACCAAGTAGCAGCTAAGGCGCCCATTGTGAGCTGACCTTCGGCTCCGATATTAAAGAGGCCAACATGAAATGCGATACTGACAGAAAGGCCGGTAAAAATCAGGGAGCTCGTGTAAAAAAGAGCCAAACCCATGTCATAACGGGAACCAAAGGCGCTCTTGAATAAGACAGTAAAGACATGCAAAGGATTTTCGCCTGCAATCGCGACGAGCGACAGTGAAAGCAGAATGCCGATCATAAATCCGACCAAGACACGAATTAAAAATTTCACTGGATCACCTGCGAATTTCCGCCGACCATCCATTGCCCTATTTTGCCGACGAGACCTTGCTGTTGATCTTCGCTGAGTTGGCTCCAGTTGGGTATTTCTCCTGCGACTTTGCCTTTGTACATGACCAAAATTCGGTCCGACAGTTTCATGACCTCGTCTAATTCAGAAGAAATCAATATTACCGCAGCTCCACGGTCTCGCTCGGCAAGAATAGAATGATGAATCTTTTGTCCCGCACCAATATCCACGCCGCGGGTCGGTTGAGCCGCCAATAATAATTCAGGACTTTGATAAATCTCTCTGGCGACGACCAGTTTCTGCTGATTTCCACCAGAAAGCTGTTGGAAAGAGGCCTTTGGCAGCAGAGGTCTCACATCAAATTTTTTCATTTGCTCCAGGCAAATTGTCATCATGTGAGATTTTCTTAAAAATCCCCATTTTTGAAAATGAGAGCTTCTTTGCTGGCCTAAAAGAAAGTTCTCAGTCACGTTTCCTAGGACAAGGCTGCCATGGTGAAGGCGATCTTCGGGAAGAAAGCGAAAGCCCTGTTTTCTCATTTTCTTAGCACTGAATTTATTGACCAATCTTTGTTTCCAAAAAATTTGACCCTTCAAATGATTCTTAAAATTTGTTGGAGAGATGAGAAGCTGTATGAGTTCGGATTGTCCATTTCCTTCCACTCCAGCAATTCCTAAAATTTCTCCATGGTGAATTTGAAGATTCAAATCTTGAAGATAATAGCTGTCAGGGATTTCTGTATTTTCAAGAGAAACGGAACGTAAATCTAAGAGAACTTCATTTTTTATTCCAGGCTTGATTCTTTGCTCAAGAATTTTTTGTCCCAAAATAAGCTCAGAAATTTCCTGGATCGAAGTCTCTTGAATTTTTTTAGAAGCGATACTTTTCCCATGTCGAAAAACGGTAACGGCATCAGCCATGGCGAAAACTTCTTTTAACTTATGAGTCACAATCAGAATCGTTTTTCCCTGCGCTTTAAGAGCTTTGATCTGAGAGAAAAATTTTTCAATTTCTTGAGGAGCTAGAACAGCTGTGGGCTCATCCAAAATCAGGATATCGGCTTTATTGTTCAGCAGCTTCAGAATCTCAATCCTTTGCTGCATTCCTACGGTCAGATCTTCAATACTTTTTTCCCAAGGGACGGGCATGTGAAATTGTTCACTGAGCTTTTGGTAAGCTTGCAGCTTTTGTTTGCGATCAATTTTTTTCCAAAGCCCTGAATGGCTCTGTTCCTCTAGAATCAAATGGTCTAAGGCTGTCATGTTATCGGCGAGCATAAAATGCTGATGGATCATGCCAAGGCCTAAATCTTTTGCGTGGAGAGGAGAGGGAAGATTTAAAATTTTTCCACGAAGAAGAATTTCTCCTTCGTCGGCCTGATAAAGGCCAAAAAGGATTTTCATGATCGTCGATTTGCCCGCGCCGTTTTCTCCGACAAGGGCGTGGATGCTTCCTTCTTCAACTTGGAAGCTTACTTGATCATTTGCTCGGACATCGCCAAAAAATTTGCTGACTTTCTTAAACTCCAGCAAAGAATTCATGCGATCCTCTCTCATTATTTTTTTCTCTTATAATAATCGGGAACAGAGATCTTTCCTGCGATAATTTCATCTCGGAGAACATTTGTTTTTCTCTGAATATCCGCCGTCAAAATCTTTTCGTTATGCTGATCAAGAGAATAGTCGATTCCTTTTTCTTTAAGGCCATAACGAGTCAGGCCAGCTTTAAATTTTCCAAGCTTTGCTTCTTTGATGGCTTCAAACACAGCCACATCGACTCGCTTGAGCATGCTTGTCAGGATATACCCTGGTTTGAGATGATTTTGATTGGAATCAACTCCGATAGCGAATTTCTTTTTTTCTTCAGCAGCATCAAAGACACCTGAATTCGATGCGCCAGCAGCTACAAAAATAACATCGACACCCGAATTGTATTGAGCAAGAGCGAGCTCCTTGGCTTTTGCCGGATTATTCCACGCTTCGCCGGTGATTCCAATATACTGCGAAGTCATTTTAATTTTTGGATTTACTTTTTCAGCACCTGCTTTAAAGCCCATCTCGAAACGTCGAATGAGAGGAATATCCATTCCGCCGACAAAACCAATTTGAGCCCTTGTTGATTTTAAAGCCGCGATAGCGCCGACAAGATAAGATCCTTCATGTTCTTCAAAAATAAAACTTTTCACATTTGGCTGAGTGACTTCGCCGTCAATAATGACAAAGTTTTTATTTTTAAATTGCTGAGATATTTTTTTAACGGCATCGGCTTGGGCAAAGCCAATTCCGATAATGAGATCAAAATCTTTGGTAGCAAAAGAGCGATGAAGGTTTTCAATAGCGTTGTTGTCAGTGGCTTCGACGTATTTCAAATCGATGCCCAATTCATTTTTCGCTTTGATAGCACCCTGATAGGCGGAAGAGTTGAAAGACTTGTCGTCTTTACCACCCTTATCGAGAACGAGACCCACTTTGAAGGCCTGAGCTTGCGAAGTCAGTAAAAGTGCACAAACTATTCTAGACCAAAGGCTGAGCATAGAAACCCCCGTATCAGGAAACGTATTGAAAGCTAGCTTAAATACTGGATAAGACAAGGGAACCTTAGAAGCTTCAACTCTCAACGTCAAAGGGAGAAATGTGAGGATTCTGTCAGGTCTATCAATTTAATAGATATGTTGTTTGTTAATATAGAGCTGTACAAATCTGCTTTTTGACTCATATTTACTTCATCAAAAACTAGTCAGACATGAGTTTTGACTGTTTTTTTACATCACGGGAGGTGATTATGACTTTGGGTTCAGCTTCAAACTACATCGATCTCGAACAGGATACTTCAACCCCTAACCTCACTCCGAGTGCAACTCAACAGTTACCCTTTGAGAGAGCTGCTCAGCCATTACAAACTTTGACTTTGAAAGATAGCGAAACCATCTACAGCGAGGGGGATATGCCCCGCGGTTTGTACGTTGTTAAATCGGGAGCCGTTAAGGTTTTTGTGACAAGAAAACGGGCTCGCGGTCGTATCGCTTCTCCGGAATTTATGACAAAGGTTTTGGGGCCTGGAGACGTCTTTGGCTATCAAGCATTGATTAAAGGAATTCCTCATAACGAAACAGCCCAAACTCTGAAATCAGCAGAGATTGCGGTTTACGGAAGAGATTCCGTGGCTTTGTCTTGGAGAACTCCTCATTCAGGTTCTGTTTCTTTGGGACAGAATTTGATGATCCAGATGGTGAAAGATCTGGAAAGAAAAGAAAAAGACAGTGAACTTCACTATCTGGCTTCGGTTCAGGAACGGATCGCTTATCAACTGATTTTGTTGGCGGATAAGTTCGGCGTTCAGACGGAAAAAGGGACTCATATAGATCTGAAATTGACGAGAAATGAACTCGCTCAATTAGCGGGAACAATCAATGAGTCACTCAGTCGTCATCTGACGGAAATGAAGACAGAAGGAATTATAGAGCTGATCGGTAAAGAGATTATTGTGAAAAACAAAGCCGCTTTACTGGATAGATCAGGTAATTTTTCAGGCAATGCTTAATCGCACTTGATCCAAGAAGGGCTTTTCGCATAGAAAGGCCCTATGTTTTCTTTGCAAGAAATTGGAGTTATCCAATCCTGTTATCCAGATAAATTCGGCACTCCGAGGCAGCCCGGTCTGGTCCCGACATCTCTTGCAAAATTAAAAATTAATCGCGAATGGCAACCCGAACAAGCTCTCCAGGGGCTCGAAGGCTTCAGTCATATCTGGATTGTTTTCCAATTTCATAAAAATTCAAATCTTCGCTATCACGCCAAAGTTCATCCTCCGAGAATGCAAGGAGAGAGCATCGGTGTTTTTGCGACTCGCAGTCCACATCGACCCAATCCTTTGGGACTTTCTCTCGTTAAATTAGAGAAAATCGAGTTCGATACGCTGTTTTTGTCCGGGGTGGATCTCGTCGATGGGACACCCGTTTACGATATTAAACCCTATATTGCGAGGGTAGAATCGATCCCTCAGGCTCTAGGTGGTTGGTCGGACCAGGCCTCGACAAAGCTTCTTGAAATTCGTTGGTCTGAAGAGCATTTAAATCAGGTTTCTCAGTGGTCAAAATCGATCAATCAACCGGGTTTAAAGCAGCTGATTGAGGACACTCTTTGCTTAGACCCTCGGCCACAGGTTTATAAAGAAGGGGAAGTGCCGTATCGAGAGACCCATGCGGTCCGCTTTTACAATGGCGACGTTCATTTCTGCTTTCCTGAGACAGGTGTGGTTCGTATAGAGAAAATAATATACTGAAAAATCTCCCTAGGTAGCCGTTTTCGCTCACGTTTTACTTGCGGAAAGGACCCTCTTTACCTTAATTATTTATCCATGCAAAATACCAATACGACTTCTTCAAATACTCAAAAATCTAATATGAAATCGTCACGTCAGGTTCCAACATTAAGCCTGAAGAGCTATACCGAGGGTGACAAAGCCGATCAGGTGAAATTCATCGACAATCTTTATAGCGGTATCAAAGATTACGGTTTTATTGTTCTAAAAGATCATGATGTCGATCAGTCACTTTTTGACGAGGCTTACGAAATTCTTGCGCAGTTTTACAAATTACCCACCGAAGTTAAGATGAAATACGCTGGAGCAGCGGGTGGTCAGCGTGGCTATACTCCTTTTGGAAAAGAACATGCGAAAGATTCTCCAGTGATGGATTTGAAAGAATTTTGGCATGTGGGCCGCGAAGTCACTGCCTCTCACAAGTTTGCAAAATATTATCCGAACAATGTTTGGCCAGACGAAGTTCCAAGATTTAAAACGGTGTTTTCTCAGCTCTATAAATCATTGGATGATGCGGGAAGAGCGATGCTTCAGGCGCTGACTTTTCCGCTCCAAGTTCCACAGAACTATTTCGATTATATGGTTGAAGACGGAAATTCTATTTTACGTCTTTTGCACTATCCACCAATTCCTAAGGGGACAGATCCCCGTTGCTTGAGAGCAGCTCCGCATGAAGACATCAATTTGATCACCATTCTTCCAGCTGCGACGACTTCGGGTCTGCAGTTGAAAGATCGTGATGGAACTTGGCTGGATGTGGACGGTCAGCCGGGTGAATTGATTGTGGATGCCGGTGATATGCTTTCACGTGCTACGAACGAAGTGATCCCTTCGACGACTCACCAGGTGATCAATAATCCTGAAGCGGGTTCAAAAAGCCGTTATTCAATGCCATTTTTTATGCATCCGCATCCTGAAGCGATCTTGTCATGCATTCCTTCTTGCAAAGGGGACGGCGCCAAGTATCCTGATATCTCTTCTCACGACTTTTTAATGCAAAGACTGAGAGAGATCGGTCTTTTGAAAAACTAAGTTGAATTTTAAACTATGGCTATACGTAAACAAAATAGAACCCTTTTTCTGATCATTATCGCTATCGTGGTGATCTTAGCTTTCGTTTTGCGTCGAGAGAAAAAGGTTCAAGAATTTTTTGAAGAGCCTGTTCAAGAACAAGCGGAGCAGGGAGATCTTCTTTCTCCCGCGCCGGTCTTGCCTGATTCAACGGTTTCTACATCACCAGCTCCTGCGTCGGTCAATGCGGTTTCAACAAGCACAGATCAACAAAAAGCCTTTGTCGAAGTTTTCGAAGACATGACGGAATGTCTTGATATCAAGAGCGCGAGCTATTCGGAAAAAGACCCCGTTGAAATCGACATGGTTCTTTCACAATTGCAGACAGATCTCGGTTCTCCACGCTTTAATTCAGATCTTTGGATGAATTGGCATATGCGCACCCGCGAAGGGAAAGAAAAAAGAGTTCGGCTTGAGATCATCAGTGGCAATGACCAACCTCAAATGAGAGAGCTGCGCTATTTTATTGTCGATCGTGATGGGAATCCTCAGCCTGTTGATTTAGAAGACAGTAAGGCCATTAATCCCTCTGATGAGACTTTGAACCAAATGCTTCGAGAGGGTGAAGTTTTCTACAAAGAACGAGCCGGATTTTACGCTTTCGCCAATGGTGAAAGATTAGAATTTTTAGAAAAAAACGGCGAATTGTCTGAAATCGAAATGGTTCGAGGAGAGAGTATTTTTAAATGCTCTGATGTGCGCGCCAGAGAAAATTGTCGTTGTCTAAAGTAAGATCCCATGCTGCAATTCGTATATGCAGCGAGCCGCTTTTTTAAGCTTCAATATTTTAGCTAGTTTTCTTTTTGCAGCTTCTGCCCTAGCGACCGTTTCCAATGTTTCTGTCTCAGGTGTTTCTAGATACACCGAAGTCACCAGTAGCTCTAGCGGGACTTCGACAACAACGAGAACGATTTATGGTGGATACACAGGGGCTTATGGTGGATGTGCTTCTCCGTCGGCTTCATCGACCTGTGATTCTTGCACAACGATGGGTCTTTTAACGACAACGACTCAGTTTGCCTGCTCTTTCACCAATATTCACCCCAACCTCGAGCTCGTCGTTTCATTTCAAGTCGACACAGTGGCAGCAGGGTCCGCTTATTTAGTTAAATTGAACGCCGGGACAGGTCAAACAATCACTGCCGGAGTATCTGCATCGCCTGCGACTCCGACAGCAAATACCACTTTGACGGTGAGAATTCCTTGGTCGTCAATTTGTGACAAAGGAGATGCCGCGGGATGCACCGGCGGTGGAGCTCAGGATTCATTCAGCGGCACTCTTGAAGTAGGTTTGAGTACGGATAATAACAATTTTACGTCGGCAATGTCTCAGCAGTTTCAAATTCGCTTCCATTATCGAGATGCTCAGACTGGGAATGCCCTCATCACAGGGTGTGGATCCACGAATGCTTTTTGCCAATTCCGTCCCCAAGCTGGAGACGAAAAGGTCTATGTCAATGAACTTGCTCGGGGAGCAACGGGACCTGCGAATCAAAGCGCAGTGAAATGGCAAAGTGTTCGAGTCTTCACAGCTTCTAGTGATGGGGGAGTTTTCGCGATTCCTTTAGATAGCGCCAACGCTCGTTACGCCGATCTCGAGGTCACAGATAAAGACAATGTCAATACCAGCATTGCCAATAACAAAGTCACGGGTCTTGTGAATGAACAGCCTTATATGTTCACCATCGGCAGTGTCGATGAAGCCACCATTGTTCAAGATATTCTCAGTTCTACGACTCTTGCTTCCAATTCTACTTTTTATACGGCTACACCAGGTAGGGTCGTCGGTCTTTTGGACGATAAATGTTTTATTGCCACAGCCGCCTATGGTTCTTTGATGGAGCCCCATGTTCAGGTTTTGAGAAAATTTAGAAATGAATTTTTACTGACAAGCGCTTTTGGGAAAAAATTTGTTGAAACTTATTACCATTATTCACCGCCGCTGGCTCAATTTATTTCTGAGCATGAAATTTTAAAAGCGGCCGTCAGAATTTTATTATGGCCGATTGTTTTCACAGCTGAAGCCAGTCTTTCCTTGTACGAAGGATGGAAGGCACTATGAATTTTTTAAGCTTCCTTGCTCTCGCTGCGGCTCTCAGTCTTTGCGCTCCTGCAGCTTTTTGCCAAGATTCTCCTTTTGGGGGAGAAGAAGAAGCGATTGAAAATGAAATCAATTCTGCTCAAGGAACTGAAGAGCCTTTGGAGACCCTAGAAAATACTGCGTCGGCCATTGAAACACCGGCCCCAAAAGCTCCGCCAAAGGTGAACAAGGTTCAGTCTTCCATCGATGATCGTCGCTACAGTGAAGAAGATATTAGTGCTGATCAAAATTTAAATCGCTATCCAAAAGATAACTCTGTTTTCAAAAAGCCTCCGGGCCCTAAAAAGGGCGGATCCGTCCGAGTTCCTCATCCAAGAGCGGCTGAAGGCCTGAGTCGTATCAATAAAGATGGCAGTTATCAGTTCAAGACGGCGATTAAAGAAAAAAGCCAGTCGGCTTCTTTTCGTATTTCACAAATGCAGCCTCCGACAATTCAAGGCGCTAATTCCAGCGTCACCTATGCGTCCATGTATGGAAATGCTGATCTCGTGGGGCTGACATTTGATTACGAATGGCAACCCTTTCGTGGATTTGGTAGCTTAGGCTTGCAATTAGGATCTGGTTTTTGGACGACGACAGCAGCAGGGTCATTTAAGAGAAATCCTGCTGAAAAGTCTCAAGAAAATTATAATCTCTTTATTATTCCTCTCTCTGCTTTTCTCAATTATCGATTTGAATTCGTCCGTCGCCAGTGGGTTGTGCCATTCATTAATGGCGGAGCCACATTCTACGGGATGGCAGAGGTCCGTGATGATGGTGCCGAGCCCAGTTTTGCGGGTGCGGCCGCAGCGGGTGGTGGTGGTGGATTGATGTTTTCGATTTCTCGTTTGGATTCCGAGAGTGCTTTTACTCTTTCTCAAGAATACGGAATCGCCGATATGTGGCTGATTCTTGAAGCTCGAGCGATGAAGGGCTTGGATCAAGAGACTGATTTTACAAGTCAGCTGATCAGTGCTGGCATTGCCGTCGATTTTTAGTTAAGACCTTTTCCATGTCCCCCAAAAATAATCAGCTACAAAGAATTAAACTGCTCGTTTCCTATGATGGAACTGATTTTTGCGGATGGCAAAAGCAGAAAGAGCATTTACATGGACCCGAGAAAGCTTCTTTGCAGGAGACTTTGGAATTGGCTCTGCAGGATATTCTCAAGCATCCCGTTGATGTCTGTGCATCGGGAAGAACCGATGCCGGAGTCCACGCTCTCGCTCAGATTGCCCATTTCGATACAGATAAAACTCTTCCCAAAGATCTCGCTTGGGCTCTTCGAGGAAAGCTTCCGCCGTCGATGGTGATCCGCCAAGCATGGACAGCTCCATCTGAATTTCATTCAACGACTTCGGCCACACATAAAACCTATCGCTATTGGATTTGGAATTCTTTCCGTCCGACTGCTTTGATGAGTCGCTATACGGCCTGGGTGAGAAATCCCTTAGATCTCGATTACCTGAATGAGCAGGCTCAATTTCTCGTGAAAAATCAGGACTTTAAAAGCTTTCAGACGGTGGGGACGCCGGTCAAAACCACGGTTCGTGAGGTTTACAAGGCCCATTGGCGCCGCAAATCACCCCATTTGGTCGAGTTTCAAATCACCGGAAGTGGCTTCTTGAAGCAGATGGTCCGCAATATTGTGGGGACCCAATTAGATCTGTATACAAAGGGCCAAGCTATTGAAAAGATGGAAGAAATTTTAGAAGCCAAGGACCGCAGACGGGCCGGAACGACGGCGCCTCCGCAGGGTCTCTTTTTAGCCAAGGTTTATTATCCTTCCGAACTTGACAAGCAGTGCGCCAAAATCTAAAAAGTCTGTTCCTTATCAAACAGATAGCGAAGAAAAACTGAAAATTACACCGGATGATTCAGCACACCCGTTAATGCTGAGACTGAAAGTGACGGAGAAAAAGAAAATGAATAACTCTCAGACTTGGATGGCGAAAGCCGAAGAAGCTGACCGAAATTGGTGGATAGTCGATGCTGAAGGGCAAAGACTTGGAAGATTAGCGACTCAAATCGCAACTCTTTTGCGCGGAAAAAACAAACCTACATTCACACCTCATGTGGATAACGGGGACTTTGTTATTGTTATAAACACAGACAAAGTTGAAATGACGGGAACAAAATGGGACGTGAAGAAATACTATCGTCACTCTCGTTTCTTTGGATCTATGAAAGAAAAAACAGCTGCTCAAATGAAAGAGCAGAATTCAACTTTCATCATTCATGAAGCTGTTCGTGGAATGCTTCCGACAAACAAATTGTCTTACGACTTGATCGGTAAGCTTAAACTTTACAAAGGTGCTGAACATCCACACGCTGTTCAAAAAGCTCAGCCCTACAAATTATCGACTAAAAAGGGTGAATAAAGATGGCTGCAGATAAAGTTTTTTACGCAACCGGAAGAAGAAAAACCAGCGCGGCTCGTGTATTCTTGAAGCCTGGAAAAGGAAACATCACAATCAACGGTTTCAAAGCTGAAGAGTATTTGAAACGTATGCAATCTAAAATGGTTATCATGCAACCATTCGACGTTCTTACTCAAAACGGTAAGTTCGACGTGAATGCAACTGTCAGTGGTGGTGGTGAGAATGGTCAAACTGGAGCTATCCGTTTGGGTATTGCTCGTGCTTTGACTGCTTTTGATCCTGCTTTCAGACCTGCTTTGAAAAAAGCGGGTTACCTGACTCGTGACCCAAGAATGGTTGAGAGAAAAAAATACGGTCTTCGTGGTGCACGCCGAAGAGGCCAATACTCAAAACGTTAATCGTTTTTGGGTTATCCTTCAGACAATTTCAAAAAACCCCAAGACAAAATCTTGGGGTTTTTGTTTTTGGGGTCGGTCCTAATTTGTTTATTTTATTTTTTTAAGTATGACAATTCATCTGGGAAGATTCGTTCTTTCAATTCAATTTCAGTTTCTCCCGTTAAACGAATAATTCTGAGAGTGGATAAAGAATTTTCACATCTCTTTAATGAAAATTCTCTGGCGCAAGAGCTTATCGCAGCATATCTGGCATCTAATGTTGCGCTAGCAAGACCAGTAAAAGTTTTAACTTCATAACCTGAGCCTGTAACTGAGGGCTGCGGTTTGTTAGAAACGACATAAAGCGTGGATACATAGTTAAAATCCCCAGTTCCAATTTCTACAGATCCCACCTCTCCATTTCCTCTATCTTGTGCAGGGTCTCGGGGAGAAGATTTTGTGGTGCTCTGGCAGGCAGCCACGAGAAAAATTAATGATAATAAAGAAGCTACTTTGAACATGCTGAATCCTTTCGATTGAGTTTGTTGACGTCTTTAGGTTCGGAGCAATGAAATAAAAAGTAAATAGATCAGGACCTCTTTCGAAAGTGATTTATTTGTCCACTGTGGAAAAGAGCGTGGATGAAAAAAACACGGCGTCAAAGAGGGCCTGGACTTGAGAAAATCGAATCACAACGAGACGATTTGAGAATGAAACCAGAAGTAAAAAAGTATTTAAATGCCTACAAATTTCTTCAAGACAGCTATCAATATCTTAAATCTGTCGATTTCAAATTTTCTTTTGATGCCTGGTCTCGCGAGTTGGGT
>JACCDR012015082.1_pt1 | contig 22523 bp, 22 predicted proteins | sample 7446431 | NCBI WGS metagenome assembly JACCDR01 (sample SAMN15323443, study PRJNA562643) | freshwater metagenome | isolation source: river surface water | place: USA:Blue River Watershed | collected 2017-08-17 | reverse complement strand
ACCAACCCCAGAGAGGCCGATACTGCCAGTACCCTGAGCCGGAGAGACCGACCCACTACCAGAGACAACATCTATTTTCCAAGGAAAAGAACCTTGTAGACCAAAACGCAATGTGGTCGATTGACCAGACAACAAGGTGTTGTTGTCTGCGGTAAAGGAGAGGATGCGACACGCGCTACTGGTCTGCGCCTCGACAGGAAAGAACATAAAGGTGTACACGGAAACGATGGTTACAACATACGCAAACCACTTGGAGTACTTCATACTCTCTATTGTATCTTTAAAATAAAAAGAGAGAAACGTATCTATCCACAAATTATTCAGCTTCTATTGTTTCCTGACTCGAAAAAACGGAGGAGACCTGCGTCGAAAGTATATCAAAAGGTGAAGGTTCTTTTTTTGTGACAGCTTCTTTTTGTCGACTTACTTTTTGTATATGAGGATACACGACCGACAACCAAATCATAAAAATGATACCGACAAACACAAAAGCTGACACAAAAGCAATTTGTTTTTTAGTGGATTCTGGTTTTTGTCGTATACGATCGATTAATTCAAACATATCGATTAATTGGTAGAATCTATACACACCACCTCTCCTTCTTTACCATCAAGATCTTTCTTTTTAATAGTCAATTTATCAATAGGAGATACTTTTTCCGCACCATATTCTTTGAGAAAAACTGAAATACTGTTTTTTGCTCCGACACCAATATAGTGACTAGGGATAATGAGTTTTGGTTCATACTCAACGGCCAATTTACTAGCTTCTTGAGCTGTTAATACCCCTTCTCCTCCGATTGGTACAAACAAAATATCAATCGTATCCAGAGCCTCTTTTGCTTCGGCAGACAAAGACGTTTCCCCCAAGGCTCCTAAAAAACCGAGCTGAATACCCTCGAGTGAGACTGTGTATATGGTGTTGTAACGATCGACACCACCATAATGAGATTTTGATAAAAAACCTTTAATAAAAACCCCTGATATTTCGTACTCTCCCGGACCCGACACCACAAAAGACGCACGATCGCCACGAGACGTAGCTTCAACACCATTGTGTTCTGGACTGTGTAGCACCGATACAAGAGTAATATCACTACCAAAGCGAGCCCCTTTGACTGACGAATCTTTAGAAATAGGATTTACAGCTATAGTGGTATCACCAAAAGATACTTTAAAAAAATCAGCTCCGTGATGTGTGATAATCATAATACCCCTACTCTACCATATATACAGACGTAACAAAAGTGCATGACCCTGAAAAAACCTTGCAAAACACTCAAAAATATGTATACTATAGCCACTGTCTATTTATTAGTTCTCACCACAGGTGTTAATCCGTAAGACAAGAGTATACAGATATCGGCATGTCTTACGAGCACCTTCGGTTTCAAAAATATGACAAAAATTGAGGATACAGACGTGGTACAGGCTACCACAGATACTGACTCTGAAAAAACAAAAAAAGAGTCTGGTATGACTGCATTATTAAATGATACCCAAAACCCACCATCTATCGATGACGTGGTTGAGGGAAAAGTGATTGGCATTGAAAAAGCTGCCGTCTACATTGATATACCTCCATTTGGAACAGGTATTATCTATGGTCGAGAGTACATCAACGCTCGAGATATTATTAAAAAGATAAACATCGGCGACAGTGTGGCTGGAAAAGTCATCTCTATTTCCAACAAAGATGGCTACATCGAAATCTCACTCAAAGAAGCTCGCCAAGCTCTCATCTGGAGTGAAGCCGAGGATGCTATTCGAGATAAGAAAATATATGAATTGACTGTCACTGAAGCAAACAAAGGAGGTCTCATTTTGAACTGGCAAGGTATTATGGGCTTCTTGCCGGCTTCACAACTAAAAACCGAACACTATCCACGAGTACTCGATGGAGACAAAGATCGTATTTTGGAAGAACTTCGAAAACTAGTTGGACAAAAAATCGCTGTGGCTATTATCGGCGTATCACCAAAAGAAGGTAAGCTTATTTTCTCTGAAAAAAATCCTGAGCAGAAAAACAAAGAACACATCATCGACACATACGCACTTGGTGAAGAAGTCACCGGTGAAGTCACAGGTATTGTTGATTTCGGTGTCTTTTTGAAACTCCAGGAAGGTTTGGAAGGTCTTGTACACATATCTGAGATCGACTGGGCCCTTGTTGAAAACCCTCGCTTACTCTTCCATGTAGGTGAAAAAGTAAAAGCTAAAATTATTGAGATCAAAGATGGCAAAATCTCTCTTTCTATCAAAGCTTTGAAGGAAAATCCTTGGAAAGATGCTGAGAAAAAATACAAAAAAGACGATGTCGTGCAAGGTGTCGTTATCAAGTTCAACAAACACGGCGCTTTAGCATCTATCGAAGAAGGTATTGCTGGATTGGTACACATTTCTGAATTTGGTAGTGATGAAAAACTCCACCAAAAACTAGAACTCGGTAAGACATATACCTTTAAAATCACCCTCTTTGATGCCAAAGAGCAAAAAATGACTCTGTCATACGTTGAGAAATAAACACAACAACTAAAAACACCCGAGAGGGTGTTTTTAGTTGTATGTAGTCATTGTCTGTTGCAACCCTTGTGTAGCTATACTATGCATAATGTCTTCTACTTTTTGGTACAACACTGGCAACGCTTGTTGTTCGTCAGTGTTCCAAGATCCCAAGATGTGTTTTTCTACCTCAGCTTCCCCTCTCGGCTTTCGAAACATATCACCTCGATACGGTATGATACCAAGTCGAACACGCACGAAGGCTCGAGTGCCCAAACGATCGATAATCGAACCAAGACCTTTGTGTCCACCAGAAGACCGGTCGAAAGATATCTTGATATTTCCAAAAGGTACATCGAGATCATCGTACACCACCAGTATGTCTGTACCTGCATAATGCATATAGGAAAAGATGTCTCCTATATTATTCATGTATGTTTCTGGAGTGACCAAGGTAAAAGTATGTCCTTCTGTCACGTATTCTGTCTGATAGTATTTTTTCTCTTTGCGCCACTCGAGGTTATGACGAGTAGCAATATCGATCAAAGCATCTGCGCCTATATTGTGCCGTGTACCACTGTATGACGCTCGAGGATTACCGAGTCCAATGACGATGTAATGCATACAACAAGTATATCATATTGCATAAAAAATATAAAAGAATAAAAAATATCTTGTGTCAAACAACAGAGTGTATTATACTTTGACCTATATGAACGTCAAAAGTATTTTGAAAGAAGTAATACTATTTCTCATTATTGTCTTCGGCGTCGTCATCCCCTTTCGCACTCTAGTCGCAGAACCGTACTTGGTAGAAGGTACTTCCATGGATCCTACATTTCACACAAAAGACTATTTGATTGTCGATAAACTGACCTATCGTTTTAAAAATCCAGAGCGAGGATCTGTTATTGTATTTAATTTTCCAAAAGACCCGAACCGAAAGTTTATCAAACGCATCATAGGCTTACCAAACGAAACGATCAGTATTCAGGACGGCATCATCACAGTGACCAACATGGAAAACCCAAATGGTATAAAGCTCAATCAAGACTACATTACCCGACCAAAATTAGAATCCATGTACCCGTATACCCTTGGACCAGATGAGTATTTTGTCATGGGAGACAACCGCAGTGACAGCTGGGATTCACGAGAATGGGGTGCAGTCAAAAGTCGATTTCTCCTCGGTCGACCTATTATTCGACTATTCCCGTTGACTGATATAGAACTTTCACCAGGAGATCATCGTAACGACGTCTATGAAAAAGGAAATTAGTATCGACAGCACACCTACGACCGTAGACACAGTCGGTCATATTGCTATTGAATATGGTTTTTCTGTATGCCATCCGATCGTACCGACTACCCTCGATATACAAAAATCTAAAACAATCAAAGAAACCGTTCGCCCTCACGATCTGCCTGCGCGCATCGCTACAACTCATTTTTTTAGTACTCATCTATACAACAATCCCGGACCAGCTCTGTTGATGTATCGTCAAGAATCTCCTAAAAAAGAACTAGCGTATGTGTATGAACTGATTGGCAGCAATCGTACCACCAGCGAAGCTTTGCTCATCAAAACCATGTGGTCCACACTACAAGATATAGGATACAAACACTTATACATGTGCCTCAACAGCATTGGTGACAAAGAATCTATTGCAAAATACGACAGAGAACTGAATTCGTATTTCAAAAAAAATGCTCACATATTGCAAGCCAAAAACAAAGATATCTTAAAAAAAGATATGTCTATGGTCTTTAGTATCACTGGTAAAGACGCGGATGAATATCGAGCAAACATACCTCATGCAATCTCTTCTCTGTCAGATCAAAGTAGAGTACATCTGAAAGAAGTGATTGAATACTTGGAAGCTTTTGATATACCGTATCGTATCAACCCCTACATAGTATCTCCGAAAAGTTTTGCTTCACATACAGTATTTGAAATACGAAATCTCCAACAAAAAAATGACGAAGAAGGAGTATTGGTCGGTTATGGATATCGGTATAACTATTTAGCCAAAAAAATTGGCTTAAAAAAAGACATACCGAGTGTCTGCGGTGTGCTGATGCCTAAAAAAGTACCTGCTAAAAAGATAGGGGTTAAAAATATTAAAAAACCGGAATACTATGTAGTACAACTGGGCAACACAGCAAAACTCAAAACACTCAATGTGGTCGAAATCTTGCGCCAAGCTGGCATACCGGTGTACCACTCCATCACCAAAGACAAAATCACTGGCCAACTCTCTGGGGCTGAATACATGCATGCTTCTCATGTCTTGATCATTGGCCAAAAAGAAGCTCTGGAAAACAGTGTGGTGGTGCGTAACGTCATTTCTCGAGAGCAAGAGACCGTGCCCGTCACCGAATTGGCTAGTTTTCTCAAAAAACTAAAGAATACCAAGAAAAAATAACCATCTCTTGATTTTTAAAGAGCGTATGGTAGACTTACTGTCACTATGGTTATAAACGCAGAAGTCATCAAAAACGGCCATGAGAGCAATGTAAATCTCATTCGTCGCTTTACCAAAAAGATTCAAAGTGCTGGTATTTTGCCACGTATTCGCAGTATTCGCTACAGTAGCCGAAAAGCTTCTGAATATGTCAAAAAGAAACAGACACTCAAGTCTTTGAAGCGCAAAGAAGAGATCGCTCTCTTGATCCGCTTGGGTAAAATGTCAGAGTACGTACGAGGAAAAAAATAAATCTCATGTCAGATACGTTTGATATCAAACATACCACCAAAGACACGGTTCCTGCCGTGTCTTTTGGTGAGATCAAAGACGCTGTTTTGGGTAGACACTACGAGCTGTCCCTTGTCTGTATCGGTGAAAAAAGATCTCGAACGCTCAACCGCACATACCGAGGTAAAGACAAAAGCACCAACGTCCTCTCTTTTCCCCTTGATAAACAACACGGAGAAATATTTTTAACACTCCCCTTGATCAAGCGACAAACAAAACAATTTAACAAAACATACACTCAATTAGTAGCTTTCCTATTTATCCACGGTTTACTCCATTTGAAAGGAATGGATCATGGGAGTACAATGGAGAGAGCAGAAAAAAAATTCTGTGCTATGTTTGGCTACTAACACAGCCGAGCACTCTTTCATTTTTTCATGATACGCAATATCACAGTCGGCATAGATATTGGTACCTACCAAGTAAAAGTGGTAGTGGCTGAACTCGTCAAAGAACATACCGACGCCGGTACTCGCAAAACACCTCGTATCCTCGGTACAGGCATTTCAGAATCAAAAGGCCTTCGTCATGGATACATTATCAATACCAGCGAAGTGGCCCATAGTATTCGCCAGGCTGTATCTGGAGCTGAAAAAACATCAGGTATTAAAATCACTCGAGCCTATATTTCTATGGGGGGTATTGGTCTCTCTAGCATCACTTCGACAGCCAGTCTCATTACCTCTCGAGCAGACCTCGAGGTCACCGAGCTCGACATGAAAAAAGTGGCGGAAATATGCGAAGAAGACATACCAACACCGCTCATCCAAAACCGCAAAGTCTTACACTCTATTCCTATCGCTTATAAAATAGATGGTAAAGCTGTACATGCCAAAACCCCACTGGGTATGAAAGGCAACAAACTAGAGATCAAAATGCTTTTTGTGACCTGTCTCGAGACCCACCTAAACGACCTCCTCGAAGCAGTCGATGAAGCCGAGATCAAGGTGATCGATGTTTTGGCCTCCCCTATCGCCGCCAGCTTTGTTACCCTATCTAAAGCCCAAAAGATGGCAGGGGTAGTCCTGTGCAACATCGGAGCCGAGACCATGTCTATGGTCGTGTTTGAAAACAATATCCCTATTTCACTCGAGGTCTTTCCGATCGGCAGTAACGACATCACCAACGACATCGCTCTAGGCCTCAAGATACCACTCGAAGAAGCAGAAAGTATCAAGCTCGGTGCCTTGAGCCAAACATCGTTTTCCAAGAAAAAACTCGAAGAGATTATTCACGCTCGATTGTCAGACATGTTTGAACTGGTCGAAAACCATTTGAAAAAAATAGGACGCAACGGCCTCTTGCCAGCAGGTATTTTTATCACTGGTGGTGGTGGAGGGATTGGTACGATCGAGGAGTTTGCCCGAGTATCACTGCGCTTACCTTCTCGGATCGCCACCCTCTCTCTGGGTGAGCAAAAAAATCGTATTGCCGACTCGACTTGGGCTGTGGCCTATGGCCTGTGTATGCTCGGTTTTTCTGGTGAAAGTACTTTGACAGGAAGTACCAGCACTAGCTACGGCCGAGTATTTGAAAAAATACTGACGTGGATCAAACAGTTTCTCCCGTAAAGATATACTAAAAAATGAGGCATGAAAAAAGCCGCGGGCGAATGTGGACGCTGCCGCGGCTGTTGAGAGAGAAAAACCCTAGTACAGGCCTTCAAGCCGGTCTTCCGCAACTCGCTTCGCCAAAGCGATGCATTCCGAGGAGAACCGCTCCCCGCGGGTAGTCATCCAGACTACAGTTGATACGTCTTCTGGCTCTTCCACAAGCGCTCGTTGAAGTGGAGTTAGTTTTGTTTTGTTTTTCTCCACATCCAATCTAACGACTTGGTCAAAATGGGGTTGTCTTTTCTTTTTTTGTATACTTGGATCTTCTTCAAGAATTTGACGTTGACGATCCAAGCCAAACCATCTCAGTTGTGGTCTTCTTTGCAATGTTTTCACCTCCTTTCTTGGAAGGATTTCCGGTGTATATTATACGCCACTCTACGCCTTTATGTCAACTGTTTTTATTTTCCTTTCTTTCTGGTATGATTGCCTCAAACAGAGAGGCCGGAGATCGTCATACAGCACTGTTTTAGTCTAATACACACAAAATTTATGCCACAAATCAAACCAGAAGTAGAAGCATTTGCACGTATCAAAGTCCTTGGTATCGGAGGTTCCGGTAAAAACGCTCTGAACCACATGATCAACTCCAAAGTAAAAGGAGTGGACTTTATCGCAGTCAACACAGACTCTCAAGACTTACACCACTCTCTAGCCAAACGCAAAATCCATATTGGCAAAAACCTCACTCGCGGTCTCGGTGCTGGTATGAATCCAGAGCTAGGCAAACGGGCTGTCGAAGAAACAAAAGAAGAGATCCAGGAAGCCTTGAAAGGCTCTGATATGGTCTTTATCGCTGGAGGCCTCGGAGGGGGCACCTGTACTGGAGCCGCACCTATCGTGGCTAAAATCTCCAAAGAAATGGGAGCTCTGACTGTAGCTGTAGTGACCAAGCCTTTCTTTTTTGAAGGCCAGATGCGCATGCGTCTAGCCGAAAGTGGCCTCGAGGAATTGCGAGCTTGTGTCGATGCGATCATCGTCATTCCAAACGATCGCCTCCTGTCGACTATCAGCAAAGAAACCAGTGCTAAAAATGCATTTGCTATTTGCGACGATGTCCTCAAGTCTGCTGTAGAAGGTATCTCTGACCTCATCACCACTCCAGGTATCATCAACATCGACTTTGCCGACATCAAAGCAGTCATGGCAGACGCTGGACCAGCTCTCATGGGTATTGGTACCGCTACTGGCGAAAAACGGGCCGAGGAAGCAGCCAAAGCCGCTATCAACTCCCCTCTCCTTGAAGTCTCTATCAACGGTGCCAAAGGTGTCCTCTTTTCTATCGCAGGAGGTGACGACTTGGGTATGTTTGAGATCCAAGATGCTGCAAAGATCATTACCGAGTCTGTCGATCCAAACGCACGCATCATCTTTGGAACAGTACGCGATGAGAAACTAAAGAAAGGTGAAGTCAAAATCACTGTGATTGCCTCAAACTTTCCAGAAAATCTGACCAAAAAAAATCTGTTTCAAAGTAATCCGTCTGCTCTGACTCAACCGAGCGCCAACGAACGAAAAGTAGAAATCCACACCGTCGACACAAACGAAGATAAAGAAAAAGGACGGATTTTTAACTCAATGCCAGCTACGCCAACTCCGACTCCAAGCCCTACCCAACCGATCGAGGAAAAAAATGACGATGATGATGACGAATGGGGTGCTGTACCAGCCTTTTTGCGACGATCGAAGATTAAGTAAAAAATATCGAAATTATAGAAGTTCCACTCTTCCCCACTACTTATGGAGCTGTACTAAGACTGATCCTATCATTCGAAGGTTTCGGAGGGTGAGGTTGGGGTGGGACCCAACCGTAAAACTCTGAGCATTATATGATGCGAAGAGTGTACAGTTCCTGTAAGGAAGGGTGCGGTCTGGCGTAGAAACCTGAGAGACAGGATCAATCTTAGTAATTTTGTATTTCAAATCCGTCGAAGAGATACCTGTGGAGGGGGTTTTCCGAGTGTCGACGAGGAAACTTCAGGATGTTTGGAGCCCCCAAACATCCGTACCCGTAACAGGTATCTCTGAGAAAGGATTTCTAATCAACACTCTTCCCATCATTCCACCTCTTCGCTATACTACACTCTATGACATACGATCTTATCATTATCGGTGGCGGACCAGCTGGTGTGTCAGCTGGCATCTATGCTGCTCGAAAAAAATTACAAACCTTACTTATCACTCCCGATTTTGGCGGACAAAGTTCAGTTTCAGACAGCATTGAAAACTGGATTGGCACCATCTCCATTTCCGGAGTACACTTGGCCAAAAGCCTCGAGGAACACCTGCGCGCTTATGCAAAAGATAGTGTCACTATCCTGCCTGAAAAAGCACTCAAAGTGACCAAAGATGGAGCTCTCTTTACTGTACAAGCAGAAACCGGCAGTCACCAAGGCAAAACGGTCCTTGTGACCACCGGTAGCTACCGTCGCAAGCTCGATATTCCAGGTGCAGAGACGTTTGATAACAAAGGTATTTCATACTGTGCCTCATGTGACGGTCCCCTCTTTACCGACCAAGACGTAGTGGTAGTAGGTGGTGGCAATGCTGCCTTTGAATCTGCGGCTCAACTACTAGCATACTGCAAAAGTGTCACTCTCTTAAACAGAAGTGACAAACTTCGCGCCGATGAAGTAACGGTGGAAAAACTGACAGCTCACCCAAAGTTTCGCCTGATCAAAAATGCTGTGCCAAAAGAAGTGCTAGGAGAGACCTTTGTCTCTGGCTTGATCTATACTGATACCACAACAGGTACCGACACCACCCTACCGTGTACGGGCATTTTTGTGGAAATTGGTCTTTTGCCAAACACAGACATGGTCAAAGATCTCGTTACATTGAACCAATACAACCAAATTCCTGTAGATCCGCGCAATCAAAAAACCGCCATGGCGGGACTATGGGCAGCTGGTGATTGTACTGACGCACTATACCACCAAAACAATATCGCCTCTGGTGACGCAGTCAAAGCACTCGAAGATATATACGTTCATCTTCATACAAAATAGATGATCTCGAGCGTACGGTACAACAAAAAAGCAACCATATTGGTTGCACGATGTGTACATACATATTTAATTTAAAGATACTTTCAAGAAACGTAGTAACGCCTTATCCGATTCGGTCAACTGTGTTTCTGTTTCAGCATCAGTTGTTTGCTGGGGTTCATCGGGTGGCTCCAATCGATGAATGTCGATGATGAGCGAGGGGGCATAACCACATGCCACCATCTGCTTCACAACATCATTGATCACAGGGTCATGAGTAATGAACTCCATGATCCTGCTGGCAAAAGATGCGCATGCATCTGAGACACCTTCATTATTACCAAGAGACAGGTGTATTTCTTTATGACAGTGTGGACATTCCGCACGGGCTTGACCACCAATATCTTGTATCTCTATCTCGATTTTTATTCCCTCTTGACATTCTGGGCATCGTGTATAGAAAGTCATAACAACTCCAGCATTAACATAACTCACATACGTATAGAATGCAAGTACGGATACATAATAGAACCCAGACAAAGTCGGTTTTTCTGGGTGAGATAGAAAAGTATGTGGGCGGTACAGAATTCGAATCTGTGGCCTCGTTCACGTCAAGAACGCGCTCTAACCAGCTGAGCTAACCGCCCATACATTGTGTTACTCATATCATACAGGAATATATCCTGATAAGATAGGTGACCCTACGGGGAATCGAACCCCGATTGCAGCCTTGAAAAGGCCGCGTCCTAACCGTTAGACGATAGGGCCGTATATGGCACGATACCATGTGTATGTATTATATTGTCGCACTGCGTGTGCACCTACGACCGGAAAGGACTTCGTCCTAGTCACGAGTCAAAATCTGCTGATTTTGCTCGCAACCCCGTCTCGCGCCGTCGCGCTCCGACCGTTCACTCGGGTCCCTTCCTTACAGGACCAGTACACCTTTCGCGTTTTGTATACAAAACACTCAAGGTCTTGCGGTCGGGTCCCACCCCGACCTCACCCAAGCGAACCGTTAGACGATAGGGCCGTATATGGCGAACTATAACAGATTTTGTAGAAAAAGTAAAAAATTCTTTTTCTTTTTTTGTTGTCTTGTATATGCTACTATACCCTCGGAGAATCATACATGATACATACATACAGTAACCCTCCGTACATCGGTCTTACGGGTGTTACCAAACAAAAAGATCTGAGAGAGATATTGGAGTACTACAATCAGATGAATCGGTGTAGTGTTCCCCACCACCTTATGGTGGGTATCTTGGCTAGTTCAAAAACCCTTGATGGTAAAGCGCCCAAAAAATATCCAGAGCGATATCCAAAAAAAGAGGAGTTAGCAAATATTTTTTTACCTCATCCTCGTACGCTAAACCTCGTCCACTTACACAGTAGCGAAGAAAGATTGTTGGACGACATGTGTACCGTCCACAAATTGGGCGTATTTGTATCTGAAGACAGAAATCAAAAATGTGGTTTTCAAATCAACATGACGTGGCCCGATCCATATTTGTTCGAAGTATATCGCACACAATGGGATAGTCCAGAAAAAAGACACATCATTGTCTTGCAAGTTGGTCCACGAGCTATGGAAGAAGAAAACAACAGTTCATCTCGGATCAGTCGGAGGATCACCGGTTACAAAAGTCTTGTTGATTACATCCTTCTCGACTACAGCGGAGGAGAAGGTCGTTCATTTTCCTGGAACAGTGCTTATGACATGATCCAGCATATAAAAGTACGTAGTGATCATAAAATCATGGTTGGGGTGGCCGGTGGTCTGGGACCCAATATGTTAACACCCATTCAAACACTGGGAAGTATGCATCCTACTTTATGTATTGATGCCGAAACAGGATTAATGGACCCACATGGTGGAGGTCTGGATCCTCGAAAAGTAAAATTGTATCTGTACCAAACACATCATCATATATTTGGTATACAGAAATAACACACCTTGGAGTGGTGTGTCGTGAGCGGCTTCGATACATCGAGCCGTTTTCTTTTGTATACAAAAGAAAACTCGGTATGATACCGAGATGTAGTGACTCTTCTCTTAGTCGATAGCGAGAGGATAGATCCTAAACTTATTATCAGCAGCGTCATGCTGATTTGTTACTCCTGGTTCTCTTCGTAAACCAAAGGGTTCTTTCTTTTTTCGAAGAAAAGTATTAAAATTCTCTTTACTATACCAACTTTTCATTATACCACTTCTAAGCAGCTCACGCCTTGATGTTGGTGTATTTCCATTATTCCTGTAGTAATGGAATATATCTCTCAGATCAGATCGCCAGTCGAGGTAATACAAACGCCACCACTCCATATCGGTTAACGGACGATCAACCGTTTTCGGCATAATCCGCTCTTTTTTAGCCCTACGAGCGGTACCAGCGCTGACTACTGTCACCTTTACTCGTTCTTCAGGTGGGATGTATCGAATAGTAATATCGTACGTGCCACCACCATATCCTTTGTTGCGCAAATACTCTTCAATCACTTTTTTGATCTCTAGTGAGTTTATGGGTATCGACATAGTCTGGCAGATAAAATAACACATATTACATGTTGTGTCCACAAGACCACATCATATCTATACAGTACAGTAAAATATATGTATAATGCCTACTTATGCGCATCCTCAGTATTGAAACCAGTTGTGACGACACGGCAGTAGCTGTGGTGGATATTTCCGGTCCTCTCTCGTCCCCAAACATCTCTGTCTTAGGCCACACTGTTCATTCCCAGATCGAACACAAAGAGTTTGGTGGAGTGTATCCAAATCTGGCAAAACGAGAACATGCTAAAAACCTTGTTCCGGTCTTACTTCACACTTTGGAACAGTCTGGTATGAAAAACACAGGAGATGAGCCTGCTCGAGAAATACTGGAAACAATCGAGCTTTTGCTCTCTCGCGAAGAAGGTCTTTTTACACAATTCAAAAAAGAGATGGCTTCTTTGGTAAAACCAGAAATAGACCAAATCGCCGTTACCTATGGCCCTGGCCTCGAACCAGCCCTGTGGGTCGGTATTTCTTTTGCCAAAGCATTGTCCTTGCTCTGGGACGTCCCTGTCGTACCGACTAACCATATGGAGGGACACCTTGCTTCAGTCTTGACCGCAAGTCCTGTCACCATGCCATCTCTAGCACTCCTCGTCTCTGGGGGGCACACAGAGCTTGTGGTGGCTCAACAATGGGGAGAATACAAAGTAATAGGACAAACACGAGATGACGCTGTAGGCGAAGCTTTTGATAAGGTGGCTCGCATGCTCTCCCTACCCTACCCAGGCGGACCAGAAGTCTCTCGCTTGGCCGCTCTCGGCAGAGCTCGCCGTCTGTCTTTGCCTGCTCTTTTTACGTTGCCTCGACCAATGCTCAAAAGTCCTGATTTTGATTTTTCTTTCTCTGGCCTCAAAACAGCAGTTTTGTACACTATCCAGCACAAAACCCTCACCCAAGAAGAAAAGGAGGATGTGGCATGTGAATTTGAAAACGCCGTGGTCGAGGTGTTACTCTACAAAACCAAAAAAGCGATCGAAACATACGGTAGCACCTCTCTCATCATCGGTGGTGGAGTGGTGGCAAATACATACTTGCGTGAAGTGTTTCAGAAAGAAATCCATATTCCCCTATCTATGCCAGAAAAAAACCTTTCGACCGACAATGCTGTCATGATTGCCCTTGCTTCGTATATTCATATACAAAGCGGTCGAACACATGCAGAACTACGGGCTGTGGGTAACCTCTCTTTACAAAATTGATTTTCTGATATACTTGCAAGTGGATGCACAAAAAAGAAAAACTCGAGCGCAACGCCCGAGTTTTTCTTTTTTCTATTATTTTAGATCAATTTCTTTGTTTACTTCTTCAATCTTTTTATATGTTTTCTTTTCTCGATACCAGAGATAACCCATAATCAGAATAATGATAGCCAGGATGAGATTGAGTATACCAAATGTGCTAGGTTCAACAAAACATTGTTGTATGTCGGCTGTAGAAGTAGGTAGAGCAAACATACCAAATGCTACTTTGAGATATTGCTTACCTGATTCAAGGACAGTATTCCATGCTTTACCAAACCATGATCCTGCAACACTAAAGACGTTTGCAAGGTTGGCCACCCCTCTATCAAAGACACTGCCGACTACATTATTGATTGTAGTAGTAGCTGTCGATGTAGCGGTGGTAGTACCAAATGGTGATACAAGCTCAATATCAACAGGAAGAGTGATGTCTTCATTGCCTGCTGGGACAGTGACACCACTGTCTCGTAGACTTTGTAGAAATGCACGGAAGGTATCAATTTCTTGTTGTTCCAAAGCGGTCACTGGAAAAGCTTTTTGACAATATATTTCGTTTACTTTTTTCTTGGTCAAGATATAGGTATATCCAGTAGCATCAGTGTGACCCCATGGAGTCAAAATATCATCTCGATATTTCAGTTGGAAAGAACGTACAGCGGCCTCGGTGGCATCATCGTAGATACCATTGACAGGTACATTTGCCATACCTTCAAGGTCTCGCAAAAAGACTTGCAACTTGGTCACTTCAGCAGGATCATTGTTGAAATCTTTTCGCAAAAAGTCACGAAGATAGAAACATGCTGCTGGAGTAGTAGGAGCAGGACTTGATGATCCTGATCCGCCACCAGAGGTGATGATCTGTGGAGCAGCTCCACCACCACTGCCGACGATAGGGCCGTTACCGACAGGAATATTACCTCCACCGCCAGTACTATTTCCCCCACCACTGTTGCCACCACCACCATTTCCTCCACCACCGTTATTTGGTTCGGTAACAGTCAGTACAAGATTTGTTGTTGTGGTACCGCATGTACTATTCGCAGTCATTGCGATGGTAAATGTACCAGAAACGGTTGGTGTACCAGATATAGTGTGTGTGACTGGGTCGTATGACAGACCAGCTGGCAGAGATGAAGTAGCAAGACTGTATGAAAGAGCAGTTGTAGAAGAAGCGTTTAGTATATATGAGAACGCTTGTCCTTTAACAACAGAAGCTGTCACAGGACTGATAAACTCTGGAGCAAGACATACTGGTGTAGTTGTAGCTTTGGTGTACAAAGCAAACATAACCAATGTTCGATCGTTCAAAAATGAATCGAGTCGAATCTCACCATTACTATTATCGTTTGCGATAGAGAATGGGAAGAAGTCACTTGTATTGTTTACTGGCTGATTATATTGGTCATTGTATACCGGACTAGTACTTGCATTATTGATCCATTGTGCACCAGCAACGGCTAGCTGTGGGTAATAATACATACCGAAAGGTAGATTTGACCAAGTAACACAATCAGCATCATTTACTCCAAGGATAAACTTTCGATTTGGATTAAAAGCTGAAGCATTCCATGTTTGTGTCTGTACTGTGTTATTGGCAAAATCAGTTGATGTTCCTAGTTTTGTAGTAAAGGTACCTGTTGGCAATCCAGCAGAAGATGTAGCTACGGTTTTATCTGCATCAGCGACAATAAGACAGAAAGTTATTTTACCAGTGTTGTTTCCACCACCTCCACCATTACCAGCATTTTCTACCACCACTGTACGAGTAACTGATGCACTAGCACCTTTTGAGTCAGTGACCGTGTACGTAATGGTGTATGTACCAGGGACAGCAGTGTTGACCGTACCTGTGGTGACGATAGAGCTGGTCAAATTGCCATCTTCAGCGTCTGTAGCTGTTGCTCCTGGATCAGTAAAGGTTGCGCCAGTGGTTAGAGTGATTGGGTTTGTACCTACCAAGGTGATGACTGGAGGGGTGTTTGGCACTGTATGCTCACGAACATTGATAGTAAGTGTTTTTGTATCAGCTCCACATGGATTTTCTACGTAGAGAGGAACAAACAATGTAGTTGTGTATGTAGGTATACCACTGATTGTTGTACTACCTGATACAGAGAAAAATGATGGTAGAAAAGCAGAATCTATTGCGTATGTTGTCTGTGGAGTAGCAGTAGCTACAGAAAGTGTGTAACTAAAGAAATCTCCAACATATGTTGTGGTACTAAAAGGACCATTGATCATTGGAGGGAAACACACACAACCGTATTGAGGACAGATTGCATTTTTAATGACGACTGTACGAGTGACTGATGCACTAGCGCCTTTTGAGTCAGTGACGGTGTAGGTAATGGTGTACGTACCAGGGACAGCAGTGTTGACCGTACCTGTGGTGACGATAGAGCTGGTCAAATTGCCATCTTCAGCATCGGTAGCTGTTGCTCCTGGATCAGTAAAGGTTGCACCGGTTGTTAGGGTGATTGGGTTTGTACCTACCAAGGTGATGACTGGAGGGGTGTTTGGAGTGGTGGTAGCAAGTACAGTCAATGTGAGGGTTTTTGATTCAGCTCCACATGGATTTTCTACATAGAGAGGAATAGACACGATCCCCGCAGCAGTAGGCACACCACTTACAGTACTACCAGTGACAGTCAAGTAACTAGGTAGAGAACCGTTTGGAACATGCAAGAGGGTACCAGCTGTGGTCGTGGCTACAGTCAATTTGTAACTGAAAAAAGTACCTACATATGTCGTCGTAGCAAATCCACTGGTAATCATCGGGGGAAAACAGACACAGCCAGAATGAGGACACACCGGAGTCTTTATCACCACTGTACGAGTGACTGATGCACTAGCGCCTTTTGAGTCAGTGACGGTGTAGGTAATGGTGTATGTACCAGGGACAGAAGTATTGACCGTACCTGTGGTGACGATAGAGCTGGTCAAATTACCATCTTCAGCATCGGTAGCTGTCGCTCCTGGATCGGTAAAGGTTGCACCGGTTGTCAGAGTGATTGGGTTTGTACCTACCAAGGTGATGACTGGAGGGGTGTTGGTCACAACAGGGTTTTGGTTTCCGTCAGTAGGGTTGGTATCTGGCAAGACGTTAATATTTAAAATTTGAGTTTGAGATCCACATGGAGTATCTACAGTGATCGGCACAAAGAAAAATCCTTCTTCTGTCGGCACACCTGTAATACGAACAGTTGAAACAGGCATAGAGAGACCTTCAGGTAATGCAGTACCGTCAATACTATACTGAGTAGATGGAGTATTATGAGCAGTGGTGATGAGATAATCAAAAGGATAATTTACAGTCACATTGTAAATGATCGCACTGGTGATTTGTGGAGGTGTACATGTAGATGTATCAGTCGATGATATATCTTGCGCAACAAGAGAATTGCTTGTTCCGAAAAAAGCAAAAATAATCGTCAGAAAAACGATTGTCCGTACCCAAAAAATGTTGTGTGAAGTATGCATAAAATATGTATCTGTTAATGGTTAAACTATAGTGATTTTTGTGACTATGTAAAACTAATACAGATATTATACACTTTTTATTTTATAAAGTCAATACTTATATAATTAAAATATAAGTTTATAGCCATTTTTTACACATGTCTTTTATTTTTTATGTATGTCTTTTATAAAAAAACCGCTACATACAAGCGTTATGTTATAAAGGACATACATCATATAAGACATACATAAAAGACATTACAAACCATATCCATGTCAGTAGATATGTGTTATACTACTTTGTATATGAAGCATAGTATTTTTCTTTCCCCGTATAATCCAAAAGATCACGAAGACAATATATATCAGATGTGGATTGAGAGTGGTTTTTTTAATCCCGATGTCTGTATAGAAAAAGGAGTGACAGATCCAGAGGCTCCATATTTCTCAATGGTCCTCCCTCCCCCAAACGTAACCGGTGTGTTGCATATGGGCAGTGCGTTTATGCTTGCTCTCGAAGATAGTATGACGCGATACCACCGCATGAAAGGTGAGCGCACCTTATGGCTACCCGGAACAGATCACGCAGCCATTGCTACACAATCAAAAGTAGAAAAAATAATACAAAAAGAAGAAGGCAAAAACCGATATGATCTTGGTCGAGAAGCATTTTTAAAACGAGTTGAATCTTTTGCCCACGAAAGTCATGACGCGATCGTACACCAGATGAAAAAAATAGGATGTTCTCTCGATTGGTCACGAGAAGCATTTACCTTGGATGCCGACAGAAACTTGGCTGTTAAAACCGCTTTCAAACGTATGTATGATGACGGTATTATTTATCGGGGTAAACGTATTACCAACTGGGACCCAAAAGGAGGCACTACGATATCTGATGACGAAGTAGAGTACAAAGAAGAACAGACCACTTTGTACTATCTGCAATACGGCCCTTTTGTGATCAGTACCGCCCGACCAGAAACAAAGTTTGGCGACAAGTATGTGGTCATGCATCCAGATGACACTCGATATGCCCAATACACACATGGTCAAAAAATCACCGTACCATGGATACAAGGTACTGTAGAAGCCACTATTATTAAAGATGCATGTATCGATATGGAGTTTGGTACAGGCGTCAGGACTATTACCCCTTGGCACAGTGCCGTCGACTTTGATATTGCAGAAAGACACGGTCTTTCTATGGAACAAATCATAGACTTGCGAGGAAAAATGCTACCGATTGCGGGAGAATGTGCTGGTATGAAGATCGCAGATGCGCGTGCCAAAGTGATAGAGATCCTGAAAACAAAAGGATTGGTGGTCAAAGAAGAAGCGTACACACACAACATCGCTGTGGCCGAACGTACAGGTGGTATCATCGAACCCCAAGTACTCGATCAGTGGTTTATCAATGTCAACAAAGAGTTCCCCTACCCATACGACACCCTACCTGGCATTACCAAAGGTAGCATGGTCAGTTTAAAAAAATTGATGCTTTCTGTTATCGAACACAAAAGTATCGACATCATGCCTGAGCGTTTTGAAAAAGTGTACGTACACTGGATAGAAAACTTGCGAGATTGGTGTATTAGTCGACAAATCTGGTATGGCCATCGAATTCCGGTGTGGTACAAAGACGCAGAGGTGTATTGTGGTATTGAGGCTCCATCTGAGCCAGGTTGGGAACAAGATACGGACACGCTCGATACATGGTTTTCATCCGGATTATGGACGTTTTCCACCCTTGGTTGGCCAAAAGACACAGCCGATCTTCGCGCATACCATCCTACAAGCATCCTTGAAACTGGATACGATATCATCTTCTTTTGGGTGGCTCGCATGATTTTGATGTCTACATACCTCGTTGGTACAGTCCCTTTTCGAAAGGTATACCTACATGGTATTGTCCGAGACAAAGATGGTAAAAAAATCAGTAAATCTCTTGGTAACAACATAGACCCCCTCGATATGATCGACACATATGGTGCCGATGCTATTCGTATGGCCCTTATTATTGGTACCAGCCCCGGAAACGACAGCAAGATATCAGTCGAAAAATGTAAAGCGTACAAACATTTTGGTAATAAACTATGGAATATCACTCGTTTTGTATTAGAACAAGGTGATATACCAGCTACACTAGTAAAACCTGCTCTAACCGAAGAGGATTGTGTGTTTATTGAAGAGTTTGAGACAAAGAAAAAAGAGATTAGTGAGCACATGGAAAAATATCGTCTATACCTAGCCGCTGAGGACACATATCACTACCTGTGGCACACATTTGCTGATATAATCATAGAGAAGAAGAAAAAAAGTCTTGCCAATGAAGCCGAAAAAGAATCTGCTGTGTACACTCTGCAATACATACTGACTCAATCACTTATTCTCCTTCATCCATGTATGCCATTTATTACTGAGAAAATTTGGCAAGAATTATATGCTGGTACTCGCCTACTGATGGTAACTCAGTGGCCTCGCACATAATGTTTCTTTCACTTATACAACAATACCCATTTATTATCGCTTTTTTGTGCGGTCTTGTACCTGCATTGGTTTGGCTCTTTTTTTGGATAAAAGAAGATACTCACCCAGAACCACCCAAGATGATTACCCTTTCTTTTGTTGGTGGTATGGTAGCGGTACTATTGGTCATACCTTTTCAGAAAGTGATGTATGAATGGTTTATACAAAACCCTCATCCTTTTTTATTGACCATAGAAAATATGCTACCCACAAAACAAGGCTTACATGCTTTTGCGTACATAGCATGGGCAGCATTGGAAGAAACATGGAAGTTTATAGTGGTCTATATCATCGCCTTACGCTATAAAAAAATTACTGATGAACCGATAGACGACCTGATCTATCTCATTATTTCAGCTATTGGTTTTGCTGCCATGGAAAACACCCTCTACATTGCAAATTATATGCGTCAGGGTGACTTTTTAGAGTCTGTGATAAACCTCAACCTGCGTTTTATTGGAGCATCCCTGCTACATATTATTTCTTCAGCCAGTATTGGTGTGTGGATGGCAATATCTTTTTACAAACACACCTCTACTAAAATCATATATCTCATCTGTGGACTTATCACCGCCACAATATTGCACGCCATCTTTAACTTGGTTATAATAAGTGAAGCTGTAACGAGTGTTCTTCCTGTCTTTGGTGGTGTGTGGGTAGCAATCATTATTTTGTTATTAATCTTTGAGAAAATAAAAAACATAACTCGTACATGACAAAAGATACACGATCATTTTTTGAAAGACTCACTGGTGTTCCAAGAGAAGAGGAACCTATTGAAGACGACGTCATAGAAGAAAAAACTCCATCCAAAAAACTTTCCGTACCTGCTTCATCTTGGGACGAAGATGAGGTAGAAAAAGACGAAGAGGGCGAATTGACCGTGGACGTCTACCAAACACCCACCGATATTGTGATCAAAAGCATGGTGGCTGGTGTACGACCAGAAGACCTTGATATTTCTATTACCAGAGACACCGTGATCATCCGAGGTAAACGAGAGACCGAAAGACACGTACAAACAGAAGATTATTATCACCAAGAATTATATTGGGGATCTTTTTCTCGTACTATTACCCTGCCAGCAGAAGTCGAAGTGGAAGAAGCTGAAGCCGTGGAAAAACACGGCCTCCTCATCATCAAACTACCAAAAATAGACAAAAACAAACAAACTCGCCTCAAAGTAAAAGGTTAGAGATAGAAACAAAAAATAATTCTAATCATATCACCAAAAAGTCCCGAGCGATCGGGACTTTTTGGTCACGTAGTGATATCAATAGTTACTGACTGATATATTTTTTGTTGATATTGATAGACATATATCCCAAGCCAATAAAGACAAACCCTAATATGACGAGTGATATCGGCCAACCGACTGAATCCGCAAAGTATTCACCAGTAATATACGAAACGTACGCAATCAAAAACAAAGTAGTGACGGTCAAGACATTACGACTTTTGACATACACAGAAAGCATAAACGCTCCCACGATCAAGAGCAGATACAGCATTTGCCACGGCAGAGAATCAATCATTTCCATAAAGGAAGCTCCGAGTACCCCTATCGTACCAAAAAAATACAAAACACTGCTTAATTTTTGATTCCATCCATCGCGAAAGGCATACGCCATCAAGAGATAACTACCACCTATAGCTATGGTCAAATATACATAGACATCTTTTATAATATCGAAAAAATAAGACGACAGATCATAATACCCGATCATTGCGTACACCATGGAGTAGAGTGTTATTGTTCCATTTACAATAGCAAAAAAAGTCAAAATTGGATTTTTGTGCACATACATCAACAGTACATAGAACAAAAATACACCCAAGAAAGAAAAAGTGAGAGACCATTCGTTTAAGGTGTAGGGATTTATTTCATACAAGGTGACGAGCACACCTCCCGGAACCAAAATACCACCAATGGCATGAAAGACTGATCCGACAGTCCGAGTGTTATCTGTATACAGTAAAACAGAACCCAGTATCGCAAAAAGAAATCCGACACCGAGGGTTATCATGATGCGACCAACAGTAGCGAGATCACCCCAGATTTGACCGACAAAAATAACAATACCGATCACCACTACCACTGCTCCAAAGATATACAACATTTTACTGATAGAAAAAGGTTTTTTACCAGTAGCAGGTACCACATCACTACCGGCAGACGATTGGGGTGTCGGTACATGCAAACGAGCTGTCACTTCTTCGGGACGCAACTCGCCTGTAGCGAGTTTTGAGGCTAATACTTCAAGTAATTGTTCATTGTTCATAAAAAATAATATAGATGATTAATTTCTACCAGGAATAACCCAACCTATAAAATAAAAATTATCGGTACTGTAATAATCATTTGGATTATATACCACGTTTAACCTTGTACGACTATTACCTTTTACCAAATATTGACCATAAGACGCATATCCACTATCGATAAAAAGAAACCCTCCTCCTCTATTGTATCCACTTGATATCGTTACTCCATCAGGTGATGTCAGAAGATCGTTCAAGCTCACACTTTGCGCTTCGGCGAGGGTAATTTCTCTACTTTCATTTTTTTCTGTATCATGGAGAAATATACGTACCATATAATTTTCATCAACATCAGCAATATCGTCATTATCTGAATCAAGAGTAGGATCTATGGTGTTGACCGTCAATGTACCATTACGTACAGAATACAGTCTGCGAACGTAGTTTTGACACATATACGCAGGTTCATAATACACTCCTCGATTATCACACGTGGCATAGACAAAGTCGTATTTTGTGGAAAGCAAAAAATATGGCAGAGATACACTAAGAGCAACACCAATAATAACCAGCACCGGCAAGGCAAAGGCTATTATTAAAACAAAATGTTTTTT
>JACCDR012116397.1_pt1 | contig 22524 bp, 36 predicted proteins | sample 7446431 | NCBI WGS metagenome assembly JACCDR01 (sample SAMN15323443, study PRJNA562643) | freshwater metagenome | isolation source: river surface water | place: USA:Blue River Watershed | collected 2017-08-17 | reverse complement strand
GTGCATGCCTCCGCTGCCCCGTCCAGGGGCCTGGCGGCCCCGCCAAGGCGCCGGAGGCCGGGCGGTGAGGGTGTGGGTGCCCCGGCCCGACCAGGAGGCCGTCCTGGCCTTCCTGGAGCCCCGCGACCAGGCCGCCGTGTGGGCGCCGTGCGGAAGTGGAAAAACTGGTATCGCCGCAGCCTGGGCGGACTGGCACCTGAACGACCGCTTCGATGTCGGCCGGCTGCTCATCACGGCCCCGAAGCTGCCGGTGCAGGACTGGGCTGCGAACGTGGGGGAGTGGGAGCACGTGCAGCGGGTTGTCGGCGGCGCGCGGGTGGTCGGCTTCCCGGACCTGGACCTGACGCGCCAGCCCGGCAGCGGCCTGGCCTTCCGCGACAAGCGCGCGACGAAGCGGCACCTCCTGTCGCTGCGCGAGCGCGTGCACCTGTGCACCTGGGACGCGTTCCCGTGGCTGATGCAGGCGTACGGCAAGAACGTGCCCTACGACGCGTGGATCGCCGACGAGGCCAGCCGGCTGCGCGACCAGGGCAGCGAGGCCAGCCGCGCGGCGCGGCACCTGGTGCACCGCTGCGGCGCCAGCCACGTGCTTGAGCTGACGGCCACGGCCAACGCCAACAGCGACGAGGCGGTGTACGCGCAGCTCGACATCGTGCAGCGCGGGCTGCTGGGGGACACGCTCACCCAGTTCCGCGAGATGTTCTGCGAGCCCGCGAGCCGCAACTGGCAGACGGGACAGGTGTACTCCTGGCGCGTTCGCGACGAGATGCGCTGCGAGTTCGAGCGGCGCTGCGCCACCGTCGCGATCACGGTGCCCGACAGCCTGGGCATCGCGGTGCTGCCGGTCGAGCACTGGTGCACGCTGTCGGGCGTGCAGGAGGAGGCGTACCGCGCCATCGCGAAGGACCACGTCTGGCAGGGCGTGCTGTGCGGCAGCGAGGGCGTGGTGCACGCCAAGCTGCGGCAGATCGCCAGCGGGCTGCTTTACACCGGCGACGACGACAGCCCCAGCTTCCAGCTCAGCAGCGAGAAGTTGGACCGGCTGGAGGCGCTCGTCGAGGAGCTGCCCGGCCAGGCCCTGGTCGCCTTCGAGTGGAAGGTCGAGCTGGAGCTGCTGCGCTCGCGCTTCGGCAAGCACCTCGCCGACATCCGCGACCCCGGCGCGCGAGACGGGTTCATGGCCGGCAAGCTGAAGCTGTTGGCGCTGCACCCGGCCAGCGCCGGCCACGGCGTCGACGGGCTGCAGTACCGCACGCGGGACATCCTCTGGACCACGGTGCCGCAGGACAACGAGCTGTGGATCCAGACGAACGGCCGGCTGAAGCGGCCGGGCCAGGAAAGCGACACCGTGCGGGCGCACGTGCTGGTCACGCGCGGCACGCGGGAGGAGGAGGTCTGGACCGAGGTCCTGCCCGGCAAGGCGACAGTGGCGGACCTGCTGCGGCGCGCCACGCTCGTGAGCTGAGTTTGCAGGACAGCCAGACTGTCGCTACCCTCGCGCGCATGTCGGACATCGTGGATCGAGCGCAAGCGCTCGAGGAACTCAACCTCGCGGAGGCCCTGGCGTCAGCCAGGAAGGCCGGCCTCGGCCCGGCGCTGGGAAGCGCCTGCCTCTTCTGCGAGGAGCCGCTGCGGGACCGGCGGTGGTGCGATGCGGAGTGCCGCGACTTCTGGCAGAGAGATCGGGCGGCGTCGCTCGATCCGCGGAACGTGCGGGTGGCTGACGACGAAGAGTCGTAGCCCCCGCGCTGGCCGTCAGTAGACGCCGACGAAGCGGCCGTGGCAGATGTGGCTGCAGAACGCGTAGTTGCCGTCAATGTCGGCGTTCTCTTCCGCGACTTCTTTCCCGCACTCGGCGCAGCTCACCATCCCGTTGAAGGGCGTGTACTCACCACTACCGCGTGAGGGGAACTGCAGGCGGGCCGGGTCGTAGACCGTGCCGCCCTGGCGCTGCGTCCACCAGTGCGGCTCCTCGGTGTTCCAGAACGGGCACCAGTAATGCCCACGCACCAAGGTCAGCGTCGGGTCTAGCTCGCAGGCCTTGACGGCCAGCCTGTGGCATTGCCCGCGGTAGCGCTTGTAGCCCTCGTCGCGGTCGACAAAGGGGTCGACGCCTAGCATTTCGTCGAGGTTCACAGCGGCCTCCCGCAGCACTTGCACACGCCGCGCGTGTCGCGCCGCTCCAGCGCGCGGTACACGGCGCTGGGGTTGATGCCCAGCCGCTTCGCGGCCCCGTAGGGCGTCAGCTTCGGGTCGTTGTCGAGCAGGGCCAGGGCCTGGGCGGTCTTGCTGCCGGGCGCGACGGGGTCAGGCAGCACGCTGCGGTTCCACACGTGCGTGACAACCCCAAGCAGGCGCCGCACCGCGTCGAGCATCAGCTCCTCGGTGCCGGATTGGCAGCCCGGCCCGAAGGCGGACACCATCGTCGCGTCTTTCCGGTCCTGCCAGACCACGGCCCCGTCGATGCCGTCGCGCAGCAGCGCCTCACGCGTGGCCGAGCTGATCGGCAGCTTGTCCAGGGTCGTGCGGATCACAGCGGGCTCCAGCCGGCGCACATGGCGCCGATGCCCGCGCAGCAGGCCACGGTCACGAGGGCGCGCAGCAGGTCGGCGGCCATCTCCCGAGTCGTTCGCATGTTCAGGGTCCTCAGAAAGGCGCCGGCTCACCCGGAGGTGTCGCGCGGCGCGGTGGTCGTTTCTTGGGCAGCGGGCGGCCCTGCCACGTAGGGAAGGGCCAGTTCTTGGGAGGCTCGCTCACTCCCCGTTCGGCACTTCGGTCAGGCCGCCGCGCGCGGTCAGCTTCCAGGTCTTCAGCACCTTGACGTTGTCGCAGCTGTCGGCGGGGCTGTAGCCCTGCAGCAGCGACAGGATGCCGGCCTTGTCGGACTGCACGTCGATCAGCTCGACGCGCACGCCGTCGCGGTCGCCGTAGCCCTTCGCGGCCGTGTGCGCCTGCGCCTGGGTGCCGTGGTGGGACCAGTCCGACGGCGAAACGTCGGCCGGGCCTTCGTACAGAACGCGGTAGAAGTGCATGGTCAGGTCTCCAGTTACGTGATGCCACAGTGGCGCCACTCGCATGCCCGGAGGCATGCGGCTGTCGTCAGGCCGGGTCGACTTCGCTCGGCGCGCGGTCTTCGCTCTGGTCGCGGCCGCGCACCAGCGCCGCCTCGGCCTCGGTCAGCGGGCCCAGCAGCGCCGCGCGCACGCCCACGCCCTTCATGCCTTCCCAGGCCTGGAAGCTTTCGGCTTCGGCCTGGGTGTCGTGCACGCTGTGGCGCGCGAGGTGCAGCCCCTCGTAGACGGCCACCACGTGCTTGCCGGCGGCTCGCTGCTGGAGGATCTCGTGGCCGTGGGCCTGTTCGTTCAGGCGGTTGATCGTGTTCAGGTCGTGCATGTGGTTCCTCGGTTGTCGGGTCGTCGGGATGACGCCACTCGCAAGCCCTGGCGCACCAGGGCGAGCGGCTGGGGTCAGTTCGTCCAGTCGTCCGCGCGCTTCAGCAGCAGGCGGCAGTGGCCTTCGGCGGGTTCGTCGTTCAGGTCGGCGTAGCGGCCGGCGTACTCCGCAAGCCCGGCCACGAGTTCCTTCAGGTCGTCGATGTCGCGCGCCATGTCGCGGTTGAAGTCCTCGGGATCCCAGTTCTGCAGCGCGGCCTCGACGGCCGAGGCCAAGCCCACGCCGTGGCGCACGAAGAACGGGATGTCGCTCAGCGAGTCCTCGGCCTCCAGGCTGCGCCAGTCGTCGCCGTCGATCTCCTCGGTGTCGGCCCACTCGACGGGCTCGACGATGGCGAACGTCACGCGGGTCGTCTCGCCCTCCGGCTCGATGCCGTCCTTCCAGGTCACCGGGCCCAGCGTGTCGTCGGGCAAGAACTCGGCCGTACCCACGGCGCCGCACGCGGCCTCCAGGGTGACGTTGATCTTCGGTCTCATGTAGCTCTCCGGTTACGGGCATCGGGATGACGCCACTCGCAAGCCCGCAGGCTTGCGGCTGGGGTCAAGGGGACAGCTAGGCTGTCCCACGGGCTCACGACAGCTTCAGCAGCTTGCCGGCGTCCTCCTCCAGCGCCACGCGCTCCTGCTGGGTGCCGATGCTGCGGGCGTACGCGGTCACGCCCGTCACCACGTCCCAGGCGGTCTCAATGGGCCGGCCTTCGTCCTGCTCGTGCGCAGCGGCGATGCGCGCGCCGAGCTTGGCGCCGTAGCGGGTCGCCAGGAAGGCCTCGATCTTGTCGATCTTGCGCTCGCGGGCCTGCTCGATGGCAGCGGTCACGCCACGCGCGCTGCTGTTGGCGTACGACAGGAGCGCCGGCTGCACCTCTTCGAGGAAGCGGTCGGGCGCCTTCGCGGTGTGGCGCAGCGTGATCTCCTGCACGTCCTGCGCGCCCCAGATGATCCGGTTGCTGCACACGTAGTCGAACAGGAATGTCTTCACCCCGAACCGGAGGTCGCCCACCTCGCTGTTGAAGACGATGAAGCCCCGCGCCAGCGACCCCGCCTGACCGTCGCGGCGGTTCGGGATCTCGATCCGGTTCTCTTCGTCGGCCAGGAAGACGAACATATCGCGGTCACCGGCGTACAACGTGGTGTTGTCCTTCGTCACCTCGATCTGCTGGCCGAACTCACCCGACACGCGGAAGCGGCCGTGGATGCCGTCGCCGAACTCGTTCACGAGGTGGCGCACCACGTCGTCGTTCCAGATGCGGCCGTAGTTCGGGCCGGTCGCGGCGCGAAGCTGGGCGGCGCCGTTCTTGTAGAGCAGCACACCCACGTCCTCCACGTCGCGCTCGACCTTGAGCCCGTAGTTGATGCAGTCGGCGGCCACCGGCGACGGCAGCTTGCGCAGGTAGCCCGCCGGGGCGCCCGCCAGCGTGGCGAGCTGGCCGAACGCGTGGTGGGTCGGCGCGTACGCGTTGCCGCCCGGGCCGTAGATCAGCAGGCCGCGCGGGTCCACCTTGCCGTCCTCGGTCTGGGCCGGCGCTGCGGCGATGCTGCGTGACGACACCACCGCGCCCCGGCTGTGGGCCCGCACGTGGGCGAAGTGCTGCTGCATGTCCAGCAGCGAGGTGAAGCGCTCTTCAGCGGGCCGGCTGGCCCACTGCTTGTTGGCATCCGTCAGGGTCGTCATCAGGTTCTCCGGTTGCTGCCAGCCACCCTGGCCGGCGTGTCGATACTATGACCGCGAAGCTGTCATAGTGCCAATGGAATCTCGCTATCACGAGAGGCGGGTCGATAGACGCCACCCGCATGCCTCGACTCGCGGGGCATGCTGGCTGGGGTCAGAGGTCCCACTGGCGCGCGCACTGATCGCCGCGCTGCCCGTGGTTCAGGGTCAGAAAGTGGCCGTGGTGCACCACGTACCAACAGTCGCGCTCGAACCGGCCGAGGAGGGGATCTCGCAGCGCGGCGTGCGCCTCGCTGCCGAAACGCACCACCGGCACCTGCGACAGCTCCACCAGGGAAAGCGGGATGCTCGGGGCAGCCACGACTCAGCGCTCCACGTAGAACGCACCCAGCAGGGCGCGGGCGATCTTGTCGGCCTGACGGGCGCGTTCGTTGCGCTTCGTCTCGCGCGCGGCGCGGGCCTTCGCCACGCGCGCCTCGCGCTTGGTTGCGGTGCGGGTCTTGTCGGTCATGGTTCACTCCAAAGGTTGCGGGGTGGTGCGGGCCGGAGTTGCACCGGCGTTTCCCAGTTCGCAGGCCCGGGGTTAGCAGGTGGCTGCAGGTCGGGTGCCCTCGCTGTCTAGACGACCGCACCGGCAAGCCCTGCACGCAGGGCAAGCCGCTGGGGTCAGTGCCGGAAGCCCAGCCGGTGCGAAGGCCAGACTCCTCCCGGCGTTCCGTCATCGCGGCGCACCGTGACCCAGACGAAGCGCACCCCGCGCAGGTTCATAAGGATCTCGTCGGTGAAGTGCTCGACGCGCGCCGCGTACGACTTGCCGCCGCGATCGGGCGGGCACATGACGCGGCATCCGATGAACGGGGTCACGGCTCAGTACCCCGCGCCGTAGATGTCCGCGTGCTGCGGCTCGCCCAGCAGCCCGGCGTCGAACCAGTGCGCGGCCAGCCGCCGGCCGTCGGGCATGAAGAAGAGTTGCGCGTCGAACGCGCCCCACTTCGCGGCGCCCGGGCCCTGCAGGCTCGCGGTCGTCGTCTCGTCGTCGTACACGGCGATGCAGTCCTGCCCGAACTCGACGGCGAGGTCCTGCGGGCGGATCGACTCCAGGCGGTGGAACGACAGCACCAGGGCAGGCTCGGTGTCGCTTTCGACGATGCGGCAGTCAGCCAAGCTGTCAAGGCCGGGCACGAAACGGGCCATCACGGTCAGCGGGTTCACGGGGCGGCCGTCGTTGGTTTCCAGGCCGATATTCAGGTGGATCATGGATCACTCCGGTTGCGGGCGTCGGGTTGACGCCTCAGGACTGCCCAGCGCGCCGGGCAGTGCCGAGGGGTCAGTACGTGCAGTTCGGCAGGCCGCAGCGGGTGCCACCGTCCTCGCCGCACTGCTCGCACGCGCCGTGCGCGGCCCCGCAGTCTTCGGCGTCTTCGCCGCACAGCAGGCATTCGCGCGCTTCGGCGCCACGCAGGGCGCGCTGCGCCCCGGCCCAGGTCTTGAAGCTGGACGGCTTGCCGCCGGCCGAGGTGACGAACTCGCGGCCGTCCTCGGTGTCGCGCACGACGCAGAACTGCAGCTTGTGGTTGCGCTCGATGCGCCAAGCGGGGTTTCTCGCCGGCTGCTCCACCACGGCCACGGCTTCGCCGCGCTCGATGGCGCCGGTCACATGGTGGCGCAGACGTTCCAGGGGTGAGGGCATCTCGGTCTCCGGTTGCAGCCAGCGGCGCTGGCGTGGATCGAACTATGACAGCCAACCTGTCGTTCATCTAATGAAGTTTCTTAATCGTATCTGCCAACCGCGATAGGTATCGCCAATCGCCAGCGATGCCGCTCCTAGGTAGGTGCGCAGGTTTTGACCGGAACTAGGGGTCTCTCGACAATCCGCCGTGGGTGAGAGGCGCCAGCACCAGGGCGCCGCGAGATGCCAGCACCGCTGGCCGCAGCCCCGGCCCGGCGCGAGGATGCACCTAGCGTCGGTGCCTGTGCAAGGCACCGAACATCGGCCAATCCCACCTATGGCGGTGCAGGGCGACAGCCCTCGCCAGTCACACCAGCGTCACAGCGCGCGAGGCGCACGCGAGGCGCGCAGCGCCCCAGGCACTGCCAGGGCGTCGAGATCGAGGGGGCGGGGGGTCTTTCGCGCCAGCCGAACGGCCAACGGACCCCCGGTACACCCCGCTCGCGGGGACCCCATCCGGGCCCACACCCGAGGCTCCCCCGAACCCACGATTTCCCAACGAAGGAAGATACATGCAGAAGATGGGCACCGCGCCGATGCGCAACCAGCAGATGAACCCGAAGGTCTCGGTCCCCGAGAAGTCGGGCTCGCCCAGCACCGGCGCCGCCGGCATGAAGCAGACCGGCCACGCGCCCGGCGCGTCCGTCCAGGGCTTCTCCACCGGCGGCGAGAAGCCGGCGAAGGTGAAGTGCTGACGTGAACGACGAGCGCCGCGGTCTGCTGCGCGAGACGGTCGGCATGCCGCCCGAGATGGCGCGCGCCGAGACGCAGGGCGTCATGCCCGGCACCGCCGAGACGCAGCAGATCTTCCACGGCCCCGGCGGCCGCGCTTCCCGCTCGGGGAAGCTGAACCTGCGCGCCGTGGCCGACGTGCTCGAGAGCTACGGCCTGGACCCGATCGAGGAGATCGCCCGGGTCATGGTCGAGCGCGAGCCGGTGCTGGACGACCGGGGCCAGCCCGTCATCGGCGCCGACGGCAAGCCGCTGACGAAGCCGGTGCTGGACAAGCAGACGTTCCTGAAGACCGCCATCGAGCTCGCCCAGTACAGCCGGCCGAAGCTCAAGGCGATCGAGGTCACCACGAAGCAGGACATGACGCCGGAAGAGATCGACAAGCGTCTCGAGCGGCTCATGCGGCGCCAGGCGGAAGGGAAGGCGTGATGCGGAAGATCCTCCTGGCGTGCGCGCTTATGACAGCCTCGCTGTCATATGCCGGCAGCTGCACCGCGCGCGACGCCTGGCGCGGCCCGGACAAGAACCTCCACGCCGCCGGCGGGGCGGTCATCGGCATGGCCACGACGCTGCAGACCGGCAGCTTCTGGAAGGGCGTCGCCGCGGCCTCCGCGGTCGGCGCGCTGAAGGAGGTGGTCGACGGCGCCACCGGCAACGGCCACTGCTCGCTGCAGGACTTCCTGGTCACCGCGGTCTCCGGCGCCGCCGGCGCGGCGACGGGCGGCCTGCTCCTGACGCACGCCAACGGCAAGACCACCCTCTGGGTGGCCCGCAGTTTCTGACACACCAACCGAGGACCCCGCCATGGAAACTTTCGTGCAACCGAAGATCACCGGCTACCGCCAGCTCGGCGAGGCCGAGGCGCAGCTGATGAACGAGATCAAGGCCGAGGGCGTGAAGCTCGGCGAGCTGGTGGCCAAGCTGCGCTCCACCGACGGCCTCGACCAGCGCTGGGTCAGCATCGGCGCCACCGACCTGCAGACCGGGCTGATGGCCCTCGTGCGCGGCGTCGCGCAGCCCACGACCTTCTGATGGGCGGCATGGCGATCGTGGGCGACCAGCCGGGCGGCACGGCCATCGGCCTGCTGCCGGGCCAGACCTGGGTGCCGGGGGTCCAGGGGCCGAACTACGTGCCGCCCCCGCCGATGTGGCTGGGCGCGGTCGCCTACGGCGCGGCGCGGGGCATCCCCTTCCACAAGGACCCCGGCCCCTACGACTGCGCGGTCGAAGGCAGTGTCGAGCTGATCACGGGCCAGCCGAGTCAGACGCCTGCGGAGGACCAGCTGGTCGAGCAGACCTACGCCGAACGGCACTGATGGACCTCGCGTCGCTGCAGGGGCTCTCGGTCGAGGAGAAGCTCGAGCTGCTCGAGCTGCTCGAGACCAAGGACCGCCTGGCGCGCGAGAACTGGCTGCAGAGCTACAAGCCCTACAAGCCACAGCGGGAGTTCCACGAGCAGGGAGCCCACTTCCGCGAGCGGCTGTTCATGGCGGGCAACCAGCTGGGCAAGACCTGGTCGGGCGCCGCCGAGATGGCGATGCACCTGACCGGGCGCTACCCGGACTGGTGGAAGGGCAAGCGGTACTACCGCCCGATCCGCGCCATGGCCGGCTCCGAGACGGCCGAGCTGACGCGCAAGGGTGTGCAGCGCCTGCTGGTCGGGCCGCCCGAGAAGCGCGAGGAGTGGGGCACCGGGGCGATCCCGAAGTCGCACCTCACCGGGCACTCGATGAAGCAGGGGGTCGCGGACGCGCTGGCGTCGGTGACCGTGAAGAACGAGTACGGCGGCGACTCGGTGCTGCAGTTCAACTCGTACGACCAGGGCCGCACGAAGTGGCAGGCCGACACGGTCGACGAGGTGTGGTTCGACGAAGAGCCGCCGCAGGACGTCTACTCGGAAGGCCTGACCCGCACGCAGGCCACGGGCGGCGGCGTCTTCGTGACGTTCACCCCGCTGCTGGGCATGTCGGCGGTGGTGAAGCGGTTCCTGCTGGAGAAGCCGGCCGGCTCGACCGTCATCCGCATGACGATCGACGACGCCGAGCACTACACGCCGGAGCAGCGCGCGTCGATCATCGCGGCGTACCCGGAACACGAGCGGGAGGCCCGTGCAAGGGGCATCCCGATCATGGGCTCGGGCATGGTGTTCCCGATCGCCGAGTCGATGATCAAGGTCGACCCGTTCCCGATCCCGACGCACTGGGCCCGGATCAACGCGGTGGACTTCGGCTGGGACCACCCGGCCGCGTTCGTGGCGATCGCGCACGACCGCGACACCGACACGGCGTACATCTACGACGCGTGGAAGCTGAAGAACGCGCCGGTGATGCAGCAGGCGTCGGTGATCGTGGCCAAGGGCTACAACAACATTCCGACGGCCTGGCCGCACGACGGCCTGCAGCACGACAAGGGGTCGGGCGAGCAGCTGAAGGAGCAGTACAAGAAGTTCGGCGTCGCGATGCTGAACGAGCGCGCGCAGTTCGAGCCGACACCGGACGGCAAGCCGGGCGGCAACAGCGTGGAGGCCGGCGTCGCGATGATGCTGACCCGCATGCAGGCGCGGCAGCTGCGGGTGTTCTCGCACCTGAACGACTGGTTCGATGAGTTCCGCATGTACCACCGCAAGGACGGGCTCATCGTGAAGGAAGACGACGACATCCTCAGCGCGACCCGCTACGGGCTGATGATGCTTCGCAGGGCGAAGAACCTGTCCGAGATCACGCCCACCCGCTCGGCCTTGATGCCGATGGGGCGTAGCGCCGGCCACCCGGTGTGGGACCCGATCTCGGGATGGTGAGCAAGACTTGCAAATGGTGCGGGTTGTGCAAGCCTGTAGAGGCCTTCCACAAGCACACCGGCATGGCAGACGGGCGCCTCAACAAGTGCGCCCAGTGCGTTGCCGCGGCTGTTCGTGAATGGCGGGCGCGCAATCCAGGGTGTAGGGCCCGCGAGTACGAACGGGGCCCCGGAGCGCGGCGCCGCGCGGCAGGCATCCCCGCGAGACCCGGTAACGGGCGGGATCCTGCGCGGCGGCGGATCAACTCTCTGAAGTACGTCCATGCGCGGCGGACCCAAGGGACAAGCTGGGACGAGGAGCTGGACGCTCTGGTATTCGAGGAGGCCTACGACCTGGCCCGACGGCGCGGTGGCTGGCACATAGATCACATCGCCCCTCTTCGCAGCAAGTGGGTGTGCGGCCTCCACAACGCGTTCAATCTTCAAGTGGTTCCCCCTCAGTGGAACCAGAGCAAAGGCAATAGGCACGGGGAGACTTACTTCCCACGTCACTGAATTCCACTGGCGGTGGATCGCTGAGCCTCCCGGCGCATGGTGGCCCGGCGCCGGCCCGGGTCAGGGGGCAGCCGGCACCTACACAACGACCGATGCAAGAACAATCACAAGTCGAAGCACCCGAGGACAGCGAGGCTGCCCTCGAGGCCCGCGAGGACAAGCTCCAGCTGTTCGGCATGAGCTTGGCCAAGCTGCGCGACGAGTGGGTGCGCTCGCGCTCGGCGTCGGGCTGGGACCGGCGCGCCACGCTGGACCTGGACCAGTACCACATGCGCGACGCGGCCACGCGCATGGCCGCGGCCATGATGGACAGCGTCCAGCAGGGCTTCCCGGTCACGGTGCGCGAGTCGGCGCCGACGCGCTCGACCGTGTTCGTCGGCATCACGCGGCAGAAGACCAACGCGGCCGAGGCGCGCCTGGCGGACATCATCCTGCCGGCCGACGACCGCAACTACAGCTTCCAGCCCACGCCGGACCCCGAAGGCGCGCGGGCGATGAAGGACGACGGCCAGCTGGTCGACCCGGTCACGGGGCAGCCGGTCTTCGCCGACAGCGAGGGCAACATCGTCGAGCAAGGCGCGCCGAACGCGCAGCCGCTGACGAAGAAGCAGGTCGCCATGGCGGCGCAGAACGTCGCCAAGAAGGCCTGCGAGGCGATGCAGCTGCTGGTCGACGACCAGCTCGTCGAGTGCGACTACAACGCCGAGGCGCGCAAGGTCATCCACGACGCGGCGGTGCTGGGCACCGGCGTGCTGAAGGGTCCGGTCGTCACCAAGCGCACGCGCAAGGCGTGGCGTGAGAAGACCGACCCCACCACGGGCAAGAAGATCCACGTGCTGCAGGTCGTGGAGGACATCCGCCCGGCCTCGTTCCGCGTCGACCCCCGCTACGTCTGGGAAGACCCGGAGTGCGGCGACAACGTCCAGAACGGCCGCGGCGTGTTCGAGCTGCAGAAGCTCACGCCGAAGAAGGTGCGCGACCTGGCCAAGCAGCCGGGCTACATCAAGTCGCAGCTGGTCAAGGTGCTGGAGCAGGGGCCGACGACCACGAGCGCGGTCGGCTATGAGCTGCAGCGCCAGGACGTCGACAAGGAAGCCAGCAGCCAGAGCAAGACGTTCGAGCACTGGGTCTTCTGGGGCGAGCTCGAGCTCGAGGACCTGAAGCTCGCCGGCGTCGAAGTCCCCGAGGGCGAGGACGAAGAGCTGGTGACGGTCTCCGGCTGCGTCGAGATGATCAACAACGTCGTCGTGCGGGCTTACTTGAACCCGCTCGAGGACGGCAGCCTGCCCTACGACTTCTACCCGTGGGAGAAGGTGCAGGGCTCGGTGCGCGGCTACGGCGTGCCGTACCTGATGCTCGCGCAGCAGTCCGTCGTCAACGCCGCGTGGCGGCAGATGATGGACAACAACGGCGTCACGGCCGGGCCGCAGATCATCATCAACAAGCAGGCGATCCAGCCCGAGGACAACGTCTGGGCCCTGCGGCCGTTCAAGTTCTGGAACCTGACCGACCAGAGCATGGACCCGAGCAAGGTCTTCGTTGCGGTCGAGTTCAACAACCACCAGGAGCACCTCGCCGCGGTGCTGGAGCTGGCCGAGCGCATCGCGGATCAGGAGACGGCGACGCCGATGATCGCGCAGGGCCAGCAGGGCTCGGCGCCGGAGACGGTCGGCGGCATGCAGCTGCTGATGAACTCGTCGAACGTCGTGCTGCGCCGCCTGGTGAAGCAGTTCGACGACTACATCATCAAGCCGCACATCCGTCGCTACTACGACTACAACATGGCGTACAGCGACGACGACGAGATCAAGGGCGACTTCCAGGTCGACGCCCGTGGCTCGAGCGCGCTACTGGTTCGGGACATCCAGAACCAGGCGTACATGAACCTGCTGGCCGCCGGCGCGAACCCGGTGTACACGCCGCTGATCGACCCGAAGAAGCTCTTCGAGAAGGGCCTGAAGGCGCAGCACATCGACCCGAAGGACATCCTGCTGCCCGACGAGGTCATCAAGCAGAACCAGGAAGCGGCCGCGCAGCAGAAGGATCCGAAGATCCAGGCCGCCGAGATCGCGGCGCAGGCCGCGGTGCAGAAGGCGCAGGCCGTGGCGCAGGGCAACGCGATCGAGGTCCAGGCCCGCCGCGCTGCCGAGGTCGAGGACCGCGCGCTCCGCGTGAAGGAGCTGGAGCTGAAGTGGGAGATCGAGATGCTCCGCGCAGCCACGGCCCAGAACATCACGGTTCAGCAGGTGAAGGCGCAGCTCGCAGGCATCGCGATCAACGACCGCACCAAGAAGGAACTCCAGGCCGGCGAGATGATTTACAAGTCCACCGCCAGCCCGGACCAGCAAGGCATCTGACGAGGCAACTACATGGCAACTCGCAACTCCGTCATCACCCAGATCGGCCAGACCAACAGCCAGCGGCTGGTCACCTGGTCCGGCCTGCTCAACGGCGACGATGGCTCGCCGCTTGAGTTCGTCGACTGGGCCGACCGCTGCGTGCAGATCACCGGCACGTTCGGGGTCGGCGGCACGGTCGTGCTGGAGGGCAGCAACGACGGCACCAACTGGGCCACGATGACCGACTACGCGAACGTCGCGCTGTCGTTCACGGCGCCGGCCGTCAAGCAGATCACCGAGCAGCCGCGCTTCATGCGGCCGCGCGTCACCGCGGGCGACGGCACCACCAGCCTGGTGGTGTCGATCCTGGCTCGCAAGGTCAACGCGCTTCTCTGAGGACCAACATGGACCAGACCAAGTATTTCGAGGGCGCGGCAGCGCTCGAGCGTTTCGCCACGCAGTTCCGCGCGGTGCTCGACCTGGCGGACACGCTGAAGCAGGCCGGCAGCGCCATCCAGGCTGCTGCGGAGGCGGAGGACAGGCTGGCTGTCGCTCGGTCGCACGAGGCCCAGTGCCAGGAGCGCACCAAGGCGCTGCAGGCCGACATCGCCGCCCAGGAGGCCGCCATCGCCGAGCGCGAGGCGGCGGCGAAGCAGCGCGAGGAAGACGCCATGGCCACGGCCAACGGCTGGCTCGAGCAGGCCCGCCAGGAGGCCGCGGACATCGTCGCGGAGGCGCGTCAGGCCGCAGAGGCCCGCGCGACCGAGCTGGTCGCCGAGCTGGCCCAGATCCGCCGCTCGCACGACGAGGCGGTCGACAGGGCCATGGCGGAGCTGAAGGGCCTGGGCGAGCAGACCGCCGCCGCGCGCGACGCGCTGGCTGAGGTCGAGGGCCGTCTCGAGCGCGCCCGCGCCGCGGCTCGCGCGCTGCTCCGGGAGGACCAGCTGTGAGCTACGCCACCGGCGTCGAAGCCAAGCTCCAGATGAGCGGCGTGATCACGTACCGCGACTCCCTTGGCGTCGTCATCAAGGAGGTGCCGTTCAGCGGCGCCATCCCGCTGTCCCAGCTCGGCATGACCGTCGAGCAGGCTCAAGAACTGATCCAACAACAAGAGGCTCCGCATGGCCCTGACCATCGCTAACGAAGTTCGCAAGGCCGCGCTCGACGGCATCACCGCGCTGTTCAACAGCGGCCAGTTCCGGCTGCTGACCGCCGGCTCGTCCGAGCTGGCGATGCCGACGTTCAACGCCACCGCGTTCGGCGCGGCGACGACCGCCAGCCCGTCGGTGGCCACGGCGAACGCGTTCACCGCGGACGCGACCGTCACCTCCGGCACGATCGGCCTGTTCGATCTGCGCACCAGCGGCGGCGTGAGCCGCATCGCCGGCACGGTCGGCGTGGGCACGGGCGACCTCCAGGTGTCGGACAACGTCATCCCCGGCACGGCCACGTCGGTCAACATCTCCAGCTTCCAGCTGAGCCTGCAGCTGAGCTGACGTCATGCCCGAGTGGAAGCTGCGCGGCGTGCCGCGCCTGCCACTCGCAGGCGTGGTCGGGCAGTCCGGCGCCGTGTCGGCCGCCGGCGACGAGTATTTCGTCGACTTCACTGCGCTCGCTGCCAACGAAGACCCGCTCAGCCTGGGCGGGTTGTGGACCAACAACCAGCAGGGGACCGGCGACAACTTCCCGCTGGGACCAACGGCCTACCCGAACCTGAACTTGAAGGTCGGCGTCGATGCCGTCACCGGAGTCCGTCACTGCTTCGGCAATGGCCCGACGATCAGCTACAACGACGCGGTCGGGCTCTTGCCGGGCTACCCCGGCAACCAGCGCGTCGTCATCTCGGTGTACCGCAGGCCGGGTTACAGCCCCGCCTTCAATCACGAGATCGAGATGTTCGTCGGCACGCGAGTGAATGCCGACGGCGGCAAACGCGGTGTGGAGTTCGGAATCAATCCGAATGCAGGTAGCGCGTTCATCGCCGGCTTCGATGGGGGCCTGACTTCGTGGGAGTCGCCAGCGAACGGCGGCGTCATGTCCAGCCCGTGGAACCTGGCGCGCCTCGGGACTGACGTCGCGCCGGCGGACCTGCAGACCTTCACGACGGAGCTCAATCGGTCCGGCAAGACGATCAAGGTTTGGCAGAACTCGACGCAGATCATCCTCCTGCAGTGGAACGACACCACGATGGTCACCCCCGCAGCGCAAGCGGTGCTCAATGACCTAGGCAACAGCGTAGGGCTGGGGATGCTGTGGGAGTCCGGCGCCACCGCCGAGGCGATGGGCATTCGATCTATCCGCGTCTCGTCGACGCTTCTGGACGCCCCGTAATGGCAACTTTTCGCACGGGCACGGTCAACAGCACCAGCTACTCGGCGGCCGCAAACGCTGTCGTCGTTCGCACCATCGTCGCGGGCGACATGGTGGTGGTCCCGGTCACCTGGGAGAACTCTCAGACTATCAGCCCGACCACGTTCACTGACTCGGTCGGGGCCACGTACCTGGTTGCGACGCAGGCGTCGCAAGGCGACCCGAGCTGTCCTATCGCAGGCATCGCGTACTGCCTGAGCCACCCGGGCGGCACGGACGTCACGATCACCGTGCCGTGCTCTGGGACGGCCGCCGCGATCATTGAGCTGGACGCCATGTGCTTCACCCCGGCGGGGGGCACGACGTTTGCGCTCGACGGCGTGGCGACGCCAGGCAGCGGCGCGATTGAAGTCAGCTTCACGGCGGGCGCCATCACCACGACGGGCCCGGGCGTGGTGGTGCAGTTCGTCGGCGGCTACCAGCTGACGGCGGGCGTTGCGGTGGGCGGCACCCCAACCTTCACCCGCGACACCGGCACCGAGAACAACGGGGTGGGCCGCAGCTTCGCGCAGTACCTGTTGAGCGGCAGCGCGCAGACCGTCACGCCCGGAGCTTCGTGGGGCGCGGCCGGCAACAAGTACGTCATGGTTGCCGCGGCCTTTAAGGAAGTCGCAGCCGGCGGCTCCTCGACACCTCGACAACTTCTACTGGGAGTAGGCTGACATGGCCGACAACTACACCGTCAACCCCGGCACCGGCGGGGCCACCTTCGCTTCCGACGACGTCGGGGGCGTGCAGTACGCGCGCGTCAAGAAGTCCGTCGGCCCCGACGGCGTCGCGCAGGACGGCTGGACGCCGCACCGCCTGATCAGCGCGGCCAGCACCAACGCCACGAGCGTCAAGGCCTCGGCCGGCCAGGTGGGGTTCATCTACGCGGTGAACCTCAACGCGGCCGTGCGCTACCTGAAGCTCTACAACAAGGCCTCGGCGCCGACGGTCGGCACCGACACGCCGATCGCGACGCTGCCGATCCCGGCCAGCGCCACGGGCGCGGGCTTCATGATGCCGATCCCTGACGGCGTGACCTTCACCACCGGCATCGCTTACGCCACGACCACGGGCGCGGCGGACAGCGACACTGGCGCGGTGGCGGCGAACGAGATCTTCATCTTCCTCGGGTACGCCTGATGGCCGATACCAAGATCAGCGACCTGACCGCGGCGTCGGCGCTGACCGGCCCCGAGGAGTTCCCGTGCTCGGACGGAACGACCACGACGAAGGCGGCCACGGCGACGCAGCTGAAAACCTTCGCCAACACGAACGAGCTCCACTCAGGCTACTCGGATTGGGCGGCCATCGCCAACCCGTCGGCGCCTGGCGCGGACACGGGCCGCGCGTGGGCGCGCAAGGTCGCGGGGCGCGTCGTGCCGAAGTGGATGGGCCCCACGGGCGTCTACTACCCGCTGCAAGCGGGGCTGTGGGCCAACCAGATCCAGACCGTCACCCCGGCCACCGGCACGACGGCGGGCTCGTTCTTCGGCGGCAACCTCACGTCGGCCGGCACGGTGTCGCACCCCACGCCCACCAGCACCAGCCGCGCCACGGCGATGGCCCGCATTCGCTGGGCGAACGTGGTCACGACGACCAACCAGGTGCTCGGCGTGCACGGCGGCTCGGCGGATATGGCCAAGTATTGGCGCGGTAACGCCGCGGGCCTGGGCGGCTTCTTCCTCTTCTGCCGCTTCAGCACCGCGTTGTGGGCCGCGAACACGGTGCGCCTGTTCGTGGGGCTGCGTTCGGGCACCACGGCGGTGGTCGCGTCGGACACGCTCGCAGGCAACCTGTGTGGCTTCTGGCACGCCACCACCGATGGCGCGACCACGATCAACTTCGTGACGCGCGACGGCACGACGGCGAACTCGACCGCCATCACGGTGCCGACGCTGGGCGCCGACGTCGGCTTCGACGCGTACATCTTCTGCCCGCCCAACGGCTCGACCATCTTCTACCGGCTGGACCGAATCGACACCGGGGCCACGCTGGTCGACAGCTCGACGACGACCAACCTCCCGGCCGCGGCCACGTTCATGGCGCCCGAGGCGGCGATGTCCAACGGCACCGCCAACACCGTGGTCACGACCGTCGCGTTCGCCCTGAACAAGCTCTACATCGAGTCGGACTACTGATGTGGCGGACAAGTTTCTTCTCGAGAACGGAGTTGACCGGCTTCTTCTAGAAGACGGCACTTCACTCCTGCTGCTCGAGGGGCTGCCGCAAGGCGGCGAAGCAGCCCCGTTCCCGTTCATCGGCCTGCTGCTCGCGCCGAGCGGCACGACCTTCAGCCTGGCGCCCACCGCGGCGCTGAGTGTCGGCGGCACGCTGACGGCGTCGGGCAGCTACGTCATCGGGGTCGCGGTCGCCCCCACGGCGCCCGTGTCGCTCGCCGGCACGATCGGGCAGACCGGGGCGTTCCAGAGCTTCATCGAGTTTCCGCTCGCGCCGACGGCCCCCGTAGCCTTGTCGGGCACGATCGGGCAGACCGGCACGCTGTCGGTCGGCACGCTATTCCAGCTCGCCCCCACGGCGCCCGTGGCGCTCGTCGGCACGATCGGCCAGACAGGCGGCTTCGCCACCGACGAACCGTTCCTGCTGGATGCGCCGCCCGTGGTTGCGGTCTCGGGCACGCTCGGCGTCTCGGGCACGCTGCAGGTTCTCTCCGACCTGGCGCAGGGCGGCGACCCGGCGCCGTTCCCCTTCCTGGGCCTGCTGCTGGCCGGCGCCACGCCGTTCAGCCTGGCGCCCACGGCGCCCGTGGCGCTGGCCGGCGCCGTGAGCGCCACAGGCGCGCTGGCTCAGGAGCTGAACCTCTCCTCGACGCTCAGCCTCAGCGGCACCCTCGCGACTGCGGGGGCGCTGGCGCAGACGATCGTCCTGGCGCCGAGCACCGTCGCCGTCGCCGGCGCGATCGGCGTCTCGGGCGACGTGCAGAGCGCAGGCCTCTTCAACATCGCGCCGACCGCGGCGCTCCAGGTGTCGGGCGCTTTCGCCGTCTCCGGCGCCTTTTCGAACACGATCGAGTTCCAGCTGACGCCCACGACGCCCGTGGCGCTCTCGGGCTCGGTCAGCCAGGCTGGCGGCTTTTCGAACAGCGTCGAGTTCCCGATCGCCCCCACGGCGCCGGTGGGGCTCGTCGGCACGCTGGCGGCCGCGGGCGCGCTGGAGCAGACGATCGAGCTGTCCTCGAGCGTGGCCGTTGCCGGCGCGCTGGGCGTGACGGGGGCACTCACGAGCACCGGCGAGTTCTCCCTTGTGCCGACGTCACCTGTGGCGCTCGGCGGCGTGCTGGGCCCGTCCGGTGTGCTGGACATCCAGCTCCCGTTCCTCATCGCGCCCACGGCGCCCGTGGCTCTGGTCGGCGTGCTGGCAGTGGCAGGCTCGGTCACCTCGTCGGACGTCACACCCTCCGGCGGCGGCCGCCGGCGCAACCGGCAGATGCGCGGCCGATGACGACCATCGCCGCGGACGCCCGCGCGGGGCGCATGGTGGCCGACAGCAAGTGCTCGGTCGGCGAGACCTGGTTCCCGGTCAAGAAGCTGTACCGGCACGCCAACGAGGTCATCGGCATCGCCGGCTCGGTGAAGGAAGAGCAAGAGTGGCTGCGCTGGTACACGGGCTCGAAGCGCGGCGCCGCGCCGAAGGTGGCGGAGCTCGAGGCGCTGATCCTGCGCAAGGACGGCCTGTACCTGGTCGACAGCTCGCTCAGCGAGATCCGCATCGACGAGGGCGTCATGGCGATCGGGTCGGGCGGCATGGCCGCGCGGGCCGTCCTCTACCACGGCGGCACGGTCGACGAGGCCGTGGAGATCGCCTGCCGCATCGACAACGGCTCCGGCGGCGCACTGCAGGCCGAGCAGCTTTTGCAGTGACAGCGCGCCTGTCCTAGCATTCGACAAAACGGCCCGCGGATCCGCCACCGCGTTCGGCCACCTGGCAAGCACCGCCCGCAGAGGCCGGCAGCCAGACCAACCCCGTACCGCCAGTGAACCAGATTGTCCCCACGTGGCCCGAGGTCACGCAGTGGATCGACGTGCAGCTGAAGAACGCGCGCGAGCGCCTCGAAGGCGACGTCGACCATGACGAGACGCAGAAGCTGCGTGGGGAGATCCGAGCGCTGAAGCGATTGCAGCGCTGGCCCGAACAACGGGCCACCGCCGCGAACAGGACCCAGCCGTTCCCGGACTACGCCGGCAACGGGTGACTTCAAGCCAAGGACTGAACATGGCCGATCAAGCCGCCATCACCCAGGAAGACTGGGACGCCGTCGCACAGGAACGCGAGCAGGGCACGACGACTCCGCCGGAAACGCCGGAGGTCAAGACCGAGCAGCAGACCGAGCAGCAGGCGCAGTCGACGGAGACGTCGACCGAGGCGACGAAGACGGACCCGTACGAAGGGCTGCATCCCGAGATCCGGGCCAAGCTCGAGCGGTTCGACCAGATGGTGGGTCTCGTGCCCGACATCGCGAACCAGCTCAAGGCGACGGTCGGGCGCGTGGGCAAGCTGCAGTCGGAGTGGGAGAAGAGCCGGACCTCCGGCGCGCAACCCACCCAGACGCAGGTCGCCGCCGCGGCCAAGGATCCCGAGAAGTGGGCGGCCCTGAAGAAGGACTTCCCGGAGTGGGGCGACGCGATCGCCGAGTTCGTGGAGAGCCGGACGCCGAAGGGCACCGGCATCGACCAGGAGGCTCTCGAGCAACTGGTCGCGCAGCGAACCGAGGCGACGACCGCCACCCTCCAGAAGAAGTTCAACGAAGACCTGGTGACGGTCGCCCACCGCACGTGGAAGGCTGACGTCAAGACCGAGGAGTTCGGCGCCTGGTATCGAGTCCAGAAGCCGGAAGTCCAGGCCCTGTCGTCGAGCACCGACCCGTTCGACGCGATCAGCCTGATGGACCGCTACTACGCCGACAAGAAGAAGCCGGTGGAGAAGGTCCAGGAGACGCGTCAGAAGCGTCTCGAGGCGGCCGTCACGACGAAGCCGACCCCGGCGGGTTCGACCCCGATGAAGTCCATCGAGGACATGAGCCCGCAGGAACTCTGGGACTACGAGGCCGCACAACGCGCCAAGCGCGCGGCCTAACCACAGGACAAGAAGAACATGGCCATCCAAGGCTACAGCACCGCCCCGTCGCGAAACCTCATCCGCGCGGCGCAGGACATGCTGGCGCACGCCCAGCCGATCACCGTCCTCGGTGACTTCGGCACGCAGCGCCAGATGCCGCAGAACAGCACCGACACCCTGGTGTTCCGTCGCACGCTGCCGTTCGGCGCCGTCGCGGCCGGCACCACGATCGAAGGCAGCGCCCGCTACCAGGGCACCCCGGTGGTCAACCCGTCGAGCTTCGTGCTGGGCGAGGGCGCGACCCCGAACGCCAACACGATCTCGTTCCAGGACGTGACCGTGACGCTGCAGCAGTACGGCCTGCTGTTCAAGTTCAGCTCGAAGGTCGAGCTGCTGTACGAGGACGACGTCCCCGGCGAGATGGTCAAGCTGACCGGCGAGACCATGGCCGAGGTGCTGGAGCTGGTGCGCTACGGCGGGCTGAAGGCCGGCAGCACGGTGATCTACGCGAACGGCTCGAGCCGCGCGGCGGTGAACACCGTGATCAGCCTGAACGCCCTGCGCAAGGCGGTGCGGACGCTCGAGAGCAACCGCGCCAAGCGCGTGACGCAGCGCCTGGCCCCGGGTCCGAACTTCGGCACCCGCTCGGTCCAGCCGGCGTACGTGGTGTTCGTGCACACCGACGCGGTGGCCGACATCCGCAACCTGCCGGGCTTCACCAAGGTCGAGGACTACGGCTCGTTCAAGCCGATCCACGACATGGAAGTCGGCGCGTGCGAGGACTTCCGCTTCATCAAGTCCCCGCTGCTGGCGCCGTTCTCGGCGTCGGGCTCGGCGACGCTGAACGGCTGCCTCTCGGTCGGCGGCTCGGCGGTGGACGTGTACCCGTTCCTGGTGATCGCCGAGGACTGCTGGGGCCAGGTCGCGCTGAAGGGCTACAACGCCATCAAGCCGACCGTGCTGAAGAGCACCGACGTGAACCACGCCAACCCGCTGGGCCAGTTCGGCTACGTGGGCGCGAGCACCTGGTTCGCCGCCGTCCGCCTCAACGAGGCCTGGATGGCGCGCATCGAGTGCGGCGTGACGGCTCTCTGATGAATGACCTTCCGCTGGGCGCTCCCGCCCAGCGGTAACTACCACAAGGAATTCATCCCATGGCCATCGAATCCGTTCGCCAGCACCTGAACCGGCTGGCCGACAACACCGACCGGCAGGAACTGCAGGCGGTGCTCGGCAGCCTGGTCGACGCGCTGCAGGCGATCTGCGCCAAGCTCGACGCCGACGCCGGCGTGACCGACACGAACTACGCCGCGACGCTCGCGACGTACATCACCGACTGAAGGAAGGACCAGCATGTCCCTGAATCTCGAACAAGCCAGCGCGGCCACCTTCGCGGTGCAGAGCGCGGCCACGGCCCAGATCTCGGGCCTCACCGGCGCCGCGACGACCTACACCGTCGCCAACATCCCCTTCGTGCTGAACGGCGCCGCCGGCTTCAAGGCCACGGCCGCGGGCGCGGCGACCCCGACGACCGACGGCAACACCGGCGCCGCGATCACGCTGACGGCCAACAAGGCCCGCGCGGTGGTCTGGGCGCTGAACGCCGCCGGCACGGTGCTGGTGTACGCCGGCCCGATCGTCGACTGGGTCGACACGACCGCCAACTCGACCGCCTGCCCGCTGCCCTCGCTGCCGGGCAACGTGGTGCCGATCGCCGTGCACACCCTGCAGGGCGGCCCGACGCTCTCGGGCACCTGGACGTTCGGCTCGAGCAACTGGAACGCCACCGGCATCGTCATCGACGCCGTGGTCAACCTGTTCTCGCTGCCCGACAGCGCGATCTTCACGGCCTGACCGCCGCTCGAAACCGCCAGATCTCTG
>JACCDR010048637.1_pt1 | contig 22548 bp, 20 predicted proteins | sample 7446431 | NCBI WGS metagenome assembly JACCDR01 (sample SAMN15323443, study PRJNA562643) | freshwater metagenome | isolation source: river surface water | place: USA:Blue River Watershed | collected 2017-08-17 | reverse complement strand
TCGCTTTGACGGTCATTTTTTTTGGTATCGGATTAGGCATTTTAGGCACTCGTTTGTGGGCAAATCCGACCGAAGGATTTGGAATTATTTTTGCAGAACCCGACCCAATGGTAGGTAATACCATTACGCTATTTATCACCTTGGGAACGATTACTTGCTTGCTTATCAAACGAGAAGACCTTCGCCAGCACCTCAACAACCTCCTCATTTTCCCCTTGGTATTAGGTGCAATCATTGCCTGCGGCTGGATTGTATGCAGCGACATAAGTATTATCAATCAATATGGCGTATTTAAGCATATCGACTGGTATTTGGGATTGTACGCCTTTTTTAGTCTAGCCGTAGCTGGATGGGTCTATTATGCCAGACAACTCTATTACCGCATTGATTGCAGTTTTAATACCCTCAGTGCGGCCGCCATCACCAATATAACCGCCTTGCTTGATACTTTGGGCGCAAAAGACCAACGGTTAACCCAACATATCGACAATTATGCCCGTTTTGTTACGGCAATAGACCAATACGTAGGCGGTATTAGAGGACGAAAGCGAGGCTTGCTGAATGTGCCTTTTGGCCTGCTCGAACACATCTTTAATACACTTTGGGGGATGCACCCGCCTTTTTCGTCGATGGCGAGGGAAGAACAACGCTATTTTTTACAAAAATATATTTTCAGAAATCAAGCACAACGCCAGCGTTCTACAATGCCATTATTGGCCGAATTGTCGTACCAAATTGGCTTGTCATTGAATGCCCTTACAGGCTTTGCTTTTTTTTCTAACACAACCATTCGTCGGCAAATAGGCTATGTACCCGTTGATGCCCGTGACCGCCTGCAAACAGACCAACCAAGCCAACGACCTCCTTTTCAACACATTGCCGATTTGCCTAAAGACCATTTAGACAAACATAACTACGCACCTGTATCGAACAACCCTTGGCTAGTTGCCCCACGCATCAGCACCACCGTACAAGAAGCCACGATGCCTTCTGAAGTAGATTATCTCATTATTGGCTCTGGTGCTGGCGGAGCTTCGGCGGCGTATCGTTTGGTGACTTGCCTCAAACAAAAATATACCAATGCCCAAGGCATAATAGATGAAGAAGCCGTCAGAAAAGCTGCCAGTAAAATCGTTATTGTAGAAAGAGGTAGCCGTTTGCAAGCGTATCAAGATTTCCAAGATAATGAATTGGAAATGATGAAAAAAATCTATAAAGAAGGAGGTTTGCAACAAACCAAGCAATTCACCATGACTGTCTTGCAAGGCGAATGTGTTGGCGGTACAACGGTGAGCAACAATGCCGTGTGTTTTCGGATGCCCAAAGAAATTGAACAACGATGGCAACAAGAATACGGCATAGACACCCAAGCCATTGCTGCCGAATATGATACCATCGAAGAAGAACTACAAATACGCCCATTAGACGATGTGGGCATTAACCAAACGGTAGAAAATTTATTCAAAAAAGGCGTGCAAGGCTATAATGCTACCAACGCTCAAACACCGCTACAAACGCCGGCGGTTGTAAAAGTAAACCACCTGCACAACATCGGCGACGGCAATTGGAATTTGGGTAATAAAAAACTCCGCAAACGCTCAATGCTCGAAACCTATATTCCTTGGGCAGAAGCCTGGGGCGTAAAAGTAGTAGCCAATTGGACAGCCGCAAGGTTTATTCCAGATGCCCACAACAGCAAAGCCGAATATGTGCTTTTGCGTGCCGACAACGGGCAAACCCAGCTAGTAAAAATCAATAAAGCCTTGATTGTATCGGGAGGGGTCATTGCCAGTAGCCATTTTTTGATGCGTAGCCAAGTAAATAATCCATTGGTGGGCCAAGAGGTTTCTTGTAATTTCGGGATGCCTTTGGCTTTTCGTTTTGCCGATACCCTCAAGGCATACGATGGCGAGCAAATTACGCTTTACAGCCACGTGCTTGAACCCAAGCAAGAAGCCCAAAAAAGTGTGTATTTTGAAACCTACTTCAATCCACCAGCAGCGTTTGCCTTGGCTTGTATGCCTTTTGTCTTCGACAAACGAGATGCTTTTATGCAAGAATATGCCAAATTATTGAATTTTGGTGCATTAATTGGCTCTGAAAACCAAGGTACGATTCAGGCACAAGCCGATTTGCTCAACGGACAAGCCTTTAGCTATACGCTAGGCGAAAGAGATATAGAGAGAATCAAGTTTGCGATTAAAACCCTCATTGCTTTGGGTAAAGAAGCAGGTGCATTAGAAGTGATTATTCCGACCAAGCCAGGTGTTTTACTTGATTTACAAAACGAAGCTCGTGTGAACGATTTCTTGCAAGCCTTAGAAGCCTATCCGCTGCAAACAAGCGATTTATTTATGGGAACGGCACACCCACAAGGAGGCAACAGAATGGCAAGCAACCATTACTCACAGGGCAAGGTTGTCGATACAGACTTTGCTTTAGAAGGATTTGATAATGTGTTTGTAGCCGATGCGTCGGTATTTCCGACAAGCCTTGGCGTAAACCCGCAACTGACCATTATGGCGATGGCATCGCTGGCAGCCAAAAAGATTTTTAAGCGGTTTGAAGCGTAATTTTAATGAGTGTATTTTATTAGGCAAACGTATAAGAGCTAACATAGCTATTCATGCGTTTGCCTGATAAGCATATTAACAAAACAATAGTTATGAAAAAACAAGCATATTTTATTCTCCTATTCATGTGTTTATTCTTTGTTCAATGTTCCAATACTAAAACAAATCAAGATAAGCACGCTGATCATAACTCAGCAAGAGATTCTATAGACAGACAAATGCTCATGGAAGAGCGACCAGAAGAGGAAGATGATACTCCATCGTTTGATGAAGATAGAAGAAGATACATACAATCTTATGATAAAATTGAAAAAATAGATACTACAGTAAAAATTGGGTCAGGAGAAACCCTGCATTTGTACACCAGCTATTATTGTTTGTATGATAGTAGCCTAATCATTCCACGAAAATATGTTTTTGACGATAAGGGTAAGTATGTTGGTAAGCCTTTCTTAACGCATAATTTTAAATCTAAAATAATATTGGTGTATAAACAAGATACTGTTTTCAATCAAGATATTGACAAAAAGGTATTTAAAAATTACCTCACACCCGAATTAAAAAAGTATGGTATTATACTGTCACCAGAGCTAGAAAGCATCAATGCAGACGGAATCAAGCTAGGGTACTCTATATCAATTCCTGTGACTGATTTAGGCGTTTATTGTAGTGTTTTTATTAGTAAAACTGGTTTAGTAAAGGTAAGTTCTGATTAATATTTCGCTGAGTTTTCAAAAATCAAGAAACAACAAGTCTATTGTAAGTTTATTCTCTGGATGTTTCTGCTTTGTTTGTAAGTATTTGAAAAAAAGGTACTTACATTTGTATTTGCTCAATAACTTACTTCACCGCCAATACGCCTGTTCGGTAGATTTTTTCTAAAATTTCTTCACGATAACTTCTTCCAATGGGCAAAGAGCGATTGTTTACGATGAGGTCGTTGGCTTCGATAGAGCTCACTTTATGGATAGCCACAATAAACGATTTATGAATACGAGCAAAGTCTTCGGTAGGTAATATTTCGCCAATGCCGTTCATGGTTTGGTAGGTGACGTAGGCTTCGGTGGTGGTATGTACCCGAATGTAATCTTTGAGACTTTCGATGAAAAGAATTTCTTTGAAAAATACCTTCACAATGCGTTTATCTACTTTGATAAACATCGCTTCGGGCTTTTCGGGCTTGTCGAGTTGTTGGTAGGCATTGGCTTCCGAAACCAAATCTATTTCTTCGTTGCGTTGCAATACTTTGTTGACAGCCTTCACAAAACGCTGAAAAGGAATAGGCTTGACAAGGTAGTCAACTACGTCTAGTTCAAAGCTTTCTACGGCATAGTCACGGTAAGCAGTGGTGATAATTACCTTGGGTGCATGGTGCAGGCTTTTGAGCAATTCTAGCCCATCGAGCGTAGGCATTTCTATGTCTAAAAACAAGAGGTCTATGCCTCCTTTTTGGAGGAGGTTCAAGGCTTGCATACCGTTCTCGCAACGCCCTACCAGTTCTAGTCCATCTACTCTTTGAATAAACGTTTCGAGTACATCTAATGCAAGGGGTTCGTCGTCAACAATTAATGTTTTTAGTTTCATAAGTTGCTGATTTTAAATAATATTTATAAAGTTAGGCGTTTGCTTATAAAGGTAATTGTAATGAAATAAAGTATTCTTTGGCAGTGGGCTGGATGTTCAGCACATAGCGATTGGCGTATAATAAATCGAGCCGTCTGATTACATTTTTTAGTCCTAAACCTTTGTGTTTTTTCCTTGATTGAGCGTGTTCAAAACGAGGATTGGTTACTTCAAATAATAACTGATTGGCGTTGACTTGTAACTTAATTTGTAAATGAATTTCACCCGTTTCGTGCGATGTGCCATGTTTAAAAGCATTCTCAATAAAAGGTAAAAGCAGCAAAGGCGGAATCTTCTTTAAATCGGTTTCTCCCAAAATACTCAATTGCAAATGCAATCGCTTCCCAAAACGCAAACTTTCTAGGTCTAGGTAGTTTTTGATATGTTCTATTTCTTTTCGTAAAGTAGTTTCTTGGCTATCTGATTCATACAGCATATAGCTCATCAAATCGGATAATTTCAAGACGACTTCCGGGGCTAAATCCGATTTTTTGAGTGTCAAAGAATACAAATTATTAAGCGTATTAAAGAAAAAATGAGGCTGAATCTGCGATTTAAGAAATTCTAACTCGTTTTTGAGGTTTTGTTTTTCTAAATCTTTCAATTTTTCTTGATGACCAATCCAATCTTTGGTGAGCTTGATGCCCGTGGTCATACCAAAAATAGACACCATGTCGAACATCCGTTTGATGGTAAGCTTGGGGTCGAAAGGCATATTAGGCTTGTAGCCCGACGGACAGTAATTGATATAAATAAGATGATTGATGAGCGTCAGAAAAAACGAAACGGCTACCAACGTAGAAAGCGTGAGTAAGATGAAATACAGCACATAACGCCCTTTGAGCAAAAACTGCGGAATGAAATAATACAAATTGACGTAAACGACCAGTAGATAAAACGGAAATTTTACGGCAAATTCAAAGAACGCCTCCGAATAATCATCCCGTAAAAAGCCCAAATACAGGGTGTTGTAAATTCCTATCACCAACCAAAATAAAGTGTGATATACGCCCCTTCTAGCCAAAACTTTTTGCAAGGGCAGTACGTGTATAGGAATATTTGAGTTTGAGTTGAGCGAAATTGTTGCCAAAATAATCTAAAAATCTTGAGGTTAACAGCTTTTGTTTAACAGAAATATGGTAGTTTTTACATCAAAAACCTGAATTTATTATCGTAAAATTAGGCATTTTATGCTTTATCTTTTAACCAAAATTACGACTAAATAGAGGCTTTTAGTATAAGCTTTGAGAATAAAATATCTTCTTTTTCGACAAACTGCCCCGTAACGAAGCTAAGTGAAAAAATAATACTAGGGCCTTAATTTGATACACAAAAAAGCTATTGGTAATACAACACCCAATTGCGGCTATAAAATAGCTGCTTATCAGTTTAGTTCAACTTACTGTGATTATTGTATGTGTCTGTTATAGAGGTGTTTAGTTGGATATGTGATTGCCTTAGATTGTTTGGATTATCGCAAAAATATTTTTACCTTTACATAGTGCTTTCATAAAAAAATTTGCCATGGCAATTACAATTAAGACTGTTCCAATATTGAAAAAAGAGGTTGCTGTTAAATTTAACAAGCGTGCCAAGGCTTCTATTGCCCAAAAATCATCTGTTAAGTTTTCAAAACAAGTAGAACTGACTGCCAAAATTTTAGCAAAAGCTAAAACCTAAGTATATCAATTACGTAATTTATTAAGCTATAGTAGCCTAATAAGTGTATATTTTAAAATTCAATAGTTTTATACAACACCCATACTCAAAGTGGCATTCCTATATGAAAAATGTACGTTACGAACGTATGATAAAACAGTTTTAGCCAACTGCGAACCTTTCGACTGTGGTAACAAAGACTTAAATGAGTTCTTTGCCCATGATGTTTTACATTATACATTGGAGACCAATTGATGGATTTTATAAAGTCTTGGTTTATTGATAAAACTAATAAAGCTGGCTGTAGGTTTTTGGTTGTTGATGCCTATAATGATGTCTTGCCACTGAAATATTATGAACGAAATGGTTTTACCAAGTTGTTTAGTACAGAAGAACAAGAAAAAAAATATACTAATCTACCTGAAAACACGTATTTAACGACCCGTCTTTTATACTTTGACTTAATTGTATTAACAGAAAGCATATAAAATAAGCCTCCTAAAAACTATTTACACACTTTTTTGTGTAAGGCTTAGACAACTTTAGTAAGACTACTCAACTCCCATATCTTCAAATCACTCTTTTTTCTAAGTGCTTTTTATAATACATAAGAATAAATACTTATATATTGCTCTGATTATCAGCAGTATGTGAAAAGATAAAAGTTGCCAAATAGTTGTCAAAACAATAATTTTTACGTCATTGGTCTAAAAAAAGTACAAACTGAGCGAATAAATTTTGGGAAGGCTATGCTTCTTCTTTGTTTTGTAACTTATTTTTTGGTTACACTTCATCATAAACAAACTACAGTGGGTGTATGATTTAAGCATACACGACAAAACGACATTCCAATGCCGACTGCGTTTGTTGAAATTTGGTTAAAAGATTAAATTCAAGTTTAATGAATTAGTTAGGGACGAGGCCATGCTTTGTCCCTAATTTGCGTTTAAGCGATAAAGCCACTCATAAAAGCCTTCAACCGTATATCAAAATATATCCTTTATTTGTGTAAAGGAAGTGTATCTTACTTAGTTTTTGTAAAAAACATCTTTGAACACGCCATTGATTATGACAACAACAGTACGCTTCATCATTGTATTAGCCTTTTTTATTCCCAAGCTTTACGCACAAGAAACCTTTACACCCACCACACCACGGAAAGCCTTCAAGGCACATCGCATTGATACGCACCTGAAAATTGATGGCAATTTAGACGAAGCCGTTTGGCATTTGGTACAACCTGTGGCATTAGATTTTGAGGTAGAGCCATTTCAAGGCACACAAGCCAAGCAACGCACCCATGTAAAAGTATTGTTCAACCAAGACTACCTCTATATTGCAGGCATTTGCTATGATTCTTTGGGAAAAAAAGCATTACGCACACCTGACTTTAAGCGAGATTTCGAGTTTCGTAGCCATGACTCTTTCGGGGTTGCATTTGATGGCTTCAACGACCAACGCAATGCAATGGCGTTGATAACCAACCCTTTTGGCACACAAAGAGATTTGCTGGCATTCGACGACCGTATGTATGATACAGATTGGGACGGACTTTGGCGTGTGCGTACAGCCCGCTCAGATTCGGGATGGGTTGCCGAAATAGCCATTCCTTGGCAAACCTTACGTTATCCTAAAACCGATACAACGCAGGCGTGGGGTATTAATTTCTTTAGAAACAGGCGAGCTACCAATGCCCTCAATGCGTGGTCGCCGTATCCTCGTTCGTTTAGTGCCTTACGCATGGACTACGCTGGTTTGCTGACGCATCTACAACCGCCGCCACCTTCGGCTACCAATATTCGGGCTATACCTTATACCTTGTTTGCTTACGACCATTACAAAGGCAACGATTACGAGCAAACAGGAGCAAGCACTTCGTTGAAAGTTGGGGGCGAAATCAAATGGGCAATTAATCCCAATACCATTTTCGACCTTACTTTTAATACCGATTTTGCCCAAGCCGATGCCGACCGACAGGTAAATAACCTGACACGTTTCTCGGTTTTCTTTCCCGAACGCAGACAGTTTTTCCTTGAAAATGCTTCGTTGTTTGGGGTTGGGTTAGCTCCGTTCGAGGATTTGGCTGGAGGAGCGATGCGTATCCAACCTTTTTTCAGTAGAACCATCGGCCTCGACGACAACGCTCGCCCCGTTGCTATCGACTTTGGAAGCCGCTTGGTGTATCGTTCTGAACAACGGAATATTGGTGCAATGGCGATTCGGCAGAGGGCCAATGAGTTGAGTCCAGCTACCAATTTTTTTGTAGGTCGTTATGTAGAAAATATCGGGAAGCAAAACCGTATTGGAACGTTATTTACCCTCAAAAACAGCAGTCATCACAACAACTCAACAGGGGCTGTCGATGGCTTTTTTCGTTTATCGAAAGCTTTAGCCTTGAGCTCGATGGCAATGTTTTCACAAAATTCTAACGAAGAAAAAACAGGACTAGCTGCGTACAACCAATTGTTGTACCGCAACAATAACCTTGTGGCATGGTACACGCAGTCGTATGTAGATGCCCATTACAAACCCGAAATGGGCTTTGTGTCACGCAACGACGTGTTGGCCAATACACCAGGTTTTTATTTAACAAACAGAGGAAAATGGCTGCCTTCGTGGGTAAGAAGCTTCGAGCCGGGTTTGTTTGTCGAGTATTACCACAGTGCCTCCAAAGGACACCTGTTAGAACGACAAATTAGTTTTAATCCGATTTGGCTCAATTTGCAGTCAGGTGGATTTTTTGGCTTGATATATAACCTTTATTACCAGAAGCTAGAAGAAGCTTTTACTCCCGTCAATATTCAGATTTCGCCTAACGAATACCATTATGAGCGTTATGTGCTGTATGCGGGTAGCGATGCGTCTAAGAAAATTTCTTATAACATCAACCAAGAAATAGGAGGATATTATAACGGAAAACTGAATTATACAGAAATAAACCTACGGGTGGCACCAAGTCCTCATGTGGCTTTTACGATGGGTTTTGAAAATAATGATTTCAAAGAAGTAGGGGATGATAAAAAATCGACTTCGGTTCAACTATACAGCGTCGAAAGCCGTTTGGCTTTGAATCCGAGGGTACAGTTGATAAGCTTTTTTCAGAAAAATACTCAAAATAACCGAGATACATGGAATATCCGCTTTTCTTGGGAATACCGCCCGCTTTCATACATCTATTTGGTGTTCAACCAACGAGGATTTAACGGCACCGATGGCTCGGCTCAACAAGAACAGCATATTATTACAAAAGTTTCGTACCTCAAACAGTTTTGAGGTCAATGTGAAATTGTGAATTGTCAATGAGTAGTTTGATTTCCAGTGATTTACAATTGACAATTCACAATGCTGATTACTACTTTTGTTTATAATGTACTTCCGACAAGTCACGTAGAATGGCAGCACTTTTTTCTGCTGAAATATCTCGCTGTGGATTAGCCAACATTTCGTAGCCTACCATAAATTTCTTCACTGTAGCCGAACGCAACAAAGGCGGATAAAACACAAAATGCCAGTGCCAAGCTTCGTGTGTTTCGCCATCGCTCGGGGCTTGGTGTATGCCAGCCGAGTAAGGAAATGAGGTTTCAAAAAGATTATCGTACTTAACGGTCAGGCGTTTGTAGGCATTGGCAAAAGCGTCACGTTCGGCATCGGTCATGTCGCTGATACGAGGCATATTGCGTTTGGGAACAATCATGGTTTCAAAAGGCCAAACCGCCCAGAAAGGCACAAGTGCCACAAAATGCTCATTTTCAAATAAAATACGCTCTTTTTTTTCTAATTCTCTCGCAATATAATCACTCAATAAAGTGCGTTGGTGTTTTTGCCAATATTTTTCTTGGGCAATTTGCTTCTTCAAAGGCTCATCGGGAATACTACTTTGTGCCCAGATTTGTCCGTGCGGATGCGGATTCGAGCAGCCCATAACAAAGCCTTTGTTTTCAAAGATTTGGATATAATTGATAAAAGGATTTGCCCCCAAAGTCAGATATTCGTCCACCCAAGCATCAACCACCGCCCTGATGTCGGCTTCTTCCATTTCTGGCACAGTAAGGTTGTGATAGGGCGAAAAGCAAATTACTCGTCCTATGCCTTTTTCTGATTTTGCCAAAAACAATTCGCCATCAGTGTATGTTTCGTCTGGTGTGTCGGCAAGCAAAGCGGCGAAATCGTTATCGAAAATATATACATTTTTGTAATCAGGATTTACTTCTCCATTGATACGGGTATTCCCAGCACATAAATAGCACGTTGGGTCGTGTGCAGGTCGGTTATCTTCGGGTAATTTTTCTACTTGTCCTTGCCAAGGTCTTTTGGCACGGTGAGGCGATACCAACACCCAACTATCGGTGAGTGGGTTGTAGCGTCTATGCGGATTTTCGTCGAAATTCATGAAAAGTAAAATAAAAATATGGAATAGATAGGGCTTTTATGCAATGCTTTCTGTGCCGTTGGTTAAGGCAACTTCGTAACAAACCAATTCTCTTTGGAAAGAGGTGCTATAAGCTTCTTTCATCGAACTTAAAAAATCAGCCGCAGCCGCTTTTTCTACAATATTGATGGTGCATCCGCCAAAGCCACCGCCCATCATTCTTGAGCCAACCACCGCAGGATTTTCGATGGCACGGGCTGCCAAAAAGTCGAGTTCGGGACAACTTACTTCATAATTATGTTGTAAACCTTGGTGGGTTTCGTTCATTTTTTGTCCAAATGTTACCAAATCGTGTGCGTCGAGGGCTTGGCAAGCTACAATTACTCGCTCAATTTCGCCGATGACATACAAAGCTCTGCGATACACATTATCGCTTAATTGAGCTTTTACCGCCTCCAATTGCTCGAACGATACATCTCTCCAACTTTTGATGCTAGGGAAATGTTGGGCTAACATACGCAAGGCTTCTTCGCATTCGAGGCGACGAGTATTGTATTCTGAATCGCCCAAGGAGTGTTTTACCCCTGTATTACACAAAATAACGGTATGATTAGGTAAAGCAATAGGAAAATACGCATAACTCAAATCTCGGCAATCGAGGCGAATCACGTGGTCTTTTTTACCAAACATGGAGGCAAATTGGTCCATAATCCCACAGTTTACGCCCACAAAATGATTCTCGGCGGCTTTGGCTGTTTTCACCATCGTCATGGTATCAAGTCCCAAATCGTATAAATGATTTATCAAAAAGGCGAGTCCAGTTTCAACTGCCGCCGACGACGATACCCCAGCACCAAGCGGAATATCACCCCCGAAAACGAGGTTTAAGCCTTTGAACGACAAGCCAGCTTTTTGCAACTCATCTATTACGCCTTTCAAGTAATTACTCCAGTGATTCGGAATTTTGTCGAGGGCATCTATGCTAAACGTAAGCGATTCGCCTAGGTCAAATGCAAATACTTCAACGAAGGTATCGGGGCGTGCAGCAGCCGCAAAATAAATGGCTTTGTCGATACTTGCTGGCAATACAAAGCCATCGTTATAATCGGTATGCTCGCCAATGAGGTTGATACGCCCAGGCGCTCTTACCGTTACTTGTGGTGCAGAGCCAAACAGCTCTTGAAATTTATTTACAATACACGCAGGATACATGACTATGATGGGGATTAATTTTTTTCAAAGGAATGTATTTTTTTTCATATAAAAAATCCAAAAAAAGGTAGTTTTACCTCCATTTTTTATAAAAAAGCTTAATTGGCTTATTTTCATGGCAAGCAAACATTTGCACAAGTACCAAGTTGGGGCTTGGGGCATTGCCTGAAAAATGTTTTCGGTAAAAGCAGGCGATACTTTGAAATATGATTTGTAATTTAGACTTGATAAAAGTAAAGAGGCGTAAGACAAAATAGTGTTTAGTATGCAAAAAATTCAGGTGACAATCAAAGATATAGCACAAGCCTTGGGCATATCGGTTTCGACGGTATCAAGGGCTTTACAGAACCATCCTCGTATTGGTTTGCGAACCAAGGAGCGGGTCTTTGAAACTGCCCAGCGTTTGCACTATGTACCCAATCCAGCGGCGATTTTACTCAAAAAAAACCGCACGGCTACTATTGGTGTGGTATTACCACATTTGCAAGAAGAGTTTTTTTCTCAGGCAATTACGGGCATCGAAGATGTGATTTCGGCACAGCAATACAACGTGGTGGTGAGCCAATCAAGAGATAAATTGGAAAGAGAAAACAGGGCTATCAAGTCGTTTATCAATAGCCGTGTAGATGGTGTAATTGCTTCTATATCAGCCGAAACAACACAATATTATCAGTTTAGAGAATTAGAAAACTATGGGATTCCCGTGGTGTTTTTCGACCGAGTACCCAAGGATGTACCCGTCAATCGGGTGCGTGGCAATGTTGCCGATGCGGCTTTTGAGGTGATTCAGTTTTTGGCTCAAAAAGGCATCAAAAAAGTGGCTATTCTCAATGGCCCTGCCAGTTTGGAGGTATCAGACGAACGCCTCATGGGCTATTGGAACGCCATGAAGCAGTTCGGTTTGCCCATTCACCAGCCTTTTATCAAAACTACCGATTTGAGCAAGGAAGATACGCTCAAAAAAATGCTTGATTTGATAGATGGCCCTACCATGCCAGAAGCCGTTTTTTGTTTCAACGACTATGTGGCGATGTACGCCATGCAGGCTTGCCGACAAAAAGGGCTAGTTCCCAACAAAGACATTGCGTTTGTGAGTTTTGCCAATTTGCCCATTACAGCGTACTTAGACAATCCACCTCTAGCGTCTGTCGAACAGTTTGCTTACCAAATGGGAGAGGAGGCGGCCAAGTTACTACTCAAAATCATCCAATCACCTGCCGATAGCGTACTCCCACCCGAAGAAATTGTGATTAACACCCGCTTGATTGTGCATGTCTAGGGGGAGGATAATTTAAAAGCACTGAACCCTCCATTCTGACCAGTGCTTTGTATGCATATTTTCTGTATGGCTGAATAATTGAATTACTTCAAAACGTTTTGTTTTCATAGATGCTAATTATATGTCATCACGCCAGAATATTTCTTAAATGCAATAAAACGTTCAGTAACAGTGGGCTATGGATGTTCGTGGATAGCATGGTTTTGCGTAGGTAGCTTGCCAGTAGCCAATTTTTTTAGTAGCTCCGCCATTCTTTCTATTTGACTTGCTTCTTTTTTTACCGCCAACACCCAATCAACATATTTTTGTTGTTGACTCGCTTCTAGGGTACGAAAAAAACGTTCGGCATCGGGGTCTGTTGCCAAACTATGATTTATCCAGTCGGGAAAAACGCCTTTGCTGTCATCAGTGTATAGTACTACATGTACAAAATCGCCAGCTTCTTTCTTGATTTTTTTACGAATTTCGGCTCTTACGGGCAAAAACAATTGTCCCTTGCCCATAGGCATCAGTTTATAACGATGCAGGGCAAAGGAGTCTATTGTGCCTTGTACCTGTACCCATCCAAAGGGATTTTGAGGATTAGGAGCAATGGCTTCGATGCGTGCGTAAGTCCAGCCGCCTTTGCCTGGAAATTTTTCTAAAAGTACGTCGGCTTGGTAAAGCAGGTCAGACATGGTGGCTTAGGGCAAACGGAGTTGTTGTATCAAGGCAAAATATTTTTTGAAACATTCATACGTCATGAGGGCATCTTCGAGGGCATCGTGGGTGTCTTCGCTGCGATGAATACCAAAAAAGTCGGCTACGGCATTGAGGCTGTATGATTTAGGACGAGCCTTTCCGCTGTTGTCAAATACTTGATACATCATCATCGAAATACTCAGCAAGTCGATGAGTTTATAAGCAAATGGCCAATCAATATGAAATTCATCAAATTTGGCTTTCAAAAAATTGATGTCGTTAATGACGCTTTGTCCACACAAAACCACATCTTTAAGCGATTGAGTATCGCTTTTTCTAAGGGTTTTTCGGACCCAAGCTTCCAAGTCTTCGAGTACATCAAAAGAAGAAGGGGCTTCTTCTAAATCTTCGATGGCTATGCCGTGGATTTCTTCTGATTCTGACGAAAACACTTCTTCGTTGTCGGGATAAACCAGACTCTCGAACGTAGCTAATTTCTTCCAATTATCATCTGCTAAAACAGCACCAATCTGAATTATATCATGGAATCCAACAAGATTACCAGACATTTCTAAGTCAATAATTAAATAAGGCATTTACAATTTTAAGGGTTGTTTCCTTACAAATATCGACAAGTTTTATTAAAAATAGATGGGGTAAAGCGAAAAAAAGCAGGTGGCAAGCCAATAGGGTAGGAGATACCCCAGAGGTGGCTTGTCACCTGCTTTTGAAGCCTATTTTAGGCAAAAATGCCTTGCAAGAATTGTTTCAAGTCGGTTGGTTTACGTCCTAAGAAATGTTCTAAAGTAGTATCAACTGCCTCAAAATCGTTATTTTTGATACCTGCCGCAAACAAAACCGACATCAACACAATACCGTCGGGCAAGCCGATTTGTCGGAGAAAACCTTCAAATTCACCGCTTTCGGGGCTGTGGTATCCTACTGTTTTTCCAGCTATAACCGATAACACTTGAGCAACCTCAGCGAACGAATACGCCGCTGCACCTGTCAAAGGATAGGCCTTATTTTCGTGACCTGTGCTGGCTAAAATATTTGCCGTTGCTTCTGCCAAATCTTGACGAGCAGCAAAAGCTACTTTGCCTTCGCCTGCCGCAAAATAAATGCCCGTTTCTAGTACCTGAGCTCCTACAAACATTGGTACTACTTCAAAATACAAACTGTTTTGCAAGAATGTATAGGTAAGACCACTGGCTTTGATATATTCTTCTGTTTGGTAATGGTCTGCTAGTAAGGGCTTTAACGGCGACTGCTCAATGTCTTTCAGTGTTACACTTGTATAAAAAATGTGCTTTACACCTGCTTCTTTGGCGGCATCTATTACATTTTTATGTTGCCCAATACGGTTGTTGAAATCGTTAGAAGAAATCAATAATACTTTGTCGATGCCATCAAAAGCGGTTTGCAAAGATGCCACATCGTGGTAATCGCCTGTGCGTACCGAAACGCCTTTGGCTTGTAAAGTTGCCACTTTTTGGGCATCTCTGACCAATACAGCGATTTCATTGGCTGGAATTTTTGTTAATAAATGCTCAACTACGCCTGTACCTAGTTGTCCTGAAGCTCCTGTTACTAAAATCATGGGAATAATTTTTTAGGTTATTTGTTTTTTTGTTGACACAAAGTTATTGTAACTTTACTATATAAAATATATCAGTATATAAAAGTATAGTAGTATCGAAAAGTATAGTTATTTGATAATCAAGTATATGATAGCCATAGAAAAACTGAGTACCATCAAGAAATGTCCTGTTTCTTATGTTTTAGCCATTCAAGATACGCTCAATGCGTTTCAGGGGAAGTGGAAAATGCCGATTATTGGGGCATTGATGTTTGGGAAAAAGCGTTTTAAAGAAATAGAACGAGAGATTCCGAAAATTACGCCTCGGATGCTTTCGCAGGAATTAAAAGATTTAGAAATGAATGGTATTATAAGCCGCACGGTGTTGCATACTACGCCTGTGACGGTAGAATATGCCCTCACCGATTCGGGCGAGCAATTGCATCAAGTATTAGAAGCCATGATTACTTGGGGATTGCAACACCGTGAACAAAACATGGTAAAATTATTACCTGTGTTTCAGGAAGAAGTAGCCTAAGCTATGAATGCCGCATGAGTATTGAAAGAAAGCTTTTGGGCTATAGTTGCGTAAACTAGGGCAAACAAAGTAGCTTATATGTATTTTATTATTGGTAAATTGCTCAATAATTTGGCTATGGGTTAATCAGTGCAGGGTATTATTTTTAGACGAAAACGCTCGAAGTAACTGGCTCAGTACAATAAAAATAGCCTTTTTTGCATTGCTCTATAGAAGCTGTTTCAGCCGTTGTATTACTTTCAATGCTCAAACTTGGGCTTATTAGTTTTACAAAAAATAGCCTTTAAATATACTTGTTTAATTATAAGTAATTGATTTAAAATTGGTTACATAACTATTAAAATTGCTTAAATTTTTGTCTATGAAAAAAATAGGATTCATGCTTTTGGGGCTTTTGTGTGTATATGCAAGCCATGCCCAGATTTTTTGGGGAACATTTATGATTGAAAAAGCCAATAAAGAAGGAATGTATGCTACCACAAGTGCAGATGAAGCCTTGGTTAAACAGGCTTGGGAGCTAGAATTAGGTAAATATGGGGCGGTAGAAGTAAGCCGTTGGGGGGGCGTGTATAGGGTCAATTCGGCACAGATTCGTTCTATCAGCGACCATCCTTTGTTGGTGGCTAGTAGGGTTTTTACCGAACAAGGACGTACCAAAATCTTACTATCGCTAGGGCTTGGCGACGAAATTTATATCAATGGTAATCACCCAAAATATGAGGCTGCCGAACGCTTCTTTACTGCATTTTTAGACAAAGTAGCTTTGATGAATGGCGTAAAAGTGGAGGAGTCTTCTTTACAAAGTATAACCGAAAAACAACAAAAACTACTGAAAGATTACGACAAATTGGCCAAGTCCATCACTGAAAACCAAAAGGAAAAAGAGCGTTTGCAAAAACGCATGGAAGAAAATAACCTACAGCTAGAAAAGTTGATGCAAGATATTGCCCAGAACCAAAAAGAGCAGACCAACTTGCAAGAACAATTGCTTTTACAGCAAAAAAAATTGGAGGAGGCCAAAGCCAAAGCACCAAAATTCTGAGAAAGTTATATGTAAAAAGGGAAGCACTCGGCTTACCCTTTTCGACCATAATCGGCAGGATTTTCGCCCCAAAACTCGGTTTCCCATTTCAAAATAGTATTGTTATAGGTATTGTTTTGTAGCCATGCCAAAGCCCTATCGACTAGCTCGAACAGGGCTTTGTTTTTTTCGTTGCGTTCTAAGGTTGTTTTAATTGCTTTCTTTTTTACCCAACTTATTGCTGTTTTTGAGTCGGAGTAAATCGGTAAGTCGGATTGGTGTTTTTTCAAGAATGATAGGCCGTGTACAATGGCCAAAAACTCACCAATATTGACCGTTCCTTCTGGAAAAGGTCCCATCGAAAAAAGTACTCGTTTGGTGGCTGTTTCAACGCCTTGGTATTCCAAAACGCCAGGGTTTCCTGCACAAGCGGCATCTACGGCAATGCTGTTCATGAGTGGACTTCCTACCGATTTGGCCGACAACGGTTTGGCTTGTACAGTTGCCTTTTGTACGGCTTGCCAGTAGTTTCCTTGCAAGGCTTTTTCGGCTGCTGCCAAGCTATCAAAAGCTTTGTATTTCGCTCCTTCAACTCCTTTTACCAAGTCTTCTACTGCTGCCCAAGAATTGAATATTCCTTTTTGTTTTCCTTCCCAGACGACATAATATTTTACTTTTTTTGCCACGCTTTTGTATCAAATATAGTTTAAAACAGCCGTGAAGATAAAGCGAAATTTTGGCATATAAAAAACAACTTTAGCCCTGCTATGCCTTATTGAGCGTCTTTTACAAAATGAAGGGCCACCGAATTGAGGCAATAGCGCAGCCCAGTGGGGCGTGGACCATCTTCAAAAACATGGCCTAAATGTGCACCACAACGACTGCATAAAATCTCGGTGCGTACCATGCCAAAGCTGTAATCGGGAATTTCGAGGATGGCATCTTTGTGAATAGCTTGGTAAAATGAAGGCCAGCCTGTACCCGATTCAAATTTGGTTTTCGAGTCGAATAAGGGCAATTTGCAACATACACATTGGTAAATTCCCTTTTCATGGTTTTTCCAATAAGCTCCCGAACACGCCAATTCGGTGCTTTTTTGGCGTGTGATTTTGTATTGTTCGGGCGTGAGTAATTTACGCCATTCGGCCTCGGTTTTGACAACAGTAAATTTGTGATTTTTGAGTGGGTCTTGTTCTTGCTGCGAGCGGCTTACCAATAAGCCTACAACCAACAAACAAGCCAACACAATAGCGACAACTTTCATAATAATAGCTTTTTTACGTAATATATCACAAGAATAGCCTTGCAAATGATATACGAAAAAGTGACTAGAATAGTTTATTCTCTGGGATTATTTTGGGCGATTTTTTGATAAAAACTTTGAAATACAGGGTTTTACAAGTATATTGCTTTTAAGAAACGCACTCAATGCTACCGTTGACGAGTGATATTCATTTTTACATCAAAGCAAGTTCCAATCCTATGTCATCTTATCAAGCTGCACACTTAAACATCAAAGAATGGGCCGAAGAAGACCGCCCACGAGAAAAATTGCTCATCAAAGGCAAAGCTGCACTGTCTGATGCCGAATTACTTGGTATTCTAATTGGTACGGGTATTCAGCACCTCACGGCGGTTGATATTGCCAAAAATATCCTCCAACACGTCCAAAACGACCTTAATCAATTGGCTCGGCTATCTGTCAAAGACCTAGCGAAGTTCAAAGGTATTGGCGAAGCCAAGGCGATTACCATTGTGAGTGCCTTAGAACTGGGCAGAAGACGCAAAGAAGCCGATACCCAAAAAAGGGTACAAATTACCTGCTCGAAAGATGCTTATGAAGTACTAAAGCCCTACATGATGGATTTGCCACATGAAGAGTTTTGGATAATCTTGCTCAATCGGGCTAATCGGGTGCTTAAATGTGAGAAAATTAGTAGTGGCGGTATTTCGGGGACTGTTGCCGACCCCAAATTGATTTTCAAAGCGGCCATCGACCACTTGGCTAGTGCTATTATTTTAGCCCATAATCATCCGTCGGGCAATCTTACACCGAGCCAAGCCGACAAAGATTTGACCCGTAAAGTAAAAGAAGCAGGAAGAAACCTAGAAATTCCTGTTCTCGACCATATTATTTTTGCAGACAAGGCTTACTTGAGTTTTGCAGATGAAAGTTTCCTATAAAAAAATAGGGACGAGCATTTGCCCGTCCCTATTTTTTAAGTAGTATAGCCTCAAAGCTGTGCTACTTATTTTCCTCTTTCTTTGTAAATATTTTGCAATTTTGCTCCTACGATGGCAGCCAATACAAAGAGAGTGATAAAAAATAAAGCTCCTGAAATACCCATGGTATGTATATTTTAGATTTATGATAAGTTAGTCACGGTTTGATGCTACAAATATAAAAGTCAAAACTGAAAACTTCATGCTTTGCTTGCTAAACTTTGCATAGTTTTATGATTTTATAACACACCTTTGGTAGAAGGAAGGTTATCTAAATCCTTTATATCACGTTTTACAGCCATTTTTATCGACTTCGCAAACGCCTTGAAAATCGCCTCTATCTTATGATGTTCGTTGTCGGCTTCGGCTTTGATATTGAGGTTGCATTTGGCGGTATCTGTAAAAGATTTGAAGAAATGAAAGAACATTTCGGTGGGCATTTCGCCAATTTTTTCTCTTTTAAAAGTGGCATCCCATACAATCCAGTTGCGTCCCGAGAAGTCTATCGCTGCATGAACCAAGGCTTCGTCCATAGGCAACAAATAGAAACCATAGCGAGAAATTCCTTTTTTATTGCCGAGTGCATTCAGATACGCTTCGCCTAGTGCCAAGCCTGTATCTTCGATGGTATGATGCTCGTCGATGTGCAAATCGCCTTCTACTTTTACGCTGAGGTCGGCACCCGAATGCTTGGCAAGTTGGTCGAGCATGTGGTCAAAAAAGCCCAAGCCTGTATCAATGTTCGATTTTCCTTTGCCGTCGAGGTTCAAATCGACCCAAATTTTTGTTTCTTTCGTGATTCTTTCTACAGTTGCTTTGCGAGCAGGCAAACGCAAAAACTCGTAAATGGCATCCCAATCGTTAGAGTACAAGGCTGTTGCGGCTACTTGCTCAGGTACATCAACAGGTGAACTTCCTAAATAAATGGCTTTTGCCCCAAGATTTATGGCCAATTGAATGTCTGTTAGGCGGTCGCCAAGAACATAGGAATTAGCCAAGTCGTACTTTTCTGTATCGAAATAGCCTGTAAGCATACCCGTGCGAGGCTTGCGGGTTGGGGCGTTTTCGTGTTCAAAAGTTTTATCAATATGTACTGCTGTAAAATGAATGTTTTCGCCTGTGAGGGTTTGCATCATTTTGTTGTGAGCTGGCCAAAAAGTTTCTTCTGGAAACGAGTCTGTGCCTAAACCATCTTGGTTTGTCACCATCACCAATTCATAGTCTAGTTCTTCGGCTATTTTGCGGAGGTTGGAAATAGCTTTGGGTAAAAAGGCTAATTTTTCTAAGGAATCTACTTGAAAATCAACAGGGGGTTCTTCTATAATCGTTCCATCTCTGTCGATAAATAAAACTTTTTTCATGTTGCTTTTTGGTTGCTTTGGGCAAAGATAGATGATACACTTTGCCTATTGGAACGCAAAGTTAATGCTTAGTTGTCGGATTCGTTGTTTGAAAAGGTGTTTTTGTATGCTCAAAAATTGTAGCTACACGACAAGAACAGCTTCGATATAGCTCAACTTGGACTTTAAAAGCATAAATTTATATAATGTAGAGGCATTTGATAAGATATTCGGCAAGTATTGAGTTTTATTTCTGTATAGATTGTATTTTTGAGAAACAAAAGTTCTAGGCTTGTCGTTACACAGCGGCGAAGGTTTTTTAGGGTACAAAGAAAACAATCAAATAGAGAGAAGATGAATTTAATTGCAGAGTTGAAAGAATTATTGAAGGGGGAAGTTAATCAAAAAGCCGCCTTGTTAGTAGGAGAAAAGGAAGATAAAGTAAAGCTCGCTTTTGATGCTTTGGTTTCTACGGTGATTGGAGGAATCATGAAAAGGGTATCGAACGAAACGGGAGCTACTACTTTGATGAATGTTATTCAAAAAGGAAAACACGATGGTAGCCTATTGACGCAGGTTGCTACCTACGTTGCCGATAAAGAAAGTTTTACAGCATTTACCGACAAAGGTCATAGCCTCGTAAGTATGCTGTTGCCTGATAAAAAAAGCTCTATTGCCACACTGATAGCACAGTTTGCTGGCGTTCGGAACTCGTCGGCTACATCGTTGTTGGCTTTTGTTATGCCATTGGCTATAGGCCGGCTCGGCAAAGTAGTAGCTACACAAGGGGCTGATAAAGCTACTTTAGCGAATTTGATTCTTGAACAAAAATCGTTGCTCATTACCGAAACGCCCGAAACGCTTCAACTCAAAATGATTGACGTGCTTGGCTTAGGAACTCTTATGAGCCAAGAAATCAAACCTGTGCAGTTTGCTTCGGGGGCACCATTGAAAAGTAATGTGAATAGCTATATTGATAAGCATTCCGAGCGAGTAGAATACCCTGTGAAGTATTCAAGCAAAGAGTATGATACCAGTAGAGATAGAGATTTCTCGATACCTAAATGGGCTTTACCAGCGGGGGCTATTGCCTTGGTTTTAGGTGGCTTAGGTTATTTTGTGGCCAATTACGATTGGTCAACTAACGAGTCGCCTAGTGAGTTGGGCGATACTACGCAGTTTGAACAGGTGACGGGAGCAAAAATTGATACCACAGCATTGGTTAAAGACTCTACGGCTCTCAAGCCCGATTCGGCTCTTATCGAAAAATCGTTGGCTATCGCCTTGCCCAATGGTACTACCATAGAAGCCTTGAATGGCTCATTTGCCCAAAAATTAACCCAGTTTTTGCAAGACAGCGTAGCCCAAGGACAGCCAACGTTTGTTTTAGACAACTTGGTTTTTCAAGGTAATACCAGTTCTATTGCTCCGGGTACAGAAAAAGCGGTGGAAGATTTGGGTAAAATTATGGTAGCATACCCACGCCTACAGGTAAAGCTAGTTGGACATACCGATAATGCTGGCGATACGCTTCAAAGTAAAAAATTATCCCTTAAAAGAGCCTTTGCTATTCGTAATGCCTTGTTGGCCAATGGGGTAAGTCCTATCAGAATTGATTTTGAAGGCAAAGGGCCTTTTGCTCCAATTGCTAGTAATGCTACTGAAGAAGGTAAAACCAGAAATAGGAGAGTAGAGGTAAAAGTAGTACGTAAATAGTATTTTGTAGCTTGATGGTGTATCGTCTTGTTTCGGAGGTTAGATTTTGGGTGATGTATTACCAAAATCCAACCTCCGAAGTAGTATGGATGTATAATTATAAATTTAAAATATTGTTTTACCGTATCTGTCAATAAAACCTTGCACAATTACTTATAGAGAGATTAGGGGTTGATTTTTAGACACATAGCTTATTGTCTAATCTACCTCAAATCTAACTTTTGTACACGTAAAGCCTTATGTCACTGAAGTACAATGTTATAAAGCAAAATAAAATATGGCAACTATACTTTTAAACACAGGAACGGCTACGTATAATGATTTGATAGCTAATGGAAGAACTTTTCACGTGCCATCTTATCAAAGAGATTACTCTTGGGAGAAAGAATATTGGGAAGATTTATGGATGGATATTTTAGATTTACCAAAAGAAAAACACCATTATATGGGATATTTGGTTTTTCAGGAAGATACTTCTAAAGCTAAAACATCTTATATTATTGACGGCCAGCAACGTTTTACAACATTAAGTATTTTATGCCTTTCTGCCATTAGGCTATTGAAAGAATGGATTGCATTAGGAATTGATGCCGAAAGTAATGAAACAAGAGTGAATAAGCTTACAGAGAAGTTTCTAGGGAATTTTTCCACATCAAAGCTCACGATTACCCCGAAACTTATTTTAAATAAAAATAACGATGATTTCTACAAAAGTTATTTACTCAATCATAGAAC